>ERZ856578.5269-NODE-5269-length-15976-cov-3.193912_pt1 | contig 15976 bp, 14 predicted proteins | sample MGYA00514384_ERZ856578 | MGnify/ENA primary metagenome ERZ856578 (study PRJEB29103, sample SAMN06111958) | human gut metagenome | biome: human gut; feature: ankylosing spondylitis patient; material: healthy_person | host: Homo sapiens | place: China:Hangzhou...
GAGATTTTTTACAACCTGGATCGTATTGCTGTAGATCTCGGAAAGATCATGGGAAACCCATCCTTTTTCGTTGATCAGCTGTCTGTGAGGAAGGTCTGTTCTGCAGACCAGATCACCGTTCACATCGAACAGGATCGCTTTTGTTCCCTGGGTACTCTGATCAACCGCAAGAACATATTTTTTTTCCATAATTTTCACCTTATTTCAGCGCGTCTTTTACAGTTTTTGCGATTCCTTCTGCGTTCATTCCGTAGTAGTCAAATACTTCCTGGGAGGTTCCGCTTACAACCGGAGCATCCGGAAGTGCGATATTCAGGACTTTGCGTGGGCACTCAGCACCAACAACCTGACTTACCATAGAACCAAGTCCGCCAAACGGCGCATGCTCCTCAGCAGTTACAACAACCTTTGCATTGGATGCAGCTTTTATGATTGCTTCTTTATCCAGAGGTTTTACACAATACATATCAAGAACTGTTGCGTGGATGCCGTCTTTCTCAAGAAGTTTGGCAGCCTCGTAAGCCGGGCATACCATTTCGCCACATGCGATGATCGCTGCGTCTGTTCCTTTTGCAAGAACAGTTGCCTTATCCATTTCGAACGGGCAGTTGTCCTCTGTATAGATATCCTCAACCGGATTTCTTCCTACACGGATATATGCCGGTTTCTCATCCTTCAGAAGCGCCTCGATCAGCTTTGCAGTCTGGAAACGGTCACTTGGAAGGTAAACTCTCATGTTCGGGATTGCGGACATAGCTGCGATATCCTGTGCGGAATGATGGCTCATTCCAAGGGCACCATAGCTGATTCCACCACTGATTCCGATCAGTTTTACATTTGTGTTGGAGTATGCAACATCGATCTTGCACTGCTCATAGCTTCTTGTGGAAAGGAAGCATGCAGGAGAAGCTGCAAAAGCTTTTTTGCCGCAGTGTGCAAGACCGGCGGACACGCTGACAAGGTCCTGCTCAGCGATTCCCATCTCAACGAACTGCTCCGGATACGCCTCTGCAAAAGGTGCTAAAGATGCAGATCCTCTGGAGTCACTGCAGAGAACAACGATATCTTTATCTGTTTCCGCTTCTTTTAAAAGTACGTCACAAATTGCTTTACGGTTTGGGATCTTATTCATAATTACAGCTGCTCCTTTCTCTCTTCAAAATCCTTCATGATCTGCTCATACTCTTCCTGACTCGGTACATGATGATGCCAGGATGCTTTGTCTTCCATAACTGCGGAGCCTTTACCTTTAACAGTGTTTGCGATCAGAACTGTGGGCTGGCCCTTTGTCTGTTTCGCTTCCTCAAATGCCGCATGAAGCTGCTCAATGCTGTTTCCGTCAGCAACATCGATCACATGCCATCCAAAACTCCTGAATCTTTCATGAAGATCGTCATGTCCCATAACGTCCTCTGTATTTCCGGAGATCTGGAGTCTGTTGCGGTCAACGATCGCGCAGAGGTTATCCAGCTTGTACTGATGTCCTGCCATAGCTGCTTCCCATACAGAACCCTCTGCAAGCTCACCATCACCCATTACTGTGTATACACGGTAGTCTTTCTTGTTCATTTTTCCTGCAAGTGCCATACCTACGCAAACCGGAAGTCCATGTCCCAGAGAACCGGAGTTCATCTCGATTCCCGGGAGCTTGTTGTTTGGATGTCCGATATACTGTGTTCCGAATTTACTGAATTTCTCGTTTACTTCTTTGATATCAAGGAATCCTTTCTTTGCAAGTACTGCATAGTAAGCTTCTACGGAATGCCCTTTACTCATAACAAAAAGATCTCTGTCCGGATCATTCATATTCTCCGGGGAAATATTCATCTGATCAAAATACAGTGTGACCAGAGTCTCCATAACACTCATATCACCACCGATATGTCCGCCTTTACCGGCAACGATCATATCTACGGTGTCTTTTCTGAGATCATACGCAAGTTTGCTTAATTCTCGAAAATCCATGCTGATTCCTGTCCTTTCTTTTTTCAGTTTATATGTCTCACAGCTTCACGCATATTTTTCCTTTATACCGGGGATTTTCCCTGTCCGGAAAAATATGCTGCTGTTTTTTATCTATATCATTCTCCGCGAAGATAAGCTTTTACATCTTCCTCGATCGGGTCATACAGATCCGGTGTTACGCCGATATATTTGCATGCCTCGTAAAGTACCGGAACAACATTCTTGTGGATACCGACACAGTGATGGATGTATGGTCCCTCAACCAGTTTAGCCTCAAGACGTTTGATGTTCTCAACCTCAACCCAGAGGTAAGTTCCCATACCTTTCGGTCCGTCGATACCTTTTGCGTTTCCAAGAAGAAGAGAATACTCTCCGTTGTCTCCGTCAAAGCGGACCAGGGAAACGTCGCCGTGTTTTGCCTCCGCTGTGATGCTTCCCGGATGCTCGAACGCCAGCGGATAAGTAAGCTTCGGTGTCTCTTTTGCAATGGAGATCGGCCATGGTCCGCAATGCTGAAGAAGCTCGCCGTTTTCTACATCAGGATGGCGGATGGTCCAGTCAGCGAAGAAGCTTCTTGTTTCACCCATACCTGCTGCCTCTACCATAAGAGCTGTGACCGCACCGTGGATATCTGTCTCACATACAGTCGGGATACCCTCGTCATTTAACAGGGAGTTTGCTGCACATGGCATGATTCCAAGCTCGCTCTGAAGCTGATTCCAGCACTGGATCGCAATTGCTTTGCAGCCGTATTTCTCTGCCAGATGCTTCATGGCAACCTTGAGAGCAGCTACATTCTCAAGTTCATTCTCTTTGACGCAGATCTCCATGTTGTCGCGGCAATACTGCATAACCTCCTGAACCTCTGTCTGCTCTGCTTTTGCTTTCTTTACTTCATCAGTAAGCTCCGGCATCGGGATCGGTGCAAGCTGAATATTGAATTTCTCAAGGAGCTCGCCCTCGTTGCACATGGTTGTCCAAAAATCGAACGGTCTTGTAGAAATCTGAAGGATACGGATATTTTTGAATGTTTTTACTACATTACAGACAGCAAGGAAATCTTTGATCCCTCTTTCGAATACCGGGTCATTCAGTCTGCAGTTTGTCATGTATGTAAATGGAACACGGAATCTTCTTAAAACTTTACCTGTTGCAAAAAGTCCGCACTGTGTATCACGAAGTCTTGTTCCGTCCGGCTCAGGTCTCTCATCCAGAGGTCCCCACAGAAGGACCGGAACATCAAGCGCTTTTGCAAGTCTTGCACACTCATACTCTGTACCGAAGTTGCAATGTGGAAGGAAAAGTCCGTCAACCTTCTCTTTTTTGAATTTGGCGATGATCTTCTCAAGACCCTCATCATTGTAAAGAAGACCCTCATCATTGATGTCTGTGATATCTACGAAATCAACGCCAAGCTCCTCAAGTCTCTTAGCAGTAAGTCCGCGATATTTTACTGCATCCGGTGCGCTGAAAATACTTCTTCTGGTTGGTGCGTAACCAATTTTGATCTTGTCCATTTTTGAACTCCTTTCGTGAATCCAGGTTTACTGGTTTGCGTTTATTCTTATATGATCCATTTGCTCTGTTCTCTTTTGTTATCTGCATGATATCTTGAAATCCACTTTATTTATACACATAATAAAGTTATTTATACTTTATTTTCCACTTTATTATTGTAAATACATGTGGAAAAGATTATAATTGAAACAATTTCAAGGACACTACCCAGTGGATAAAGGAGAACTATATTATGGGAATCACAGCAAAAGAACTGGCCGCCAGACTGAACCTCTCAGCCACAGCTGTCTCCATGGCACTGAACGGAAAACCTGGCGTCAGCACAGAAACCAGAGCCATGGTCATCCGGGAAGCAGAAAAAGCCGGCTATGACTTCAGCCGACTTTCCATGAAAAAAAATGCGTCCGGAGATATCTACTGCATCATCTGCCGGGCACACAACGCGATCTTAAATTACACACCTATTTTTTCAGAACTTACCGACGGCATCGAACAAGAATGTCGAAAAAACGGATACCATCTGAAAACCTTCCAGCTTTATGAAAAAATCGATGATCTCCAGAAATATATCGAAGAACTCCGCATTTCCCAGTGTGCAGGTGTCATCCTTCTGGGAACCGAAGTCTCTGCTTCCGTATGTCATGAATTCCTTCAGCTCTCCGTCCCTGTCATTCTTCTGGACTCTTACTTTGACTCTGCCGACTGCAGCTGCGTACTCATCAACAACGCACAGGGAGCCTACCTGGCCACCAGCTACCTCATCGACCGCTGTGGCCGCCAGCCGGGACACCTCTGCTCTTCCTACAGGATCACTAACTTCCGCGAACGGACACACGGTTTTCACCGAGCAGTACGCGAACACGGAATGTCCACTGCCAAATCCATCATTCACGAACTCTCCCCATCCATCGAAGGAGCCTTCTCTGACATGCTGGAGATCATAGACAGCGGAACCCCTCTTGCCGGCGCATACTTCGCAGACAACGACCTCATCGCCATCGGCGCCATCAAGGCCCTGAAACTCCGCGGCTACAAGATTCCCGAAGATATCACCATCGCAGGCTTCGACAACATCTCCGAAGGCCGCGTCATAGACCCCGCCCTCACCACCATCGACGTCCCCCGAAAATTCATGGGACAGACAGCCGCCGCCCAACTGATCCGGGAGATCAAAACCCCCGTCCCCCACTCCGTAAAAATCGAAGTATCCACCACATTGATCAAACGGTTCTCTGTATAAAAAAAGAACACCTCAGGCGATATCCCACTTGCCCGGGGTGTTCTTTTCGAACGACAGGGATGAAAAAGACCCTGTATGATCAGTCATGCAAGCCATTCTGCTCAAAATCTCTGAACAAGCTGGCTTCTCCATCATCAACAAATGCATCTGCATCCCCCTGATCGGAGTCATCCTGTCCTCCCTGGATATCTGCATCCTGGGAATCCTGGCTATCCTCAGAGCTGTCCTTGCTATCCTTGTTGGAACTGTCATCCTTACCAAGTTTTACAGTAAGTGTCTTCTCCTTATACTCATTGCCATCCAGAACTGCAACCGTCACATCAATCTTTTCCTTCGGCTCATAATACTGAAGCAGCTCAACCAGCTGATCGATACTGGTGATCGTTTTACCATCAAACTCTGTAATGACCATATTCTTGGTAATACCTGCATCATCGGCAGGGCCTCCCTCGGTTACCTCCGAAACAAATACACCCTGCGGGATACCATAAATCTGTACTGCCTCCGTACTTACTGTACTGCCTGTGATACCAAGGATACCATGATTATCCACTTTATCCCTTGCCTTGGCATTCATCATGTTCTCAAGAGAATCCGCAACATCAGAAATTGCAATGGCATAACCCATACCTTCAACCTCAGTAGAAGCAAGCTTGGAAGAGTTAATACCAACAACCTCACCATCCATATTCAGAAGCGCACCTCCACTGTTGCCGGGATTGATAGCCGCATCTGTCTGGATCAGGTTCACGCCCTTGTTGATACTGCTGCTGTTATCTGTAGAATCACCAGACTCGATCTGGCCTGATGCATCTGTCGTACGGTTCTTTGCACTGACAATACCGGTAGTAACAGATTGACCATAGCCAAGTGCATTACCAATGGCAACAACCTGCTCACCGATCTTCAGATCATCAGAGCTTCCGATCTTTGCAACAGAAATTGCATCCATTGTATCATCCGAAACATCCTTCGTTGCAACAGAAACAACTGCAAGATCCTCGTTTTCATCAAAGCCCTTTACCGTAGCCTCATAAGCATTACCATCTGCAAAGGCAACTGACAAGGTATCGGCACCATCCACAACATGATAGTTTGTGGCGATCAGCAGCTCAGAATCTGTTTTTCCGATGATAATACCGGAACCGCTTCCTTCAACTTCCTGCTCCTGGCTCGGCGCATACTGGGAACCAAACATGCTGTAATAATCCTGAACCTCCTGAACGGACTTGGTTGTGATGGCAACTACAGAAGGCATTGCCTCCTCAGCAACATCTGATACATCCAGACTGCCCTTTGTATCGGAGGATTTTGTAGCCTCTGTATCTTCGCTGTCTTTATCTGATTTTTTATCGGACTTCATAAGAGTCAGATTCTCGGAGCTGTCGGTTGCTGCCTGTACGGACTGCGCACCGGAGAAATAATTTATACCTTCATATGCGCCAACACCAATGCCACCGGCAAGTACTGCACACAGGCTGATGGTTGCGCCCTTTTTCATCATTTTCTTTATTTTTAATTTTCTATTATTGTTCATGGTTAAGTCCTCCCTGGAAAAAATTTCTTCTCCGCTTCCTTTTGATGCTTCAAAGTATATGGGTTAATTGTGTTTACTTTGTGGGAAAAATGTGTTTTATTTGTTAAAACTTTTCACTGTCATCACAACTACAAACCACGCAACCTCAAGAAGAACGATCATTCCGCCTGGTTTCAGTCCGGCATAATAGGAAAGAAACAGTCCGGCAATGGTGGTACATACCGCCACGATAATGGCACAGATCAGTGTTCCCTTATAGCTTTTTGCCATCTGCATGCCACACGCCACCGGAACTACCAGCATAGAGGAAACGATCAGGGTTCCTACTGTACGGGACGCAATGGAAACTGTCAGAGCCGTCAGAATAGTAAAAAGAAAATTAATATTCCGCACAGAAACACCGGATATCCTTGCCGCATTTTCATCAAATCCGATATAAAACAGTTCCCTGTAAAAAAACAGCACTGCTCCCAGAACCAGCACACTGATCACAACCACCAGCGCCAGCTCTCCTTCACTGATGGACAAAATACTTCCGAACAAAAAGCTGTTCAGACTGGCACCGTTTTCCACAAAGCCGGACAGCACACCGGCCAGTCCAATCCCGGCAGACATGACGATGGAGATCGCTACCTCCGAATAACGCGGGATTTTTTTGCGGATAGCCTCAATTCCAAGAGCAGCTACAATGCACATCACTACTGCACCGGCTACCGGATTCACGCCCAGTATCAGTCCCAGTACAACACCGGCCAGCGAAGAATGGGAAAGCGCATCTCCGATCATGGACATCCGTTTCAGAACAATGGTGATCCCGATGCAGGGCGTGATCACAGCCAGAAGGATTCCCACCAGAAAAGCCCTCTGCATAAATCCATACTGTAAAATACTCATACTTCGTCGATCCTCCCCTCTTCCGCTTTAAAGAACCGGTTTGCCCCTTTAAACTCACCGGAATTTCCATGAGTAACCATAAGGATCGTCAGCCCCTGTTCCTCATTCCGCTTCTTCAGAACTTCTGCAAGTGTTTTCACAGAAGCCATATCCATTCCTGTGGTAGGCTCATCCAGGATCAGGATCTTCGGTTTTCCTGCCAGTGCACGTGCCAGCATAACCCTCTGCTGCTGTCCGCCGGAAAGATCTCCGATCCTTCTTTTCCAGAACTCTTCCATTTCCATCTCCGCAAGTGCGGCTTTCAAACGCGGGATCTCTTTTTTTGCCCGGAAACGTGCCTTCCAGGAAGAGGAATACACACCTGTCATCATGATCTCTTCCACAGTCGCCGGAAAATTCTGGTTTCTGCTGATGCTGTTCTGCGGAACATATCCCAGATCTCCCTTTCCGAATGTCGCAGAAATATCTTTTCCCTTTACGGTAATACTTCCCTCCTGAGCCTTCAGTTCGCCCAGAAGAAGCTTCAGAAATGTACTTTTTCCACTTCCGTTTTCACCGGTAAGAATGGCATAATCGCCATCCTTCACCTCCAGGTTCACCTGATCCAGCACAGGTGTCCCTGTATAGTGAAACGAAAGATTCTCTATCAAAATTCCCATAATTTCTCCTTTTTTGTTACAGCTGCTGTCCTGCACCTTCAGTTCAATGCCTTCCTGAGTGCCTCCAGATTCTTCCTCATCACAGAAAAATAATCCTCTCCGGCCTCGATATCCTCCTCACTTAATCCCTCGATCGGATTCAGCACAGCAGTCACCGCATCCACTTCCTTCGCCACTGTCTTCGCCACCTTGGGACTTGCCAGCTCCTCAAAAAATATGGTATGGATGTCGTATTTTTTCGCATACTCGATCACTTCCTGCATCTTGGCAGGATCAGGCTCTGAATCCGGTGTCAGCCCTTCGATAGCCAGCTGCTTCAGATCATAGGCATTGCACAGATATCCAAAAGCCTCATGCGCCACTATGATATCCCGGCTCTTCGTACCTTTCAGACCATCTCTGAACTCCTGATCCAGCTCATCAAATTCACCGGCATATTTCTCATAATTTGCTTCATAATAATCGCCGTTCTCAGGATCAGCCTTCACAAAAGCATCTCTGATATTCTTCATTTCCTGCTTTGCACGCATAGGATCAAGCCAGACATGCGGATCTTTTCCTTCATCACCATGAGCATGGTCATGTCCTCCATCCAGAAGCTCCACACTATCCGATGCCTCAGACACAACCAGGTCCTGATTCTCCAGAGTATCCAGCACATCCTCCGCCCAGTGCTCCAGGTCCGCTCCATTATAGACAAACACATCTGCATCCTCAAGATTCCGGATATCCGTTGCCGCCGGCTCCCAGTCATGAGGCTCCGTTCCCGCCGGAACCATATCCTTCACCTGAATCCTGTCGCCCCCTACCTTCCGGGCAAAATCATACATTGGATAAAAACTGGCCATCACCTTCAGTCGGCCATCCTCCACAAATGGCTGTCCCACCGTTCCGGCCCTGTGCAAACCATATCCGGTCACACCGCCCACAACAAGAAGCGTCACCGCCAGAATTGCTGCCGCTGTCATCTTCCCTCTGTTAACATTCATTTTTAAGCCTCCTGCAGCTGTCACAATATCCATAAAAGATCGTCCGGCTCTGATCGATCTCAAATCCGTGTTCATCCAGCACATGTCCCACAAAATGATCGATACATCCACACTGCAGAGGAATCGTATGCCCACATTCCAGACACACAAGCTTACCGTAATTCTTCCGTTCCTCGTCACGTATAAAACGATACTGGGCAGGCGCTCCCTCCACAGACGGAACCTTCAGCACCGCTCCCTCCTTCTGCAGCCGCTCCAGTCCTCTGTATACCGTTGTCCTTCCGATCTGGATCTCTTTTCCACGAAGGAGCTCCATAAACTGATCTATGGTATAAAATGTATCTCCATATTCCTGCAGGCATTCCAGAATTATTTTCTGCTGCCTGGTGCTGTATTTCATTTTTTCTTCCATTATATTTCCTACTCTCTTCTATCAACTGCACCTTACATGGCAGATTTGAATTTGAAAACCGTTTTCATATTACATTCAAATAAGAATTTCGTCAAGATATTTTTGAAGGGAAATAATTTTTGGTATGTTCTTATAAAAGCACTTTATCTCTACCTTCTTTTATGATAAAATATAACCAAGACTTAACCAACAGAAAGAAGGTAGACCTCTATGAAATCACAGCGACTGGACATGATCGAAGAATATGTGCTGGAGCATAAGAACGCTTCTCTCGATACATTATGTGAGAAATTCAACGTATCCAAAAACACCATCAGAAGAGATGTCGATATCCTTCTGAAACGTGGCAGTATCATGAAAGTATATGGCGGTGTCGCAGCACTCGAAACTCCACAGACTCTTCCCCTTCTGTCTTACGAAGAGCGTGGCGGACGTTTTCCTGACGAAAAGAAAGAAATCTGCCGCCGTGCCGCAGAGCTTGTGGCAGAAGACGATACCATCTATATCGATACAGGTACAACCTGCCTGAACCTGGTTGATTTTATTGCAGATAAGCACTGTACGATCCTGACCAACAGCCTGCTTATCTTCAACAAGGCAGCATCCTATCCGAACCTGGATGTCATTTCCGTTCCCGGAAAACTGAACCGCAAAACCCTGTCCTTCACAGGACCGGATATCAATGATTATCTACAGACTTATAACATTTCCATGGCTTTTATGGCCTGCACAGGTGTAACCATGAAGAGCGGACTTACCAATGCCAGCGCCGAGGAATACATCACCAAAAAAGCCATCGCAGAGAATGCCAACAGCATGATTCTTCTTGCAGACCATTCCAAATTCGGCCGGATCTCGCTTATGACCTATTCTTCCATGGAAAAACTGGACGCCATCGTAACCGACCAGCCACTTCCTGAAGAATACGACAGCTTCTGCCAGGAGCACGGCATCCGTGTTATGACGATCAATTAAATCGGATATTGGCCCTAAAAAACGGTGCATCTGCCGGAAATCCAGCAGATGCACCGTTTTTGAATATGCTCATTTCATTAGAGGATTTTATCTGAAAGGCAGATCTTACCCGATCTGCCTTTCAGTGTCATAAATTTATTTATGAAGCTTTCTTAAGCCTCAGTACTTCCTTCCCATGTGCCGACCTTTCTCTTTCCGGCAGCTTCATCGAACCAGTGTGTTGTAACTGTTTTTGCTCTTGTGAAGAAACGATAGCCATCTTTTCCGAGAACGTGCAGATCACCGAAGAAGGAATCCTTGTTTCCGGAGAATGGGAAGTATGCTGTCGGAACCGGGATACCTACATTGATTCCTACCATACCGCCGTCTGTCTCCATAGCGAATTTACGGCTGTAATATCCGCTCTGTGTAAAGATACAGGAACCATTTGCAAATGGATTGGCATTCATGACTGCGATGCCTTCCTCGTAATCCTTTACTCGTTTGATACAGGTTACCGGTCCGAAGATCTCACGGTTTCCAACTGTCATCTCAGGTGTTACATGATCAAGAATTGTCGGTCCTACGAAGAATCCGTTCTCATATCCCGGAACTACTACATTACGTCCATCAAGTACAAGCTCCGCACCCTCATCGATACCCTTCTGGATCCAGTTGCAGATCTTCTCCTTGTGGCCTGCATTTACAACCGGTCCGAGATCAGTATCTTCATCATATGCACAGCCAAGCTTCATAGCCTCTGCTTTTTTCTTAAGAAGTGAAACAAATTCGTCTGCGATACTATCCTGTACGCATACAACCGGAAGAGCCATACATCTCATACCTGCGCATCCATATGTAGAGTTGATGATCGCATTAACAGTAGCCTCAAGGTTGCAGTCCTCAAGTACAAGTGCATGGTTCTTTGCCTCACACTGTGCCTGAACTCGTTTGCCATGAGCTGCTGCCTTGGAATATACCTGTTTACCAACACCTGTTGTTCCTACGAATGTAACAGCCTTTACTCTCTCATCTGTAAGAAGGATATCAGCCTCTACACGGCTGCAGGTCACAAGGTTTACAACACCCTTCGGGAATCCGCCCTCTGTATAGAAGAGCTCCATGATCCTCATAGCTGTAAGTGGTGTCTGGGAGCTTGCTTTCAGTACTACTGTATTTCCACATGCAATGGAAAGCGGAACCATCCAGCCCCATGGGATCATTGCCGGGAAGTTCATCGGAACAATACCAGCAGTTACTCCAAGTGGTTTGCGATATGTAGCTGTATCATATCCTGTAGTTACCTGCATTGCAGCATCACCCTGGATCATTGTCGGAAGTGCACATGCCTCTTCTGTAGGCTCAATTGCTTTCTGAACATCTCCTCTTGCCTCTTTGATGTTCTTTCCGAGTTCTTTTGCACAAAGTACGGAAAGCTCTTCCTTATGAGCATAAAGAACATCTCTCCATCTGAACATATACTGCTGTCTCTTTGCAAGAGAAAGTGAGGACCATTCCGGGAATGCAGCCTGTGCGGAAGCGATCGCCTCTTCTACCTCATCCGGTGTACAGCAGGGAACCTGCGCGATCACCTCACCTGTACTGGAATCTGTAACATCCATGTATTTCTCTGCCTTTGACTCTTTCCACTCACCGTTTACACAGTAACCCATTTTTTTGATCTCAGCCATTTTAAGATACTCCTTTCGTGCTTACCTTTTTATTCTTAACTTCATAAAAATTTTAGTCATTCTCGTTTTGTTCTGGTCACAGATTATCATTTATTTTTAATTTTGTCAATATAGTATGGTTATATTTTGAGTATATTTTTCAAAATTATGTGTTAATTTATTCACATTTCATTGAATTTCGTGTTTCTTATATAAACTCTTGAAACACATGCATTTACAGCCATAAAATCGCATAGTGTCTTGTCGTTTTTTATTCCATCACAAGAGCAAAAGTTACTCATTTTTGTTATTTTCATAACACACCATTCCACACACACTATTTATTGCCTCCAGCTACGCTGAGGCTTTTAGACCTGTGCAATCGGATTCACAGACAAGTAAGGGGTATCGTTGTTCTGTTACAATTACAGATTCCTCTGATCCCGGCATATTTTCTCTGTATTTTCCAGGAATAAAAAAATACATCTGTGCGTCTCTTACGGACGCGTTCATTTTCGCGATCGCTCGCTTCTTTTCACGGCTTATTATACTTTCACACTTCTGCGCCTGCTTATCTGATCTACAGCATTTTCATAAATTACTGCAGCAATCAAAAAAACAGGATACGTTTATCGTATCCTGCCTTAGCTTTTCATTTTCTGTTTTTCACATATTTCTGCCTAACTAAATATGGTCTGCACCAGCACCATATAAAACACCGTTCCCCCTCCTATGCTGAGTAATGTACTCTTCTTCCATTTATGTAATGCCACAATAAACAGTATTGCGATCAGCTCCGGCAGTCCGTAATGAGTACTTTCCGACACATCCTTCAGGCAAAATACCACCAGCAATCCGATCACTGCACAGGGCAGCACTTTTCCCAGATAGGTGATCACAGCCGGCGGTTCCTTTCCTTCCGGTGGATCTACCGTGCAGTTCACGGTAAATGACTCATCACACATTCCAAAAATAAGATAAAACTTTTTCCATCCGGTATTTTTACAATTTCCACAGCTGATGCTGCCCGTCCATGGTAACAAGATCTCCCTCATTGATATCTCTTTCATACAGGAGGCCGTCATCATGTCGCAGACTTGTTTCATTTCCATTTTCATCTTCTATCAGCACTATTGACATAAGTGCTTCACCTGGTTGTCGCTCTTCACAGCCGAAATCCATGTCTTCTTCTATCTTCAGAACCTTATACTGCATGATCAGATTTCCTCCAGCAGCACATCGTTAACGGCCTCATAAGCGTCCTCAAGCGCATCCAGTGCCTCTGTCAACGTGTCCATCTTCCGGCTGTCCGCATTTTCTTCTTCATAGGCTTCTATCACTTCAGCCATTACATCCTTCAGCTCCTCCAGTGAATTTGCTATATCCTGCAGCTTCTGATCCTTATCCTCTTTTGATGTGATATTTACGATCTTACTCATGATCCTTCCTCCTGTCGCTTTACTCTCATTCTTTATTCTGATCCTTTATCCTGCATATATCATGCTTTGCATATATCATACTCCACATTCACCCATTGTACCATATCCTGCGCGCAGATGCATCGGATATGTTGTTACTGCTCACTCCGTTCTCAGCAACACGCTTTGCGATGCGCAGGATTTATGCTAATCACATAAATCCGCGCAGTATGTCTGTTTATACTGATTTTTCCGCTCCGGTCTGGTATAATCGATCTAAAGGAGTTTTTCAATTTACAAACTAATCCTTTCCCATTATAAGGAGACATATTGCCATGAAAGAAAAAACAGAAACCTTTAACCAGGGAAAAAGATATTTCTTTTATATTCTGATGTTCGCCATCCTTGGCTGGTTCATTTTTATGCAGATTTTTGGTGCAGATGAACGCTCTTCCGACGCCTCAGCAGCCTCTGTGATCTATTCCGGTACCGTTACCTGGCAGAAACCGGATGGAACCACCCAGGAAATTTCCGTTCCGGGCACCTACAAGGTTCCCGTCGGTGACACGATGGTCCTCACGATACAGCTTCCCGATGATCTTACAGATACCTGCTTTGCCATCCGTTCTTCTCTGCAGGATGTGGATTTTTATGTAGGGGACAACCTCAGGACCAGCTACTCCACGCATAAAACAAGGCTTGTGGGCAAAAACTCCGCCAGCCGTTATGTTTTCTGCCCGGTTTATGTTTCCGATGCCGGCAAAGAGCTCCGTATTGAACTGACCACTTACACCTCCAACTACACCGGAGTCGTCAATCCTGTTTACTGCGGAGACAAGGCAGATATCTGGATATATATTTTCAGCAGATACGGACTGGAAACCTATATTGCTTTTTTTATCCTGTTTGCCGGAATCGTCACGATCCTGTTCAGTTTCGCTCTGGGACTGGTCTATCATACACGATTTGACATGGAATATCTTGGATGGTGCATGGTTATGGGCGCAGTCTGGATGCTGGGTGAATCCAAGCTCCGTCAGTTCCTGGTCCCCAACGCTTCCGCTCTCGGATCTCTGTGCTTCGTTATGATCCTTTTGTGTCCGCTCCCGATCCTGTTTTTTGCGGACAGTCTCCAGAAAGGGCTGCATCACAGATTTTATGTCTGTCTTGGAAGCATCGCAATGGTAAATTTTGCAGTCTGTACGATCCTCACTGCTGCCGGTATCGCAGATTATATCGAAACTATGCCTGTAAGTCACGGAATCCTGGCAATCACCGTTGCCACAATATTTGTACACCTTTTCCAATATATACGCACCGAAAAAAACAGGGCCGACCGGATTTTGCTCATTGGTCTGCTGGCAGCGATCCTGTGTATTGCCGTTGAAGCAACCTCTGTATACTTTGTCACATCGATGTCCGGACTGTTTGTGGGCGCCGGCATGTTGATCCTGCTTTTTGTCAATATTGTAAGAGCCATCAAAAACGTCCAGGATATGGAACTGAAACGCCAGCAGATCGAAATCCGCAAAAACCAGGAACAGAATGAAAAAATGTCTCTGCAGATGATACAGACCCTTTCCACCACCATTGAAGCAAAGGACGCGTACACCTGCGGCCATTCCTACCGGGTTGCACAATATGCAGCCCTGATCGCAGAGGAGCTGGGCTGGACACCGAAGGAAATCCTGAATCTGAAACGTGCTACTCACCTTCACGATATCGGTAAGATCGGCATCCCGGATCCGTTCCTGAACAAACCTGCACAGCTGACTGATGATGAATACAACCTTATAAAAAAACACACCGTTATCGGTGCTGAGATTCTGAAGGACATAACCCTGATCCCTCATGCGGCAGAAATCGCAAGAAGTCACCATGAGCGTTATGACGGAAAAGGCTATCCGGACGGACTGGCCGGAACAGAGATCCCCATCCATGCCCGCATCGTGGCTGTTGCAGACTGCTACGATGCCATGAACTCCCGTCGAATCTACCGTAATGCGCTTCCACCGGAAGTTATTTACGAAGAATTCCGTAAAAACCGTGGTACACAGTTCGACCCGAAGATCACCGACATTTTTCTGAAACTACTCAACGAAAAGCGACTGCCTCAGTGGGATCCTTCCCAGGAAGAACCGGACACCTATAACCTTCCGGATATGCAGCTTACCGTCAGCAAATTCATCTCTGACATAATGGCCACCATAAAAAGCCAGGAAGATGCAAAAAGCTATGATTTCCTTACCGGTCTTCCCATGCGCAACCTGGGCGAACGTCTTACCGCAGAATTTATGCAGACGCATGATGGATGTCTGATATTCCTTGATATGGACAACCTGAAAAAGATCAACGACATCTATGGCTACAAAGCCGGCGACCGTTCGGTGAAATGTCTTGGAAAGCTGCTTCAGAAACGGGCAGATCAGGGAATTTCCTGCAGACTTGGAGGCGATGAATTCCTGATGTTCCTTCCGGACACAGATCCTGATTCCCTGTCTCTGCAGATGGACGATCTGTTCCAGAAATTTCACACCATCACTACCGATGATCCGGAACTCCGGTTTGCCACACTGTCCGCAGGCCTGTGTCTGTGCAGCACCGATGATTCCTTTGAGGACTGCTATTCCAAAGCAGATAAAGCTCTGTATTACGTAAAACAAAACGGCAAAAACCAGTTCTTTTTCTACCAGCAGATCGACCGCAGCACTCTGGCGGCA
>ERZ856578.5272-NODE-5272-length-15964-cov-4.356329_pt1 | contig 15964 bp, 13 predicted proteins | sample MGYA00514384_ERZ856578 | MGnify/ENA primary metagenome ERZ856578 (study PRJEB29103, sample SAMN06111958) | human gut metagenome | biome: human gut; feature: ankylosing spondylitis patient; material: healthy_person | host: Homo sapiens | place: China:Hangzhou...
TGATCAACTGGCGCACGGGACCCGCCGGCTGACGCTGCATACTCGAAGGGTTGAACTGGAAATTGCGAGACAGGATGGGACACGGACTTGTTTGATGACCTTGCCGGTATCAACGCCTGAATCCACCCAGTGAATGGTCACGCCAGACTGGTCGACACCTGCATTCCAAGCATCCTCAATACCATGAGCACCTGGAAATTCTGGAAGGTAAGCTGGGTGAATATTGATAATACGACCTTCATAAGCTGCTAGCAAGGTTGGACCGACGATTTTCATATAACCGGCCAAACAAACTAGGTCAATCTGGTGTTCATCCAAGAGTTTGACGATAGCTTCTTCGTAAGCTACTTTATTGTCAAATTCCTTGAGTTCAAAGGCATGGCTAGCCACACCAAGATTTTTGGCACGTTCTAAGACATAGGCATCACGGTGATCTGAAAAAACAAATTCTACTGGAAATTGTTCCGCAATCACCTGAAAGTTTGAGCCGTTGCCAGAGGCAAAAACAGCAATCCTTTTAGCCATTATTTAATCACCACACTTGCGCCATCTTTCTTCACAATACGACCGATTTCATAAACAGGTTCGTCAAGAAGTTCTTTGACACGTTCAACATTTTCTGGTTTAACCGCAAGCATGAGACCAATACCCATGTTGAAAATTTCAAACATTTCTTCATGTTTGATTTCACCATATTTTTCAAGGGCTTTGAAAATTGGAAGAACTGGCACTTTGCTTTCATCAATTTCAGCAGCCAAGTCATCTGAGAACATACGTGGTACATTTTCGATGAAACCACCACCTGTGATGTGAGCAATACCGTTAACCAATTCTTCTTTGATGAGTGGCAAAGCTGCTTTGACGTAGATACGAGTTGGTTCAAGAAGAACGTCTTTAAGTTTTTTGCCTTCAAGTTCTGGAAGAACTTCTTCACCTGTGTAATCAGCAAAGACACGACGCACGAGTGAGTAACCATTTGAGTGGATACCACTTGAAGCAAGTCCAAGAAGAACGTCACCTTCAGCTACTTTTGAGCCGTCGATGATTTGAGATTTTTCTGCGATACCTACCGCGAAACCTGCCAAATCATAGTCGTCTTCACCATACATACCAGGCATTTCAGCAGTTTCACCACCAATAAGGGCTGCACCAGCTTGCACACAACCTTCAGCAACACCAGCAACGACCTGCTCCAATTTAGCTGGTTCATTTTTACCAGTTGCTACGTAGTCAAGGAAGTAAAGGGGCTCAGCACCTGCGGCGATGATATCGTTAACACACATAGCAACACAGTCTTGACCGATAGTATCGTGTTTGTCGTACTTAATAGCAAGCATGAGTTTAGTACCGACACCATCTGTACCTGAGATCAAAACAGGCTCTTTGACACCTGTTTTTGAAAGGTCGAACATACCACCGAAGCCACCGAGAGCTCCCATGACACCTGCACGCTCTGTACGAGCAACGTGTTTTTTGATACGTTCAACAACTTCATAACCTGCTTCAACATCCACACCCGATTGAGCGTAAGCATTTTTAGACATAATTTTTTCCTCTTTTTTCTTCTGCACTGCTCTTAATAGAAAGAAGTGTGTTCTTTCAAACTTTCCAAATAGCGTTCTTCGTAGTCATACAATGGTGTTGGATATTTACCATCAAAGTAAGCCACACAAAGGCCACCGTTTGGTGCATCTGTGTCAATTCCAATAGAATCAATCAAGCCATCAATTGACAAGTAAGTCAAGCTATCCGCACCAATGATTTCGCGTGTTTCTTCCACTGTATGATTGGCAGCAATCAATTCCTTACGTGTTTGAATATCGATACCGTAGAAACATGGGTAAGCAAGGGCTGGACTACCGATTGCCACGTGGACCTCTGTTGCTCCTGCTTCTTTTAGCAAATTAACGATACGACGTGATGTTGTCCCACGTACAATAGAGTCGTCAATCATAACCACACGTTTTCCTTTAACAACACCTGATACGGCAGAGAGCTTCATACGAACCCCTTGCTCACGCAATTCTTGTGTTGGTTGGATAAAGGTACGTTGGGTGTATTGGTTTTTAATCAAGCCCATTTCATTTGGCAAGCCTGATTCTTCCGCAAATCCCATGGCTGCGCTAAGTGATGAATTAGGCACACCAACGACAATATCTGCTTCATGTTTGAACTCACGTGCCAATTGAGCACCCATACGTTTACGAGCTGTATGGACATTGACCCCTTGGATATTTGAATCAGGACGGGCAAAGTAGATATACTCCATCGAACAAACAGCCAATTGCGTATCCGTTGTATAGGTATCGTAAGTGATGCCATTATCATCGATGATAACAACCTCACCTGGATTTACATCCCGAATCCATTCTGCACCAACACCCTCAAAGGCACATGTTTCAGATGAAACCACGATAGCACCATTGCTCATCTTACCAAGAGAAAGGGGACGGAAGCCATTTGGATCCAAAGCTGCAATAAGCTTGTCCTCAATCATAAGAAGATAAGCAAATCCACCTTTAACAGTGCTCAGAGCTTCTTTTACTTTACCCATGAATGATGGGTTGTGGCTACGGCGAATCAAGTGAGCTAAGATTTCTGAGTCAGAAGTTGAGTTTAAGATAGCTCCATTTTTCTCCAACTCATGTCTTAGTGACTCTGCATTAGTCAAATTCCCATTATGAGCAAGACCAAGCTGTCCATCGTGAAACTTAAACATGAATGGTTGAATATTGTCTACAGAAGCTTCACCAGCAGTCGCATAACGAACATGACCGATAGCAGCCGTTCCAGTTAGCTTATCCAAGTTGGCTGGATCACGGAAAACTTCTGAGAGAAGCCCCATATCACGATGACGCTTCAATTGACCCGCATCATTTGAGAGAATTCCTGCTCCCTCTTGACCACGGTGTTGGAGACTGTGAAGTCCGAAATAAGTTAATTTGGCAGCATCCGGGTGACCCCAGATACCAAAAACACCACATTCTTCATTAAGAGATTTAACTTCGTATGTCATTTTTTATACCTTTTATTTTTGATATTTTCCTAATGTTATGCAAACGAAAAACTGTTCCTAGCCTCTCATTTCACTAATGTGAACTCAAGTTTTCAAGCTCTTTAGAACTACTGCTACATTGAAAAATATCATTACTGAGTGCACTTGGCACTCTATTATTTTCCAGTAAAGTATTTAACCGCTGACGCAAAGAGGTGTTGGTCTTTATTTCCTGGAATATTTTGGAAGAGACCGTCTTCGAAACGTTCTGAGTGACCCATCTTACCAATAATTTGACCGTTCTTACTTGTGATACCTTCGATAGCATTCACAGATCCGTTAGGATTGTATTTAGAATCCATGCTTGGTTTACCTTCGAAGTCAACATATTGGGTAAAGATTTGACCATTGTCACGAAGCTCTGCAAATTCCTCAGCTGTCACGACAAATTTACCTTCACCGTGTGATACTGGGATGGCATGGATGTCACCAACTTCTACTCCAGCAAGCCATGGTGAGTTCGTGTTGGCAATACGTGTTTCAACCATCTTAGCCACGTGTTGGTTGGCATCATTGTAGAAGAGGGTTGGACTCGTGCTGCTTGCATCTTCAAAGTTACCGTATGGAAGAAGACCTGATTTGACAAGAGCTTGGAATCCGTTACAGATACCAATAATCAAACCACCACGTTCGATGAAGCTATCAATGGCTGCACGTACTTTTTCATTGAGCAAGATGTTAACGATAAATTTAGCTGATCCATCTGGTTCATCCGCTGCTGAGAAGCCACCTGCAAAGAAGATAATATTAGCTTTTTCGATATTGTCAACCATAGTGTCAACAGACTTGACAATAGCTTCTTCATTAAGTGTTACAAATGGTACCAAGTTGACTTTTGCACCTTCTTTTTCAAAGGCCTTAGCTGAATCGTACTCAGAGTTAGTACCTGGGAATACTGGGATGTAAACCACTGGTGTCTCAACTGTTTCTTTAGCTTTGATAACAGCGTCTGATGCCACTGCAGGTACTTCTTCCAACTCAGTTGCTTGTGCAAATTCCGTTGGGTAAACCTCTTCCAATTTACCTTGGAAGGCACTGTCAAGCTTGTGTCCATCAAGCGTTACACCATTGACAGTAAGTGTAAAGTCAGCTGCTGTTTGTCCAATCTTGGCAACACCTGAAATCTCTTCCGGAGATGTGAAGACGAATCCACCCAATTGAGCTGTCAAGGCAGTCTCAATATTTTCAAGGGTTACAGTGGCACCAATATGGTTACCAAATGTTGCAAGGGCAAGTGCTTCAACGACACCACCATATTTGACAGCTGATGCAGATGTGACTTTATGGTCAGCTTGGATGGCTTCAAACTTAGCAAAGTTAGACTTGATAAGATCGAAGTCAATTTCTTGTGCCAAAGCTTGACCAGGAATGTAGTAAATACTTTCACCAGCAGCTTTGAATTCTGGAGAAAGAACCTTACGGCTATCTGCAGTTGTTACCCCAAAAGCAACCAAGGTTGGTGGTACTGTCAATTCTTCAAAGGTACCAGACATAGAGTCTTTACCACCGATAGATGGCAAACCAAGTTGAATCTGAGCTTCGATTGATCCAAGGAGAGCTGATACTGGTTGACCAAAACGCTCTGCTTGTTTATCCATACGCTCGAAATATTCTTGATAAGAGAAACGAGCCTTAGACCAGTTTGCACCAGCAGCAACCAAGCGAGCGGTTGCTTCGATGACCGCATAAGCCGCACCATGATATGGAGACCATTCTGCTACATAAGGGTTGAATCCTTGCGCCATAACAGAAGCAGTTGTTGTCACGCCATGTTGGACTGGCAATTTCTGTACAGAAGCTTCCGTTGGTGTGATTTGGTAGCGACCACCGAGTGGATGATTGACTGTTGAACGACCAACTGAACTATCAAAGATGGTTTGTAAACCTTTTTGACTGGCATGGTTAAGGTCAGCCAAGACTTCAAGAGTATCAGCTTCAAGGGTTTCAGCAGATGTTTGACGTTCTTCTGGAAGCTTGACATCCTTGTCAACCACCTTAGCATCTACAACCACACGTACACCGTTTGTATCAAGGAAACGACGTTCCAAATCAACGATGGTTTCACCATTCCAGTGCATGACAAGATTTGGTTTTTCAGTCACTGTCGCAACAACAACAGCATCAATATTTTCTTTGTTACATTCAGCAACGAAGGCATCTACATCTTCTGGACGAACCACTACAGCCATACGTTCCTGAGATTCAGAAATGGCAATTTCTGTACCGTTCAAGCCTTGATATTTCAATGGCACTTTGTCTAGATCAATTTCAAGACCATCTGCCAATTCACCGATAGCCACACAGACACCACCAGCACCAAAGTCATTTGATTTCTTGATAAGACGTGTCACTTCCCCATTACGGAAAAGACGTTGAATCTTACGTTCTTCGATGGCATTCCCTTTTTGAACCTCAGCACCAGCTGTTTCAACAGATTCAACCGTTTGAACTTTAGAAGAACCTGTCGCACCACCGACACCATCACGTCCAGTCTTACCACCGAGCAAGATAATTACATCACCAGCTTCAGGTTTTTCACGAACAACATTTTCCTTAGGAGCCGCACCGACCACAGCACCTAGCTCCATACGCTTAGCAACGAAACCTGGGTGGAAGTATTCACGAACGTAAGTTGTTGCAAGACCGATTTGGTTACCGTATGAAGAATAACCGTGAGCCGCTGTTTTAGAAATCACTTGTTGTGGCAATTTACCAGCACGAGTTTCAGCAATTGGTGTTGTAATATCACCAGCACCTGAGATACGCATGGCTTGGTAAACGTATGAACGTCCTGACAATGGGTCACGAATGGCCCCACCGATACAAGTAGCAGCCCCACCAAATGGTTCGATCTCCGTTGGGTGGTTGTGGGTTTCGTTCTTGAACATGAGAAGCCATGGTTCTTTCACACCATTGACATCCACTTCAATTTCAACTGAGCAGGCATTAATTTCATCAGACACTTCCATGTCATCCAAACGACCATTAGCACGCTCATAACGACCAAAAATAGTCGCCATATCCATCAAGGTTTGAGGTTTTTCCGTACGTCCCAACTCATCACGCATGGCAATATACTTGTCATAAGTCGCTTGCAATTGTTTTTCAAATTTAGAAGCTGAGAAGTCAATGTTTTTCAACTCAGTCTCAAAAGTTGTGTGACGGCAGTGGTCAGACCAGTAAGTATCCAAAACCTTAAGCTCAGTCTCAGTTGGCACACGTCCAATAGACTTGAAGTAATCTTGGATGAAGAGAAGGTCATCCACTTCCATTGCCAATCCTTGCTCTGCCTTATACTTAGCAAAATCTTCTGCCTTATAAGTTTCAAAGAAATCCAAACTTGGAATGGTCTTGTCAGACTCAGAGAAATCCTGTTTAGCAATACCAACAGTGATATCTTTGAAACGAGAATCCACTGGGTTCAAAAGGTAGTTTTTGACAGCTTCCAACTCATTCGCATCAATATCCTTGTTAACCAAGTAAAGTTGCGCTGTGTTCACCGTTACATCATTTGAACTACCAAGCAAAAGCAAAGCTTCCTGTGAAGATGCCGCACGTTGGTCAAATTGACCAGGCAAACTTTCGATAGCAAAGAAAGCATACTTCTCAAGATCAGCCTTAACCGCAGCCTCGTCCAAAACAGTATCAGTCACTTGCTCAGAGAAGATGTGTTTTTCCGCACGCGCAAACAAGTCCTCTGCCAAATTAAAGACATCGTAAACCTGAACAATACGAAGATCATTCAAAGTTTTCAACTGAAGATTATGCTTTAATTCTTTTACTAAAGAGTGAGATTTCACACGAAAATCAGCTTTTTTCTCAACGAAAATACGTTTATCCATTTTATTTCCTTTATCTATTTCTACTTAAAGATTGTAGTGAAGACCAAGTATTCTATTTGTAAAAGGCTACTTCAATCCTTGCAATTTTTCCAATACAACTTCATAAACATCTGTCAAGCTACCAAGATCACGACGGAAGACATCCTTGTCCATATGGTGCCCTTCAGCATCCCAAAGGCGGCAGTTATCTGGTGAGAATTCATCTGCCAAGATAATCTTGCCATCCTTATCAAAACCAAATTCCAATTTGAAGTCAATCAAGCGAAGACCAATTTGTGCAAACCAATCTTTTAGTAATTCATTGATACGACGCGTTTCTTCCTTGATATAAGCAATTTGTTCATCATTGGCAATATCCAAGAACTTCACATGCTCATCATTGATGAATGGATCATCCAAATCATCGTTCTTATAGTAAAATTCAACGATAGGAGTTTTTAAGTCCAAACCTTCTTCCACGCCAAAACGTTTAGAAAAAGAACCCGCAGTCACGTTACGAAGAACAACCTCCAAAGGAATAATTTTCACTTTCTTGTTGAGTTGTTCTGTGTCAGAAATACGTTCGATAAAGTGAGTAGCTACACCCGCAGCATTCAATTTTTCAAAAATAAGAGACGAAATCTGATTATTTAGCACACCTTTTCCCTTAATAGTCTCCTTACGAGCACCATTAAGCATGGTTGCCTGGTCCTTATAGACCGACTTAATCACATTTTCGTCTTCTGTACTATAAATATCTTTAGCTTTCCCAGTATAAATCAGTTGGTTTGATATGGTATTGTTCGCCTTTCAAGTTTTTTCTTCTTCATTATACCATACAAAAAACCAAAAACCAACATATAACAAACTTTATTACTTTAGTAAAAAAACAACGTTCGTCTTTTGATTGTTTTTTTAGAGTTTCCTAATAAAAAATGTATAGAAAAAAGGAGTGTGACAGAACTAAATCCATATAACATTTAGTTTCTTGCCTCACTCCAACAAAAATAACAATCGTATAGTAAATAACTATTATATTATTACGTCTAGCTTTCTTATTCTTTATTCAATTCCTCAGACAAATAGTCCAACAAATCAGCTACCTTAACCATATGGTCAATAGTATCATCGGAAATCTCAAGGTCGAACTCATCCTCCAAATTAATAATGAATTCCATAAGCTCTATTGAATCCACACCCAAGTCATCTAATTTGGTAGCTTCGGTTAAAACAATGTCCTCTTTACCCATCTGCTCTTGAATTACGAGCTGCATTTTCTGAAGAATTTCTACTCTACTCATCAGTTAGCCTCCTCTTTCGGACTAAAGGCTTCAACTAGCTGCTCAACAACCTTAGTATCAAGCATCGTACGAATCTGCTTAATAGTGTAGTAAACCGCCTTAGCATCACTAGATCCATGACATTTTACTACGGGAGCTTTAAGACCAAAGAGAACCGCACCTCCAGCGCTAGAGTAATCCATAGTCTCTTTCATCCCTTTTAGGCTGTCTTTCAATAGGAAGGCACCTAACTTAGCTTTAAGACCACCATTCATGATAGCTGACTTAAGAGTCTTCATGGCACCAAGTCCCGTTCCTTCAATTGCCTTAAGAACTGCATTTCCTGTGAAACCATCAGCGACTACTACATCAGCAGCTCCTGACATAATTTCACGTGCCTCAACATTACCAACAAAGTTAATACTTGGCTCCTTAGATAGGAGTTCAAAAGCCTCCTTACGAAGACTATCCCCCTTTGTTTCCTCAGTCCCATTATTAAGGAGACCTACACGAGGGTTGGCAATTCCACGCACATTTTTAGCATAGAAAGATCCTAAAATAGCATATTGATGCAAATGACTAGCTGTATTTTCCGCATTAGCACCCAAATCAAGCATATCAAAGGGTTGACCAGTAAAACTTGGCATTGTTGACATAAGACCTGGACGCTCAACTCCCTTAATACGTCCGACCACAAAGAGACCTGCAGCCAGAAGGGCACCTGTATTTCCCGCAGAAATCACGGCACCTGCTTTTTTCTCCTTAACAGCCTGTGCACCTAAGACCATTGAAGCTTTTTTCTTCTTGCGAATAGCTTTAGCTGGCTCATCATCCGAATTTATCTTTTCATCAGTATGCACAATGCTCACACGTTCATTCGCTGTCAAATAGGTCTTAATTTTAGCTTCATCACCATAAAGCTGGATTTCAATATCTTTGAAATCTGCTATAGCTTGGTTGACACCCTCTACAATTGCTTGTGGCGCATTATCGCCACCCATAGCATCTACTGCAATTACATGCATAGCATTCTCCCTCTTGTCCTCTGCCATAAAACATAAACTCAGATTTCTATCAATAAAATATTATGTAACTAAAATAGACTAGTTCACTGTTTCTAGCAGAGTCTTTCAGCTTATTATCTTCTTATTATAGCACGAACTGACTTGCATTTTAACCCCTGAGACTGAAAACCATTACTTTCCTGTTTCACGTGAAACAAAAAGAAGATAATGTCTAGTCAGCACTATCTTCTTTATTCATAATATGGCCCCAAGAATTTAGATTATCAATAAACTTCTTACTTTTAAGATGTATTCCAACATAATTATCATAGAGGTCATCAATAAAATGTCGTAGCTTTCGTTTCATGTCATCCTTAACAGATATGCTTCTCAATTCCTCAAAAGAAAGCCCCTGAAAACGATCTAAAAGATAAGGTACATTAGGATCCAAGTGACTACGCCTTTCATCCTCTGCATAGTGATTTGGACAAAGTAGCCCCGAGAACTTATACGAAAAATCAAAAGGAAGCCCCACACGATGGCAAAAGACACACTCGTGAAAATTCAATCGTACACCGAAACGGTCTAAAACCTGAATCTCAAAGATATTAGTCAAGATTTCATAATCCAAGCCTTCTTCCATTAATTCAAGCGTTTTCTCCAAAAATACAAATAATTGCGCATCTGTCACACCATCAGCAATAGCAGCATCCGTCAGAGCAGCTAAATAAGTCGCATAAGACAGCTTGAAAATATCGCTTGTAATTTCCTTGAAGGACTCTGCCTGGCTATAATCCTCTATGAAAGATAAGCCCTCATCATTTACAGTCATCATGAATTCAGCGATGGTTAAAGGTTGAATCACAGCACTTAATTTACCTGACCCACCACCTCTAACAAAAAACATCCGTTTACCAGCTTGCTCGGTAAAAATCTTAACTAGCTTATCGTTCTCACGATAATTACGATTGAAGAGGACAAGCCCTCTACTCTCAAGCTTCTGCATGTTCTTCCATAAACTCTTTCAAACGAGCCATAGCTGTTTCAATAGTATCCATGCTAGCTGCATACGACAAACGAACATAGCCTTCGCCATACTTCCCAAAAGCGACCCCTGGGATAATCGCAATAGCTTTTTCACGAGCAAAGTCTTGGCAGAACTTAAAGGAGTCTTGAGTATACCCTTCTGGAATCTTAGCAAAGATGTAGAAAGCACCATCAGGTTTAATAATTTTGAAACCAAGTTCAGTCATTTTTTCAAGAATATAATCACGACGCTTCAAATACTCAACTTTCATTGGTTGGGCATCATCTTTACCAGCAGATAAGGCTTCAATAGCTGCAAATTGTGCCATAGTAGCTGCAGCTGTTACCAAATACTGGTGACTCTTAATCAACTGAGCCGTTAAAACTGCAGGTGCAAAAATCAAACCAATACGCCACCCTGTCATCGCATGAGATTTAGACAAACCATTAATCAAAATCGTTTGTTCCGGCAAATACTCAGCAATAGATACATGTTGGTCCACATAAGTTAGCTCAGAGTAAACTTCATCGCTAACAACAAAAATATCGTATTTTTTCAGAACTTCAGCCAGATCTTTAATCTGTTGACGTGAGTAGGTCACACCGGTTGGGTTGGTTGGGTAGTTAAGCAAAACGGCTTTGAGCTTATCTCCCTGCTCCAAAATTGCCTTTTCTAACATCTCCGGAGTCAAAACAAAATCATTAGCTGTTGTATCAATTTCGACAATTTCAGCACCAACTAGATTTGCAATCGGCTCATACCCTGGATAGGCTGGTGCAGGTAAAAGAATCGTATCACCTGGCTCCAAAATCGCTGTCAAAGTTGCAGAAAGGGCTTCTGTAGCTCCAATAGTCACCAAGATTTCATTATCTGGGTTATAAGTAAGATTATATTTTTCCTTAACAAAATCTGCCGCAGCTTGACGCAAAGCAGGAAGTCCTGCCATACCTGTATAGTGAGACTGGTTAGCATCGATAGCAGCTTTAGCTGCTTCTTTCACATGATCTGGAGTCGTAAAATCAGGTTCACCAAGTGTCAACTTTTTGATACCTGGTACATCTGAAATTGATTGGTCAAACTGACGAATCATCGAAACTTCAATCTTATCTAAATTTTTATTAAAACGTTGTGTTAAATCCATCACTGTCACCTCTTTGCAATTATGCCTTACATTATATCAAAAACTCAAACGCATTTAAACACCAAAAAAAGCTAGCCTAGGCTAGCTTTAGTCTATTTATGGCCCATTTCAAACAAAGGTGACAATGGACGTTTTTCATGAATACGAATAATTGCCTCTGAAATCAAATCAGCAATTGAAATTTGTTCAATCTTATCAATCAAACGTTCTTCTGGAAGATAAATCGTGTCCAATACGACAAGCTTCTCAATAGCAGATTTTTGAATATTATCAAGTGCTGGACCTGACAATACAGGGTGAGTACATGAGGCATAAACATGAGTTGCACCAGCTTCAGCAAGCGCATCCGCCGCATGACAGATTGTACCCGCAGTATCAATCATATCATCAATCAAGATACATGTTTTACCTTCAACGTTACCAATAATATTCATAACCTCAGAAGTGTTCATTTTATCAACACTACGACGTTTATCAATGATTGCGATTGGTGTTTTCAAACATTGAGCAAGTTTTCGCGCACGAGTCACACCACCATGGTCTGGAGAAACAACAACAACATCATCTCCAGTAAGACCAGCACGATCAAAGTAATCTGCGATAAGTGGAGCACCCATCAAATGGTCTACAGGAATATCAAAGAATCCTTGAATTTGAGAAGCATGGAGGTCAACTGTCAAAAGTCGATCAACACCTGCAACCTCAAGCATATTAGCAACCAATTTAGATGTGATTGGCTCACGTGAACGTGCCTTACGGTCTTGACGTGCATAACCATAATAAGGCATAACAACACTGATTGTTTCTGCACTTGCACGTTTTAGCGCATCAACCATAATCAAAATTTCCATCAAGTTATCATTTACAGGAGAGCTTGTAGATTGAAGAATAAAAACGTGATGACCACGGATAGATTCTTCAATATTAACTTGAATCTCACCATCTGAAAATTCACGAACACTTGATTTTCCGAGTTCAATACCCATTTTATCAGCAACTTTTGCTGCTAATTCCTGGTTAGACGATAAAGCAAACAACTTCAAATTCGTATAAGACATGATTTCCTCCAAAATATCTACTAAACCATTCTACCTTTTTTTAGATTGATTTTCAATGCAAAATAAATGGTGTCACAGTAACTTAACAAGACTAAAAAGATTTAACCTTAACCTCGACATTTTCCCGTCTAAAAGTAATTCCAGAAAGTAAAGACATTTTGCTATAAAATAAAAACGATTCGAGAAAATTCGAATCGCCTTCTTGTAGTCATTATGGGTAAATATAGTATACAGAACCACCATGAGCTGAAGATGTTGGATCAAATGTACCACGGTAGTTACCGATTGACATGTTACCAGCATAGTTTGATTCCATAACTTGAATTGAATTTGCACCTGATGCTGATGTTACGTAAGCTACGTGACCATAACCACCACCATCATTTGGCCAAACCGCAATTGCTCCGGCTACAGGAGTTGTACCAACTGAGTGGCCAGCTGCTTGTGCGCTAGCAATCCAGTTTTTAGCATTACCCCAGTAATTACCAACCCATGAAGCTAATGATTTAGCACCCCAAGTACATTGACCAACAGGATATGTATTAGGAGTTGAGGCAGCTGATACTTTAGGTGTTTCAGCTGCTGGAGCTGGTGCTTCTGAAGCTGCAGGTGCTTGACTTGCTGGTGCTTCTGAAGTTGCTGCAGGTGCTTCGCTAGCAGGAGCTGGTGCTTCTGAAGCTGCTGGAGCAGCTGATTCTGGTTGTGCTTCAGACTCTTGTGTTGCTTCAGATGTTGCTGGAGCAGCAGGCTCTTGTTGTGCCTCTGAGGCAGCTGATTCTGGTTGTGCTTCAGGCTCTTGTGTTGCTTCTGAAGTTGCAACAGTTGGCTCTTGAGTAGTTTCTGAAGTTTCTGATGAAACAGGTTCTTGTACTGCTTCTGAGGCTGTTGCTGTTTCTGAAACAGTAGCTTCTGAAGGTTGAGCTACAGCTTCTGAAGTTGCTGCCGCCTCTGATTGAGCTACAAATGCTGCCGCTTCTGAAGATGCTACTGCTTGTGCTGCTGCCTCTGATTCTGCAATTGCTTGTGACTGAGCAACTGATGCTGCAGTTGAAGCTGCCACTGATTCTGCAGTTGATTTAGCAGAAACAAGTGATGTTTTTTCATCTTGAGCTGTAGCCAATTCTGCAGCCAAAGCAACTTGTGCTGCTTCTAGTTCTGCTTGTTGAGTTGTCAAACCAGCTTCTGTTGTTTCAAGTTCTGCTTTATTAGTTGCAATCTCATTAATAGCAGCTTGGTTTTGTTCTTGTTTTGCAGCAAGCTCTTTTTGATCAGACTCTTGTTTTGTCAACATGTCATTATTAGCTGTAACAACTTTTGAAATAGCTGTGATACGAGTAATAGCTTCAGAGATTGACTTAGAGTTCAAGATAGAGTTGATGTAGCTAGTCGCAGTATTATTTTGTTGAGCACTACGAGCTTGTTTCGCCAAAGAATCTTGACGAGCTACAATTTTACTTGATAATTCTTGAATTTCAGATTCCAAATCTGCTGATACTTTTTCAAGTTCAGCATTTTTAGTTTCCAATTCTGATTTTTGTGTTCTAAGTGTAGATACTTGAGATTGGATTGTAGCAACTTGCGCTTGTGCAGTCTCTTGTTGAGAAGCAAGGTTACTAATTGCGTTATCTGCAGCAGCGATTTGCGAATCATAATCCTCTGCATGTACTGATGCAGCTGCTGATAAGGTTACACCACTTACCAACACTGCTGAAAGAATACGTTTTTTCATAATATAAAATACTACTCCTTTTCGATAAGACCTATTAATTGTATCAAAAAATGGCGCAAACTTTGTTACGCCAATATTACAGTTCTATTTAAATCTATCAACTGACAGATACAAAAATAATTTTTCAAGAATAGGTTTAATAAAGATAAAGGTCAAAAGATTAAACACTATACTAGGACTTAGTTGATAAATAATAAAATCCGTCACAGACTCATTGGAGAAACCATAAAATAAGGCAAAGCCAAAATTTATAGTATCAAAGAGAAAGAGGAATAAAAACATTAACAAAAAATCAACATAGGTATTTCTCTTAACAATTCGACCTAGCTGAGTTAACAGATAGCATAACAGCGGCAGAGTTAGAATTACTATACCAACTGTTTTGAAATAATAGGTATCATAAAGAAATCCAAAACAAACAAGGTAAAGAAAGGAATACTTATTTGGAAAATCAAGAGTTAAGATAAAAATATAAATAATGAAAAGATGAGATGATAGAAAAAATTCAGGAGATAAATAATGATTAAGTATCATCGAAATATGACCATCCCATAGAAAAGGAACAATACTCAGTAAGAAAGGAATAATAGAATACTTGGATAATTTCATATTATTTACCATCTCCAACTAAAGTAACATAAGAAATTTTATCAAAATCAGCATAAGGTTTTACCAAAATCGTACGATTTCCTTCATAATCACTCACAGAGTCTACAGTACCAATTGGAACATCCTTTACTGATACATCATCAAGACCACTTGTAACTACTTCAGTCCCAACCTTAACGTTAGAAGATGAATTGAGTTGTGTCATCTCTAACAGCTTCTTTTTATTATCATAACGAGATATAATCCCGAAAATCTGGTTATCATCCTCTGATTTGACGCTAGAAGCAAGGTAACTATCACTAGAACTACTAGAAAGTAAAGAAATAGTAGTAGTATCATCATATACCTTAGTTACAAAACCAATTACTCCACCATTAGAAGTTGCTAGCATAGATTTACTAACATTCTTAGACTTACCGACATTAATCGTTAACTCTTTTAACCAAGTCACAGAAGGTCGCATGGAAACTTCAGCAGTGAGAACATTATCACGACTTAGCTTGTCCGAAAGATTAAGCGAAGCTCTTAAAGAATCATTCTCTTCTTGCAAGTTAGAAATAATAGATGATTGATTTTCTAAATTCGATAAAGATTTTTTTAAATCTTGATTCTCATTATAGGTTGATAAGAGATCAGAAATAACATTATGAGATTTTGATAAAGCAATAAATGGAACTGAAACAACTGAGTCTACTTTGGTAACGAAACCCGAAACATTAGACGAGATATCCTTGGTTAATTTTTTATTAGTAAAGACAAAAGAAAAAAGCATTACAAAAAATAGAATAATAATAAACCCATAAAGAAGAAATCGATAAAAACTATTTTTCATTTTGTCACCTCAAAAAAAGAAAACGAATTATCTAAAAGATAATTCGTCATAATACTACGGAGAATGGGGGATTCGAACCCCCGCGCCAGTTACCCGACCTAACGATTTAGCAAACCGTCCTCTTCAGCCTCTTGAGTAATTCTCCAATATGGGCACGAGTGGAATCGAACCACCGACCTCACGCTTATCAGGCGTGCGCTCTAACCATCTGAGCTACGCGCCCAAGCAAATGCTTGGCTATAATATCCAAATAAAGCGGGTGACGAGAATCGAACTCGCGACAACAGCTTGGAAGGCTGTAGTTTTACCACTAAACTACACCCGCTTAACAAAATGGCGCGAGACGGAATCGAACCGCCGACACATGGAGCTTCAATCCATTGCTCTACCAACTGAGCTACCGAGCCA
>ERZ856578.5277-NODE-5277-length-15948-cov-38.503560_pt1 | contig 15948 bp, 12 predicted proteins | sample MGYA00514384_ERZ856578 | MGnify/ENA primary metagenome ERZ856578 (study PRJEB29103, sample SAMN06111958) | human gut metagenome | biome: human gut; feature: ankylosing spondylitis patient; material: healthy_person | host: Homo sapiens | place: China:Hangzhou...
CCACTTACCACTTACCACTTACCACTTACCACTTACCACTTACCACTTACCACTTACCACTTACCACTTACCACTTAGTATATCACCGCCCTCCCCACACCGCAACGCTTTTCCCCTTGCAATTTTGCGGCAAATCCGCTATGATGAAACACGAGAAATTTTATGGCCGGGGCGGCGCCGCGCTGCCCTGTGCCAATGATGAAGGAGATCCTGTTATTATGGCATTCAAATATGAAATCACCGAGCGCATTGCTGTTCTTTCCACCAACTCCAGCGGCTGGGAGCGCCAGCTGAACCTGATCAGCTGGAACGACCATGAGCCGAAGTACGACATCCGTGACTGGTCCCCGGACGGCAGCAAGATGGGCAAGGGCATCAGCATGACCAAAGAGGATCTGATTGCCCTGAAAGGCATTCTTGATGACATGGAGCTGTGATGGAAGATTATCGCGCACAATTTATTGACATTTACAACAAGAATGTCACCCGTCCCGGTGCGGACCGCCTGCTGAAATGGCTGGAGGGCACAGACTTTTTTACCGCGCCCGCTTCCACCAAGTTCCACGGTGCATGCGAGTGCGGCCTTGTGATGCACAGCATCAATGTGTACAACGCCATGATGCAGCACTTTTTCACGGAAGGGGAAGATACCCCCGAAACTTTTGCGGTGTGCGCCCTGCTGCACGATGTATGCAAGGCGAACTTTTACAAAGTCAGTACCCGCAACGTGAAAAATGATGCTACCGGTCAATGGGAGAAAGTTCCTTTTTATCAGGTAGCCGACCAGCTGCCCTATGGCCACGGTGAAAAGAGCGTTTATCTCATTGAGCACTTCATGCGCCTAAAAACCGATGAAGCCATTGCCATCCGCTGGCATATGGGCGGTTTTGACGATGCGGTGCGCGGCGGCAGTTTTGCGGTAAGCGATGCTTACAACCGCTACCCGCTGGCCGTCAAGCTGCACGCTTCGGACCTGATTGCCACCTATCTGATGGAGCAGGGCACCAGCAATGTGGAAAACGGCCACCCAAAAACAAAATAATTGATAGCAGAAACGGCACAGCCTTTTTACCGGGCTGTGCCGTTTATCTTAGGCAACACCGCACAATTCCCGCCTTGCGGCTTAAGCACCGCTCCGGCGGCTGCGGCACGGCATCTGCGTTGCCAAAATGCTCGATAAGACATCCAGTATTATCTGCGCTTTTGGCTTGGCATCTGCCGCACCTCGCTCGCCATATCGGCACTTAGAATTATGCGGTATTGCCCTTATTGCTTACTGCACGCTTTGCATATATTCGTCAATTCTCTGGCTGAAGATTTCCGGCCAGCGGGCGTCGTATTCGGCAAACACCTGCTTGAAGTAATCGGCTTCCTCTGCATCCGGCCGGGCTGTGCGGCGGTAGCAATACAGGGTAATGCCGTCCAGCGGGAACTCGGTCACATATTCATAATGGACAGCAGCAGGGCTTTGGGTGCGCAGCGCTGCGTTGATGGGGCCGACAATGCCGCCCTCATCCACACGATCGGTCACCATCACATATTCTGACGTCCAGATTCCCGTGGGGAAGCCATGGGTGGAGGGCACACTGCTCTCCCACAGGATCATCGTTTGCAGCTGGGGGTGGGCCGGGTCACCGTAGGCAAAGGTAGTGCCGCTGTAACCATTGGAATCCATATTGATGTAAACGGTCTGGTCCTCGGTGCAATGCTCCAGCACAAAATCTGTCACGGCGCGCATCTGGGCCAGGTCGGTGCGGCGGGTCAGGTCCAGGCTTTCGCTGCTCAGGGCCAGGGTCTGCACGCTTTTACCGGGCAGACGCAGGGCGTTGCCGAAGTTGACCACCAAAAATACGGCCAGAACACCCGCCGCAGCATTGCGCAGCCAGGGCTTTGCCTTTTGCTGGGTCAGTTTGGCGCACAGGCCAAACAGCATCAACAGGTAAAAAGGCGCAAGGATCAGGCTCTGGTGGTCGCCCAGGGACTGGGTACGGGTAAACAGCACCATCGCCCCCAGGCTGGCCGCGGCGGCTACAATAGCCTGTGCACGGGTGCTGCGGCAATACAGCAGCCACACCAAGCCTGCCGCGCAGAGCACCAGCCAGATCAGTCCCTGGGTGCGCAGCTGGCCCAGGCAGTTGTTGCCAAAGCCGCCGCCGTAGTAAGCGCCGTAAATATCGGCGTAGTCGGTTGTCAGGATGGTTTTGAAGGTGGGCAGCAGCGCCCCCACGATGATCACAGCGCTGGGCACGCCGAACAGCAGCATATGTTTGAGGGTACTCCCCAGCGTTTTGCGGCGCACCGCCCCCACCAGCACCGCCAGCACATACACAGCATAAAACGCCAAGATCCAGAACATGTACCAGCGCCGGGTCAGGATCAGGGCAAACGTTGCAGCAAAAATCGCCAACAGCCGCGGCCAGGGCAGCGTTTCAAACCGGTAATCCGCGCACAGCAGGGCGATCACTGCGGCAAAAGTCAGGCCAAAGGCATCCGGCATGCCGTGGGTGGCAGGCCACAAAAACATGGGCCACAGCACCATAACCGCCATACACAGCGGGTAATACAGCGCCGTATGGCAAGCGGGCAACTGCTGGGCCAGGTATTTTGCACCCATCAGCAGCGCAAACCACATGGGCACAAAGCAGGCGATGGCATAGCACACCATAAACGCATTGATGCTGCGCCCGGTAAAGAGATACGGCACACTGATAAAGAGATTCATGAACATCTTATAGTCCGCCGTCAACAGGCTTTCCAGCAGCACATGAATGCCGTAAAATCCGCTTTGACCAAAGCTGCCGAACAGCAGTGTCTGCTTGGCAAAATAGTTGATCGCGTCATCACTGTACACCGTTTGGCGGTAGCACACCAGTGCAGCGATGACCGCAACGCCCACAGCGGAGCCAGCCAGCCAACTGCGCAGAAACGTTTTATCTTGTGCTACCCTCTGACCGGGGAACACCGTCTGCCAGGTAAAGTGCAGCAGCAGGCACAGCCCGCCCATGCAGACAGCCCACATCAGCACCACCAGCAGCATGCCGCCATAGGCTGTGATCACACCGCCCACCAGAATGGCACACAGCAGCAGCACGCCATACGCCAGCCAGCGTGGACCGGCCGGGAGTGCGCGAAGGTTCGGGAACTGAATTTTTCCCATCGGGGGCCTCCTTTCGCCCTTTATTTGTTTATACAATTTGTTTATATAAAATCATTTTATACAAAGTATTTATTTTGTTCGTGTTGTCCTGCTCTTGTACAACCCTTATGCGGCTTATTTCACAAGGGGGAACAGTTACACTCCACGCAGTCACACAACACTGCGGGCATCCGGCACTTCCACACTTTGCAGGTCAAATACAAAAGCAGCCCGCGAAACCAAGGCTCCGCGGGCTGCCGGGTTATGTATTTACTTTCTTGCGGCCGCCGGCTGATTCAAACGTTCCAGCTCGGCATTCAGGTCCTGGCTCACACTGCGGCGGGTATCACCTGCGCGGCGCAGGCGGTGGGTGTTTGCATTATTGGCCTGCACCTGCGGCTGGCTGCGCACAGGGCGCACCCGTTTGGCAGCTGGCTGAGCAGACTTATTATGGCGCACCTTTGCCTGGGCAGCGGGATAATTTTCCTTTGCGGTGTTCTCTCCAAAGTGGCGCAGCTCCGCACCAAAGGCTTCAAAATCTGCACCGGTTGCATCCAGTGCCTGATAAATTGCCGTGGTGGCATCATCCAGGTCCGCAGTGGCGGCGCTCAGGCGTTCATCCACGCGGGTCACACGCTCACGCAGCATGGCAAGGCTTGCGGCCAAATCGCGGGCATGCTCTGTCATGCGGCCCTGCTGTTCTTCAGCCTGCTGTTTCAGGCGTTCTTCGGCCGCATCGGCTTTCAGGCGGGCTTCCATCAAAATCTGACGGGCCTCAATGCGGGCTTCCTCGGTCACATCAGCCTGGGGTGCCTTCGGTTCCGGGGCCGGCTCCGGCTTTTCCTGCGGGGTAGGCTGAGGTGCGGGGGCCGGTTCCTGCTTGGGGGCAGGCATACCGCCTTTGGGGATCATTGCCTCGTATTCAGCAATCTGCTTTTCGTACTCGTCGATCTGTTTTTGCAGATCGCGGCAACGGAACTGCCATTCCACCACAGCCTGCTGATTTTCTTTATTGCGGCTCAGGTTTGCCGTGGCGCGCTCTTCTACCGATTTGGCACGGGCGACCACCTCGGCAGCCGATTTTTCCGCAGCTTCGGCGCGCTGGTTAGCGGCTGAAAGATCGCTTTGCAGCTTTTCCACACAGGCACGTGCAGCGGACTGTTCAGAGCGCATTTTATCCAGCTGGGCCTGCAGCTGGGCAATCTGCTCTTCCTGCTCTGCGCTGTGCTGCCGGTTTTCGTTGTCCAGTGCATTGAGGTAAGCCAGCACATCATTTTTATCAAAGCCCCGGAACGTGGTTCGGAACCCTTTTTCCTGCAGGGCTGATAAGGTTTGGCTGCTGGGCATAGCTTTCCTCCTAAACTGGTCAGCGGGCCGTTTTGTTTTTTATGCGAGCATGCCTGCCCGCAGCCGCAAAGGATAGAGAACGCGCAGCGATCAGGAACGCTTGTTCAGGATGCTGAGCAGATCGTTGAAGTAATCACCGTCATCTTCGTTGCTGTCATCTTCCTTGGCAGCGGGGGCGGTGGAAACCGGGGTGTCAACATTGGGGTTGAACACATTGCTGAATACCGGGTTGGGGATGACCGGATCAGCGGCCGGGGCCGGGGCCGGGGCGGGAGCCGGAGCAGGTGCAGCGGCCGGGCGCGGTGCAGCCGGGGCAACAGCAGGTGCAGCGCCTGCGGCAGCGCGCTGGGCGTTCACAACAGCCTGGATGGGCTCGTCCACGCCAGGCGTGCTTTCAAAGCCGGTAGCCACAACGGTAATGCTCATCTCATCCTGCAGGCGCTCGTCAAACGCAGTACCCCAAATGATGTTCGCATCGGGATGTGCGCTCTGGGTGATCATGGAAGCAGCAGTCTCAACATCGTCCAGGCCGATATCCGGGCTGGAGGTAATGTTGATGATAACGCCGCGTGCACCGGCAATGCTGGTTTCCAGCAGCGGGCTGGAGATTGCAGCCTTGGCAGCGTTTTCTGCCTTGCCTGCACCCTTGGCAACGCCAACGCCCATGTGGGCAAAGCCGGCATCCTTCATGATGGAACGGACGTCAGCAAAGTCGAGGTTGATGAAAGCGGGAACATTGATCAGGCTGGAGATACTCTCAACGCCCTGGCGCAGCACGTTATCGGCTGCTTCAAAAGCGTTCATCAGGGTGATCTTTTCCTGGCTGATGAGCTTCAGCCGCTCGTTCGGGATCACGATCAGGCTGTCTACATGCATCATCAGGTTGGCAATCCCCTGTTCGGCCATGCTCATCTTGCGCTTGCCCTCAAAGGCAAAGGGCTTGGTGACAATACCGACGGTCAGGATGCCCAGGTCATGGGCCGTTTCGGCCACGACCGGTGCAGCGCCGGTGCCGGTGCCGCCGCCCATGCCAGCGGTGATGAACACCATCTGAGCACCTTTCAGTGCATTGGCGATCTCATCCTTGCTTTCCTCCGCTGCACGCTGGCCGACCTCCGGGTCAGCACCAGCGCCGCGGCCCTTGGTCAGCTTTGCGCCAAGCTGAACCTTCTGGGTAGCCTTGGAGTTGACCAGTGCCTGCTGGTCGGTATTCATTGCTACAAATTCAACGCCATTCAGGCCAGCTTCAACCATGCGGTTCACAGCATTGCCGCCGCCGCCGCCAACACCGATAACCTTAATGTTGGTTACATTCTGCATCTCTTCATCGAGAACGAACGCCATAAGTGTATCCCCCTAAAGAATATAAAATTGCAAATGCAACAGGGCCGGATTTCCGCCAGCGGACACACTGACCCCCATAAAGGAAGCGCCGCCCCACACCCCAAACTTTGCTTACGCGCGTTGCGGTGCAGCCAGCTCTTCCTAAGATATCGCATATAACTGTTTATAAGAATAACAAATTCTGCAAATAATTTCAATACCCACACGCTAAAAAGCCAAAAAATAGATGTTCACATTTGTGGGTATCACAAAAAGCCCCGCAGGTTTTGCGGAGCTTTGGTGAATTATGACAATATTTTTACAGTTTTTTCGTCTGTCTGCCAGCTTCTGTCCCGGTGCGGCCTGCCCGGCAGTCGGCCCCCAGGCGGCGCAGATCCTCCGCCAGGTCGGCATAGCCGCGCCGGATATGTCCGGCATCCAGCACCCGCACGCAGCTCCCGTCCCTCACACCAAGGCCCGCCAGCACCAGTGCTGCCCCGCCCCGCAGGTCTGGTGCAGTCACAGTGGCACCATGCAGTTTTGCGCTGCCGCCAAGGTACAGCAGCCGTCCCTCGCTGCGGGCATCAGCCCCCAGGGCGGCAAAGCCCTGCGCACAGGCAAAGCGGTTTTGGAACAGGCCGTCATAAATGCGGGATGCTCCCTCCGCCCCCAGCAGCACCGCTGCAGCCAGCGGGGCAGTATCTGTGGCAAGGCCAGGGTAAGCAGCCGCTACAAGTTCCTGACCGCCGCGCAGCTTTGTATCCTGATCCCGCGTGATGCTAAACTCATTTTCCCCGCGGGCAACCTCGCAGCCGCTGCCCTGCAAAAAGTCCAGAAACGCCGCCAGCCACACCGGACTGCACTGCGTTACCGTCACCCGCCCGCCTGCAATGGCGGCGGCTGCCGCATAAGTCGCTGCGGCAATGCGGTCCGGCAGCACGGTATGCACACAGCCGTCCAACAGCTCGCCGCCGGTACCTCGGATGCAGACCACCGGCGTACCCGCCCCCGTGATCTTTGCCCCGCAGGCGTTCAAAAAAGCGGCGGTATCCGCAATTTCCGGCTCGCACGCCGCACCGCGCAGGGTGGTAACGCCCGCCGCACAGCAAGCCGCCAGCATCAGGGTCAGGGTTGCTCCCACGCTGGGCAGACGCAGAGCAAAATCCGTACCACGCAAAACGCCGTGGCGGCGCAGCACCACGCACTCTGCCGCCGCGCACACCTGTGCCCCCATGGCCGTCAGCCCGGCCAGGTGGATATCAATGGGCCGCGGCCCCAGTCTGCACCCGCCGGGCAGCGGCAGCTCTGCCCAGCCCGCGCGGGTCAACAACGGTGCCAGGTAAAACACCGACCCCCGCATAGCCCCCGCCAACGCCGTGGGCACCCGCCCGCTGATCTGCCGGGCTGGCTGGGTGACAAGGTCCTGCCCGGCCCAGGCCGCCCCACTGCCCACAGCCCGCAGCAGATCCAAACTGGTCTGCACATCCCGCAGCAGGGGCACCTGGCGCAGGGTGCAGGGCTGCGCACACAGCAGCGTTGCCGCCAAAAGGGGCAGCACACTGTTTTTGGCCGCTGCCGGGCGGATGCTCCCCTGCAGCGGGTTCCCGCCTGTTACTTCGATATATTCCATTGCCGCACCGCCCCTCTTTGTTCCCACACCAAAGCGCCCTTTTCTATCATATGCCGCACCCGCACAAAACAGCTCTGTTCCACGGGTTTTACAGCAAAATCGGCTGCAGCTGCACCCCGCGCAGAGCGGCTTCCAGCGTATCCGGCAGCTGGGTAAAATCCGCTTTCAGGCTGCAGGGCTTTTTGTAGCTGTCGTCCTGGCCAAAGGGAATGAAATAATAATTTTTGCGCTGCAGCAGCGCCGCCAGCGCTCCCACGCTGCCGGAAAGCCCATCGTTGGTGGATACCCCGATCACCACCGGCCTGCCGCCGCGCAGCATGCTTTTGGCCGCCAGCGTGACCGGTGTTGCACTGATGCCCGCCGCCAGCAGCGCCATCGTTGTGCCGGTACAGGGAGCAATGACAAGTGCCTGTGCCATATGCTTGGGGCCAAGAGGTTCCGCTTCCCGCAGATCCTCCAGCGGGCGGTGGCCGGTGGCTTCCTCCAGGCGCTGCTTCCAATCTGCCGCGCGGCCAAAGCGGGTATCCAGCGCCGACGCCGCATAGCTCAGCATCGGCAGTACTTCCCACCCGCAGGCGCGCAGGCGGATGATTTGCGGCAGAACCGTTTCAAATGTGCAAAAGCTGCCGCACAGGGCAAACACCACCGTGCGCGGCGGTTCCAGGCTGGAATTCATCAGCTCACTCCCCTTTCGCTGCGGGCCGTGGCGGCACGCTCCTGTAAAATCACTTCCACGGTATGCGCCACCAACGCACCGGCGGTTTCGGGCGCACAGCGGGCGGGCAGGCTCAAGGCATGTTCCGCACGCAGGCCCAGTTCCCGCGCGGCGGCAAAATCCGTTCCGCCGGGGCGGCTGGCAAGGTCCAGGATCAGCGCCCCCCTGGGCAGGCAGCGCAGCTGGGCCGCCCCCAGCACCGGGGCCGGTATGGTGTTGATGACCGCATCAAAGTGCGGCAGAAGCTGTTCCAACGCGGTCAGCGGTGCGGCATGCAGCCCCGCGCAGCGCGCTGCGGCCCGCTGTTCCGGCGCGCGGGCGGCAATGGTCACCTGCCCGCCCAATGCCTGCAGCCGCCGGGCCACCGCCCGCCCAATGCGCCCATACCCCAACACTAGGAACTCACTTTCCCATATCGTGCGCTGGCGCAGCTGCATCAGCAGGGCCAGGCACCCTTCCGCAGTGGGTACTGCGTTCAGGCAGGCCAGCTCCGGCCGCAAAAAGTAATCCACCAACTCCACCCCGGCGGCCTGCGCCGCTTTGCGCACCGGTTCGCTGATGCGCCCGCCAAGGGCCAGCGTACCGGGGCGGGCGGCGCGCAGGATGCGGGCAAGGTCCGCCGCCTCGGCATCCATCGGCATAGGCAGCAGGATGTAATCCGCCTGCCCGGCCCCCTCTGCCCCCAGCACGGTATAGCCGCTGTTCTGCAGCGCCCGCGCCGCCGCCAGTTGGCGGGCATCCCGCCCAACCACACAAAAAGTCAAATTACATGCTGCCGCCATAATGCTTCCCCCCGGTGTTGTATCTGGCCGTTTGTTCCATGTTATGCCGGGGTGGGCGGCATGGTTCCGTCAGAACATCAAAAACGCCTGCCGCAAAAAAGTTCCCCCGCCTGCATCACAAAGAATACAGACAGGGGAATTTTTCTATTTATCGGTTATGCTCCGTTTTAATAGCTGCGCAGGGCATCGCACTGACCGCGCAGGATACGCAGCGGCTCCACGGGGGTTTTGCCCACGCGCACTTCCACCACGGTAGCTTTGTCGGTGGTGCCAAGGGCATCGCCCTGGGCCACGATTGCGCCTTTTTCTACCGTCAGCCTGCGCAGGCCATAGTAAATAGTCTTTACGCCCGCGCCGTGCTCGATCACCAGCGTATTGCCCACATTGGGCAATTTTTCCGCCAGCAGTACCTTGCCGCCCGCCGGGGCAATCAGGTCGCACCTGCCGGAAAGCACCACATTGATGCTGGTGCGGCCGGTACCGGTGTTGTTCTTGCGCTCGGTCTGGGTACGGTTGACATATTCGGTCAGGCCATACGGCAGGGTGACTTCCACCTTATCGCTGAACGGCGAAGCAAACCCAGTGTCCGCCCAGTAGATGGTATCCGATGCCGTATCCAGCAGGTCCAGCACCTCCTGCGGGGTATCATCCGCGCCGACATACGGTGTGACCAGCCCGGACTTGGAAGTATAATCCCGAAAAGATGCGGCGCTCTTGCTCACGTTCAGGGTAAGCTCCTGCACCTCGCCGTCCACGGTGACCTTGATGGTATAGCTGCCAGGCTCGGTTTCCAGCGGGACCGCCAGGTAAGCCACCCAGCCATCGCCGGTCGCGCTGGCACGGAAGCCGGTATCCGGCAGTTCTGCCGTCAGGCTTGGCTTGGTATCCGTCTGCTGGCCCGTTACCTTTACGGCCACAACACCACCCGGCGTAACAGCCTGGGTATTCAGCCGCACGGTAGCCTTAATCGTTACATCAAATGTGAACTCATAGGTCTGGTGGCCCGAAACTGTCGGTTCGCTCTGGTAACCCTCGCCGCTGTTGACCACCAGCTTGGCGGTGTAGCTGCCGGGCGTGGTAAAGCGGTAGGCGGCAAATTCCTGGGCACTGCCGCTGAACACTTCCTGCTTGTTCTCGTCCTTAACGGTCACTTCGGTGCTGCAGTCCGCCGGGGTCACCCGCAGCGTCATGGTGCCGCCGCCAAAATCAGATTCCAGCGCTGTGGGAGTGCTGGAAAGTGTCTCGGCATAGGTACGCTTAAGGTAGTTGCCTGCCACCGGCACCTGCCAATGGTACGCCACGGGGTCCAGCTGCTGGCCCGCCACTGTTACCGTAACGGCAGGAATCATATCCGGCGTGGCTTTTTTGTACAGCCAGTATATGCCGCCTGCGGCGATCATACCCGCCAGCAGCACCACCAGCAGCAGCCAGCCGATCAGCAGCCGCACGGCGCGGCCCACTTTGCTGCCAGTCGATTCCGGCGTATCTGCCTCTTTCTCCGCCTGTTCTGCTTCGGCATCCTCGATCTGTTCAATCGAAACCTGGACCGTTCGGGTGATCTCCGCCTTGCGCCGCTCTGCTGCAGCGCGCTGTTCCGGGGTCAGTTCCGGTTCGTCATTCTCCGGCTCCAGCGGCTCCGTGGCCTGGGGCAGCTGCGCGGCTTCGGGTTCCTGCACCGCCTTTTCCGGTATTTCCGGCGCGGCGGCTGCTTCAGCCGGTTCGGCCACAGCGGCAGGTTCCGGCGTTTGCGGGGGTTCCGGCCGGGGCTCAGCATATTGCTGCGGTTTTGCTTCCGGCTCGGGGGCAGCCCTTTTGCGGCGGCGTTTGCCGCCTGCCTGCCCGCTGCGCGGTGCTTTGGGCTTGGCTGCCACCTGTTCCGGGGCGGCAGCTTCGGTCTGCTCGGCTTGTTCCGCCCGCGTTTTTGGTTCTTGCGGGGATTTTGTATTTTGGGGTTCGCTTTTTTGTTTTTGCGTGCCCGTTTTGCGGTGCGCAGTATTGCTATTGCTGGCATGGGGTTTGGCCATCCTGCCTCGCCCCGTGCCTGGAGCGGTTTTGCCCTGCGTGCGCTGCCCGCCCCTGGCTTTGGGCTTTAGCTGCTGCGCCGGCTCCATCGCAGTCTGTGTTACCTTCTCTTCGTCCATCGCTTTCTCCACCAACATTTGCGATTTATCGTTGCTCTAAGGCAACACCGCACAATTCCCGCCTGACGGCTTAAGCACCGCTCCGGCGGCTGCGGCACGGCATCTGCGTTGCCAAAATGCTCGATAATGTCGGGTTGCGGTACCCGCATCGTGCTTCGGGGGCAAAAGCCCCTCGCACTCTGCGACCGCTGCCCCTGCTTCGGTTCGCTGCATCTGCCACTGGCGGCGCTCATCTTTGCAGCATCCAGTATTATCTGCGCTTTTGGCTTAGCAGCTGCCGCACATCGCTCGCCGTATCGGCACTTAGAATTATGCGGTATTGCTCTAACTCTATTTTGTTACATTGTTTCGCGGTACAAAAGCCCGCTGCTGCCCGTCAGGGCGGCAGCAGGGTCAACGGACTTGCTGCCAATGCGCAGCTCCCAGATCAGGGTATGCTCCTCACTGGTGGTGCCCAGTTCTTCGCCGCGGGCAAGGCTCTGCCCACGCTGCACCTTTACGGCATCCAGCCCAAACAGATAGCTCTTAACCCCGCAGCCATGGTCAATCACCACAGTGCCGCCGGTCAGCGCCAGCGTTCCGGCGTACACCACAGTACCCGCCTGCGGTGCCGTAACGGCGGTACCCGCTGCGGCGTTATAATTGATGCCAGTTGCCCGGCCGGTAATGGTCCCATCGGTGCGCAGCCGCGCGCCGTAATCCGCCAGAATCGCACTGGGCACCGGCGAGGCAAAATTGCCCTGCCACAGCTTTTCGCTGTTGCCCTGTGTGTAAAGGGGCCAGATCGCATTTTTATATTCCGTTGCTGCGCCCGGTATGTCTGCCTCTGCGGCCACATCCACGGTTTTGGCCTCGCTCTGCATCACGCTCAGGGTCAGCTCCTGGGTCAGGCTGCCGCAGGTCACGGTCAGGGTATGGGGGCCGCCCTCGGCATTATAGGTTACCGGGATATAGCCCATATACCCACCGGTCACCGGGCGGAACCATACATCCCCCAGGTCGGTTTCCACGGTCGGCTCGCTGCCATCCAGAATGCCGGTAATGACCAGTGCCGCCACGCCGCCCTGGCTGACGCGCTCACTGCTGAGCACCGCCTTGGGCTGGATGTTCATGGTATAAGATGCACAGTACCGGTACCAGCCGGTGGCATCGCCGGGGTCCACTGTGTTGCGGTAAGCGGTCAGGGTCAGCTCATAGCTGCCATTTTTGGGGTAAGCATACATCGCAAAGGCAGCGGCATCCCCCTGCACCACAACGCTGCCGGCCGAATCTTTCAGCGTAAGGGTCGTGCGCTGCGCCCAGTCCGGCAAAACCAGCTCCGGGGCAGCTTCCGTCATTTCGCCCAGCTTTTGCACCGTCAGGGTGCTGGGCTGTTCAAACGTGCGGTTCAGCACATTGCCCAGCACCGGCACACTCCAGTCATAGCCGATCGGTTCCAGTTCCGTATCGCCCAAAGTGGGGTGCTGCGTGGGAAGTTTGTCATCGCCCGTCATAGCGTACATGGCGTACCCGGCGCCGCCCAGCAGCACCGCCAGCATAACCACCACCATAACCAGCCACAGCAAGAGCTTTTTCATGGCGTTCCCTTTCCTTGGCACAGCAGAAAAATCGAAATTCAGTCTGATTTTATAGTCACTACCGTCATTTTTCTTATTTTCAGCAGCGCCTTATGGTTTATCTGAGCCCTTTTTATCATTTAATAAGTATCACTACTGATTGCAAGAAACACGAACAGCCGGGCCGAAGCCCGGCCATTTTCACTTTTCTGCTGGCTGTTCCGGCTTATTCAGCATCGTCAGCAGCCTTTTCTTCGGCGGCTTCTGTCGGTTCATTGTCGATGGGCAGATATTCGTCGTCATCGTCATAATCGTCGCCGTCATCGCTGTACAGCAGGCGCTCGTATTCGTCCAGTTCCTTTTCGCGGCGGCGCAGGTAGAGCGCAGCGGCAGTCAGGGCACCGGCAGCAGCAAACAAAAACGCCAGGATGGCACCAAAAGTGGATTTCTTCATCATAATACTTTTCCTCCGCGTATTCTAAAAGGGATGGGTCTGTAAAATATTATACCCGATTAACCGGGTGAATACAATCTTTCCCTTGTAAATTTTTCACACAAAAAGGTTCAGGTATCAAGGTGATACCGCGCCATTCTCCGCAGCATGGTCTCCGGAAAATTTCTTCACCTGTCAAAAGCCATGCCACTCTGCTTGCTTTTTATTCCGGCCGCCACTGGCGCATAATGCCCGCAAATGCGCTTGGCACCGCGTATTCCCCGTTCAGCTCCGCGCGGCTGGCCCAGACGCAGCCCTCCGGCGCCGGGCCTGCGGCTGTGCCGCAAAACCCGCTGATCTGCCAGATGCGATGGGTGAACACATGGCGGGTGCTTTGCAGCGGGGCCTGCCACTGCACACAAAGGCCAATGGCGCGCAACGCGGCGTCCAGTTCCGGTTGGGTCATGGCGGTACCCTCAAAGGCAAGGGGCTGCCACAGCCCGGCCAGCAGCCCTTTGGACGGGCGGCGCTGCAAAAGCACGCCCTGCGGCCCGGTGATCAACGCGGCCGTGACCGGCACCAGCGTTTTTTCCGGCTTAGCCGTTTTGACCGGCAGCTGTTCGGCCCGGCCTGCAGCGCGGCCCTTGCACTGAGCAGCCAGCGGGCAGACCTCGCACTTTGGCGCACCGTTGGGCAGGCAGACCAGCGCCCCCAGTTCCATCAACGCCTCGTTATAAGGGCCGGGGCGTTCCTTGGGCATTTCTTCCAGCACACGGGCTGTAAACTCGTGCTTGGCGGCAGGTTTGGTAATATCGGCAGAGCTATTATCCAGCCGGGCAAATACCCGCAGCACGTTGCCGTCCACCGCCGGGGCTGGGATGCCAAATGCAATGGAGGCAATAGCCCCCGCCGTGTAATCCCCAATGCCGGGCAGAGCGCGCAGGGCGGCATAATCTGCGGGAAGCTGGCCGCCGTACTGCCGGCAGACGATCTGCGCCGCCTTTTGCATGTTGGCCACCCGGCTGTAATACCCCAGCCCCTGCCACAGCTTGCGCAGCTTGTCCGGGTCGCAGGCGGCAAGGGCGGCAGGGTCCGGCAGTTCGGCCACAAAACGCTCGTAATAGGGCAGCGCCGCCGAGACGCGGGTCTGCTGGAGCATGATCTCGCTGACCCAGATATGATATGCCGAAGGCTCCTGCCGGAAAGGCAGGAGCCTTCGATTCAGTTCAAACCATTGGATCAGCGGTTCGCTGACCGCCCCCATTAAAAACCGCCGCAGGTGCGCGGGAAGGCAATGACGTCACGGATGTTGGGGATGCCGGTGACATACATCAGCAGGCGCTCAAAGCCTAGGCCGTAACCGGCATGCTTTACGCTGCCAAAACGGCGCAGGTCCAGGTACCAGTCATAATCTTCGCGCTTCAGGCCCAGTTCATCCAGGCGGGCCAGCAGCACATCCAGGCGCTCCTCACGCTGGGAACCGCCGATCAGCTCGCCAATGCCGGGCACCAGCATATCGGCGGCGGCAACCGTCTTGCCGTCCTCGTTCATGCGCATATAGAATGCCTTGATCTCTTTGGGGTAATCGGTAACAAACACAGGCTTTTTGAACACCTGCTCGGTCAGGTAGCGCTCGTGCTCGGTCTGCAGGTCAATGCCCCAGCTTACTTTATACTGGAAGTTGTCATCGTTCTTTTTCAGCAGTTCGATGGCATCGGTGTAGCTCACGCGGGCAAAATCGCTGTTGGCAACCAGCTCCAGACGCTCGATCAGGCCCTTATCAAAGAACTGGTTGAAGAATGCCAGCTCGTCCGGGCAGTTATCCAGCAGGTAGCGGATGACATACTTGGTCATGGCCTCGGCGGTGTCCATGTAGGTATTCAGGTCAGCAAATGCCATTTCCGGCTCAATCATCCAGAACTCTGCGGCATGGCGGGTATCATAACTCTTTTCTGCGCGGAAGGTGGGGCCAAAGGTGTAAACCTTGCCCAGGGCCATTGCCATGGCCTCGGCTTCCAGCTGGCCGGAAACCGTCAGGTTGACCGGGCGCTTGAAGAAGTCCTTGCTGTAATCCACCTTGCCGTCCTCGGTCTTGGGCACATCGTTCAGGTCCAGGGTAGTAACCTGGAACATCTCGCCTGCGCCTTCGCAGTCAGAACCGGTAAAGATGGGGGTGTGTACATAGGTAAAGCCGTTCTTGTGGAAGAACTCATGCAGGGCATAAGCGGCCTGGCCGCGCACACGGAACGCAGCGTTAAAGGTGTTGGTGCGAGGGCGCAGGTGGGTCAGGGTGCGCAGGTAATCCATGCCCATCTTGTTTTTCTGCAGCGGGTAATCGCTGCCGCAGGTGCCCAGCACCGTAACGGTATCGGCGTTGATCTCAAACGGCTGCTTAGCGTTGGGGGTCAGCACCAGGGTGCCGGTCACTTCAAAGCTGGTGTACAGGCCGGATTTTGCAACCTCGGCATAGTTTTCCAGCTTGTCCGCCTGGAAAACGATCTGCACGGGCTTATAGCAGCTGCCGTCTGCCAGAGAGATAAAACCGATCTTTTTAGAATCGCGCACGGTTTTTGCCCAGCCGCAGACAGTAACTTTGGTGCCATCCGCCGGGGTAGCCTTATAGAGCGATGCAATTTCAACTCGTTCCATGTGTTCCCACTCCTAAAATGCAAATGTAGGAGGTGTATCTGAAAACAAAGAAAATGACGACTATTTCGCAAGCACATGCCGAATTCAAGGCAAAAGGCCGCAGGAATCCTTTGTGGATTCCAAGGCTTTTTAACGCGGAATCCGGCTGCGATTGTAGAAATAGGGCAATACCGCATAATTCTAAGTGCCGATACGGCGAGCGAGGTGCGGCAGATGCCAAGCCAAAAGCGCAGATA
>ERZ856578.5278-NODE-5278-length-15944-cov-3.680343_pt1 | contig 15944 bp, 16 predicted proteins | sample MGYA00514384_ERZ856578 | MGnify/ENA primary metagenome ERZ856578 (study PRJEB29103, sample SAMN06111958) | human gut metagenome | biome: human gut; feature: ankylosing spondylitis patient; material: healthy_person | host: Homo sapiens | place: China:Hangzhou...
TGCGTCCACTGTGGGACTTCTGGATCGATGTGGCAGCGTCCTTTCTGCATCTTTGTGCGCTCCCGCTGCAGCTGGGCAAAATTTTTTTGCAAAAAGTCGCCCGGCGCCTGAAAAAACTCTTTCATTTTTGGTATAAATGGGTTAAAATATTGAATTATAAGTGGGCGTTCATTCTTGTCCGCCGCAATCGGGAAAGGAGCCGGAGCCATGAAAGAAGCACAGGAACATCCCCGCAAGTCAAAGTCCGGCGCCGCCGGCATTCTGACAAAGGTCGTGCTGGTGGCCGTACTGGCGTACGCAGGCGCCACGCTGCTGCACCTGCAGAACCAGCTGCAGACCGCCCGGGAGCAGGAAACACAGCTCGCCGCCCAGGTGCAGGAGCTGCAGGACAAAAATAACGCCCTCCGCTCGGACATTGCCGCCTCCGGCGATCCGGACAAACTGGAGGACGTGGCCCGCAGCGAACTGGGCATGGTAGAGAGCGGCGAAAAAGTATTTTACGAAACCGGTTCTTAAGAGAGCAGAAACCATCAAAAAGAGAAAGACAGGGTCACCTGGCGAAGGGAGTAACAACAAACAATATGGAGCTTGGCGTAGGGAGCATTTTGGAAGGCAAAGTCACCGGCATCACAAAATTTGGGGCATTTGTGTCCCTGGGGGAAAACAAGTCCGGCCTGGTGCACATTTCAGAGATCGCAAACACATATGTCAACGATATTCATGAGCACCTGCAGGAAGGGCAGGCCGTGAAGGTCAAAGTGCTGGCCATTGACGAAAACGGCCGCATCAACCTATCCATCAAGCGTGCCTTGCCCAATCCGGGCCAAGGGCAGGGGGGTGTCCGCGGCGTTCAGGGCGGGCGTGGTGCTGCGCACCGCAGCGCAGGCAGCGCCCAGCGCCCGGGTTTCACCAGGGGCGGCGCCCGGGCTGCAGCGCCCGCCGTTCCCATGACGGCGGAGGAATCGTTCGAGGCAAAGCTGAAAGCCTTCATGACGGAATCGGAGGGGAAGATTTCCGATTTGAACCACTCCATGGACAAGCGCGGACGGCGCAGATAAGCAAAAATGCACAGCGCAGGCGCTGTGCATTTTTTCGATGCAGCATACTTTCCTCCGGAGGCAGCAGATGCGTCCCAGGTTTTCCGCACAGGCAGAAGACATGGCGCCTGCGGCACGCCGCAGCAGAAACGCACTGCATCCGCACTCCGCGCTGCGCCGCAGGGCAAATTTCCCGGCATGCAGATCCCCGGGAACCCCGCGTTCCAGATTCCCGCCGCACAGCGGCGAACAAAAAACACAGATATTTTGAATCCTGCGAAAGGGTGTGAACGAGTTGTTGATCGTAAACGCGCAGATCCTTCCCGTGGTGGGGGAGGAAATTGCGCAGGGATTCCTGCAGATCGAAAATGGAAAAATTGTCTCCCTCGGGCCGATGGCGCAGGCTCCGGCAGACGGGGAACGGTACGATGCTGCCGGCGCGCTGGCCCTGCCCGGCTTTATCGACGCCCATTGCCACCTGGGCGTATGCGGCGACGGCCTGGGCATAGAGTCCGACGAGTGTAACGAAATGAGCGATCCGGTCACCCCCCAGCTGCGGGCCATCGACGGCGTAAACCCCATGGACCGCTGCTTTGCCGAAGCCGCCGCCGCAGGCGTCACCTGCGTGCTCACCGGCCCGGGCAGCGCCAATGCCATCGGCGGGCAGTTCATCGCCATGAAAACGGCGGGCCGCCGCATCGACGATCTCTGCGTGCGCTTTCCGGGCTGCATGAAATTCGCCCTGGGCGAAAATCCCAAAATGACCTACGGCGAGAAACGCGAAACACCCATGACCCGCATGGCCACCGCCGCCCTGATCCGGGAAGAGCTGTACAAAGCCCGGGAGTATATGAACAAGCGCGCCCGGGCAGAAACCGATCCCGACGCCGACGCGCCGGACTACGACGCCAAGCTGGAGGCCCTGGTCCCCGTGCTGCGGCGGGAGGTGCCCGCCCATTTCCATGCCCACCGGGCCGATGACATGCTCACCGCCATCCGCATCGCCCGGGAATTCGATCTGGACTATGTTCTGGTGCACGGCACGGAAGGGCACCTCATTGCCGATATCCTCGCCGCCGAGGGCGCCCGTGTGATCTGCGGGCCGCTGCTCACCGACCGCAGCAAACCGGAATTGTCGCATCAGACCATTGAAAACCCGGCCCGCCTGGCCCGCGCAGGCATTCCGCTGGCCATCTGCACCGACCATCCGGAGCTTCCGATCCAGTATCTGCCCCTGTCCGCCGCCATGGCGGTGCGCGCAGGACTGGACAAGACGGCAGCATTGCGCGCCATTACCATTGACGCAGCGCAGCTGGCCGGCGTGGCAGATCGCGTAGGTTCCCTGGAAGCGGGCAAGGACGCAGACGTCGTGCTCTGCTCGGCTCATCCTTTTTCCATGGACTGCACCATTCAGGCCGTCTTTATCGACGGAAAACAGACAGGAGTGTGAGTGCGTCATGCGCGAAATCGACTGTGAACAAATCATACTGGCAGTAAAAAACCTGTGCATCAACGCCAACTGTTTCCTGCCCGCCGACGTGCGCCGCGCCCTTGACGCGGCCCGGGAGAGCGAACAATCCGAGGTGGGCCGCGCTATTTTGGGCGATCTGGCGGAGAACTACCGCCTGGCCGACGCCGAGCACCTGCCCATCTGCCAGGACACCGGTATGGCCGTGCTCTTTGTGGAGCTGGGACAGGAGGTACACATCACCGGCGGCCTGCTGGAGGACGCTCTGAATGAAGGCGTGCGCCGGGGTTACGTGGACGGGCTGCTGCGTCTGAGCGTGGTAGCCGACCCCATCCGCCGGGGCAACACAAACGATAACACACCCGCCGTGATCCACCTGCGCCTGGTGAAGGGCGACCAGCTGAAAATCACCGTGGCGCCCAAGGGATTCGGCAGCGAAAACATGAGCGTGCTGAAAATGTTCAAGCCTGCCGCCACCGTGGAGGAGATCGAAGACTTTATCGTCTCCGCCGTGGACCAGGCCGGTTCCAATCCCTGTCCGCCCATCGTGCTGGGCGTCGGCCTGGGCGGCACGTCGGAACAGGTGATGGAGCTGGCCAAGCGCGCTCTGCTGCGCCCGGTGGGCCAGCCCCACACCGACGCGTTTTATGCCGATATGGAGCGGCGGCTGCTGGAGAAGATCAACCGCCTGGGCATCGGTCCTCAGGGTCTGGGCGGCATAACCACGGCTCTGGCGGTCCATATCGAAACCGCCCCCACCCACATCGCCGGCCTGCCCTGCGGGCTGAATCTGAGCTGCCATGTGCTGCGGCACGCGGAAGCAACGCTGTAAAAAAGAATCACGCACACCGGAAAAAGGGAGGCCCATCATGAAACGACTGTTCACCCTGTTCTGCGCAGCCGGACTGCTGCTCGCTTTGGCAGCCTGCGGCCGGCAGGCCGAAGAACCGGCCAGCACCCTGAAGCCCCACGTCTTTTCGGCGGAAACAGAAACCATAATCGATCTATTGACGGAAACAAACGAGGCTTTCTGTCTTTACGACTACGACGTGGATGAGACCATTCGGAGCTGCCACACCACGCTTTGGTCCTACGAAAACGGCGCGTGGGTCAGCAAGGCCCAGTCTGCCGGAAATCTGAGCGCGCAGCAGGGCCAGTTCGGCTTCTATCTGGACCGAAACGGATCCTATACCGGCTATGACATCCAGGAGGATGGGCATACGGCGTACTGCTATGAAGGATCTCTGCCCGTTTTTGAGGAGAGCGCGCCCTCCGGCTCCTCTGTCAATCAGAATGAGCAGGAGATCATACCCGGCCAGGAAATCTGCCTGTACGTCCGCCTGCGCGCCCCCGACGGAGCAGATACCGTTGCGTTTTCCACCGAATCCTTCCGCTCGTATCCCTGCAGCGCTGGCTGCGCCGTCACCATAACTTTTTACGATACGCTGCTGCCGGAGGACCCATAAAAACAAAACAGGAGCACGGGGCCTGCAGGTCCCGTGCTCCTTCTTTTTTTCCTTTGTTCCCGCGTTACGTTCCCCAGAGATACTTGTCCGCGAAAATATTCATGCTGTCACTCCGGGCCGTGCAGATCAGAACCACACGATAAGCCCGCGCCAGCGCCACGGCGCGGTCGGTGGGAACCGCATTGCTGGCCAGCAGCGGCACGCCTGCGCGGATGGCCTTTTCCATCATATCCGCCGGGATCCGGCCGGAGGAAAAGAGCACGCACCGGCGCAGATCCACGCCGTCCATCAGGGCGCGGCCCACGGCCTTGTCCAGTGCGTTGTGGCGGCCGATATCCTCGCAGCAGTACAGAATCTCCCCGTCCTGCATCAAAAAGCAGCTGTGAATCCCGTGGGTGGCGCGGTACAGCGGGGCGCCGGCGTGAAAGGCCCGGCCCAGCGCATAGATCCAGCGCGGCTCCCAGCGGAAGTCGCCCCGCCGCCGAAGCGCCTTTTCCGCACCGTCCGCCGCCAGCGGAGCGGACAGGTTCGCCGGACCTCGCGTAACCGCCTCCGCCTGTGTGCCTTCGGCGCTGACCGCAATAGAGCACACATCCTCTACCCCGGCAATGCGTCCTTCGGTATACAGATGCCCCAGCACCAGAGCGGAAAGCTCTGTGGGCGTGCACACCAGCGTTTCCTCCGGCACACCGTTGAGGAAAAGCTTCATATGGTTTTCCTGCAGGACTGTGCGCTCTTCCCAGCGCGGAATGGCCGTCATAGGGTCGATGCGCACCATGTCCTGCTCCACCGCGCCGCGCCGCGCAGTGCAAAGATCGATGATCTCCATGACCCGCACCTCAGGTATGGGCCGCCCCGTCCAGAGTCAGGGCATCGATGGCGGCGCGAAATTCCGTGGAATCGCGCACGGTGAGGTAAGAGACGGTGCACAGCTTTCCGCCGCGCACAAAAGCGTAGGCAAAGCACAGCCGGTTGTTCCCGCTGCTGTCAGCAGCGCGGAATTCATAGCGGTAAGCCGGCACACTGCCGAAGGCCACGTCCTTCGCCGAAACGCTGGCAATGTTGACCACATAGCCCAGCGTCTGCAGATCCTGCGCCAACAGCTCCTTTACCTCGCCCTTGGTATACTGCACCACGGGTTTGGCCGGATTCAATCCTTCCACCGTCCGCACCGCCGCTTCGCAGCGGTACGCCCCGGAGGCGCTGGTCAGCCCCGCGCGGCCCTCCGCGCTCTGTGCGTCCCGGCTGCCGGGCAGATACACTGTCAGGCCACCGATCAGGTCGGACAGATCCTGCCGGTCCAGCACCACAAAGCGTTTGCGCTCTTTGGGCAGGATCATCCGCGCAGCCAGGGCGGACAGTTCGGCGCGGGTAATCGTTGCCTCCGGACGGAACGCGCACTCCGGCCCGCTGCCGGTCAGCACCCCGGCATTGTAGAGCAGCAAAATGGAATGATAGTATTTCCCCTGCGGCACATCGGTCAGATGATCGATTCGGTTGACGGCGTGCAGCTCCGCCGGCGGGAGGGCGTCGGCAAAGAGGTAAGCCACCTCTGCCCGGGTGGCGGCGCGGGTATAATCGTCAAAATCCCCCGCCTGGATCAGCCCTTCTTTCACGGCATACTCCACATAAGGCCGGTACCAGTTTGCGCCGGAACCGCTTTTCACGGCGCTTTTTCCATTGTTGTACACCTCGTGGATCCGGCAGGACAGCGTCAGGGCTTCGGCCACACTGACCGTGCCCCGGGGATTGAACTTCCCGTACGTCCCCTGCATCAGGCCGTACTCATAGCAGATCTTTGCGCTGTCGGCATACCACGCGCCGCTCCACACGTCCTTGAATTGGCCCGTATAGGAGGCAGTCTTTTGAAAGTTGCTCATATGCTCGGCCGCCGGCGCCACGGCGCACAGCCCCAAGGCCAACGCCGCGGACAGGACCAGCGCCGTCAGTTTGCGCATCTTCATGGCTCTTTTCTCCTTCTCTTTCGTATCAGCAATACCAGAACCGATTGTACAGGATATTCCGGTATTTGGCAAGAAAAAGCGCTCGAACGGCGGCGTCAGCGCAATGTCTGCAGCACTTCCACCATGTTTTCGGCAAACAGGCGCGCGGCATAGAGCGCCTCGTCCAGCGAATTTCCGGCAGCCCCCACCTCCACCAGCAGCGATCCGGTGGTGGCGTGTTCGTTGTAGCGGGAATTGCGCAGATACATGGGGCGCATCAGGGTGGGGTAGTCCTCCAGCAGGTTCTGCTGCAGAAGCACAGCCAGTTTGAGGTTCTCCTGCCAGTGGCCGTGGGGCAGGCCGCTGCCGTCGCTGCCCACCACAATGGAGAGCTGCGCCGCGTTCTTCCCGTTCACATCGGAAATCACCTTGTAGGTGTTGCCGTCGCTGTCTTCAATGGCGTCCCGGTGGATGTCCAGCACAAAGTGAATGGAGGGATATTTTTCAAGGTAGGCCTGGATGGACGTTTCCGCCCGGTCATACGCGTCATTGTAGCCTGCCGCATCGTAGAGCGTGCGGTCATGGAGCACTGAAATACCCGCCTCTTCAAACACCTCGGCAATTTCATCGCCCACCCGGACCACATTGTAATCTGTGTCCTCGGTGCGGGTGGCGCCGTCGTCGTTGTATTCCTGTCCCTCCGGCATGGTATAAGATTCCGTAGCGTGGGTGTGGAGAATCAGGATTTGCGGCATCTCGTCCGTGAATACCGCTGCGGGGCGCGTTTTCATCAGCGCGTCCAGATCTACGTTGTAATCGGTGGTATTGGAGATATACACATCCTTCCACACCAGATACCCCGCGCTGTTGGTGGGATGAATGGTTTTCGCAGGCACGCCGTTGTCGTTGTCATGATTCACCTCTGCGGCTTCATTGTCCTCCGGATCGATCACTGTGCCCTCATGGGTTTCATCGGGGCTGGCGGCGCTGTCTCCTTCCGCTGCGCTGTCCTCCTGGGCAGCGGCCTCCGCCGCCGCGCGGTTGCTTTGCAGCATGGCGCTGTCCTGCATGGCCAGCGCGGTCAGCACGCCCAGGGGCGAGCGTTCCTCCGTACGGTCGCTGTTCCAGGCAGCCAGTTCCGCGCGCAGCACCGCCGCACCGATGCTGCCGACCGTAATCTCCCCCCAGCCGCCGGCAGCGCCGGCAGCCAGCACAAACGCAAACAGCGCCATGGCCAGCGCCGCCGCCCGCCGTGGGGCGGCCTGTCCCTTTTTTTGTCGCTTCATCGGTGTAAGCACTTCCTTTATCCTGATCGTGATGCACCATCCTATGCACAGATTCACCGAAGTATACCGCCTTGCAATTTCCAGGGGAATGTGATAGTATCACACTATTCCCATCCGCCTTTGACCGGCCTGCGCTGCACTTCGGCCGCCCCACTCTGGAGGTGCTCATGAAAAAGAAAGAAAAACCCGGCGCACAGTTCCGCACCGTGGAAAACAAGCGCCTGATCTCGGCGCTGTATATCCTGCTGCGCATTTCTGTGGTGATGGTGCTCATTGCCCAGGTGCTCAACGGAAACTTTGAAAACGTGATGCTCTGCGTGCTGACGCTGATTCTGTTCACGCTGCCCTCCCTTATCGAGCGCCGGCTGAAGATTGACCTGCCCGACACGCTGGAAATCGTTATTCTGCTGTTTATCTATTCCGCAGAAATTCTCGGCGAGATTCGGGCATTTTATGTCATTTTCCCGTTCTGGGACACCGTTCTGCACACCTTGAACGGCTTTTTGTGCGCGGCGATCGGCTTTTCGCTGATCGACCTTTTAAACCGAAGCAAAAAATTTACGTTTTCCCTCTCTCCGCTCTACGTGGCGGTGGTGTCCTTCTGTTTTTCCATGACCATAGGCGTACTGTGGGAGTTTTTTGAATGCGCCATGGATCAATTCTTTTTCCTCGACATGCAAAAAGACACCGTCATCCCCGCGATCAGCTCCGTGCTGCTGGATCCTGCCGGCGGCAACCACCCCCAGCTGATCAACGGTATCCGGGACGTGATCATCGTCTACGGCGACGGCACGCAGCAGGCGCTCGGCGTGGGCGGCTATCTTGATATCGGCCTTCTGGATACCATGGAAGATTTGTTCGTCAATTTCATCGGCGCCACCGTGTTTTCCCTGGTGGGCTATTGCTATATCAAACGCCGCGGACAGGGCAAGTTTGCCCGTCGCTTTATCCCTCGCATTCTGGAGGACGCAGACAGCAATTCCTCTGAAAAAGAAAAACCGTAAAAAAAGGTCTCCCGGCAGCCGCCGGGAGACCTTTTTAATGTTCTTTTCAGGAATCTATCTTCATCGTCCGCTTTCCCGGCAGGGCCAGGAGAAAGATCGTGGAAACCACCAGCGCAAAGCCGGCGTAATCCATGGGAAGGAAGGGGACATGGAGCCAAAACACCGAGAGCAGCGTGGATACCAGCGGCTCTGTGGCGCTGAGAATTCCCGCTTTGGCCGGCCCCCCACCAGCGCCACGCCGGTAAAATACAGCCCGAAACACAGCACGCTGCCCACCAGTACGATCACGGCAAACGCCGCCCAGGCCGGCGGGTCAAAAACGCCTTCCATATGGCTCCAGGGACGGCGCAGCAGACATAAAAACACCCCTGCAATCACCATCCCCCAGCCAGTGGAGGTCAGCGTGCCGCATTCGGCCGTCAGGCACCGGGGCTGCACAGAATAGAGCGCTGTGGCAAACGCCGAAACCAGCCCCCAGAACAGCGCCTCCTTTGACAGCACCAGCGTGGAGGGATCGCCGTGGGTCGTCAGCAGAAACGTGCCCAGCGCCGCCAGAACCACGGCTATCGTTTCGTTGGTTTCCGGCAGCCGCCGGGCGCGCAGAGCCACCCACAGCACAATCAGCACCGGGCCGAGGTAGCACAGGATGGTGGCCGTGGTGGCGTTAGCCGCCCGAATGGTCGTATAGTAACGCCGAACACCAGTACGTCGGCCCGGTTCCGCCCGGAAACAAACACGCGCAGCAGGTTCTGCCGCCCCTCCAGGCCGGCGACCAGCAGCAGCATCAGCACCCCCGCCAAAAGGATGCGCAGCGGGATGATAAAGTCCACGCTCCAGCCGCGCTGATCGAATAAAAACTGGCCACACACGCCGGCCACCCCCCAGGCCGCGCCCGCCAGCAAACAGCACAAATATCCTTTTTTCTGCGGGGAACGTCCCCGCTTCTGCACCGTCGGCTCCTCTGCAGCCGCCGATTCTTTCACTGCCGAGCTTTGTGTGCACTTTATTGTTTCCATCAAAGCGGCTCCTTCTGTTTTCCATTTTTCCATGCGGACGCTGTAAACCTTTTACCGTGTCCCTTCCAAGGCAAAAAAGCGCAGGGCGTTTTCCCAGGTAATACGCTCCGCTTCTTCTGCACAAATCCCCTTGATTGCCGCAATCCGCTCCGCCACATAGGGCAGATAGCGCGAATCGTTGCGCTTACCCCGGAAGGGAACCGGTGCAAGATAAGGGCTGTCCGTTTCCAGCAGCAGCCGGTCGAGGGGGGCGTAAGCCGCCACTTCCGGCGCTTTCCGGGCATTCTTAAAGGTCAGCGCCCCGCCGAACCCCAGATACCAGCCCCGGTCCAGCAGTATTCTTGCATCCTCCACCGAACCGGAATAGCAGTGGAACTCGCCGCGCACCCCTGGAAAAGCGCGCACCATGTCCATGCAATCGCCGTGGGCGTCCCGGTCATGGATCACCACGGGCAGATCCAATTGCTCCGCCAGAGCCATCTGCCGGGCCATTACTTCCTTTTGGAACGCCCGGGGAGGGTTTTCCTCCCAATAGTAGTCCAGGCCGATTTCACCAATGGCCACTGCCTTCGGGTGGGCTGCCAGGGCTTCGAGGGCCGCAAAGTCCGCCTCGTCCGCGCCGGCACAGTTCTCCGGGTGCAGTCCCACAGCAGCATACACAATATCATACCGCTCCGCCAGGGCAATGGCCGCGCGGGAAGAGTCTGCGGTGCAGCCTGGATTAACCACGGCTCCTATGCCCGCCTCCGGCAGGGACTTCAGCACCGCATCCCGATCGTTGTCAAAGCGCTCATCATCGTAATGAGCGTGCGTATCAAAAAACATTGGGTATCTCCTCCTTGTCTTGCGCACCACGTCCGCGCTGTATGGTTCCCGGTTCACCGCGGAAACAGAAGAAAGAGCGCTCCCTTCGAAAGAACAAGGAAACACTCTCCATCATAGCATGATTTTAACGAAAAACAATTTATTTTGCAATGATTTTTGCACAGAAAACAGCAAATTCTTGTTTGCTTTCTCGCCTTTTTTCATAAACTTTCAAAACCACCCGGCTTTTTTGTAAAATCAGGGGAAAAATCATTGACAGTGACCAGCCAATCAAGCATAATAAAGTTCCTTTCAGGGCATTCTCTCTGTAGACAATTGCCACAGAGCAAACATGTGCCTTATCCCGATCGATACGCAGCCTGCTGTGCGGCATTCAGCGAAACACTACATGTTGTCCTCTTCGCTTGACATGCACAAGATATTGTGGTAGGCTCTATCTGTAACGGCTCTTTCCCGAAAAAGGCGAAGCGTTCCCATCCCGGCGATCCATCGCTTTCCCGCAAGCGGTGCACCTGCGGCAACGAATGTGGAATCTTAAATCCGCAAACAAACGACGCACACGGCGCACCCTGAGGGGTGCGCCTTAATCTTTTTGCCCCGCCGGGCCCCGTTCATCCTTATCAAACCGCTTCCGCACGGAAGCTTCGGGCTGCGGCCCGATACGATCATGACCACCAGGAAGGAATAGGAGGTTCTCTACTATGAACGCAATCAATGTCCGCAAATTCATCCAGGAAAACTACACGCCCTACGATGGCGATGCCAGCTTCCTCGCCGGCCCCACTGAGCGCACCACCAAGCTGTGGAACGAAGTGCTGGAGCTGATGAAGCAGGAGCGCTCCGCCGGCGGCGTGCTGGACTTCGACACCAAGATCATTTCCGATATCACCTCCCACGCAGCCGGCTATATCGACAAAGAGCTGGAGCAGATCGTGGGCCTGCAGACCGATAAGCCCCTCAAGCGCGCCATCATGCCCTTCGGCGGCATCCGCGTGGTGCGCACCAGCGTGGAAGAACACGGCGGCAAGCTTGACCCGGAAGTGGAGCGCATCTTCAAATACCGCAAGACTCACAACGACGGCGTGTTTGACGTATACACCGACGAAATCAAGATCGCCCGCAGCAACAAGCTCCTCACCGGCCTGCCCGACGCCTACGGCCGCGGCCGCATCATCGGCGACTACCGCCGCGTGGCCCTGTATGGCGTGGACTTTTTGATTGAGCAGAAGAAAGAGGCCGTGCAGCGCTACGTCCACGCCGATATGAGCGACGACCTGATGCGCAAGCGCGAGGAACTGGCCGAGCAGATCCGCGCCCTGAAGGAGCTGAAGGAAATGGCCGCCAGCTACGGCTGCGACATCTCCAAGCCCGCCCAGGACACGAAAGAAGCCATTCAGTGGCTCTATTTCGGCTATCTGGCCGCCGTCAAGGAACAGAACGGCGCAGCCATGAGCCTGGGCCGCACTTCCACCTTCCTGGATATCTATGCCGAGCGCGACCTCAAGAGCGGCAAATACACCGAAGAACAGATTCAGGAATTTGTAGATCATTTTATCATGAAACTGCGCATGGTCCGCTTCCTGCGCACCAAAGTCTACGATTCTCTTTTCTCCGGCGACCCCACCTGGGTCACCGAGTCTCTGGCCGGCATGGGCATGGACGGCCGCCACATGGTCACTAAGATGACCTACCGGTATCTGCATACCCTGGAAAACCTGGGGCCGGCGCCGGAACCGAACCTGACCGTGCTGTGGAGCAGCCGCCTGCCAGAGCCCTTCAAGCACTACGCAGCCCACATTTCCATTGCCACCTCTGCCATCCAGTATGAGAACGACGACCTGATGCGCCCCGACCTGGGCGACGACTACGGCATTGCCTGCTGCGTTTCTCCCATGCGCATCGGCAAGCAGATGCAGTTCTTCGGTGCCCGCGCCAATCTGGCCAAGGCGCTGATGTACGCCATCAACGGCGGCCGCGATGAACTGACGGGCGAACAGGTCACCGACCGTTACGAACCCATCACCAGCGAGTACCTCGATTTCGATGAGGTGATGGAAAAATTCCAGGTCACCATGCGCCACCTGGCCCGCGTGTATATGAACGCCCTGTACTGCATCCACTATATGCACGACAAATATGACTACGAGCGCATCGAAATGGCCCTGATGGACGAGGAAATGAAACGCACCACCGCCTGCGGCATCGCGGGCCTGAGCGTGGTGGCCGACAGCCTGTCCGCCATCAAGTATGCCAGGGTCAAGCCCATCCGCGACGAGAACGGCATGGCCGTGGATTTTGAAATCGAAGGCGACTTCCCCAAATACGGCAACAACGACGACCGGGTGGATGAACTGGCCCAGTGGGCGGTGAGCTATTTCATGGATGCGCTGCGCCAGCAGCAGACCTACCGCCGCTCCATCGCCACGCAGTCGGTGCTGACCATCACTTCCAACGTGGTCTACGGCAAGAACACCGGCTCCACACCCGACGGGCGCAAGCGCGGCGAGCCGCTGGCTCCCGGCGCCAACCCCATGCACGGCCGCGACTGCAACGGCGCCATTGCTTCGCTGTCTTCCGTGGCCAAAATCCCCTTCGAGGACGCCCAGGACGGTATTTCCTACACGTTCACCATTGTCCCTCAGGCTCTGGGCAAGACCAGGGAAGACCAGGAGGCCAACCTGTACGCCCTGCTGGATGGCTACGCCGAAAAGGGCGGCCACCATATCAACGTGAACGTCCTCAACCGCGAAACGCTGCTTGACGCCATGGATCACCCTGAAAAATATCCCCAGCTGACCATCCGCGTGTCCGGCTACGCTGTCAACTTTATCAAACTGACCCGTGAGCAGCAGCTGGACGTGATCAGCCGCACGTTCCACGAAAAGTTCTGAGCCATGGCTCTGACAGGACGCATCCACTCACTGGAAAGCTTCGGCGCCGTGGACGGGCCAGGCGTACGCTATGTAATCTTTTTTCAGGGCTGCCCGCTGCGCTGCATCTACTGTCACAATCCGGACACCTGGCCGCTCAAAGGCGGCCGGGAAGTCACGGTGCAGGAGCTGGTGGAAGGCCTGCTGCCTTACCGTCCTTTCCTGCGCACCGGCGGCGTGACGCTGACCGGCGGCGAGCCGCTGCTGCAGAGCGCGTTTGTTTTTGAGCTGATCCGCGCCCTGCACGCAGAAGGGTTTCACACCGCCATCGACACCGCCGGCTCCATTCCCCTGGAAACCTGCCGGGAGGCCGTGGACGAAGCGGACATGCTGCTGCTGGACATCAAAGCTCTGGAGCCAAAGCTCTGCCGCATGATCTCCGGCAGCGGCGGCGAACATGCCAAAGCTCTGCTCCAGCATTGCGAAGATACTCAAAAAACCGTCTGGCTGCGCCATGTGGTGGTGCCGGACTATACGCTCAACTACAGCAAACTGGCTGACCTGGCGGATTATCTGAAAGGATTTTCCTGCATTGAGCGGGTGGAACTGCTGCCCTTTCATCAGATGGGCAGCTACAAATGGGCTGCGGAACGCCTGCACTACGCCCTGCAGGACAAGCGCACTCCTACCGGCGAAGAAATGGACGAAGCCCGCAGGATTTTTGCCGACGCGGGGCTGAAGGTCCAGTGACGCTCTTTCCATACGACAGCAAAACGCATCGTGCTCCCATTTTCGAGAAAAATGGGAGCACGATCTTTTTTTACGCCAGATGGAACATCCATTTGGACAGCACATACCCCAGCAGAGCGCAGGCGGGGAAGGTAAGCAGCCAGGCCAGAACCATCCGGCCCGCAATGCGGCGGTCCACTTTTCCGCCGCCTGCCGCGCCCGCACCCATCACCGCGCAGGTTTTGGTGTGGGTCGTGGATACCGGCAGGCCTCCTGCCGTGGCCAGCAGCAGGCACGCCACCGCCGCCGTATCCGCGGCAAAGCCCTGATAGGGCATAAGGGGCGTCATATCCTGGCCCACGGCGCGGATAATACGCCGCCCGCCCACGGCGGTGCCCGCGCCCATGACCAGCGCGCACAGCAGCGCTTCCCACAACGGCGCGCTTTCCAGCTGCGGCGGCCGTCCCGCCCGCAGAGCCTCCGCCAACAGCAGAACGCCGAGGAATTTCTGTCCATCCTGGGCGCCGTGGCAAAAGGCCATAGCTGCCGCGCCGGCGACCTGCCAGTGCCGGAACCGCTGCGCGGCCCGCTCCAGGCAGCCGCGTCCCAAAAACAAACGCATCAGAACACACAGGCCGCCTCCCAGCACCAGTCCCAGGAGTACCGAAAGGAGCAGCCCCCACCATACCTTTCCCCAGGCCGCCGCATTGACGCCGCTCAGCGTCCCCTGCAGCGCCACCGCCGCGCCGGACAGCGCCGCCAGCAGCGCGTGGCTCTCGCTGGTGGGTATCCCAAACGCCCAGGCCGCCACGGCCCAGAGCACAATGCTTAACAGCGCCGCGCACAGGGCCGCCTGAGCCTGCGCCCGCCCGCTAAAATCGCCGATCTCCAGCACCGTGGCCGCCACCGCCGGACACAGCGCCGCGGAAAGAACGGCCCCCAGCAGATTGCACACTGCCGCCAGAGCAATGGCCCGGCCCATGCGCAGCGCACCGGTACCCACTGCCGTGGCAATGGCGTTGGGCGCATCGGTCCAGCCGTTGACAAAAATGACCGCCAGCGTCAGCAGCACCGGCGGCGATAAGAGAATTTCCACAGCACGTACGCCCCTTTCTCTCTACTGTACGAAGCGCACAATGCAACTATGCCACTCTTTTGCGGCCAAAAAAGAGCACGATAGCATCTGCTTTCGCGCTCCTTTTCAATATGATCCGATCTCAGCCGCCTTTTTGTTTCAGCAGAGCTTCGCGCCCGCCGGAATGGCGTCGTCCACCATGATCAGGTTCAGTTTTTCCTCGCCTTTCTCCGTATGCACAGCGGAGAGCAGCATGCCCTGGCTTTCCAGCCCCATCATTTTCCGGGGCGGCAGGTTGACGATGGCCACCAGGGTTTTGCCCACCAGCTCTTCCGGCTCATAATACGCATGAATTCCCGAAAGGATCTGGCGATCCGTACCGGTGCCGTCATCCAGGGTGAACCGGAGCAGTTTCGCGCTCTTTTTCACCGCTTCACAGGCCTTCACTTTCACGGCCCGGAAGTCGTTTTTGCAGAAGGTGTCGAAATCCACCGGCTCGGTCAGCTGCGGTTCCAGCTCAATGGGGGGCAGGGCAGCCTTGCGGGCCTCTGCCTCGGCCTCCTCCAGCTCGGTCAGGGCCTTCTCCATGTCGATGCGGGGGAACAGGTTCTCCCCCTTGGTCACAGCGCTGCTCTCCGCCAGCGTACCCCAGCGGGCCGCGCTGGCCCAGGTACGCCCATCTTCGGCGGCGCCGATCTGGGCAAAGAGCTTTTCGCAGCTGCCGGGGATAAACGGCATCAGCAGCACGCCGCAGATGCGGGTGACTTCCAGCAGATTATACAGCACGTGGGCCAGCCGCGCTCCGTTCTGCTCCATATTTTTGGCCAGAGCCCAGGGCGCATTTTCATCGATATACTTGTTGGCCCGATCGATGACCCTGAACACTTCCGCCAGAGCAGTGTGGGGCGCAAAGTGCTCCATGGCGTCTTCGTATTTCTCGCGCAGCATCAGGGCGGCGGAGATCAGCTCCACATCAAACTTGACGGGATCGCCCTCGGGGAAGTTGAACGCCAGGTTGACCTCGCTCCGGCTCCTGCGGGCATCGGCGTACAAGCCGTTGAGATACTGCTCATCCTCCGTGGCGCCGCTGCCTTCCGGCAGTGCGCCGCCAAAGTATTTGTTCACCATGGCGGTGGTACGGGAGAGCAGGCTGCAATAATATATGCTTCAACTCTAAATCCTGCATCTTTAAATTTTTGTGCTGTCTTTAAAGGTACATCTGGAT
>ERZ856578.5281-NODE-5281-length-15941-cov-3.450706_pt1 | contig 15941 bp, 15 predicted proteins | sample MGYA00514384_ERZ856578 | MGnify/ENA primary metagenome ERZ856578 (study PRJEB29103, sample SAMN06111958) | human gut metagenome | biome: human gut; feature: ankylosing spondylitis patient; material: healthy_person | host: Homo sapiens | place: China:Hangzhou...
AGGGGGTGAGCGAACGGCATTGGAAAAAGAGAAAACATGTCACTCATCTTCAGAAAAATGACGTGTGCATCCTTCCGTGGAAAGAAGCACACGTCATTGTGCGGAGTGATCTGCAGTGCAGACTGCAGACCGGGTATATTCAAAAAGAAACGAGAGAATAAAATAATCAAATATTGAACAGCATTTCGCCGTAGGTGGGATAGGGCCAATATTCCGATGCGGTCATGGTTTCCATTTCATCGGTGATGGCGCGCATCTCCTGCATCAGGGCAAACACCTTGTCGTGATAATACAGCGCGGCTTTCTGTGTGTCTTCCGGTACCTTGATGAGGGCTTTTTCCAAATCAGCGCATTTGCCGTACAGTCCGTCGCTCAGGGAGGAGAGCTTTTTCAGAAGTTCTGTATCTGCTATGCAGGGAATATCCTTGCTGACCGCCCGCTTGCCCAGGATCGAAGAGCTGAGGGCGTCTGTGTATGCAGAAACTGCGGGCAGGATATCGCGCTTGACCATGTCCACGGCGGTCTGCGCCTCAATGTTGATGATCTTGCTGTAGCTTTCCAGATGAATCTCATAGCGGGCTTTCATCTCGGTCTCGGTGTAGATGTTATGCTTGGTGAAAAGCTTGATGTTCTTTTTGGAGATATAAGCGCGCATGGCTTCCGGGGTATTTTTCAGGTTGGCCAGCCCCCGGGCTTCCGCCTCGCCGATCCAGGAATCGTCATAGCCGTTGCCGTTGAAAATAATGCGTTTGTGTTCCTTCAGCGTTTGCTGCAGCAGTGCCTGCAGGTCTTTGTTGAAATTTTTGGATTTTTCCAGCTTGTCGGCAAACTGGCATAACTCTTCAGCCACAATGGTGTTGAGCGCGATATTGGGGCCGGAGATGGACTGCTCAGAACCGAGCATGCGGAACTCAAACTTGTTGCCGGTGAATGCGAAGGGAGAGGTGCGGTTACGGTCAGTGGTGTCCTGCGGGATATGGGGCAGCGCGTCCACGCCCACTTCCAGGGAGCTTTCCTGCTGGCCCTTGTATACGGTGCCTTTTTCAATGGATTCGAGCACTGCGTTCAACTCTGAGCCGAGGAATACGGACACCACGGCGGGCGGCGCTTCATTTGCGCCCAAGCGATGGTCGTTGCCGGCCGAAGCCACCGTACAGCGCAGCATCTCCTGATAGTCATCCACGCCCTTAATGATGGCCACCAGGAACAGCAGGAATTGGGCGTTGTCACGGGGCGTTTTGCCGGGATCCAGAAGATTTTTGCCAGTGTCGGTGGAAATCGCCCAGTTGTCGTGCTTGCCGGAGCCGTTAACGCCGGCGAAAGGTTTTTCGTGCAGCAGACACACCAGACCGTGCTTTGCAGCCACGTTTTTCATGATCTCCATGGTCAGCTGATTGTGATCGGCGGCGGTGTTGGCATCGCCGAAAATGGGGGCCAGTTCGTGCTGGGCAGGGGCGACTTCGTTGTGTTTGGTCTTGGCCAGAATACCCAGTTTCCACAACTCTTCGTCCAGATCTTTCATGTAATTGGAAACACGGGGCTTCAGGGCGCCAAAATAGTGGTCGTCCATTTCCTGCCCCTTCGGGGGCTTTGCGCCGAACAGGGTGCGGCCGGTCATGATCAGATCTTCGCGCTGATCATACATTTTTTTGTCGATCAGGAAATATTCCTGCTCCGGGCCGACAGTGGCGATTACTTTTTTTGTGGTGGTATCGCCAAACAGGCGGAGTACGCGCAGTGCCTGTTTGCTCAACTCATCCATGGAGCGTAGCAGCGGAGTCTTTTTATCCAGTGCTTCGCCGCCGTAGGAGAAGAATACTGTGGGGATATATAGGCTTCCGTCTTTGATAAAAGCATATGTGGTGGGGTCCCAAGCTGTGTAGCCGCGGGCTTCAAAGGTTGCGCGCAGGCCGCCGGAGGGGAAGGAGGAAGCGTCCGGCTCGCCGCGCACCAACTCCTTGCCGGAAAATTCCATAATGGCACCGCCGCCGTCGGTAGGGGAGATAAAACTGTCGTGCTTTTCGGCGGTCACTCCGGTCATGGGCTGGAACCAGTGGGTGTAGTGTGTGGCGCCTTTTTCCAGTGCCCAGTCCTTCATGGCATTGGCCACGACGGTAGCCACAGACATATCCAAAGGAATCCCTTCATCCTTGCATTTTTTCAGTGCTTTGTAGGTGTCCTTGGGCAGCCGCTCCTTCATAACCTTTTCATTGAATACCATGCTGCCGAACATGGCGGGGACGTGGCTGGATGCTTCTGACATCAAAAATTCCTCCTTTAACGAATTGAGAAACTTCTTGTTTCAAACAAAAAAGAAAAGGCGCTGTGGGAAGAAACTATTCCCACAGCGCCATTGCTGATAGATGTAGTATAACATTGTGCCAAAAAAAGTCAATAGGTTTTGTGCAGTTTTTGAAAAGATTTTATCGATTGCTGTCCTTCTGCGTGCTCCGTTGGCGCAGTAGATCCTGTGCCCAGCGGGTAAAAGCTTCCAGATCCGGATTGCACAGCATAGGCAGAGCCTGAGCCAGTACTTCGGGCGGAAAATCCCACCAGCGCAGTTCCAGAAGCAGCGCGGTCAGTGCTTCGTCAAACCGCTGCCGGCGTACGGCAGCGGGGTTGCCTCCGGCGATAGTATATGGGGGAATGTCCCGGGTGAGTACAGAGCGGGCGGCAATGATTGCTCCGTCGCCGATATGCACGCCGGGCAGGATCAGGCACTCCCGGCCGATCCAAACGTCGTTTCCGATCACAATATCGCCTTTTCGGGGCAGCTGAGATAAATGCGGCGGCGTATTCTCCTCCCATGTTCCGCCAAACACGCTGAAGGGATATGTGGTCACGCTGCTGAGACGGTGGTTGGCAGGCCCCATGATGAATTTCGTTCCCTCAGCGATAGCGCAGAATTTTCCGATGATCAGGCGGTCTCCGAATTCCGGATAGTTGAACAGCACGTTGTTCTGCTCGAAAGCGGCGCTGTTTTGCCTGTCGTCATAGTAGGTGTAATCCCCAATGGAAATATTGGGGGCTTTGACCACATTTTTGATAAAACAGGATGTTTTGTATTCATTGGGGAATACCACATCCGGACTGGGCAGATTCATATAACGATACATCCTTTCTGTTTTAGACGGCTTCCATCACATCCTTTCCCCAAGCGTTACAGTGGCAACAGCCCGTATTTTTCGGATTTCACGCATCAAAACCACCTCGCGATCTATGTTTTCCCCTGCATTTAAAATAGAAAGGAAGGCATTTCTTTTCAAGCAAACTGGGGGCGGCTCAGAACGGCGCATTTTATATGCGCCGTTCATTTCCAAAATCGTTTGTTCATGTTTGGCAGCATAATAAACCTGGAAACAGATGGTCTGTTTTTTCTGCCAAAGTTACGCGCAATCAAACCAAAATGGACAGTATTCATCATGCTATCTGATCTTGCTGTTCTTAAAACACGCTTGAATGGACTTAATGGATACAAATGAAGGTTTCCGCCGGCAATCACTTCAACGCGTATCGAAGTATCTCCGCGGCCTCTTTCTGCCTGTTTTTTGTTCATCCAGACGGTTTGCTTCACTGGATTGGCGGTACCGCAGACCAGAATCAGGCGCAGAAAATCTTCAAAGTTTTTTGCCAGCAGGTATACAGTTTGCGCTGCACAACTTTCCAGGTTACCGAAGAACACTGTTTTCAAATCCGATCCGCTCTGCACGGACAAGATAACAGGAATGGAGTTGTTATTTTACCGGCTTCCAAGCATAAAAGTCTTTTCTCTATGGATAATGCCGTGTATTTTGCATAAACCGTTCCTGTCAAAACACCCCTGTAATATTTGATGTTTCATTTGTTTTTTATTTTACCACAATTTCGGGAGCGTGGAAATAGAGCATTTTCCGGACGAACTATATTCTGCGCTTTTATGCAAATAAATGTGTTTTCTCCGGCGTGGGAGCATGGGCGGATGTGCGAGTTTTCGATTGGAACCCTGCAAAAATAGGTTGATACAGAAAGGAGATTTGTATGATTACCGTATTTTTGGAGCCAAAGGATTGGGTTCCGGCAAAACGTTCACTGTATGCGGACAAGGGGGGGAAGAGGCATTGCTGGCAGCAACGATACCTTGACGGAGGAGTTCTTTTCTTTTCCGTTCGGAAAGAAAGGCAAAGAGACAGGGTTAGAAAGGACACGCTCAGAGTATGAAACGGGAAGGCGAAGTCGGCTGCGCCATTTCCGGCGTCATTGGCAAAAGCAGAGAACAATTCAGCGGACGGACGATCATCCAATCCTTTGCGCTGATGCACAACTGGGGCGACGGCCTCGGCGTCGGATCCCGGCAAAAGCAGCGCATCGTGCGCCGGGAAATGCGCTGGGCTGCCATATGAACGGTACAGAAATCGACATGCACAATGCACAGGACGCCGTTGGAGACGCTATGAACAACGGCGTGATCTGTGTGTACGGTAGTGCCGGAAATGCTTGCAGCTATGCTATGCACGGCGGAGAGATGTATCTCCGCTGCGAAAATCTGTCCCAACCGTTGGTGCAGGTGAAGACCCACCGGGCTTTGAAAGAGGAACTTTCCGGGATCTGTGCGCAAAGTCTTTTTTATATGCATGCGCTGAATACAAATAATCCGTACAAATCTCTTTACACCTCCAATTGATTCAGGTATGATAAAATATAGAAGTATGCAAACCCATGCGGCCCAGGAAGCGATACTTCCTGGGCCGTATCCAATAAGCGAGGAGAGAACATGAACGATTCCTGCAAAGATATACTGAATTTTGTCAAGGAAAACGATGTTAAATTCATTCGTCTGGCGTTCTGCGACCATGTGGGGAGGCAGAAGAATATTTCCCTGCAGCCGGGCGAATTGGAGCGGGCGTTCCAAAGCGGCATTCCGTTTAACGCCTGGGAGCTGCCCGGCTTTCATCTGAGCGCCGGCACAAAGCTTTTGCTGCGGCCGGATGCGCGTACATTGTCCGTGCTGCCCTGGCGCCCGTCCTCGGGACGGGTGATCCGAATGTTCTGCGATTTGATGAATGCTGACGGAACGCCATACGGAGGCGATACCCGGGCCGTGCTCCAACGCACTGTACTGGATGCTGCCCAATTGGGGTATTCGATCCGCATCGGCTCGTCCTGCGAATTTTATCTTTTTAACACCGATGAAAACGGCTGCCCTATGCATGTCCCCCAGGACCGGGGCACGCTTTTCGATCTTGCACCTGCGGACCGGGGCGAAAATGTGCGCCGCGACATCTGCCTGGCGCTTTCTGAAATGGGCATCATTCCAGAAAGTTCCCACCACGCCGTGGGACCGGGGCAGAACGAGGTAGTGTTTCGCAGTAGCGACGCGCTTTCGGCCGCAGACAATTTCATGACCTTCAAGTCCGTGGTCAAACAGGCTGCTTCGGTCAGCGGCCTGTATGCCTCTTTCATGCCAAAACCCTTGGAAACTGAGAAGAGCAGTGCTTTGGGGCTGACGTTTGAAGTATACAAGGACGGAAAAAACCTTTTTGAAGAGAAAATGCTTGAGCCGGAAGCCTGCAGTTTTGTGGCGGGTATCTTGGGCTGCTTGCCGGAGCTGACGGTGTTTTTAAGGCCCACCACGAATTCCTACAGTGCTGACAGCCGCCGTGAACTGGGCTGGTCGAACCTGAGCGGCCGGTTCAGTGTGTGCATTCCGGTCGTTGCCGGCATCAAAGGACGAATGGAGCTGACTGCAGCGGACCCGGCCATTCATCCGCACCTTGCATATGCGCTTTTGATCCGTGCGGGACTGGAGGGGATCCGCAAAGAACTGGCGATGCCGCGGATGGAGACCGCCAGCGGAAAGTTGCCTGCCACGCTGCGTCAGGCAGTCACGGCGGCCAACCGGGGCAAGTTGTGCAAGACGTTTATCCCGCAGGATGTCCTTGGAAGTTATCTCAGCAATAAGCAGGATGCAGTCAACGATTATACAAAGGCGAAAAAGAAAATGGAATTTGACCGGGAGACCTATTTCGAGATCTTGTAAAGTGCGGAATAGAGAATCAGGAAGAAAGGCGTTGACAGGATGGAAACTGCTTTGATTGTATCCAGCACAGATGCCGGCATCAAAGCGCTCTTTGGATTGTTGAAGGATCTGCATCTCAGCGATGTGCAGTTTGCCATGAACAGCGGCGAGGCGCGCCGCCGCCTGGCTGGGCAGAGTTATGATCTGGCGGTGATCAACACACCGCTGCGCGACGAATTCGGCAATGATCTGGCCTGCCGCATAGCGGAAACCACGCTGGCAGGCGTGGTATTGCTGGTCAAGGCGGAGCATGCGGCGCAGATCGACGCGAAGGTGCAGCCATCCGGTGTATTTGTTCTGGAAAAGCCGGTCAGTCGCAGCATGTTTCAATATACGGTGCGGATGATGGATGCCATGGAACACCGTCTGCGGCTGCTCAAGCGGGAAAATAAACGCCTGCAGGGCAAGATTGAAGAGATCCGCCTGGTGGATCGCGCCAAACTGGTGTTGATGGAATGTCTGAAAATGAGCGAGGAAAGCGCGCATTACTATATTGAGCATCAGGCGATGAATATGCGCTGCACGAAAACGGAGATTGCACAAAGTGTCATCCGAACCTATAAAAACTGATGTGCTGATGCACAGGCAAAGGAAAAAAGAGGACCGGAACGATGGCGGCATCCATCGTTCCGGCCTTCTTTTGTTGCTTTCACAGGAAAAGAGACACGAACAGCGGTGTTATATAGGCCTCCACAACAGAGGCCACGATCAGCAGGGGGATGACGATTAGCAAAAATACCTGCAGCAGGGCGCGGATCGTCGGAAAAAAAGGCGCAGTCCCCTCTTTGCCGAGGACGTGAGCAGTTGCATTGTGGCACAGATACAGGCCTGATGCAAAAGCAATGAACAGAGCGGGGAACTCAAAAATTCCGTGAGGGATCAGCGCTGCGGCATACAGCAGCAGAGACAGCCCCTTTATCTGGTACGACGCAGCCATAGCACCCAGCACAGCGGCGTTCAGCCCGATTGGAAGGGCGGGGATAAAAAGAAATGGAATGATTCCGTAGAGTACGCTGAAAGCGGCGGCGCGCAGATTGTTTTCCAGAATGCGCAGGGCGGAAAAGCCGCCGGCCTCCGTTGCAATCGCTGCGCTGTCAACAATGTTCTGGATATAGGACAACAGAGAATCACGCACATTGGGAAGGAACAGGCACGTCCCGTAGAATACGAGCGCAATCACCGCAAAAGTGATGGCAGTGTTTTTCAGGTAAACGGCCAGTGGTCCGCGCAGGAATGCAAACGCCTGTCGATATTGTTCGTTCAGATAGCGCATGTTCAGCGGTTTTCCAATTTTTCAATGCCCACGCGAATCCGGCGCAGCGTTTCCTCTTTTCCGAGGATCTGGCAGATTTCCACTGCGCCGCCGGGCGTGACAGCTTTGCCGGCGGTGGCAATACGCACCGGCCACATCAGCTTGGCGTTTTTCATCTCGTGAGCGGCGGCATACTCCACCATGGAGTTGTACAACCCGTCGTGATCCCACGGCTCCAATTTTTCCAGCACGGGAAGATAGGCTTTGAGCAGCTCCAGGGAACTGTCCTCATCGGTTTTTGATTTTTTGTTAGCGTACAGAGCCGTGTCATATTCCGGCAGAGCCTCGAAAAAGTCCACTTTTTCCGGAATTTCGTTCAGGGTTTCCAGGCGGGCTTGCAGCAAAGGTGCGACCAGCGCTGTGTCGATGGCGGGGTTTTCAACGCTTTTGCGGATATAGGGCGCAGCGACGGCGTGGAACCGCTCCGGATCCATGGCGCGCAGATAAAGGGCGTTAAAATGCTCCAGCTTTGCCAAGTCAAAGATGGCGGGGGATTTGGAAATGCCGGAGATGTCGAAGGCTTGAATCAGCTCCTGCAGCGAAAAGACTTCTTGTTCAGCCAGCTCACCCCGGGGACTCCAGCCCAACAGCGCCACGTAGTTCAGCACGGCTTCGGTGAGATATCCCTGTGCGATCAGATCCTCATAAGACGGATCGCCGTGCCGTTTGGACATTTTATTCTGCGCGTCGCGCATCACAGGAGAACAGTGAACATAGGTAGGCACATCCCAGCCAAACGCTTCATACAGCAGGTTGTACTTGGGTGTGGAGGACAGATATTCGCTGCCGCGTACCACATGAGTGATGCCCATCAGATGGTCGTCCACCACATTGGCGAAATTGTAAGTGGGCAATCCGTCGGATTTGAGCAGCACCTGATCGTCCAGCGTATCGTTTTCCACAGTGATATCGCCGAAGATAGCGTCGTGGAAGGTGGTCTGGCCGGCGGGGATCTTCTGGCGGATCACATAGGGCTTGCCGGCAGCCAACAGAGCGGCGGCCTCGTCGGCAGAAAGAGAGCGGCAGGGGTCGGCGGAATGCGCAAAAGCGCCGGCGGCCTCGTCTGCTTCTGCTTTTTCGCAGAAACAATAATAAGCCGCGCCTTTTTCTACCAGCAGCGCGGCATACTTGCCGTACAGGTCGCGGCGCTGGCTTTGAATATAAGGACCAACCGGTCCACCCACATCGGGGCCTTCATCGTGGGTGAGGCCGCATTCAGTCATGGTTTTGTAAATTACATCTACGGCGCCCTCTACCAGGCGGCCCTGGTCCGTGTCTTCAATACGAAGAATAAAATCGCCGCCGTTTTTGCGGGCGATCAACCAGGTATACAGCGCTGTGCGCAAATTGCCCACGTGCATGTAGCCGGTGGGAGAAGGGGCAAAACGAGTGCGCACCCGCCCTTTGGGAATGTGTGCTTCCATATCATCAAAAAATTGCAGATCAAGAGCCATAACGGAAACCCTCCAAAATGGAAATTTACTGATAGATATATAATTATGGCGTTTTTCAGGGGGATTGTCAAGGATTGTCTTTTCAAAGGTATAGGGCCGCTGCGTGCAGAAACGAAAATGTCTGATGAAGATACCGGCGCGGGCAGGGCAGAAAGATTTTCGGAAAACGCCAAGTTGGATTGCACTTTTTTAATGATTATGCTAAAATAAAAAAATATGTATACTGCACTTTTATACATATAGAAGCTGAAAAACGAAGAGGCGAAGCTGATATGAGCATTCCCATTTCTAAGCATATGGAACATATGAACCCCTCACTCATCCGCGAGATATTCAAAGCGGCGCAAAAAGAGGGGATGATCTCTTTCACCGCGGGCAGTCCCTCTGCTGAGGAATTTCCCGCACAGGAGCTGGCAGCGCTGGCAAAGGATGTGTTTGCCACCCAGGCGGTTACGGTTTTGTCCTACGGTGTCACTGAGGGGTATCAGCCCCTGCGGCAGTGGATTGCGGACGATCTGCAGCGCAGCGGCATCCAGCGGGAAGGAGATGATACCATTGTGATCTCCGGCGGGCAGCAGGCGCTGGATTTCACGGCCAAGTGCCTGCTGAACGACGGCGATACCGTTTTGACGGAAGCTCCCACTTTTCTGAATGCCCTGAACACGTTCCGTACCTATGGTGCCCGCATAGTGGGTGTGCCTATGGATGGCGAGGGCATGGATATGGACGCGCTGGAGCAGGCTTTGCGGCTGGAGAAGAGCGTGAAGTTCATTTATACGATTCCAAATTTCCAGAATCCCATGGGGGTGACGCTGAGCGCAGCGCGCCGCAGACGGATGTATGATCTGGCGGAGCAGTACGATGTGATGATCCTGGAAGATGATCCCTACGGCAGGCTGCGCTATTCCGGTACGCCGGTGGACGCCATTAAAACGCTGGACCGAAGCGAGCGGGTAATCTACACCGGCTCTTTTTCCAAAATCATTGCGCCAGGTATCCGAGTGGCTTATCTGTGTGCGCCGAAAGAGCTGATGGCTAAAATGGTTGTGGCCAAGCAGTGTGTGGACGTGCATACCAATATGCTCTCTCAGGTGCTGGTGTACGAATATTTGACACGGTACGATTTGGATGCGCATATCCGGCAGTGCTGCGACCATTATCGCGTGAAGCGCGATGCTATGCTTATGGCCATTGAACGGTATTTTCCTGCTGAAGTGGCTGTTACGCGCCCGGAGGGCGGCCTGTTCCTGTGGATCACATTGCCGGAAGGCTGCAGCGGCATGGAACTGCACCAGCGTACCACTGCCGCCGGCGTGGCGGCGGTGCCGGGCAAGCCGTTTTTTGCCGATAATATTGAAAACGATCGGGGACTGCGGATGAATTTTTCGGTGCCTTCGCTTCAGGAGATTGACGAAGGCGTCGCCCGCATGGGTGCGGTGCTGCGGGATTTTTTACAGAAATAACAACAAAAGAGATCCGGGAGCACAATGCTCCCGCTGTGGAGGTATATCACCATGGAAGAAGTACAGAAAAAACGAATTTTAAGCGGTATCCAGCCATCGGGCGATCTGACGCTGGGATCTTATCTCGGTGCAATTAAAAACTGGGCAGCGCTGGCGGAGGAATACGACTGCTACTATATGCTGGCGGACATGCACACCATTACGGTGCGCCAAATGCCTGCCGATTTGCGCCGCCGCACGCTGACGCAGCTGGCGGTCTATATCGCCTGCGGACTGGACCCGGAAAAAAATGTGCTGTTTATTCAGTCCCATGTACCGGCCCATGCACAGCTGGGGTGGGTGCTGGATTGCTACACCATGTTCGGCGAGCTGAGCCGCATGACCCAGTTCAAGGATAAGAGCGCCAGGAACGCTGACAATATCAATGCCGGACTCTTTACCTATCCTGCGCTGATGGCGGCGGATATCCTGCTGTATCAGGCGGATCTGGTTCCCGTGGGCGGGGATCAGAAGCAGCACGTGGAGATCTGCCGCGATATTGCTACCCGGTTCAACGGGATCTACGGCGATGTGTTCAAACTGCCAGAACCGTATATTCCCAAGGTGGGTGCACGAGTCATGAGTCTCACCAGTCCGGAAAACAAAATGAGTAAATCCGATAAAGACCAGAATGGCTGTGTGTATATGCTGGAGCGGCCCGAGGACATTTTGCGCAAATTCAAAAAGGCGGTCACAGATTCGGAAGCCTGCGTGCGTTTTGATCCGGAACAGAAGCCCGGCGTCTCGAATTTGATGCAGATCTATGCTGTATGCACCGGAAAAACGTTCGATGCCATCGAGGCGGAGTTTGCAGGCCGGGGATACGGCGAATTCAAGGGCGCTGTAGGAGAAGCCGTGGTGGAAACGCTGCGTCCCATCCGCGAGGAGACGGAGCGTATTCTTGCCGATAAAACATATCTGGAGGGGATTTACCGCGCCGGGGCGGAGCGCGCGGCCTATGTGGCAGGCAAAACACTGCGCAAGGTCTACAAAAAAGTGGGCTTTGTCGAACGCTGAGCAGCCCTGGAGGATTTTGAAATATGCCAATTGAATTTAATATGATCGCTGTCATTCTGCTGCCTCTGGTAGTGGCGCTGGTGATCAGTTTCCTGTCCACGCCTATTGTTAAGTCCTTTGCCTATAAACTGGGCGCGATCGATGTGCCCAAGGACGAGCGGCGTATGCACAAGGTGCCCATTCCCCGTATGGGTGGCTTGGCTATTTTCCTGGGCTTTATCATTAGTGTGCTGCTGTTTGTAGAGGTCGATGACCAAATGAAGGGTATTCTGCTCGGCAGCGTGATTATAGTGGTTATGGGGATTATCGACGATATCACGCCCCTGCGGGCCAGTCTCAAGTTTGTAATACAGATTTTGGCGGCGCTGATCCCCGTTTATTACGGTGTGCAGATCACCTGCATCAGCAATCCAAATCTGTTCAGTGACAATCCCTATTGGAATTTTGGGTGGCTGTCTATTCCCATTACTGTGATTTGGATTGTGGGGCTTACGAACGCCGTAAATCTGATTGACGGGCTGGATGGACTGGCTATCGGCGTCAGTTCCATCAGTGCGCTGACCATGCTGGCTATTGCCATTTTGGTGGCCGAGCCGCAGGTGGCGGTGATCATGGCGGCACTGGTGGGTGCGTGCATCGGGTTTATGCCCTATAACATGAATCCGGCCAAGATTTTCATGGGCGATACCGGCTCCACGTTCCTGGGGTATATTTTGGCTTGTATTACCATTCAGGGATTGTTCAAATTTTATGCGGTGATTTCTTTTGTGGTGCCGTTCCTGATTTTGGGCCTGCCGATTTTTGACACAATGTTTGCCATTATCCGCCGCATTTCTCATGGGCAGAACCCTATGGCGCCGGATCGCAGCCATGTGCATCATCGGCTGATCGATATGGGATTGAACCAAAAGCAGGCAGTCGCGGTTTTGTATGTTATTTCTGCGATTCTGGGCTTGAGCGCTGTGGTGTTGGCGACCAGCGGAGAGATCAAGGCCATTTTGTGCCTGATGGCGCTGATTATTGTGTGCCTGATTGCTGTGCGGGTTATCTTTCTGCCGCATATGAGCGATGAGGAGAAGAAACATTTCAAAGAGCACAGCCTGCGCCAGGAGCTTACAGAGATCGAAGAGGAAGTGCGCGAAGATGCGGCTTCCAGAAGAGAGCCGCCTTCCGGCGCGCAGCCGGCGGAAGACGAGGAAACACTTGCTGGTGAAGGGTCGGACACGGACGGCAGTGAGACCAGCGGCAGAGCATAGTACCCATCGAAGGCAGCCACCGGAAGACCGGCGGCAGAAAAAGGAGGAGCACAACGTGGAAAAACTGCGTGTGATGAGCGTATTTGGTACCCGGCCTGAGGCTATCAAAATGGCCCCGCTGGTGCTGGAGCTGAAAAAGTACGAAGAGATCGAACCCATTTGCTGCGTCACAGCGCAGCACCGGCAGATGCTTGATTCGGTTATGGAGGTATTCGGGTTGCAGGCAGACTGCGACCTGAATATCATGGCGCCCCGGCAGACGCTTTCTTCCATCACCTGCAAATGCTTAACCGGCATGGATGATGTGATCGAAGAAAAAAAGCCGGATCTGATTCTGGTGCACGGTGATACCTCGACTACTTTTGCCGGAGCGCTGTCTGCGTTTTATCATCAAATCCCGGTAGGCCATGTGGAAGCTGGGCTGCGGACGTATGACCGCTATTCTCCGTTCCCCGAGGAAATGAACCGCAAGATGGTGGGAGCGATTTCCGAACTGCATTTCTGCCCTACGGAAAATAACCGAAAAAATTTGGCCCGGGAAAACATTACCGAGGGTGTGTTTGTTACGGGCAACACAGTGATTGATGCGCTGAAAACCACTGTGCGTGAAGATTATCACTTTGCGACCGAAGTACTCAACACGCTGCCTTATAAAAGCAAAAAAGTGATCCTGGTTACCTGCCATCGCCGGGAAAATTACGGAGAGCCGATGAAAAATATCATGCTGGCGCTGCGTCAGATTGCGGAGACCCATGAGGATGTTGAGCTGGTGTATCCCGTTCATTTGAGTCCTGTGGTGCGGGAGGCAGTGCAGGAATATCTGGCTGGGGCGCCCCGAGTGCATTTGATTGATCCGCTGCCGGCGGATGAAATGCATAATTTAATGGGCCGGTGTTATATGGTCCTGACGGATTCGGGTGGTTTGCAGGAAGAAGCTCCCGCACTGGGGAAACCTGTTTTGGTGCTGCGCCGGGAAACGGAACGGCCCGAGGCGGTCGCTGCCGGTACGGTGAAGATCGCCGGCGTGGAGAGGGATGTTATTGTGTCCATGGCCTCAGAACTGATCGAGTCGAACAACGCTTATGAGGCTATGGCTCACGCAGTGAATCCATATGGAGATGGGCAGGCCTGCCGCCGGATCGCTGAGGCGATCCTGTGGCGTTTCAACCGGCGCGCACAACGTCCGGAGGATTATCAGAGCCGATAAAGCGGCGGTACGCGGAGGAGGGAGCACCGTTGGACAAGGGAAAGATGAACCGTGTGACCATCGGCATCACCGTGATGATCCTGTTGGCGGTATTCCTGTTTCTGGGTTATCCGCTGCTTAATCTGGACCGGGAGGAAATTGTCCTTCCAGGGGAAAATTCTGCCTCTGACATATCGGATCCCGGCGAAGGGGCAGGAGGCGGAAACGCAGTGCAGCGCGTGGAAGTGACGGCGGAGACGGTCGGCCGTGTGGTGGATACACTGACGCGGCCGGAATCCTATTCCCGCACCATGACGCTGACTACGTTCTGGAGCGGCGGCAGCGGTACGATTACAGTAGAAAGTGCCGTCAGCGGTGAACTGGTGCGCACGGATCTCACGCTGCCCGGCGGTCAGGTGCGTCATATGCTGCGCACAGACGAGAGTACATATATGTGGTACAACAATGAGCGCACGTATTCTACGGTGCGTACTGGAGCATTTTCTCAAGATGAAGAGCAGTGGATTCCGACTTATGAGGATCTTGTTGCATTGAAGCCCTCCGAAATTACCGATGCCGGCTATGAAACCTATCAGCAGTTGGATTGTATTTACGCCCAAACGAAAGAGGATGACGACGGCTATGCCGAGTGTTATTGGGTATCGGTGGATACGGGGCTTTTGGTGGCTGCGCAGCGCCTGCAGAATGGAAATGAGGTCTATCGCATGGAAGGGCTGGAAGTCTCCGTGAGCGTGCCGGATGCGGCGCTGTTTACGCTGCCGGACGGGACGGCTTTGACATGAGCGGGCCGTTTTGTTCCCGGGAGAAACGAGGAACTGTTTTTTACCGGGGGCATTTTGTTGCGACGAGGTTTTGTAAAGTGTGCGGCGGCTTTGGCCGCCGCTTTCTTAACTACTATCTCGATTCTCCAGCAGGTTTTAGAAATTTTGAAAAGCAAAGAAGTGTATTATTCGATGAGTATTACTGCAACAAAAAACAACAAGCTGGGAACAGAACCGATTCCAGGCCTTTTGTTCCGTATGGCACTGCCGTCAGTCCTGGCTCAGGTGGTCAATCTTCTCTACAATATGGTGGATCGCGCTTTTGTGGGGCATATTGCAGGCACGGGATCTTTGGCTTTGGCAGGATTGGGTATTGTGCTGCCGATTACCATGATTGTCACAGCGTTTGCGCAGCTGATTGGTGCAGGCGGCGCGCCCCGTGCCGCTATTGCCATGGGGGAGGGGCACTATGAGAAAGCCGAACAGATTCTCGGCCAGTGTACTTGTATGCTTGCAGGTGTTTCTGTGGCACTTTTTATTGTGTTTCAGGTGTTTTGTGATCCGATCCTGACCCTTTTCGGTGCCAATGCACAGACGCTGCCTTATGCCTCGGCTTACCTGCGCATCTATCTGATTGGTACGTTTTTTGTCATGATTGCGCTGGGCCTGAATGCCTTTATCACCAATCAGGGGTACGCAAAAACCAGTATGGCCACTACTTGTGTGGGCGCACTGCTGAATCTGATCTTGGATCCCATCTTGATTTACGGTTTTGATATGGGTGTCGTCGGCGCGGCGGTGGCTACGGTGATTTCTCAAGCCGTTTCGGCGTTGATGGTGCTGGGTTTCCTGATGAGCAAAAAGGGCTTTATACATATTCGCAGAAAATGGTTCCGGCTGAAAAAAGATCTGGTGATATCGATTCTGGCGTTGGGTAGTTCGCCCTTTACCATGGGGATTACAGAGTGTGTGGTGCAGCTGACCTACAATATCAGCATGGCGCACTATGGATATCTTTATGTTTCTCTGCAGAGCATCCTTTTTTCGCTGATCCAATTTGTCTGGATGCCGCTGAACGGCTTTGCTCAGGGCGCTTCCCCTATCATCAGCTACAACTACGGTGCCGAGCAGTTGGACCGCTCCCGTGAAACATTCCGGCTTCTGTTCCTGACCGACCTTTTGTTTTCCATCAGTGCAGTGGCGATTATTGTGGCTTTTCCTGGCGCAGTGCTGCGTATTTTCTCCAACGATGCATCTTTGCTGAACATGGGCGTTCTTCCGCTGCGGGTGTATATTCTGGGCATGGCGGCCATGGGAGCGCAGAGCGCCTGCCAAAACACCTTCCTGGCGCTGGGACAGGCGAAGATTTCCAAGTTT
>ERZ856578.5297-NODE-5297-length-15904-cov-5.147849_pt1 | contig 15904 bp, 9 predicted proteins | sample MGYA00514384_ERZ856578 | MGnify/ENA primary metagenome ERZ856578 (study PRJEB29103, sample SAMN06111958) | human gut metagenome | biome: human gut; feature: ankylosing spondylitis patient; material: healthy_person | host: Homo sapiens | place: China:Hangzhou...
TCTGCGGGCTCGTCGATCAGCGGATTCTGCGATTTCATAATTTTGATCTCGCCGAAATCCTCTTCGGGCAGTGCGAGTGCCAGCAGCTCCCGGCAAAGCGTCGGGTCGCGCATGACCAAAGAGAAGATAAAGTCATTGGTGAAGGGCAGGAAATCCGGGTCTGGTTTCCGATCGACCGCCGGGATGGTGTTGTTATCATATTTTTCTTGCATCAAAGCTCCTTTCCAAATAACGGCAGCAGGAAAAGCAGCCGATATTCTGTGTCACAGCAAAAACAGCCGGCGTGTTCTTGCACAAGGGGTATGTCCTCGGCACATACAAATAGATACAGATTCTGTAAAACCATTCTAAAACAAACATGGAAAAAATGCAAGGGATAATATGGAAAACATGGAGAAAAAATTTCCGACAAAATTCGACAAACACAAATCGCAAAAAAGGGGCTTGACAAGTTCTCTTTTTTTGTGTATGCTTAGACCACAGTTTGTTTAATGATTTAATTAGATAAAGCGTTAAAACACAAAAGCAAACCGGAGGAAAAATTTTTCAAAGCATAAAACAAGAGCAAAAACATAAGAGAAAGAAAAAAGAACCATAGAGTCTAGGAGGAAAGAAATGAAAAAGTTGTTACAGAATCAGAAGAAGAATAAATTTGTGCTTTACGTGCTGCTGCTCGCGTTGCTGGCATCGCTGGCACTGATGACAGGCTGCGGTAATAATGACGCGCAGGACGGCGATGCTGATGCAGATGGACAGGACACTGCGAAGGAAACACTGGTGGTAGGTCTGGACGATGCGTTCGCGCCGATGGGCTTCCGCGATGAGCAGGGCAATCTGGTCGGATTTGATATCGATCTTGCGACTGCGGTGGCTGACGAACTCGGCATGCAGGTAGAATTCAAGCCGATTGACTGGAACGCGAAGGAGATGGAACTCAAGGCCGGCACGATCGACTGCGTATGGAACGGAATGTCCATCACACCAGAGCGTCAGGAGAACATGGCACTGACCAACAAGTACTTAAACAACAAGATCGTGCTGATGGCGCTGGCGGATTCCGATATCGACGTTACTTCTGCTGCGGAGCTGGCAGACCTCAAGATCGGCACACAGGTAGACTCTTCCGCGCTGCAGATGCTGATGGCGAACGAAGCCTATGAAAGCTTCAAGGACAATATCAGCGAATACGAAACTTATGACACCGCCATCATGGATCTCAAGGCAGGTCGTGTCGACGTGATCGCGGTCGACCAGGTACTCGGGGAATACACCAACAACAACCTCGGCGGCGAAATGAAGGAATGCACCTATTCCTTGGGCGACGACTACTATGTCATCGGTTTTGAAAAGAGCAATACCGCGCTGAGAGATAAGGTCAACGATGCCATCAAGGCTGTGATTGACAGCGGGAAAGCGGCTGAGATCAGCAGCAAATGGTTCGGTAAAGACATCGTAGTCTTTGAGCCAATCGCTTAATTGCCAGAGTAAGACAGCAAACCCGTCCCTCCTGCATATAAGGGAGAGTTAAGTAAAATAAAGCAAACAACAACACGAGGGGGAACCGGATGAAGAGGATACAGACTTTGTTCGGTTTCTTCTTGTCAGTAAAAATGAGGTAATACAAGATGATGGAATATTTAGCGAAATTCCTGCCGTACATGCTGCAGTCGACCGTGATGACATTAAAAATATTTGTGCTGACGCTGGCCATTGCACTGCCGCTCGGTCTGCCGATCGCGCTCGGCAGCAACTGCCGCATCAGACCGCTCGCGTGGCTGTGCAGGCTCTATGTACTGATATTCAGAGGGACGCCGCTGATGCTGCAGCTGTTCTTCTTCTATTTCTTCTTCCCGCTGGTGCTGAAGATCAAGATCAGCGTCTTTGTGACCGTCATTCTGACCTTCGTACTGAACTATGCGGCTTATCTGGCGGAGATCTACCGCGGGGGCATCAACAGCGTGGACAAGGGACAGCATGAGGCGGCGTTCGCGCTGGGACTTACCAAAAAACAGACCATGCTGGATATCATCCTGCCGCAGACCATGAAGGCGGTGCTGCCGCCGATCGTCAACGAGGCGATCACGCTGGTCAAGGATACGGCGCTGGCGTCGTCCCTGCCGCTGGTGGATCTGATGAAAGCGACCAACAGCTCCGTCAACCGCATGACCGATATCACGCCGATGTTTTTCTCGGCACTGATTTATCTGCTGATCAATCTGATTCTGACCATGTTCGCAGGCAGACTCGAAAAATACTTCGCCAGATATGACCGGAAGGAGGAATATTGATGGAAAAGATTTTAGAAATGATAGACATCGTCAAGGACTTCGGGAACTTTCGCGCGGTCGACCATGTCAATTTTTCGATGGAAAAGGGCGAGATCGTTGCCATCATCGGTCCGTCCGGTTCCGGCAAGAGCACACTGCTGCGCTGCATCAACGGGCTGAACAAGCCGACCTCCGGTGAAGTGATCCTCAAGGGCGAGACCGGCATGGTGTTCCAGCACTTCAACCTGTTCCCGCACATGACCTGCATGGAGAACGTTACCTATGCGCCGATCAAGGTCAAAAAGCAGCCGAAGGCAGAGGCACTGCGCCATGGTCAAGAGCTGCTTGAGATGGTCGGACTGGAAAGCAAGGCTGATGTCTATCCGGCGATGCTGTCCGGCGGTCAGAAGCAGCGTGTGGCGATTGCCCGCGCCCTGGCGATGTATCCGGATTTGATGCTCTTCGACGAGGCAACCAGCGCATTGGACCCGGAGATTACCGGCGAGGTTTTGAATGTTATGAAAAAACTGGCTGACGAGCACACGACGATGATCGTGGTGACACATGAGATGGGGTTTGCCAAGGAAGTCGCCGACCGGGTGATCTTCATGGACAACGGCGTTATCGTGGAAGAGGGCACACCGCAGGAGATCTTCGATGCACCGCAGAGCGAGAGACTCAAGGCTTTCTTGGGGGCAATGCTGCGCGCATAGATTTTTCCGGATCAGATCAGAGCATATTTTCTCGGACCATCTTGGCATCCGGAGTATATAATAAGGAAAAAACAACGGCAAGTCGCAGCGACCGGACAGAGTATAGACTTCTTTCGCGGTCATTCGGCTTGCTTTTTCGTTTCGCGCTGCCGATGGGGTATCGTTTTTGGAAAAATTCCGCCCAATTCGGAAGAAATCGGAAATTAGGGCTTGCACATTTGACAAATCTGTTATATAATATTAGACTGCCACACAAAGTAATCTGTTTAAGAATTTAAGGAGTGATGAAGATGCCAAAACCTATACAAGTAGGTCGAAAAGAGCGAATGACATTTGCGAAAATCAATGAAGTATGCGAAATGCCGAACTTGATCGAGATCCAGACGGATTCCTATAACTGGTTCATCAAAGAGGGTCTGAGGGAAGTCTTTGAAGACAGCTCCCCGATCAAAGACTATGCAGACAATTTGATTTTAGAATTCATCGATTATTCACTGACCGATGCTCCGAAATATGAGCAGGAAGAGTGTAAAGAGAGAGATGTAACATACGCTGCTCCGCTGAAAGTAAAAGTCAGACTGATCAACAAGGAAACAGGCGAAGTCAAGGAACAGGAAGTGTTCATGGGCGATTTCCCGCTGATGACCGAGAAAGGAACGTTCATCTATAACGGCGCGGAGCGTGTCGTTGTCACACAACTGGTGCGTTCTCCGGGACCTTACTACGACGTGACCGCCGATAAGTCTAACAATAAACTGTTTTCCACCACCATCATCCCGAACCGCGGCGCATGGCTGGAATATGAAACAGACTCCAACGAGATCATTTCCGTCCGCGTGGACCGCACCCGTAAACAGCCGGTGACGACGCTGCTGCGTGCGCTTGGGTTTGGCAGCAATCAGGAGATCATCGACATCTTCGGCGAGGACCCGAGACTGATGAAAACGCTCGAGAAAGACTCCGCAGCCAACTACGAAGACGGCCTGAAGGAGATCTATAAGAAGCTGCGTCCGGCAGAACCACCGACAGTCGAGAGTGCAAAAGCGCTTTTGAATTCGCTGTTCTTCGACGCCAAGCGTTACGATCTGGCGAAGGTCGGAAGATATAAGTATAACAAGAAGCTAGGGTTATCCAACAGAATTGCAGGCGTTGTGGCAGCAGAAGACGTCATCCATCCGGAAACAGGCGAAATTCTTGCAGAAAAAGACAAATATATCGACAGAAACCTGGCATTTGAAATCGAGAATGCCGGCGTAGAATACATTTACGCATACAGCACAGACAAAGAAAAAGAGGGCCAGATCACCAAGGTCATCGGCAACCGCTTCGTCGATCTGCAGCAGTATGTCAATTTTGACGTGTCAGAACTGAAGATCGCAGACAAGGTATTTTACCCTGTGCTCAAAGAAATCCTCGCGGAGACAGACTCCGAGGACGAATTAAAGGAAAGACTTGTGGCGAGAAAGCATGACCTTTCTCCGAAACACATTATCATAGAAGATATCATCGCGTCCGTCAGCTATATTCTCAACCTGAACTACGGCATCGGCACCGTCGATGATATCGACCACTTAGGCAACAGAAGACTGCGTACGGTCGGCGAGCTTTTGCAGAACCAGTTCCGTATCGGTCTCGCCAGAATGGAGCGTGTCGTCAAGGAAAGAATGACCACGCAGGACATCGACGTGACCACCCCGCAGGCGCTGATGAACATCAGACCGGTGACGGCGGCGATTAAGGAATTCTTTGGAAGCTCGCAGCTTTCTCAGTTCATGGACCAGAACAATCCGCTGGCAGAGCTGACACACAAGCGGAGACTTTCTGCACTCGGCCCGGGCGGTCTTTCGAGAGAAAGAGCTGGCTTCGAGGTGCGTGACGTACACCATTCCCACTACGGCAGAATGTGCCCGATCGAGACGCCGGAAGGTCCGAACATCGGTCTGATCGGATCCCTGACCACTTACGGCGTGATCAATCAGTACGGCTTCATCGAAACACCGTACAGAGTGGTAGATAAAGAAACACACAGAGTTACCGACGAGATCCACTATCTGACGGCAGACGAAGAAGAAATGATGGTCGTCGCACAGGCGAACGAACCGCTGACCGAGGACGGACAATTCATCAACGCGAAGGTAGCGTCCAGAGGCGAGCACGGCGAGATTGCACTGATGCCGCGTGAAAAGATCGACTACATGGACGTTTCTCCGAAGCAGGTAGTATCGGTTGCGACAGCAATGATCCCGTTCCTCGAAAATGACGACGCGAACCGCGCATTGATGGGCTCCAACATGCAGCGTCAAGCGGTTCCGCTGCTGGTGACTGAGGCGCCGATCGTCGGTACCGGTATGGAATACAAGGCAGCCCGCGACTCCGGCGTTGTGATTTTGGCAAAGCACAGCGGCACCATTGAATTTGTAGATGCAGACACCATCGTGATCCGCAGAGACGACAACAACGGCAAGGACTCCTATCATCTGCTCAAGTTCAAGCGCTCGAACCAGGGCACCTGCATCAACCAGCGCCCGATCGTTACGCACGGCGAACACGTGGAGGCCGGCGAAGTCATCGCCGACGGTCCGTCCACAGAGCTGGGCGAGATCGCACTCGGCAAGAACCTGCTGATCGGGTTCATGACCTGGGAGGGCTACAACTACGAGGATGCGATCATCCTAAACGAAAGACTTTTGATGGATGATGTACTGACATCACTCCACATTGAAGAATATGAATCCGAAGCGCGTGACACCAAGCTCGGACCGGAAGAAATCACCCGCGACATCCCGAACGTCGGCGATGACGCGCTCAAGGATCTGGACGAAGAAGGTATCATCCGCATCGGTGCGGAAGTCAACTCCTCCGACATTCTGGTCGGCAAGGTAACGCCGAAGGGCGAGACCGAGCTGACCGCGGAAGAGAGACTCCTGCGCGCCATCTTCGGCGAAAAGGCAAGAGAGGTCAGAGATACCTCCCTGCGCGTACCGCACGGCGAGACCGGTATCGTGGTTGATGTCAAAATCTTCTGCAGAGAAAACGGCGACGAACTGCCGCCGGGCGTCAACAAGCTGGTACGCTGCTATATCGCGACCAAGAGAAAGATCAACGTCGGCGATAAGATGGCAGGCCGCCACGGCAACAAGGGCGTTATTTCCCGTATCCTGCCGGAGGAGGATATGCCGTTCATGGAGAACGGACAGCCGCTGCAGGTCATGCTGAACCCGCTGGGCGTACCGTCCCGTATGAACGTCGGACAGGTGCTGGAGGTGCATCTGGGACTGGCAGCCAAGAAGAAGGGCTGGTATATCTCCACCCCGGTATTCGACGGCGCAAACGAAAAAGATATTATGTCGCTGCTGGAAGAGTGCGGCTATCCGAGAACCGGCAAGCTCAGACTCAGAGACGGCAGAACAGGTGAATATTTTGATAACCCGGTAACTGTTGGTTACATGTATATGCTGAAACTCCACCATCTGGTAGACGATAAGATCCACGCAAGAAGTACGGGTCCGTACTCCCTGGTAACGCAGCAGCCGCTCGGCGGTAAAGCGCAGTTCGGCGGACAGCGTTTCGGTGAGATGGAGGTTTGGGCGCTCGAGGCATACGGCGCGGCTTACACCCTGCAGGAGATCCTGACGGTCAAGTCCGACGATATCGTGGGTCGTGTCAAGACCTACGAGGCGATCGTCAAGGGTGAGAATATTCCGAAGCCGGGCATTCCGGAATCCTTCAAGGTATTGATCAAGGAAATGCAGGCACTCGGTCTGGACGTTAAAGTACTGTCTGAGAATGACGAAGAAATCGAGATCAAGGAATCTTCCGAGTATGACGATGATCTGCCGAATCTGGAGTCCATCATGGATCTGGAGACCGAAATGGGCAGTGAGGAAGAGGTCTTAAACGCAGGCTTCAGTGAAGAACTCCCGGAGGAGGACGAACTGGAACCGGACGATGACGATATGCGGGAAGCAGAGGCTTTCGCATTCGATGATTTCAAAGACGAGTAATACAGAAAGGGGAGGGGCTCCTTGAACAATAACGTAAATCAGGATTATGAATTAAATAATTTCGAATCGATGAAAATCAGTCTGGCATCTCCGGAAAAGATTCTGGAATGGTCTCATGGTGAAGTAACCAAGCCGGAAACCATCAACTACAGAACGCTCAAGCCCGAAAAGGACGGCTTGTTCTGCGAGCGCATCTTCGGACCGACGAAGGACTGGGAGTGCCACTGCGGGAAATACAAGCGGATCCGCTACAAGGGGATCGTCTGCGACCGCTGCGGCGTAGAAGTCACCAAGGCGAAGGTCAGAAGAGAGAGAATGGGTCACATCAAACTGGCGGCTCCGGTCTCTCACATCTGGTACTTTAAGGGGATTCCGTCCCGTATGGGTCTTTGCCTTGATGTTACACCGAGAAACCTCGAAAAGGTACTGTATTTCGCGTCTTATATCGTCATCGAGCCGGGCGACACCGGGCTGGGCTATAAAGAGATTCTCAGCGAACAACAGTACAGAGAAGCCAAAGAACAGTACGGAAACCGATTCGAGGCAGGCATGGGCGCAGAGTCCATCAAAAAGCTGCTGGCTGCCATCGACCTCGACGAGCTTTCTGCTGATTTAAGAAAAAAATTAAAAGATGCCTCCGGTCAGAAGAAGGTTCGTATCGTCAGACGGCTGGAAGTCATCGAGGCGCTTAGACTTTCCGGCAACCGGCCGGAATGGATGATCATGGATGTGATTCCGGTCATCCCGCCGGATATTCGTCCGATGGTACAGCTCGACGGCGGCAGATTCGCAACCTCCGACCTCAACGACCTGTACAGACGTGTCATCAACAGAAACAACCGTCTGAACAGACTGCTCGAGCTGGGCGCGCCGGACATCATCGTCAGAAACGAAAAGAGAATGCTGCAGGAAGCAGTGGACTCCCTCATTGATAACGGCAGACGCGGCAGAGCTGTGACAGGACCGGGCGCAAGACCGCTCAAGTCTCTGTCCGATATGCTCAAGGGCAAGCAGGGTCGTTTCAGACAGAACCTGCTCGGTAAGCGTGTCGACTATTCCGGTCGTTCGGTTATCGTCGTCGGACCTGAGCTGAAATTCTATCAGTGCGGTCTGCCGAAGAAGATGGCGCTGGAACTCTTCAAGCCTTTCATCATGAAAGAGCTGGTCGAACAGGGCTATGCGCATAACATCAAGAGTGCGAAGAGAATGGTCGAAAAGGTCAGACCGGAGGTATGGGATGTACTCGAAGGCGTCATCAAAGAGCATCCGGTCATGCTCAACCGTGCGCCGACACTGCACAGACTGGGTATTCAGGCATTCGAACCGGTACTCGTAGAGGGTAAGGCGATCAAGCTGCATCCGCTGGCTTGTACGGCGTTCAACGCCGACTTCGACGGTGACCAGATGGCGGTACACGTACCGCTGTCCGTAGAGGCACAGGCAGAAGCAAGATTCCTGATGCTCTCCGTCAACAACATTCTGGCGCCGAAGGACGGATCTCCGATCACGACACCGACGCAGGATATGATCCTTGGCAGCTACTATCTGACACACCCGGGCATAGAGGAGAGAAACACCTACGCGGAAAAGGGCGACGGCAAGGTATTTACAGACCTCGATGAAATGCTGATGGCTTACCAGAACGGTACGGTCGGCATTCACGCGAAGGTCAAGGTCAGAATGTTCCTTGACGGAGACGAAAGAGGCAGACTGGTCGAATCCACCGTCGGCAGATTCATCTTCAATCAGGGCATTCCGCAGGATCTGGGCTTTGTGAACAGAGAACAGGATCCGTATTCGCTGGAGGTCGATTTCCTTTGCGACAAGAAGAAGCTGGGTCTGATCATCGATAAATGCTACAGAGTGCATGGCAATACCGGCACTGTTATCATGCTGGACTACATCAAGTCCATGGGCTATAAATATTCCACCAAGGCAGCTGTGACCATCAGCGTCAGCGATATGGAAATTCCGGAAGAAAAGGAAAGCATCATCGCGGCCGCCGAGGCTGAAGTCGATAAATACGAAAAAGCGTTCCGTATGGGTCTGATGTCCGCACAGGAGCGTTACGAGGCGATCATCAAGATCTGGTCCAAGGCGACAGACGATGTTGCGGACGCACTGATGGCATCCCTGGGCACCTTGAACAACCTGTTCATCATGGCGAACTCCGGTGCTCGTGGCTCCAAGAACCAGATCAAGCAGGTCGGCGGTATGCGTGGTCTGATGGCGAACGCGACCGGTAAGACCGTAGAAATCCCGATCAAGTCCAACTTCCGTGAGGGTCTGTCCATTTTGGAATACTTCATTTCCTCCAACGGTGCGCGGAAAGGTCTGGCGGACACCGCGCTGCGTACAGCCGACTCCGGTTACCTGACCAGACGTCTGGTAGACGTATCGCACAACGTGATCGTCAGAGAGTTCGACTGCGGCACTGACGAAGGTGTGGAGGTCAGAGCCTTTACCGACGGCAAGGAGGTCATCGAACCGCTGAAACAGCGTATCGTCGGCAGAGTCGCACTCAACGACATCGTCGATCCGCTCAGCGGAGAGGTTATCGTAGAACAGAACGAAGAGATCCTTGAACCGGCAGCAGAGCGCGTCGAAGCCTGCGGCATCGAAAGCGTTGCTATCCGTTCAGTCATGACCTGCCACTCCAGAACCGGTATCTGCGCGAAGTGCTACGGTCGCAACCTAGCGACCGGTGAAGAAGTCAACATCGGCGAAGCAGTCGGTATCACCGCGGCACAGTCCATCGGTGAACCGGGTACGCAGCTGACGATGAGAACGTTCCATACGGGCGGTGTAGCCGGCGGCGACATCACCCAGGGTCTGCCGAGAGTCGAGGAACTGTTCGAGGCGCGTAAGCCGAAGGGTCTTGCGGAGATCTGCGAGGCGGACGGTACGGTCATCGCCATCGAAGCAAGAAAGGACAACAAGACAGAGGTGCGCGTACGCGGTGAGGAAGAGGATAGGACCTATATCATTCCTTACGGCGCGCGGATCAACGTCAAAGAGGGCGATCAGGTATTCGCGGGCGGACAGATCACACGCGGACCGCTGAACCCGCACGATATTTTAAGATTGAACGGCGTCGAGGGCGTATATCAGTACCTGCTCAAGGAAGTACAGCGCGTATACAAGCAGCAGGGTGTAGATATCAACGATAAACACGTAGAGGTGATCGTCAGCCAGATGCTTTCCAAGTATAAGATCGAAGATGCCGGCGATACAGACCTGCTTCCGGGCGGTTTGTACGGCAAGTTTGAGATCGAAGAGGCAAACGCGAAGGCATTGGAGGAAGGCGGCGAGCCATGCGTACCGAAGAGAATTCTCCTTGGTATCACAAAGGCGTCGCTGGCGACCAACTCCTTCCTGTCCGCGGCGTCCTTCCAGGAAACGACCAGAGTCCTGACAGATGCGGCGATCAAGGGCAAGAACGATAAGCTGCTCGGTCTCAAAGAGAACGTCATCATCGGTAAGCTGATTCCGGCGGGAACCGGTATGAAGCGTTACAGAAACATTGAGCTGGATTACGGCGTCAATGCGGAGATCATGGAAAACTTCGAGAGACAGCAGGCCGAAGAGGCTGCGCGCGCAGAGGCTGAGGAGAGAGCCTTCCTCGAAATGCAGCAGGCGGAGGCAGAAACAGCTGCACAGGAAGTGGCAGATGCTGATGATGCTGCTGTGGAGATCACCATGTATGACGAGGATGGCGAGGACGCAGCAGAGGCTGTGGACGCCGCTGCCGATGAAACAGCAGAAGCTGCTGCGGAAGCGGATGCTGCAGAGGCAGAAGGACACGACAGAGAAGAAACGCTGCCGGAGGAGGAATAGTACCTCAGGTGCAGCAATGACAACAAATGCAAATGGGGCGGAGTGATCCGCTCCATTTTGTGGATATGGAAAAAATACAGGAGAAGATAGAAAGAAGAGGGGAAATGGAAAAAGACAAATTGTTTGAAAGCCACGTAGATATTATCAAATATAAGGTTCTGCGAGAGCTTGCAAGGCAGACCTGGGCAGGACGGGATGCCTTCATGGCGTTTAATGATATTGCCAATGTGGTCGTCAAAAAGGGCGAACCGCCGAGCCGCTGCTGCATCTATAAGGACCGCGCGATCATCGCAGAGCGGATCCGCATCGGACTGGGGGAATATCACGGCAGCAAGGATACCGTACAGGTCGTTTCGATTGCCTGTGATGAATGCCCGAAGTCCGGGCATGTCGTCACCAGCCTGTGCCGGGGCTGTCTGGCGCATTATTGTCGCTCGGTGTGCCCAAAGGGGGCGATTGCCATCGATACCAAGGGGTATGCGCACATCGACAAGGAACGCTGTATCGAGTGCGGACGCTGCGCGTCTGCCTGCAAGTACCATGCGATTACGAATATGATACGGCCCTGCGAACGCTCTTGCCCGGTAGATGCCATCAGTATGTCAGAGGATGGAAGCGCAAGCATCGATCAGGATCAGTGCATTGTCTGCGGGACCTGTATTACAGAGTGCCCGTTCGGCGCGCTGAATGATATCTCGGCGGTAGTCCGGGTCATCCATGCGATTCAGGCAAAGGGGAAAGAGAACAGGCGCATTTACGCCATTGTAGCACCTGCGGTGGCCTCGCAGTATCCGGGCCTCACGACCGCAAAGGTGTTCGGCGCGATCAAGGCGATCGGCTTCGATGAAGTCGTAGAGGTTGCGGCCGGTGCGGACGAGACGGCGCTCACAGAAGCGGAGGAGCTCCTGGAACGCGGCTTCTTGACCAGCTCCTGCTGCCCGGCATTCGTAGAATACGTGCGAAACGAGTTCCCGATGCTGGCAGATAAGGTCTCGGATACGCCGTCACCGATGGTGATGACCGGACGCGCGATCAAGGCAAAGGATCCGGAGGCAATCGTCGTGTTCATCGGACCTTGCATTGCCAAGAAGTACGAGCGTAAGACCGAAAAGGCGGAGCCATACATCGACCATGTGCTGACCTTCATGGAGCTGCAGGCCTTGTTCGACAGCACCGACATTGATATAGAGGACGTGGAGGAGTTGGAGCTGCAGGATGCGTCCTACTATGGCAGGGGTTTTGCGCAGAGCGGCGGCGTGACGGCAGCAATCGTCGAGGCACTCAAGGAGCTCGGTCATGCGGATTTCGCGTTCAAGCCTGTGATCGCCAACGGTGTGGAGGAGTGCCGCGCGGCGCTGCTCAAGGCGAAGGCGGGCAGACTGGACGGTAATTTCATCGAGGGCATGATCTGCGCGGGCGGCTGCGTGCGCGGCAACGGTACGATGGTCAACAAAAAGAATACGCCGATGCACATGCAGCAGTACTGCGAGGCAAGCACACGCAAAAGCTTGCAAAATACAAAATAGCGGTTGACACAGAGCGGTGTTTTCTGTTATAATTATAAACGCTTTCGAGCAAATTCGGCCTGAGGACTTGACAACAGGTCGTTTTGGCTTGAAAAAATAAATTCACATTCCAGAAGAAAGGAGAAAAAGGATGCCTACTATAAACCAATTAGTACGCGAAGGTAGAACCAGTGCTGCGAAGAAGTCCACAGCCCCTGCATTGAACAAGGGAATGAACTCTCTGAGAAGAGTTGCGACTGACACACATTCCCCACAGAAAAGAGGCGTTTGCACTTCTGTTAAGACAGTGACTCCGAAGAAGCCTAACTCAGCTTTGAGAAAGGTTGCCAGAGTTCGTCTGACCAACGGCATTGAAGTGACTGCTTACATCCCTGGTATCGGCCACAACCTGCAGGAACACAGCGTTGTTCTGATCAGAGGCGGCAGAGTCAAAGACCTTCCGGGTGTAAGATACCACATCGTAAGAGGAACCCTTGATACTGCAGGCGTGAACAACAGACTGCAGGCGCGTTCCAAATACGGCGCAAAGAGACCGAAAGCAGCGAAGAAGTAGTATTTCGGTACGGCAAAAACGCGGTAGAGCATTCTTTTCAGAATAAAAGAAGCGCTCGCGGTCATCCTATAGGATAGATCGAGTACCCCGCTGGCTGAGACTGGTCGGATGACAGATTGCAGCCTGACCAGAGTAATCCGTATGCCGCAGGAAACAGATCCGGACGGGAAGATTTTCCCGGGTGGGCAGACGGGTGAAGCAAAGTGCAATGAAAACGTTAAATTATAGTTTGCAGATCGTTCCGTACTAGATAAGACAGACGCGGAATGATCCGGCGAGGAGGGAAGAGAAGTGCCAAGAAAAGGTAATGTACCAAAGAGAGACGTACTTCCAGATCCAGTTTACGGAAGCGTGACTGTTGCAAAGCTGATCAACAGCATCATGCTTGACGGTAAAAAGGGAACCGCGCAGTCCATCGTTTACGGTGCCTTTGATATGATCAAGGAACAGACTGGCGAAGAACCATTGGAAGTATTCGAAAAGGCGATGAACAATATCATGCCTGTATTAGAAGTAAAAGCCAAGAGAATCGGTGGTGCGAACTACCAGGTTCCGGTGGAAGTCAGACCGGAAAGAAGACAGACCTTAGGTCTGAGATGGCTGACGAAATATACAAGAGCCAGAGGCGAAAGAACCATGGCTGAAAGACTTGCAAAAGAGCTTATGGATGCAGCAAACAACACAGGTGCATCTGTAAAGAAGAAGGAAGATACGCATAAGATGGCTGATGCAAACAGAGCGTTTGCACACTTCAGATGGTAATCCGGGTGCAGGTTTTGAATTTAAGAGAAGAATTAAGAGAAAAGTAGAAGGGAGGATATACGTATGCCAAGAAGTTTTCCGTTAGAAAAGACAAGAAACATTGGTATTATGGCTCACATCGATGCGGGCAAGACTACCACGACCGAGAGAATTTTGTTCTATACAGGTAAAACACATAAATTGGGTGAAACGCACGAAGGCGCCGCGACCATGGACTGGATGGAGCAGGAGCAGGAACGTGGTATCACGATAACCTCTGCAGCTACTACAGCACAATGGAAAAACCACAGAATTAACATAATCGATACTCCGGGTCACGTAGACTTTACTGTAGAAGTTGAAAGATCTCTCAGAGTTCTGGATGGTGCAGTAACAGTACTTTGCGCTAAAGGCGGTGTGGAACCTCAGTCTGAAACAGTTTGGAGACAAGCTGAGAAGTACGGCGTACCAAGAATGATCTTTGTTAATAAAATGGACATTATGGGGGCGGATTTCTTTAGAGTTGTCCAAATGGTAAAAGACAGACTCAAGGCCAATGCCGTTCCGGTCCAGCTGCCAATCGGTGCTGAAGATAGTTTCATTGGAATTATCGATTTAGTAGAAATGAACGCAGAGATTTATAAAGACCAGTTAGGTAAGGAATTCGAAGTTACCGAAATCCCGGCTGACATGGCTGACCTCGCACAGGAATGGAGAGAAAAACTCATCGAATCGGTTGCAGAGACAGACGAAGAACTGATGATGAAGTTCCTCGAGGGAGAAGAGTTCACTGTAAAAGAAATCAAAGACGTAATCAGAAAGGAGACCATCGGCGGCCGCATGGTACCGATGTTCTGCGGATCTGCTTACAGAAATAAGGGTGTACAGATGATGCTTGACGGCGTGGTTGACTATATGCCGTCTCCGCTGGATATCCCGCCGATCAAGGGTATTGATCCGACGACCGAAGAAGAAGTAGAGAGAGTCGCTGACGATAAGGGACCGTTCTCTGCACTCGCGTTCAAGATCATGGCTGACCCGTTTGTCGGCAAACTCGCTTTCTTCAGAGTTTACTCCGGAACCCTGACAACAGGTTCCTACGTTTACAACTCCACGAAGGGCAAGAAGGAAAGAATCGGACGTATTCTGCAGATGCACGCAAACCACCGTCAGGAGATCGAAGAGGTTTACTCCGGTGACATCGCGGCAGCGGTCGGTCTGAAGTTCACGACGACAGGCGATACGCTCTGTGACGAAAAGGCAGAGGTTATCTTGGAATCCATGAACTTCCCAGATCCTGTTATCGAAATCGCCATCGAGCCGAAGACCAAAGCGGGTCAGGAAAAGATGGGTATCGCGCTTGCAAAGCTGGCAGAAGAGGACCCGACCTTCAAAACGTATACCAATGCAGAGACCGGACAGACCATCATTGCAGGTATGGGTGAGCTGCATCTGGAAATCATCGTAGACAGACTGCTCAGAGAGTTCAAGGTCGAGGCGAATGTCGGCAAGCCGCAGGTTTCCTACAAAGAAACCCTCACAGGCACTGCAGATATCGACAACAAGTACGCGAAGCAGTCCGGCGGTCGTGGTCAGTACGGTCACGTCAAGATCAGAGTTTATCCGAGAGAGGCCGGTGCCGGCTTCGAGTTCAAGAACTCGATCGTCGGTGGTGCGATTCCGAAGGAATACATTCCGAAGATCGAAGAAGGTATCGTGGAAGCGATGGAAAACGGTCCGATCGCAGGCTATCAGGTTGTCGATGTCGGCGTAGAGCTGTACGACGGTTCCTACCACGAAGTCGACTCCTCCGAAATGGCGTTCAAGATCGCGGCTTCCATGGCATTCAGAGAAGCTGCCAAGAAGGCAAAACCGGTACTGCTTGAACCGATCATGAAGGTAGAAGTCACCGTTCCGGAAGATTATATGGGCGATGTCATCGGCGATATTTCTTCCAGAAGAGGCAGAATCGAAGGCTCCGACATGAACATGGGCGCCGTTGCGATCAGAGCATTCGTTCCGCTGTCCGAAATGTTCGGCTATGCGACCGACCTGCGTTCCAAGACACAGGGTCGCGGCGTGTATGTGATGCAGATGGACCACTTCGAAAAGCTGCCGGATAACTTAATCGAAAAAATCAACAAATAACCCATTATGATAAAAACACCTTTTACGGGAGGAAATGAAAAATGGCAAAACAGAAATTTGAAAGAACCAAACCGCATATCAACATCGGTACCATCGGACACGTTGACCATGGTAA
>ERZ856578.5312-NODE-5312-length-15879-cov-3.087014_pt1 | contig 15879 bp, 13 predicted proteins | sample MGYA00514384_ERZ856578 | MGnify/ENA primary metagenome ERZ856578 (study PRJEB29103, sample SAMN06111958) | human gut metagenome | biome: human gut; feature: ankylosing spondylitis patient; material: healthy_person | host: Homo sapiens | place: China:Hangzhou...
GGGAGTTTTGTCGTTCAGGTTGGCAAACGCAAATTCGCCAAAGTGACGTTAGCCTGATTCAGGCAAATGCAGGGGGGATAACATCCCGTTCAGATGTTATCCCTGCCGATTTTCCTGACGCTCGGGACGTGACGAACCCGACGGATCAGATTGGCCAGATGGACGCGGTTTTCTACCTGAATCGTGAATTTGAACATGGTGAACTCACCTTGTGCTTCCATCGAAACGGCGGTGATATTGGCATTTGCGCCACTGATTTCAGATGTGACACGGGCCAGAACGCCTTTTTCTTCATTAACCAGTACGCGCAGATAACAGTCGAAGCTGCGATTGCCCAGATCCTCGCCCCAATCGACATTAATCCATTTTTCAGGTTCTTTTGCCATCAGTTTCTTGGCCTGCTGACATTCGGCATTATGAACGACCAGACCACGGGTCATATTCAGTTCGCCAATGATAGAGTCACCTGGAATCGGCAGACAACAGGTGGCAAGCTGGACGTTGATGCCTTCACTGCCGTAAATAAGAACCGGTTCGACTTTTTGCGGTTCTTCCTCAGCCGTCGACATGCCTTTTTTACGGTTCACTTCATCGATCAGGCCGACAACACGACGGGCAACCAGTGCGGCCAGCCGTTTGCCTACCCCGATATCGATATAAATATCGTCCAGTGACTTGGATCCGGTTTCATACAGGAGCTTGTCGAAAACGGCCTGCGGGATTTCTCCCTCGTTCAAATGCTGCGATTTGAAGGCCTGTTGCAAGAGGCGTTTTCCAAGATTGATGGAGTCAGACTGATTGACGGAGCGAAGGTAGCTGCGAATACAGGAACGAGCCTTGCCGGTACGTACGAATTCCAGCCATTTTGGCGTTGGATGAGCATTTGGTGACGTGATGATTTCAACGATATCACCATTTTGCAATTCCGTACGCAAGGGGACAGGACTATTGTTGATCTTTACCGAAGCCGTATGGTCGCCCACGTCTGTATGGATGTTGTACGCAAAGTCCAGAGCCGTTGCCTGACGCGGCAGGGCGATAATTTTGGATTTCGGCGTGAAAACGTAAACGGAATCCGGAAAAAGATCGACCTTGATATGTTCGAAAAACTCGGCGGAGTTGCCGGTTTGCTGCTGGATGTCCAGAAGGGACTGAAGCCATCCAAGGCTGTGTTTCTGAAGATCGGTCAGTGTTTCATTTTCGGACTTGTACAGCCAGTGAGCGGCCACGCCCGTTTCCGCAACGTGATGCATTTCAGGTGTACGAATCTGGAATTCAACCGGAGCGCCGTAGGGGCCGATCAGGGTTGTATGCAGAGACTGGTAACTGTTCAGTTTCGGCATGGCAATGTAATCCTGTACCTTGCCCGGAATAGGCTTGTACAGGGCATGCAGAACGCCGAGCGCCATATAGCATTGAGGCAGCGTTTCGACAACGATACGGAAACCGTAAATGTCCAGAACCTGTGAAAAAGAAAGGTTTTGACTACGCATTTTCCGGTAAATACCGTAAAGGGTTTTTTCGCGTCCGTAGATTTCGGCATGAATGCCGTTCTTTTCCAGCGCAGTACTGACGGAATCGTGTACCTTGCCCAGCAGGACACGGCGGTTGCCGCGGGAAGCCTGAATGGCTTTGGACAGTACTTCGTAACGGTAGGGATACAGACGATGAAATGCCAGATCCTGCATTTCACGGTACAGGTTGTTGATACCCAGACGATGCGCGATGGGAACGTACACTTCCATCGTTTCACTGGCGATACGGAATTGCTTGGAGCGATTCATGACATCCAGTGTACGCATGTTATGCAAGCGGTCAGCCAGCTTGATCAGGATGACACGGACATCTCTCGCCATGGCAAGCAGCATTTTCCGGAAGTTTTCGCCCTGCGCATCGACATGGGTCTTGAACTGGAGTTTTTCCAGTTTCGACAAGCCGTCTACCATGGCGGCGACCGGCGCCCCGAACCGTTCGATCAGCTCGTCAAGGGTAACGCCCTGATCTTCGACGACATCATGCAAGAGCGCTGCCATGACGGCTTGTGCGTCCAGTTTCCAGCCTGCACAGATTTCTGCTACAGCAAGAGGATGGGAAATGTACGGTTCACCGGACTTGCGGATCTGCCCAAGATGTTTTTCATCGGCAAAACGGAAAGCCTCCAGAATCCGCTTCATATCAGCGGGAGAAAGGTAGGTCTCCAGTTTTTTGGCAAGATTCGAGAACGTCACCACCAGCGGTTTGGCTGATGGGGGTGCGATGTTGGCAGCGCTGTCAAACTGGTTGACAGGCAACGCGGCATGGTTCGGGTCAACAATGCCGGTCTGGCTGGTCGAAGAAGCGGTTCCGTTCAGCGTCATAAGTGTTTTCCTGAATCAGCGAAACAGTTTAATAACCGCCAGGCAAAACGTACCGTTTGTGGGTGTATCCAAACCGTTTTAGCTTGGCACCTTTTTCAACATTTCCTTGCCGACTTTGGCTGCGGCGATTTCGCGCAATGCGATAACCGTCATTTTGTCCTTGGCCTCGACTTTAGGTGTATGACCCTGTAACAGCTGACGGGCGCGATAGGTTGCACACAAGGTCAATTCAAAGCGGTTTGGAATTTCTTTCAAGCAATCTTCAATAGTAATACGGGCCATTTCTTAATCCTGAAAAGTAAATCGGAGCGTTATTTTACTGGTTGTTGCAGCAGTTAATGCCGAATTGTTCAAACAAGTCCCTGTTTTTTATGGCTTGTCGTGTCAATCGACAACGTGCTGTCTGAACAATGGCGGCCAGTTTGGATAACGCCTGATCGAATTTATTATTGATAATAACATAATCAAATTCGGATGCATGCCGGATCTCCTCGTCGGCAGCCGCAATCCGTTGTTTTATGATTTCCTGCGAGTCCTGGCCCCGTTTGTTGAGCCTTTCCTCCAGCGCCGTTATGGAAGGCGGCAGGATGAAAATACTGACCGTTTCAGGGAAAAGCCTTCTGATTTGATGGGCGCCCTGCCAGTCGATTTCCAGAATGGTGTCATAACCTTCATTCAACTGGTTCAATACTGCGACACGGGAAGTCCCGTAAAAGTTTCCGTGAACTTCTGCATGTTCAAGAAACTCGCCTTCTTTCAGGCGTTTTTTGAAATCATCCACGGTCGTGAAATGGTATTCGCGGCCGTTTTGTTCTCCCGGACGCGGCTGCCGGGTGGTATGCGATACGGACAGGCGCAGGCTGGAATCTGCCTGAATCAATGCGGCAAGAAGAGACGATTTACCGGCTCCGGATGGAGCGGTTACTGTAATCAGGGAACTGCCTGATACGGCTTGTGCGGGTTGAACCATTTTTAAAATCAGTCCTATTGAAAAGCCATTACTAAGTCAGGCATTTTTTACCAGAATTGCCACCAGGGATCGGATTTTTTATCCGCAGCGCCATAAGGGATCTTGCTGTCGGGATAGTTCTGTTTGAAGACGCGTTCCGCGTCAGCACTCAGGTCATACAACCCCAGTTTTTTGTATGACTGTGCCATGATGTAGAGCGCTTCTTCGACGACATGGGATTCCGGGTAATTCTTGATCGTGCGTTGTGCACGGTTTGCCGCTGCCAGATAGGCACCACGCCGGTAATAATATTTGGCAACGTGAATTTCATACTTGGCGAGCATGGTAACCAGATATTTCATGCGGAGCATGGCATCTTTGGCATAGACGCTGTCCGGATAACGGGTCACCAGAACCTTGAACGCATCGAATGCATCCTGTGCCGCTTTCGGGTCACGTTCCGACAAATCCTGCCGGAATGCGAAATTCAGAAGGCCCAAACGATCGTTGAAATTGATCAGGCCTTTCAGATAATACATATAATCGATGTTTGGATGATTCGGGTGCAGTTTGATGAAACGTTCAGCTGCCGCCAAAGCCTGCGCCTGTTCATTCTGGCGGTAGTAGGCATAGGCAATATCCATCTGGGCCTGCTGGGCGTATATGCCGAAAGGATATCGTGCTTCCAGCTTTTCGAAGTATTCGACGGCTTTTTCGTAATTGCCCGAGTTTAATTCTTCTTTGGCTTCGCGATACAATTTGCCTGCAGGCCAGGAAGCCGTTTCATCTATTTTTTCAGGCAACAAGCCACAAGCGGATATGGATAGGGCGATAATGCAGGCCAGAAGGATGGTTAAATACTTGCGCATAATTTTTGCAGAATGCAGTTTGTCTGGAAAAAACGTTTAATTTCAGAATTATAGCCGATAGGACCCAGTGTGACAGAAAATGAAAAGTCAAATATCCCCGAACTTTTTCAAATTGAATCCGACGAAGAGGAGATATTAACAGAACAAGAGCCGATAAGGTTTGTTTTATCGTTGAAAGACGGCGGCCAGCGTCTGGATAAACTCGTGGCAGGGCGGCTTTCCCAATATTCCCGCAGCCGGCTTCAACGCTGGATAGAAGATGGACATATCACAGTAAACGGGGAAAAGGCACAGGCAAAACAGACCGTGATCGGCGATGAGGAAATTTGTGTCATCCCGCAACTGGCCGAGGAAGATCTGGCTTTTACACCGGAGGCGGTCGACTTTCCTGTCGTGTTTGAAGACAACGCCATACTGGTCGTCAACAAACCGGCGTCTCTGGTCGTTCATCCGGCGGCCGGAAACTGGTCAGGCACGCTTTTGAATGGATTGCTGTATCGTGATCCGAAAAGCGCAACGGTTCCAAGGGCAGGGATCGTCCATCGTCTGGACAAGGAGACGAGTGGTGTCATGGTCGTTGCCAAAACAATCGAGGCGCAAACCGATCTGGTCAGGCAATTGCAGGCCAGAACCGTAAAAAGGGAATATCTGGCGCTGGTCTGGGGCGATACCCCGCAGTCCGGTACGATTGACGAACCGATCGGGCGGCATCCAAGGGACCGGGTCAAAATGGCTGTCATCCATACGCAATCAGGAAAACCTGCGGTAACCCATTTCAGAAAAATAGCCGAAGGCGTTTGCAATAACATGAATGTCAGTCTGGTCAAATGCAGGCTGGAAACCGGTCGTACACATCAGATCAGGGTTCATCTCCAGTCGATCGGTTTTCCTCTGGTGGGTGATCCAGTTTATGGCAAATCCCATTTGGCCTCTGTATTTCCGAGGCAGGCATTGCATGCGTTCCGGCTGGGGCTGATTCATCCGTGCACAAAAGAGGTATGTGAATGGACAGCGCCATTGCCACAGGACATGAAAGCATTGCTGGAACAGTCTTTTATCGAAGAAAACGGGAAATGGTATGAATCTGATTATTCCTGAATGGAGTGCCCCGAAAAATGTGAGGGCATTTTCGACGGTGCGGCATGGTGGTGTCAGTGAGTCACCTTATCAGGGCGACGATACCGGAAAGAACGGCCTGAATTTCGGCATGCATGTTGGTGACAGTCCTTTGGCCGTTAAAAAAAACAGGGCGATTTTACGGGAAGAATTACCCGCTGAGCCTGTCTGGCTCAATCAGGTTCACGGGACTACGGTAGTCAATGGGGAAAACGTGACAGGAGTACCCGATGCAGACGCTTCTTTTGCAGAAAAAAAAGGTATCGTGTGCACAATCATGACGGCAGACTGTCTGCCTGTTTTGCTGTGCGACAGGGCAGGAACCGTCGTTGCAGCCGCTCATGCGGGTTGGAGAGGACTCGCCGGAGGTGTTCTTGAAAATACGATTGCCGTGATGAGAGGCAAGACAGATTCAGAAATCATGGCATGGCTGGGGCCCGCTATTGGCCCCGGTTCTTTTGAAGTAGGTGAGGACGTCCGGGATGCATTTGTTCAAAAGAATCCTGTAATGGCATCGGCATTTGTTTCCAGAAAAGATAATCTGGGGAAATATCTGGCTGACATCTATGCGCTTGCAAAGATGACATTGGATGAGCTGGGTGTAACCGATGTATCCGGTGGCGGCTTCTGTACCGTGACGGATAAAGAGCGTTTTTATTCTTACAGGCGCGATGGTGTCACGGGAAGAATGGCGACCGGTATCTGGCTGGCTGACTGAAAATCAGTTGTTCTTTTGTGATACAGCCCTGATTTTAAAGGTCTGAGATTCCATAATCGGGCAAAATGGCGTTTTGGTTCTGTTCGCGACAGACTTTGTGATGTCGCTTTTATGGCTTGAAAGATGGATAAAGAAAATACAATCAGATTTGTTTCGCTGGGGTGTCCGAAAGCATTGATGGATTCGGAAAAAATCCTGACGAGATTGCGGGCTGAAGGCTATGAGACGGCCGAAACATATCAGGATGCCGGACTGGTCATCGTCAATACCTGTGGATTTATCGATGCTGCGGAAGCGGAATCGCTGGAAGCGATTGCGGAAGCATTGGAAGAAAACGGAAAGGTTATTGTGACTGGCTGTCTGGGGGCGAAAAAAGACAAGGACGGCAGTGATTTCATTCGCAACATCCATCCTAAAGTGCTGGACGTGACCGGTCCCGATGCGGTTTCCGAAGTCATGGATGCCGTTCACCGTTATCTGCCGCGTCCGCATGAACCCTTTGTCGATCTGATTCCTCCTCAGGGCATCAAACTGACTCCGAAACATTATGCCTACCTGAAAATATCGGAAGGATGCAGCCATCACTGTACGTTCTGCATCATTCCTGATCTGCGCGGTGATCTTGTTTCCTATCCGATCGGAAAAGTGCTCGACGAGGCCGAACAACTGTTTGCCTCGGGCGTGAAAGAATTGCTGGTCATTTCGCAGGATACCGGGGCATACGGTCTGGATACCAGATTCAGAACAGGATTCTGGGGTGGTCGTCCGGTGAAAACGCACGTTACCCAACTGACTGGCGCATTGGGCAAACTCGCAAGGAAATATGATGCATGGGTGCGTTTGCATTACATCTATCCCTATCCTCATATCGATGACATTATTCCCATCATGAATGAGGGTGGAGTGCTACCTTATCTGGACGTTCCATTCCAGCATGCCCATCCGGATGTGTTGAAGCGTATGAAACGTCCTGCCAGCGGGGAACGACATCTGGAACAAATCCAGAGGTGGCGGAAAATGTGCCCGGATATCACTATCCGGTCGACTTTCATTACCGGATTCCCGGGCGAAACCGAAGAAGAATTCCAGTACCTGCTCGATTTCCTGAAAGAAGCGAAAATCGATCGTCTGGGCTGTTTCCCTTATTCGCCTGTTGAAGGTGCGCCTGCGAATGCACTGCCGGGCGCTGTTCCCGGGGAAGTCAGGGAAGAACGAAGGGCGCGCCTGATGCAGTTGCAGGAAGATATTTCGTTCGAGAGATTGCAAGGCAAGATCGGAAAGACCCTTCGCGTGCTTGTCGATGAAACGATCCGTGGAGGTGCGGCAGGGCGTTCGTCTGCAGATGCACCGGAAATCGATGGCGTCGTTTATGTCAGAAAACCGAAAGGAATGCGCCGCAAACTGCTGCCGGGTGAATTCGTGAATGTCACGATCGAAGATGCGGATGCCCATGATTTGTGGGGACTTTTCGTGCCAGAAGAGTCGAGAAATCAAACAGTCGGGAAAATGAAATGAATGCAAAGACAAAATCAAAACAAACCGGAATCGTCCATAGCGATTATGTTCCGCCTGCCGGTTTCAGCGCTTTTCCACCTGCGGTTTACCATGCCTCGACAGTGATTTTCGATACGGTTGAAGCCTTGCGTTCAAGGGAGTGGATTGGCCGGGATTCCTACACCTATGGCTTGCACGGCACTCCGACGACCTTTACGCTGGAAGCGCAACTGGCCAATATCGAGGGCGGAAATCATTGTGTACTGGCTCCCAGTGGGTTGGCCGCTATTACGATCGTCGATATGGCGTTTCTGAAAACCGGCGACGACGTCTTGATCCCTGAAAATATTTATAACCCGAACCGCGAACTGGGCAACTGGCTCAGCAAGGATTTTGGCGTCAGTGTCCGTTATTACGATCCTCTGATCGGTGCCGGTATTGCCGATCTGATTTTGCCGAATACACGATTGATCTGGGCGGAAACGCCGGGTTCCATCACGATGGAAGTGCCGGACATTCCCGCTTTCTGCAAGGCAGCCCATGAAAAGGAGGTTATTGTCGCCGTTGACAATACCTGGGCAGCCGGACTGGTTTTCGATGCATTCGGTCACGGCGCTGATGTGGTTGTTCAGGCGGTTACGAAGTATCAGGCAGGTGCGTCCGATTTATTAATGGGCGCGGTCATTACCCGTGATGAAGAACTGAACCGGAAAATCAACATGGCACATATGCGGCTTGGCATGGGCGTCAGCCCTGACGATACCTATCTGGTATTGAGAAGTCTGGCTTCCATGAAAGTCCGGTTTGAAAAAAGCGGTGAATCGTCCATGATCGTGGCGAACTGGTTAAAGCAAAGGCCGGAAATCAGCACAATCCTGCATCCCGCTTTCCCGGATTGTCCCGGTCACGATATCTTCAAACGGGATTTTACCGGAACCGGTGGCCTGTTTTCAGTGCTGTTTGCAGAAGGTTATACCGAAGCGCAACCCGGCCGTTTTCTGGAAGAGATGAAGCTGTTCAAAATGGGCTTTTCATGGGGTGGAACGCACAGTCTTTCCGTTCCCTACCGGATCAGGCCTGACCGGAAAGACTGGAACCAGCGAGATCATCAGCTGATCCGGTTTTATATTGGCCTTGAAGATCCAGCCGATTTGATTGCGGATCTTGAACAGGCACTGAGTGCGCTGGATTAAATGAGGAACCGGCCGGAAGGTTTGGCCGGTTTTTCTTCCGGTGTGGCGGCGATTCGAAGGCGACGCAACATTTCTTTGGGATCACTTTCAACGATCAGGGAATCAGCATATTTTTCCTGTGCAAAACCTTCTTTCGCAAGATGGTTGATCAGGACAATCAGGCTGTCATAAAAACCGTTGACGTTCAAAACGCCAATCGGTTTGTCGTGAAGCCCGAGTTGCGACCATGCGGACGTTTCAAACAGTTCTTCCATCGTTCCGATACCGCCGGGAGCGGCGATGAATCCATCGGCGAGATCAGACATCATGGCCTTGCGTTCGTGCATATCCTTGACGATATAAAGGCGTGTCAGTTCTTCGTGTGCGACTTCCTTGTCCATCAGATCTTTCGGAATGATGCCCGTGACTTCTCCACCGAGACGAATCATTTCATCAGCCAGAACGCCCATCAAACCGACTTTTCCACCGCCGTACACCAGGGCGATATTTTCATTGATCATTTCCCGTGCCAGTGCACGCATGGCTTCGGCATGGGTTTCCGATACCCCCATTGAAGAACCGCAGTAAACGCAAACAGATTTCAGCATGATTTCTCTTTTCCCTATAAAAATCGACTGACCGATTTTTATAGAACAACGTCCGATATTTTTAAAAACCCTTCAATCCTATCTCAAGAGACGGCGATACGCAAAAAAGTGGCCTGAATTTCTGTGTTTTATGAAGTCTTTCGAAGGTCAGGATACTTTCAGGGAGCTGTTTTTTTGAATTCAAATCCTGAAATTGGGCGGTTTGTTCATCAGACGGATATCACGAAAACAAAAGTCCGGCCACGAGAAACATGGTCATACATTTTATTCAAAAACATGACTTTCATGATGGCATCACATGAATTGCCCGAAGCGATATTGAAGAGGGCCATGGATTTTGCACGAAGGGAAAAACTGAAAACAAACTGACATCCTTATTGGCTTGTTATGTGCCGATTGTTTTTGCAAGAGATTGATTTTGTTTAGTTTCTGTCGGGAAATAAACGTTTTTGAAATTGAAATTTCCTCATTTCGTTAACTCAGCAATATAACTCACTTTGGGCAAAAACCAGAAGCCAATTATAAATATCTGTGTGTTTTTTATCATGCGTACAAATAAATAGTTTGTATGCCAAATATTTGGGTTAAAGTTGAACCCGGTATCGTGATCAACGTAACCGCACATCAGAAGTATTGCTGGCATGTATTTTGCAGGCAAGTAGTCGCGCCATTTGAATTTCCAAAAGAAATTGGCTTATTTCCTGTCTTGAGTCTTATCATGAAAGGTCTGATTATGCGAAAATGTTCTTCAACTTTAACTCTCTCAGCGGTGGCTTTAACTATGTTAATGGCAGCAGGTTCCGTTTCAGCGGAAAAATCTCCCGGTAAATATTGTGACACTCCTTCACGTTGTACCAATCCCATCACCAAATATGGTGCAGTGACATCTCCAAACTATCTGGCTTCAGTGGCCGGTCTGGAAGTTCTGCAAAATGGCGGTAATGCGGTTGACGCGGCCATTGCTGTGGCATCCACAATGAATGTCGTCTATCCGCAGATGACGACTTTGGGCGGTGACAATTTCTGGCTTATTTACAATGCCAAAACCAAAGAAGTCAAAGCCTTGAATGCGAGTGGACGTTCCGGTGAAAAAGCGACCATCGAGTTTTACAAAAGCAAGGGATACGACAAAATTCCATCAAGAGGTTATCTGGCGGCCAATACCGTGCCGGGTACTGTTTCGGGATGGGATGCCGCTCACAAGTATTCCCGCGCCAACATGAGCAACAAGGGGCTGCCATGGAAGGATCTGTTCAATAGCGCGATACTGTATGCGCAAGACGGTTTTCCGGTAACGACTTCCCTGCATCGCTGGCAGGAAATCAATGTCGATCCGAAAGATTCCGAATTCCGCAACATGCAGCGTTTCGACGGCTTCAGACAAATGTATCTGAAACCGGACGGTTCGGCTTATAAAGTCGGCGAAGTCATGAAATTGCCGCAGCTGGCCAATACTTACAAACTGATTGCCAAAGACGGAGCTGAAGTTTTTTACCGTGGGTCCATTGCCAAAAAAATTGTGGCTGACTTGCAAAAACATGGTGGCGTTCTTACGTTAAAGGATTTTGCCGATCATAAAGCAGATTGGGTCAAACCTCTGACCGTCGATTATCGCGGCTTTACCGCCTACAACCTGCCTCCTAACACTCAGGGCATGGCATCGCTTGAAATTCTCAATATCCTGAACAATATCGATGTCAAGAAACTGGGCGAAGGTTCTGCCGATTACTATCACGTTCTCGTCGAAGCGACCAAGGAAGCGTTTGTCGATCGCGATAAATATCTGACCGATCCTGATTTCAACAAGATCCCTCTGGATTATCTGCTTTCCAAGCAGCATGGCAAGGAACAGGCTGCCCGCATCAAGATGGATATGGCTGCCAAAGACCTGAAACCACTCGATCCAAAAGGCGATACAGTCTGGATCGGCGTCGTCGATAAAGACGGTAATGCCGTTTCATTGATCCAGAGTATCTATCACGATTTCGGGTCCGGTATCGTTCCGCCGGGTACCGGTGTTCTTTTACAAAATCGTGGCAGCTTCTTCTCGCTTGATCCGTCAAACGTCAATCGTCTGGAACCTAGAAAACGTACCTTCCATACCCTGAATGCCGCGATGCTCCTGAAAGACAAAAAACCGTATCTGGTTTACGGCACGATGGGCGGTGAAGGACAGCCACAGACCCAGGCGGCGATTGCAACACGTATCGTCGATTTCGGTATGTTCCCCCAGGATGCGGTTGCCGCTCCCCGGTGGTTGCACGGCAGGACATGGGGCGCAGCTTCCAACGATCTGAAGATGGAAGGCCGCATTTCCCAAAGTGTTCTGGATGAGCTGAAAAAACGGGGCCATCCGGTTGCCAAACTGGACGACTTTACCGACAGCATGGGACACGCAGGTGCCATTCTTATCGATCCAGCTACCAATCTGAGGTATAGCGCCACGGATCCTCGTGGTGATGGATTGGCAGTCGGCTATTGATATGCAGAAAATGATCTGAACACTTTTCTGACTATCTATGGGTAGAAAAAGAACGGCATACTTCCTCGATGAAAGTATGCCGTTCTTTCTGAACCATTGGTAACAGGTCTATCAAAAGAATTTTCAACGGCAAAAATCGGGACCCGGTTCATTGTATGAATGTGTCATGGTCGCGATTGTTGTGCCGAGGCTGATTCTCCTTGATATGGAGAAAGATTATGAAAAAAACCATAATTTCTTTAGCGGTTCTGGGCACTCTTTCAGGAATCGCTCATGCACAGACGAACGTCAAGATTTACGGTATTGTGGATACCGGCTTCATCAAACAGACTGATGCAGACTGGAAAATGGGAGAAAATACCAATAACCGTATTGGCTTTACTGGAACGGAAGATTTGGGAAGCGGTCTTGCCGCTACTTTTCAGCTGGAAAGGCGTTTTAACCTTAATGACGGGACGTCTGCAACGGATCTGGATTGGGAAGGCGCTGCCAACGTAGGCTTGGCAAGCGAAAAATGGGGGAAAGTCCGTATGGGGCGGATGAATGAAATTTCCAATGAATATATCCAGTCTTTGGACCCCTTCTTCCAGAACGGTGTCGGCTCCATGATCTGGAGTACGCAGCGTGCCATCCGTATTGGCAATACGATACGCTACGACAGCCCCAGCATGAAAGGGGTTAACGTGTCTGTCCGTTATTCGCTGAGTACCAAGACAGATACCGGAACTGACAATGACGGTTATGGTGTCGGCGTCAAGTATGATGTGATGCCGGTACTTTTGCAGGCAAGCTGGGCACGACAGGCCGATTCTGACAATTCTTATATCTGGAATCTTGGCGCTTCCTATAAATTCGGGCCGGCGCTGGTCTCAGTCGCGTATGAAAAAACGGATAATAAAGGCTGGTTGTTGGGAAAAGCCTTAACGAACGCCGGAAAACAGGATACGGCTTTTGTTGCACTGAAATGGAATGTCGGGCCGGGAACGGTATTGGGACTTGTTGAATACAGCAAACTGAAAAACAATGTTACTGTCGGCAATGATGACAATGCCGTCATGAAATATGCACTGGGTTATGACTATAAATTGTCCAAAACAGTCAGCATATACGGAAACATTTCCTATACGGATTATGACAGTTATCAGCTGACGAAAGCCTTGAGAGGCGCTTACCCGGATTACGCAAAATCTTCAATGGCGTATGCAGTTGGCATGACATATCGCTTCTAGGCCAGATAGTCCGTGTTTCAATCGATGATATTTGCCTGATATCACTGGAAAAGCAAGTTCATCGTAAATATCCTTTCCTTTGGCGGCGCATTGAAAAATGCGCCGTTTTTTAATGACCAGACAATAAAACCGGAACCGGATCTGTCTGTTGTTCCATCACACGGCGATGTCGACGTCACAATCAGAATTCGCGTATTTGGCACATCAGTTTCAGATAGCGTCTTAAACAGGGTTATGGATGAAAGATCATTTGATGGAGGTCCGGGTTCGATATGTAAAAATATATATTTCAGGTTAAGTCAGGCTTGCGAAAATCAGGCAATCAGGTATGGCGACTTTTTCATTCAAGTTCCGAAGGAAAGTATAAAAAAACCGGTTGTATTCACAACCGGTTTTTTATTAAAAAAGAAGCTTATTTTTTGGCAACCGGAGCTGGTGGTGTCAGTCGCGTCAACCCGCCCATATACGGTTGGAGAGCAGTCGGAATCGTGACACTGCCATCAGCCTGCTGGAAGTTTTCCAGCAATGCGACAAGCGTTCTGCCGACGGCCAGTCCTGAACCGTTTAAGGTATGGACCAGTTCCGGACGACCTTTGTCGTTTCGGACGCGGGCCTGCATGCGGCGTGCCTGAAAGGCTTCGCAGTTCGAAACGGACGAAATTTCACGATAGGTGTTTTGTGCTGGCAGCCAGACTTCCAGATCGTATGTTTTTGCAGCGGAAAAGCCCATGTCACCGGTACACAGGGAAACGACACGGTATGGCAGGCCCAGTTTTTCCAGCACACGACCGGCGTTTTTGACCATTTCTTCAAGCGCTTCGTATGATTTCTCCGGATGAACAATCTGAACCATTTCAACCTTGTCGAACTGGTGCTGGCGAATCATGCCACGGGTATCACGACCGTAGCTGCCCGCTTCGGAACGGAAACACGGCGTATGGGCAGTCAGTTTGACTGGAAGTTGTTCGGCTGAAAGGATTTCACCGCGAACGGTATTGGTCAGAGTGACTTCTGCGGTCGGGATGAGATAGAGGTTTTCCCCTTCGCCTTCCTGTCCGCCTTTCCTGGCAGCAAAGAGGTCTTCCGCAAATTTGGGTAACTGGCCTGTACCGTTCAGGCTGTCGGCATTCGCCATATATGGCGTGTAGCATTCGGTATAACCATGTTCGGTCGTTTGCAAATCCAGCATGAACTGGGCAAGCGCCCTGTGCAGACGGGCCATGTTGCCACGCATGAGGCAGAAACGGGCGCCGGTCAGTTTGGTGGCCGTCTCGAAGTCCAGTCCGAGAGGGGTTCCGACATCGACATGGTCCTTGACTTCAAAATCGAATTCACGAGGCGTTCCGACGCGGCGTACCTCGACATTGGCCGATTCGTCTTGCCCTACAGGAACGGACTCATGCGGAACATTGGGAATGGAAAGCATGAATTCCGAGAGTTTCGCCTGCAATTCGGCGAGAGCGACTTCATTTGCCTTGAGCTGGTCGCCAATGCCACTGACTTCGGTCATGACAGCGGAAGCATCTTCTTTTTTGCCTTTTAAAATACCGATCTGTTTGGAAAGGGAATTGCGGCGCGCCTGCATTTCTTCGGTTTGTGTCTGAAGCTGGCGACGTTCCGATTCGAGTACATTGAATGCATTGACGTCTAGTTCGAATTTGCGCGTTTTGAGCCTTGCTGCAACAGCATCGATGTCCTTGCGAAGGAGCTGAATATCGATCATGGTAGGAAACATTAGTTACGAAAAAGACATTGTAACAACTTGTGAGTTGTTTGGAAAAATTAAATAGCCGACCGAAAAACCATCATTACATGTTTATCAGTTATTAATTGCCGGAAAAACCGGTTTCCTGATACTGGAAAAAATTGAATTTTTTGATACTTCTGGCGCCCTAGAACATTTACTTGCGATCATTATCTTGCAATAATTAATGCCCCTTAATGGGGAAGGCGCGGGGTGGTATTCCCATCAGTTGTCCGGGGATGTCCAAAACCGTGCATTGTTTTGATATTTTTTTTAGATTGGATGTTTCAATGAAACAAACTCTTGAAGCGTTTTTAGAGGGTGTAAGGCATCGTGACCCTCATCAGCCTGAATTTCATCAGGCAGTCACAGAAGTAATGGAAAGTCTGTGGCCGTTCATTGAACAGAATCCAAAATATGCGGACAAAAAACTGCTTGAACGTCTGGTTGAGCCGGAACGTATCATTCAGTTCCGTGTGTCTTGGGTAGACGACAATGGCGAAGTGCAGGTCAATCGCGGTTATCGTATTCAGCACAGTTCCATGATCGGACCATACAAGGGTGGTTTGCGTTTCCATCCATCCGTCAATCTGTCCATCCTGAAATTTCTGGCATTCGAACAGACATTCAAAAATGCACTGACGACATTGCCAATGGGTGCAGGCAAAGGCGGTTCGGATTTCGATCCGAAGGGCAAGAGCGAAAACGAAATCATGCGTTTCTGCCAGGCTTTCATTTCCGAACTGTACAGACATATCGGTTCCGATACGGACGTTCCTGCCGGTGATATCGGCGTAGGTGGTCGTGAAGTCGGTTACATGGTTGGCATGTACAAGAAAATCGCAAATCGTACTGATTGTGTTTTCACTGGTAAAGGCCTGTCTTTCGGCGGTTCCCTGATCCGTCCTGAAGCAACCGGTTACGGTACCGTTTATTTCGTGGAAGAAATGCTGAAAACGGTCGGCAAGGATCTGAAGGGAATGCGTGTTTCCGTTTCAGGTTCCGGTAACGTTGCACAGTACGCTGTCGAAAAAGCCATGGAATTGGGTGCCAAGGTTATTACGGCGATGCACTCAGCGGAGGTAGCCAAGTGTCCCTGCTGACTACAACAGCCGTTTGCATACTGATCGGTATGGGATTC
>ERZ856578.5318-NODE-5318-length-15870-cov-3.734439_pt1 | contig 15870 bp, 15 predicted proteins | sample MGYA00514384_ERZ856578 | MGnify/ENA primary metagenome ERZ856578 (study PRJEB29103, sample SAMN06111958) | human gut metagenome | biome: human gut; feature: ankylosing spondylitis patient; material: healthy_person | host: Homo sapiens | place: China:Hangzhou...
GTATGGTTTTTCAATTTGATAGACATATCGCCGGCAGATGCTGTCGCTACTCTACCTCCATCTCTTGTCCCCCAGCTGTTTTTCTTTCCCATTTGGGTAGACATCCGGTAGACATGGTAGACAGAGGCTGGAAAAAAGCGGAAAAACAACGGAACAGCAGCCTGTCCATTTTTCCGGACTTGCGGACGGCCTGAGATAAAAAGTTCACAATTTTTGCTTTCCCACACCCTCTGTTTGTGTTATACTGTAGTTTGTATTGGAATAGACAGGGATACCCGCGCGGTTTGCGCGGGAGAGATTCCCCAAGAGATAGGAGCTGTTCGTATGGATCACCGTGTTACCGTAACGATCTGCGGAAATGAATACACCTTCGTGGCCGAGGAGGACGGCGCATATGTGGAAAAAGTGGCCGCGTATGTGGACCAGAAGATGACCGAAATTCTCTCTTCCACCAAGGCCGGGCATACTGACGCCGCAGTACTCACCGCCGCCAATATTGCCGACGAGCTGTTCAAAAGCCAAGAGATCGCTGAAAATCTGCGTGCCCAGCTGAAAGAGTATCTGGACGAAGCATCCAAAAGCAAAAATGAGATCTCCGAACTGAAGCGCGAGATCTTCAAACTGCAGAATCAGCGTTAATGCGTCCAGAACTGCTCGCCCCCGCCGGGGGACCGGAAGCGCTGCGCGCCGCTGTGCAGTGCGGAGCTGACGCCGTTTATCTGGGCTTTGGCGCGTTCAATGCCCGCCGCAACGCCAAAAATTTTACCGAAGCGGAATTCCGCGCCGCCGTGCGCTACTGCCATGGGCGGGGCGTGAAAGTCTACCTGACGCTAAACACCTTGTTGTTTGACCGGGAGCTGTCCGCTGCAGCCCAAACGGCCGTGTTGGCCAGCGCAATCGGTGTGGACGCCATACTGGTACAGGATCTGGGCGTGCTGCAGGCTGTGCGCGCCGCTGCGCCGGATCTGCCGCTCCACGCCAGCACCCAGATGACTGTGCACAACACAGACGGCGCGCTGCAGGCCCGGGAAATGGGCCTGCAGCGCGTGGTGCTGGCCCGTGAAATGGCCAAAGAACAGATCGCCGCCGTATGCGCCCTGGAAGGCATTGAAACCGAAGTATTTGTCCATGGCGCCCACTGCATGTGCTACAGTGGCCAGTGCGCCATGAGCGCCCTGATCGGCGGGCGCAGCGGCAACCGGGGCACCTGCGCCCAGCCCTGCCGCCTGCCCTACACGCTGGAAGGACAGGATAACCGTTATCCCCTGAGCCTGAAGGACATGAGCCTGGCCGATCATATTCCAGAGCTGACCGCTATGGGCATCTCCTGCCTGAAGCTGGAAGGGCGCATGAAACGGCCGGAATATGTGGCCGTGGTCACGACCATCTATGCCGCGCTGCTGCGCGAAAACCGCCGTCCCACAGCCGCGGAGCGCCGGGACTTGGAGGCAGCCTTTTCCCGCAGCGGCTTTACCGATGGCTACTTCAAAGGCAAACCCGACGCTTCCATGTTCGGTGTACGCGGAGAAAAAACGCCGGAGCCAAAAGAGCTGTTCGCGCACGTCCGCACAGAATACGAGCGCTGCGAACACCGGAGCATCCCGGTGTCCATGGCGCTTTGTGTGCGCCGGGGCGTTCCGTGCCGTTTGACCGTCCGGGATGGGGCAGGCCGCTCGGCAGAATCCACCGGTCCGGTCCCCGAAGAAGCCCGCAGCAAACCTCTGACCCCAGAGGATCTGCGCGCACGTTTGGGAAAAACGGGCGGTACTGCGTTTGAAGCTGCAGAAATTGCGGTAGAATTGGACGGAGGCCTTTCCTTGCCTGCTTCCGCGGTCAACGCCCTGCGTCGGGATGCGCTGGCCGCTCTGGAAGAAGTCCGGTGCGCCCCGCCGCCGCGGCGCACCGGGGCCTATGCCCTTCCCCGCAAAGAACACGCCGGGGAAGCATCGCCCCGGCTGAGCGTATCCGTCGCCCGGGCCGGGCAGGTCAGTACGGAACTGCTGGCTCTTTCCCCCGCCCTGCTGTATGTGCCGGCGGAGGAAATCCCGGCTCTGCCGCCTCTGGCCATCCCCGCGGGCATACTCTGGGCCGTATTGCCCCGCATTTACACAGACGCAGACCGACCCCGGCTGCTGCGCCTGCTGCAAGCCGCCGCAGAACGGGGCGCCGCCGGGGCGGCAGTGTCCAATCTGGGGCACCTGCCCTTATGCCGGGAGGCTGGACTTCCCATGCGGGGCGATTGGGGTCTCAATGTGACCAATTCCGAAACCCTGCGGTTTTTGCAGCGGGCAGGTCTTCGCTCCGCCGCCGTTTCCTTTGAGCTGCGCGCCGAGCAGATTCGGGATCTGGACAAGGCTCTGCCCACGGAAGCCGTGGTGTACGGCCGCCTGCCGCTGATGCTGACCGAGCACTGCCTGAATAAGCCTCGGCGCGGCGCCTGCCGCTGCACCGAAGCACCAGCCCTTCTGACCGACCGCACCGGCGCCGCCTTCCCCGTGCTGCCCGCCTTCGGCTGCCGCAGCGAAATCGAAAACTGCAAAACCCTGTTTCTGGCCGACAAAAACGACTGGAAACGCCTGGGACTGGCTTTCGCCCGGCTGCGTTTTACCACGGAGCCGGCGGAGGAATGCCTGCGCGTGCTGCGCCGTTACAGCGGCGCAGAAGAAGGCTGGAAGCCGAAAGAATTTACGCGGGGCCTGTTTTACCGGAGCGTAGAGTGAGCCTGTGCGGGCCGATTGCCATACTCCGGCGCAGCCTGTCCTCTTCCCTCTGCCAAGAGGGATCTCCATAAAACGCAGCAAAACACAATCCGCCCCGTCAGGGGCATCAAAGGAGCCTTCCCCCATGAACGAACTGATTTTAGCCTCCAAATCCCCCCGTCGGCGGGAGCTGCTGGACCGGCTCGGTCTGGCGCACACCGTCATCAGCATCGACACCGACGAGTGGTATCCCGACGATTTGTCTCCTGTGGGAATCGTAAGCTATATTTCCAGGGAAAAAGCAGCCGCGGCGGCCACTATGGTGGCTCCGGAGGACATCGTCATCACCGCCGACACCATGGTGTTTCTGGACAATCGGAAGCTGGGCAAGCCCCAAAGTGAGGAAGAGGCTTTTGAAATGCTCTCCTCCCTCTCCGGCCGGGAGCACACTGTGTGCACCGGCGTGACCGTGATGCAGGGCAACCGCATGCTGACCGAAGCCGAAAGCACCCGGGTACGTTTTGCCCCGCTGGATGAGGACACGATCCGTGCATACATCCGCACCGGCGAACCCATGGACAAGGCCGGTGCATACGGCGCCCAAGGCTACGGCGCACTGCTGATCGAGGGCATCGAGGGCGACTTTTTCAATGTGATGGGCCTCCCCATCCGCCGCCTGTCTTGTATGCTCCGGAAATTCCACGTTCCCGTCCTGTAAGGCGCAGGTCTCTCCGACCGCGCCCCATCTCCCGCTTCATTTCCCACTCCAAACGAGAGGTACGCTCTATGAAAGAATTTTTCGCAAAGCACGGTATCTGGATCCTGCTGGTAGCCGTTATCGTCACAGTGACCATGGCGGCGCTGTCCGCATTCGGCACCGGCGTGGCAACGCCGATTCAAAACGCCCTGGGCGTGGTCACTGCCCCGTTTCGCTCCGGCATCAGCGCCGTGACCAACTGGGTGGACGACCGCATCCGTTTTTCTGAGGACTACGACGCACTGAAAGAAGAAGTAGCGCGCCTGAAGGAGGAAAACGCCAGGCTGGCCGAGGAAAACCGCCAGGCCCAGGCCGACAGCGCCGAAAACGAACGGCTGCGCTCCCTGCTGAACCTGCGGCCCCAGCAGCGGGAATTCCAGTATGAATCCGCTATGGTGGTGGACCATACCAGCAGCAACTGGACCCGCACTCTGACGCTGAATAAGGGATCTTCCATGGGGATTTCTCCCAAGGATTGCGTGATTGACGCCCAGGGCTATCTGGTGGGCGTCGTCGATCAAGTGGGCACCAACTGGGCCACTGTACTCACCACCATCGACACCGACTTTGAAATGGGCGCCATTGTGTTCCGCTCCGGCGAAGCAGCCATCGCATCGGGCAGCTTCAATTTGATGGCGGACAGCCTGCTGCAGCTTAACTACATTTCCTCAGAAGAAGCGCTGCTCAACGGCGATCTGGTCGTTACCTCGGGTCTGGGCGGCTACTATCCCTCCAACCTGGTCATCGGTGAAGTGGAGGAAGTGATCACCGACGACTCCGGCGCCATGGACTATGCCCTGCTGCGCCCGGCGGTGGACTTCGACGAGCTGACCGAGGTGTTCGTCATCACCGACTTCACCATTGTGGACTGAGGAGCGGAGGGAACGCCATGCTGACCAAAAAAAAACTGCTGACTAAGTGGGGGATCTATGCCCTGGTTATGGTGCTGCTCTTTGCTGCCCAGCAGCTCTTTCTGGATCCCATTGTCCTTTCCCCCATGGGGGCTTCGCCCTTTTTAGCGCCTATGCTGGTGGCCGTGGTGGCTGCCCTGGAAGGGCCGACCGAGGGCACCCTGTTTGGCACCGCCGCAGGCATTTTGTGCGACCTCTCCGGCCACGGCGTTTTTTCCGGAGTATACACCTTCTCCTTTTTCTGCATCGCTCTGCTTGTCGCCATTATTGCCAAATACTGGGTCATGCGCAATGTGTTCGGCAGCATTGTTTACGCCCTGATTGCCTTTGTGGTGATCGACCTGATTCAGATCCTGTATCTGACAGCCCTGCACGGTGCGGCGCTCTCCGCCGCCCTTCCTCTGGCCGGGCGGGAGATCGCCGTTTCCATTGTATTCGTCATTCCGATTTTTTTCCTCTACAACGCCCTGCACAAGCGCTTCCGCTTCGAATGAAAGGAGAACCATGGATCGTCCCGAATCGCAAAAACTGCCCAAACACCGTATTGTGGTATTGGTACTGCTCATCTTCGCCGTGCTCGCCTGCTATTTTACCGTAATGTTCAATCTCCAGATTGTCCACGGTGCAGAATACCGCAGCCAGTCTGTGTCCCAGATCGTGCGCACCACTACCGTGGAGGCCGCCCGCGGCAACATTACCGACCGCAACGGCAATCTGATCGTAGGCAATCAGCAGACGTATACGCTGACTTTTGACGCCTCCCTCCTGCCCGACGACGCCGACACCAATGAGGCGATTCTGCGCCTGGTGAATCTGTGCATTGAAAACAACGTGGCTTACACCGATAACGTCCCCCTGAGCGCCGACGCACCTTTCACCTACACACCCTACCGCAGCAGCACCGCGGAATCCAACTTCAAGCGGTATCTCGAAAAGACCCTGCAGCCCTGGCTGGAAAAGGAAATCGAAAAACACCGCAATGAACTGGCCGCAGCCGCGGACAATCCCAAAAAGACGGTGGAAGCCGACCCATTTCTGGAGGATCCTGCTCTGGACCCTGCCAACCTGACCGCTCCGCAGCTGCTGGAGGCCATGCGCCGCAGCTTTGACATCGATGAAACGGTTTCCGACGCCGACGCCCGCAAGATCGCCGCGGTGCGCTGGGAACTGGCACTGCGCAGGGAATACGCCACTTCAGCCTATATCCTGGCTGAAAACGTGGACATTAATCTGATTACCCTGATCAAAAACGGGGATTATCTGGGCGCTGATATCGGCCTGTCCTCCGCCCGCCAATATGAAACCACCGCAGCGGCCCATCTGCTGGGCTATGTCAGCGCCATCAGCAAAGAGCAATATGACGAGCTGAAGGACAAGGGCTATTCCCTCAACGCCACCGTGGGCGCCGCCGGCGTGGAAGCTGCTTTTGAAGAATATCTCCACGGCACCAACGGCGTGCGCATTTCCAACACCAATGATTCCGGCAAAGTCACCAGCGAACTGTACACCGTGGAGCCGGAACCCGGCGATACGGTGGAACTGACCATCGACCTGGAATTCCAGGAACAGGTGGAGGCCCTGCTGGCCGAACGTGTAGACCGCATGACCGCGGAAGATGGCATTGCCCGCGGCGCCGCCGCCGTGGTCGAGCAGATCGGTACCGGCGAAATTTTAGCCATGGCTTCCTACCCCACCTATGACCTGTCTACCTTCCGCCAGGACTATACGGAGCTGAGCCAGGATCCCTCCTCTCCGCTGCTGAACCGGGCCACCATGGGACTCTATCCTCCCGGCTCCACGCTCAAGCCCCTGACCGCTATTGCTGCGCTGGAAGAGGGCGTTACCACCACCACCGAGAAAATCCGGGATACCGGTAAATGGACGTATCCCGGCGACAGCAAAAGCTATTTTTACTGCTGGAAACGCACAGGACACGGTTTACAGAACATCACACAGGCCATCACCAATTCCTGCAACTACTTCATCGGCGAAATGGGCTACCGCCTGGGCATGGAGAAGCTGCGGGAATACCTGACCGCTTTTGGCCTGGGCGAAAAAACCGGCATCGAAATCGGCGATTATGCCGGCACGCTGCCGGAAAACCCGGAGGGGCAGAACCAGGCCCCCTGGGCGGCGTTCGGGCAGTCCAACCAGCTTTATACACCGCTGCAGCTGGCCAACTATGTCGCTACCCTGGCCGGCGGCGGAGAACGTTACACCCCCCACCTGCTCAAATCCGTCCGCAGCTACGACAATTCCGAGCTGGTCTATTCTTCTTCTGAAATGGAACCCGTGGAAACCATTGACATCGATTCCAAAAATCTGGAAGCCGTACTCAAAGGCATGCTGGGTTATACCCAGCCCGGCGGACAAGTCTATTCTTATTTCAAAGACTGCGTCGTCACTGCCGGCGCCAAAACCGGTACAGCCCAGCTGGGCGGAAAAAAAGAAAATAACGGTGTGTTTGTCGCCTTTGCTCCTTATGACGATCCGGAGATTGCCGTTGCCCTGGTGATCGAAAAGGGCGGCAGCGGCGCGGCTCTGGCTGAAACCGCTGTGGGGATCCTGAACGCCTATTTCAGTAAGGACGAAATTGCTACCACCATCATCGGTGAAAACGAGCTGCTGCGCTGACGTTCATACCGCCCCCAAGGCTTCCCTGCCGCCAGGCTGAAAAGGACAAATGCCCCGGCAGGGCGTTCAGAGCCATATGTTCATTACGCTCCATTTTTATGCAAAAGGAGGTTTTCATGCTCGACGCCTTGATCTATCATCCCCGTCGGAAGCACTGCAAGAACCCATTCGGCGCAGTGCCTCTGGGCACACAGGTGCGTTTTTCCGCAGGGCTGCCGGCGGCGGCCGTAGGCTGTACGCTTTGCGCAACGGCGGAATTTTCCGGCGCCAAAACAGAAATAGATTTGCCGTTCGACGCTCAGGGCCGCTGCAGCGGCATTTACACCGCTCCGGCAGAGCCGGATTTGGTGTGGTATTTCCTGCGCTTTCGCTTTGCTGATGGGAGCACCCAAGATTACGGCGCGGAGGGATTTGTCCCGGCAGGCAGCGCCGTGCCTCCCTTTCAGCTGACTGTATACGATGCCGCCGCGCCTACACCGGACTGGTTTGGACGCGGCGTAACTTATCAGATCTTCCCGGACCGTTTCTGCCGCCTGGAGCCACCGGAGCCGAAGGGTATGATTGGAAACCGCTGGGTGCATGAAAACTGGAACGAACCGATGGCGTACCAGCCGGAAGACGGCGTGATCACCAACCGGGATTTTTTCGGCGGCAGTTTAAAGGGCATCTTGTCCCGGCTGGACTATCTGGAAAGTCTTTCGGTATCCACAGTGTATCTCAACCCCATTTTTGAAGCCGCCTCCAACCACCGTTACGACACCTGTGATTATTGCAAAATCGACCCGATGCTGGGCACGGAACAGGACTTCCGCCTGCTGTGCAGCGAAGCGGCCAAGCGGGGCATACGGGTAATTTTGGACGGCGTGTTTAACCACACGGGAAATGGGAGCCGCTATTTTAACGCCTGCGGCTGGTATGACTCCCTGGGCGCAGCCCAAAGCAAGGATTCCCCCTGGTATGAATGGTACGATTTCACCCATTGGCCGGATCAATATTCCTCCTGGTGGGGCATCGACACGCTGCCCCAGGTGCGGGAGAGCGTTCCCTCTTATATGGATTTCATCATCCAAAGCGCGGATTCCGTCGTGCGCCGCTGGCTGCGCGCCGGAGCCTCCGGCTGGCGGCTGGACGTGGCCGACGAACTGCCTGACACATTTATCGAGGCACTGCGCAATGCCGCCGTGGAAGAAAAGAGCGATGCGATAGTGATCGGCGAAGTGTGGGAGGACGGCTCCAACAAAATCGCCTATGGCCAGCGCCGCAGATACCTGCTGGGTCATGAGACCCACGGGCTGATGAACTATCCTTTCCGGGTGTCCGCCATAGCCTGGCTGCAAGGCGGCGACGCCGCCGCCTTTATGGAAACCATGGAGACAATCCGGGAGCACTATCCCCCCGCCGCTTTCTATTCTTCCCTGAACAGTCTCGGCACCCACGACAATCCCCGTATCCTGACCCTGCTGGGCCAGAGCGAAGACCTGAGCCGCCACGACCGGGACTGGCGCGCCCATTACCGGCTGAGTCATGCCGAGCGGCAGCGGGCCGTGCGCCGGCTGAAACTGGCTTCCACCCTGCTGTATGCCTTTCCCGGCTCCCCCACCGTGTTTTACGGCGACGAGGCCGGCCTGGAAGGCTGCGAGGATCCCTTTAACCGCGGCACGTTTCCCTGGGGCCATGAAGACGCAGTGCTCCTGCATCACTATCGCACCCTGGGAAGACTCCGCAGCACGCGGCTGTCCCTGCAGAAGGGCGCCATCGAATACCTGCGCGCCGAAGGCGGGCTGCTGGTATTCCTTCGTCGCTGGGAGAACGAGGTGACCCTGGCTGCCCTGAACAACGGCCCTGCTGCACAGGCACTGGAACTGCCCTGGAGCGGCGCCATGGCCATAGACGCTCTGAGCCGGCAGCAGTTTGCAGTCCATGACGGCGTCTTGAAAATTACCCTCCCCCCGGAGGACGGAGTACTGCTGATTGAATGCTGAACGGCAGGAGATGTTTCACGTGAAACATCTCCTGCCGTTTCCCTTTTATAAAGTAAAGCAGCGCCTGCCCCAGAGCGACATTTGCTCCCTGTCCCTCTTATTGCATTCTTTCTCTGTGCTGTCGTATCTTTGTCAAAATCTTTATTCCAGGGGGCGCTCCGTATCAAAACGAAGCTTTGCTGCATGCGCTGCGCAGCCACATTTTCTGAAAAACGATACCTATCCAAAATTCATCCGCAGGTAAAACTGGCCTGCAGAACGATCTGACGGCAGTATGCTCCTCATTTTGGAGGGCGTGCCCGGCGCAAGCTGTATCCATAGATATTCCGCCGCCTTCTCCCTGCCCGCCCCTCCGGTAATCTCACGGTTTTTTCCAGCGGCGGCATCCCTCCTACCGGGGATTCGATGACACCGGACAGCCCCCTTCTGGATGACGGGCTTTCGTATTCTCGATATCGGATTCCCATCCACCTTTTTTCCAGGCGCCGGCTGCGCCTGGAAGTTTTCTTCTCCTGCCGCTTTCCTTGTCCTCTGTACAAAATTTCCCGGTTGTTTCACGTGAAACAATGAAACAATTTTCTCTTTTTTCTTGTTATGCCCCGTCAATGATGATATAATGGCATTCAATGGGCTATGCTACTATTGAAACAGAAAGGGCCGGTGCGGAATGGCAAAAATTGTGGCAGTGGTGAATCAAAAGGGCGGCGTGGGTAAAACCACCACCTGCGTGTCCCTGACGGCGGCATTGCAGGAAAAAGGAAAATCCGTCCTGCTGTGTGATTTCGATCCCCAGGCCAACTCCACTTCCGGCATGGGGGTGGACAAGACGCTGTCCGGCGGCGTATACGACGTGCTGATCAACGGCGCTGACGTGGAAAAAACCGTCGTTCATACCAAATGGGGCGACGTACTGCCCTCCTCCAAAAATTTGGCGGGTGCCGGCATTGAAATGATCGGCCTGGAGCGCCGGGAGTTTTTGCTGAAAGACGCTTTGGACGAGCTGTCGCCCCGGTACGATTTCATTCTCATCGACTGCCCTCCCTCCCTGGAGCTGCTGACGCTGAACGGCCTTTGCGCCGCGGACACCATCCTGGTGCCTGTGCAGGGCGAATACTACGCCCTGGAAGGGCTGAGCGATCTGCTGAACACAGTGCGCATTGTCAAGCGCTCTCTTAATCCCCGCATTGAGCTGGAGGGCGTGCTGCTGACCATGTTCGACGGACGCACCAATCTGGCCAACCAGGTGGCGGAAGAGGTCAAGCGCTATTTTCCCGGCAAGGTGTACGCCACGGTGATTCCCCGCACGGTGCGCCTGTCCGAGGCGCCCAGCTTCGGAAAGCCCATCACCGCTTACGATCATAGCTGCCGCGGCAGCGAGGCTTACCTTGCGCTGGCTGATGAATTTCTGCAAATAAACGGTGCGCAAGCCCGATCCTGACCCTTCTCTGTTCATTTGACCGCATGGAAAGGAGCGTTTCTATGGCAAGGACCATGCAAAAAGGCCTGGGCAAAGGCCTGGGCGCCCTCCTGGGCGACACTTCCCCCCTCTCCTCCGCCCCCGCCGCCGAAGGCAGCGGCGTTACTATGTTGCCCATCGCCAAGGTGGAGGCCTACCGCAAACAGCCCCGCAAACAATTTGACGAAGCATCCCTGCAGGATCTGGCGGATTCCATCCGCCGGCACGGCATTCTGCAGCCTCTGACAGTGCGCAAACTGTCCTCGGGTTACTATCAGATCATCGCCGGCGAACGCCGCTGGAGAGCCGCCCGGATGGCCGGCCTCAGCGAGGTGCCGGTGCTCATCATCGAAGCCGACGACCGCAAGGCCATGGAGCTGGCCATGATTGAAAACCTGCAGCGCGAGGATCTCAATCCCATTGAAGAAGCAGAAGGATACAAAGCCCTGATGGAGGACTACGGCCTGACTCAGGAGGAAGCGGCCGAGCGGGTGGGCAAAAGCCGCTCCAACGTGGCCAACGTCCTGCGGCTGCTGAACCTGTCCGCCCCGGTGCGCGCACTGCTGGCCAAAGGCGTCCTGACCGCCGGACACGCCCGGGCGCTGCTTCCCCTGAAAGCCGCAGCCCAGGAAAAAGCCGCCAAAGCGGTAGCAGAGGGCGGCCTCAGCGTGCGCCAGACCGAAGCGCTGGCAAAAAAACTGCTCAGTGAGACGGATAAAAGCCCATCGCCCAAAGCGGCCAAGGCCGGCGTGGACTATACCGCCGAAGCCGAAAAAGAGCTTTCCTCCCGTCTCTCCCGGGGCTGCCGCATCGTTACCGGCCGAAAAAAAGGCAAAATCGAGCTGGAATATTACGGTCTGGACGACCTGAATGATTTGATCGACGCGCTGCGGGTTCTGGAAATCCACAAGCACAGAACCTGAGCGGAAAGGACGGAACAACAAAACCATGAAACTTGAAAAACGCGCGCAGTCCGCTTCGGAGGAAACCGCCGCGCAAATCCCCGCCGCACCGGCGGCGGAAAACGGCAGGCATAAACCCGTACTGCTGTATCTAGTGATCCTGTTCGCCATCGCCTTCGTGCTGATTCTCTTTTCTTTCATCATGCATCAGCGCAGCAACGCTGAGGTGCTCAAAGAACTGCAGTCCCAGGTGGAGACCTTGCAGGAGCTGCAGCAGGTGGAGGAGCAGTACAAAACCGTCAGCGAGGAAAACAAAGCCCTGCGCGAGCAGGTAGACGCTCTTACCAAACAGGCCGAGGCAGACGCACGGACCCACAGCGCCCTGCTGCTGGTATGGAAACTGGAACGGTTATATGCCGCCGGCGACAACGAGGGCTGTCTCGCCGCCATCGAAGCGCTGCAGCAGGACGATCTTTACCTTGCGCTGCCCAATGAAACGGATGAGGGTGAAATGTACGAAACGCCCCGCGCCGCATACGACCGTATTCTGGAAGCCCTGAGCAATACGGCCGGCTGAGAAAAACCAAAAAACATTTTTCGAGGTGTAACAATATGCTGGATATGAAATTTGTCCGCGAAAATCCGGACGTGGTCAAAGAAAACATCAAAAAGAAATTTCAGGAATTCAAACTTCCTCTGGTAGACGAAGTAATTGCTCTGGATGCAGAAAACCGCGCCGCCATTACCGAAGCCAGCGAGCTGCGCGCCCAGCGCAACCAGCTGTCCAAGCAGGTGGGTATGCTGATGGGACAGGCGAAAAAGGACCCCTCCAAACTGGAAGAGGCCGAAGCTGCCAAAGCCCAGGTAAAGGCCAACGCCGACCGTCTGGCCGAGCTGGAGCAGAAAGAGGCGGAATTGGAGCAGAAGATCCACAAAATCATGCTGCAGATTCCCCAGATCATCGACCCCAGCGTTCCCATCGGCCCGGATGACAGCGCCAATGTGGAAGTGCAGCGTTTTGGCGAAGCCGCTGTACCCGCGTTTGAAATTCCCTATCACACCCAGATCATGGAATCTTTCCATGGCATCGATTTGGATGCCGCAGGCCGCGTATCGGGCAACGGTTTCTATTATCTGTTGGGCGACATTGCCCGGCTGCATGAGGCCGTGCTGGCCTATGGCCGTGACTTTATGATCGACAAAGGCTTCACCTACTGCATCCCTCCCTTCATGATCCACGGCAATGTGGTGGAGGGCGTCATGAGCCAGACCGATATGGACGCCATGATGTACAAAATCGAGGGAGAAGATCTGTATCTGATCGGTACGTCCGAGCACTCCATGATCGGCCGTTTCATTGACCAGATTCTGCCTGAGTCCTCCCTGCCCCAGACTCTGACCTCCTACAGCCCCTGCTTCCGCAAGGAAAAGGGTGCCCACGGCATTGAGGAACGAGGCGTGTACCGCATTCACCAGTTCGAAAAGCAGGAAATGATTGTGGTCTGCAAACCCGAGGACTCCATGGACTGGTATGAAAAACTGTGGCGCTACAGCGTGGAGTTGTTCCGCTCTCTGGACATTCCCGTGCGCCAGCTGGAATGCTGCTCCGGCGATCTGGCCGATCTGAAGGTAAAGAGCTGCGACATCGAGGCCTGGTCTCCCCGCCAGCAAAAGTACTTCGAGGTGTGCTCCTGCTCCAACTTGGGCGATGCCCAGGCCCGCCGCCTGAAAATCCGTATCAAGGGCGAAGACGGCAAAAGCTATCTGGCTCACACCCTGAACAACACCTGCGTGGCACCGCCCCGCATGCTGATCGCCTTCCTGGAAAACAACCTGCAGCCTGACGGCAGCGTAAAGATTCCCGCTGTGCTGCAGCCTTACATGGGCGGCAAGACTGTGCTGCTTCCGGATGCGTAAACGCGCCGCTTTTCTTTCCTCTTGGGTGTGCGTCCCGTTTCCCCGGGCAAAGTGATTGCAAAAAGTAATTTTTCCTCATTTTTTAATAATTTGTAATTTTCCATTTGGAGCAAATGAAAACGCGCATTTCGACCTGCGCATCATTTTCCGCCACCGGATCGGCTCCATTTGGATTTTCCGCGGAATCCCTTGCAGCGCAAGGCATTTTCTCCACTACTTCCGTTTGATCCCGTTTTGACACAAAGGAGGCCCTCTATGGCAGGCAACAATAAAGCACGCGGTTTCTTCGGCGAGTTCCAAGCTTTCATCGCCCGGGGCAACGTACTGGATCTGGCCGTTGGTGTGATCATCGGCGGCGCATTCAGCGCCATTACCACTTCGCTGGTCAACGATATCATCAATCCCATTCTCGGCATCTTTACCGGCGGCGGCAAAGCTTTGTCCGCCCTGGCCATCGGCCTGCCCGGCGGCGGCGCCTTGATGCTGGGCAATTTTATCAATGCCGTTTTGAATTTTCTCATTATGGCTTTTGTCGTGTTCTGCATCGTCAAAGGCTTCAATGCCCTGCGCGACCGGGCCGAAGCGCTGAAGCGGGCCGAAGCGTCTTCTGCCGCGCCGGTGCCGGAAGCCACGCCCGCCCCTTCCAATGAGGAAGTGCTCCTGGGCGAAATCCGTGATCTGCTCAAGGCCCGCACGGAGCACGAATGAGATGCGGGAAATTATTCGCCAAGGCCTGATTGATCTGGGCCTCGAAAGCTGTGTCCGGGCGGGAGCATCGGAGCATCTCACCCGCTACGGCCAGATGCTCCTGGAAAAAAACACCGTGATGAATCTGACCGCCATCACCGAAGCCGACGACGTAGCCCGACTGCACATGCTGGACTGCGCGGCGCTTCTGAACTGCGCAGACTTCGCAGGCCGACGCCTGCTGGACGTAGGTACCGGCGCAGGCTTTCCCGGCGTGGTGCTGAAAATCCTTGTCCCCTCTCTGGATGTGACCCTGCTGGACAGCTTGAACAAGCGCCTGGAATGGCTGGAGGAAGTGTCCACCGTGCTGGCTCTGCGGGACATCCGCACCGTTCATGCCCGGGCCGAGGAACAGGCCGCTCAAACCGACTTCCGGGAGAGCTTTGACTTCGTCACTTCCCGGGCAGTCGCCGACCTGCGCATGCTGTGCGAGCTGTGCCTGCCCTTTGTCAAAGTGGGCGGGCAAATGCTGGCCATGAAGAGTGCACAAAGCGCGGAAGAAACCAACGACGCGGCACGGGCCGTATCGATCCTGGGCGGACGGCTGCTGCCGGCTTACGACTATACCATTCCCGGCACGTCCATCACCCACCGGGTGGTGCGGGTGGAAAAAACCGCTCCCACGCCCTCCCGGTATCCCCGGCGCTTTGCCCAAATCAAAAAGAAGCCGCTGTAAAGGCGAAAAGGAGCTGACACTTTTGGGAACTGCATATGTGGTGGCCTCCGGCAAAGGGGGCACCGGAAAAACCTCCCTGGTGGCGGGCGTCGGCGCGGCCCTGGCCGCCGCCGGACATCGAACGCTGTGCATCGACGCCGATATCGGTCTGCGCAACCTTGATATTGTATTGGGCATGACCGACCGGGTACTGATGAACTTTGCCGATGTGATCGAGGGACGCTGCACGCTGGAAAAGGCGGCAGCGCAGCACCCTCAGCTCCAGCAGCTCTATCTGCTCACTGCGCCCATGTCCCTCTCCCCGGGCCAAATCCAGGCCGAGCAGATGCGCACCCTGCTCCAAAAAGCGCGGGAGCAGTTTGCCTTCTGCCTTCTGGACGCACCGGCGGGCATCGGTTCCGGCTTCCGTCTTTCCGCCAGCAGCGCAGACCGGGCCATTATCGTCACCACCACCGATTCCTCCTCCCTGCGCGACGCACAGCGGGCCGTGATGGAGCTTTCGGAATATCCGCAGCTGCGTTCAAAGCATCTGGTGGTGAACCGGGTGGAAAAGCGGCTGCTGCGCAAGCTGCACCGCAACATTGACGACGCCATCGACACCGCGGGCCTCCCCCTGATCGGCGTGGTGCCCGAAGATGAAAAGGTGCGCCTGGCCACCAACCGGGAAGTGCCTGTAATTTTGACCGAGAGCGGCGGCGCCGCCCGAGCCTATACCAACATCGCCGCACGGCTGTGCGGCCGCCGCGTGCCGCTGATGCGGCTGTGATTTCCGCTCTGCGCGGAAAAAATTAAAAAAAGAAAGGGGACGATTCCCAATGAACATCGCCCTGATGGCAGAGGACAGCAAAAAAGAACTGATGGTTCAGTTCTGCATCGCCTACTGCGGCATCCTTGCCCACCATACCATTTGTGCCACGGACTCTACCGGACGCCTGGTGGCCGAAGCCACGGGACTGCCTGTGCACCGCTATCTCTCCCACGCCCACGGCGGTATCCAGCAGATCGGCGCCCGACTGGATCTGAATGAGATCGATATGGTCCTGTTTTTCAAGGACCCCGGCAGCGACAGCCTGCTCGACGATGTCAACTACATTTCCTGCCTGTGCGACGCCAACAATATTGACCCTTTTTTTGAGTACTTACAAAAGTTCTAGACTCCGATATTTATCCTCCTCACACATATCTCAAA
>ERZ856578.5323-NODE-5323-length-15862-cov-3.535698_pt1 | contig 15862 bp, 18 predicted proteins | sample MGYA00514384_ERZ856578 | MGnify/ENA primary metagenome ERZ856578 (study PRJEB29103, sample SAMN06111958) | human gut metagenome | biome: human gut; feature: ankylosing spondylitis patient; material: healthy_person | host: Homo sapiens | place: China:Hangzhou...
TTTGCAGGATGAGCTTGTTCCGCCTGCGCAAACGCGGACTTGTCGGGGCAAGGCTCCTCCATCTTGCGGGCGCCAGCAATCTTTAACAGCAAAAGAACAAAAATCTTAATACAGTCCAGGATGTGTATGAATTTCTCATAAAAAATAAATTTGACAGAAAAGATATGCTTGTAGCCCTCGGCGGCGGTGTTGTCGGCGATCTTACAGGATTTGCTGCTGCAACATATCTTCGCGGCATTGATTTTATACAGGTTCCGACATCACTTCTTGCACAGGTAGATTCTAGCATTGGCGGAAAAACAGGTGTAGATTTCCGTGCATACAAAAACATTGTAGGTGCATTCCATCAGCCACGCCTTGTATATATGAACACATCCACACTTTCATCATTAAATACACGACTTTTTAATTCCGGTTTTGGTGAAATATTAAAACATGGTCTTATAAAAGATGCTTCATATTTCCAGTGGCTCAAAGATAATATTGAAAAAATTGCCGCTCTGGACAGTGGATATCTTGAAGAAATGATTTACAGAAGCTGTGAAATAAAGCGTAAAGTTGTAGAAAACGACCCTACTGAAAAAGGTGAACGTGCACAGCTTAATTTCGGACATACACTTGGACATGCCATTGAAAAACAGATGAACTTTGAACTTTATCACGGAGAATGTGTTGTTCTTGGCATGATAGCAGCACTTAATATATGTGTTGAAAGAGGCACAATCACAAAAGAAGAATATGATGATATTTATAATACTTTCAAAGCATATAATTTTCCTATGACAGTTGATAAAACTACAATAGATGAGGTAATTGCCGCTTCAAAAAATGATAAAAAAATGGATGGCAACAAAGTAAAATTCATTCTTTTAAAAAAAGTCGGGGAAGCATACATTGATATGACTGTTGACGATAATACTATGCGTCGTTCTTTGAAAAATGTAGTTATAGAATAATCAATGAGGTGATATTTTTATATGAAAGAAAAAAACAGCAGCTTAAAATCCATATTAATATTTGTTATATCAGTTGCAATCCTTACATTTTTTGACCAGCTTAGCAAGATAATAATGGTTGATGCATTAAAGACTACAAAAACAATACCGCTAATCAAAAATGTATTGGAATTTTATTATATCGAAAATACAGGAACAGCCTGGGGAATGTTTGGCGGTGGAAGAATATTTTTCCTTGTGCTTACTGTTATCATTATGGCAGTTCTGGTTTATATCACATATAAACTGCCAACAACAAAAAAATATATGTTAATGCGTATTACAATAATACTTCTTGGTTCCGGTGCTGTTGGCAATTTTATAGACAGGCTTTTTCTTGGTTATGTAAGAGATTTTATATATTTCAGACTTATCAATTTTCCGGTCTTTAATGTCGCTGACTGCTATGTTACAATCGGACTTGCATTATTTATAATTATGATATTATTTATATACAAAGATGAGGACTTTAATTTTTTAAAGCCTGACAGAAAGGGCAGCAATGAGTGATTCACCTGAAACATTAATATTAAACGTTGATGAAGCTGCAGACGGAGTAAGGATTGATAAGTTTTTATCAGATACACTGACAGAATATTCACGTTCATTTATACAGAAAATAATAAAGGATGAGCTGGTACTTGCCAATGACAAACATGTGAAAAGTAATTATAAAGTAGCAGCCGGTGATGTTTTAAATATCACTGTACCTGAATGTAAAACACCTGAGATTGAACCGGAAAATATTCCTCTTGATATAATATATGAAGATGATGATATAATAGTTGTCAATAAACCAAAGGGAATGGTTGTTCACCCTGCAGCAGGTCATTACAGCGGAACACTGGTAAATGCATTAATGTATCACTGCAAAGATAATCTTTCCGGAATAAATGGTGTATCAAGACCGGGAATTGTGCATAGAATTGATATGAATACAACAGGAGTACTTGTTACATGTAAAAATGATTTTGCACACAGCCGCATAGCTGCACAGCTTGCAGTCCATGATATAACAAGGAAGTATAATGCAATTGTATGGAATCCGTTTTCTGTGGAATCAGGTACAGTTGATGCACCGCTTGCAAGAAGCCGCAAAGATAGAAAGAAAGTAGCAATTGACCAGAGCGGCAGACGTGCAGTCACACATTACCGCGTCCTTAAAAATTTCAAACAGTTTGCACATGTTGAATGCCAGCTTGAAACAGGACGCACACATCAGATACGTGTACACATGTCAAGTATTGGACATCCGCTTCTTGGAGATGATGTATATGGAAGCGGTAAATCGCCATATAATATTACGGGGCAGGCATTACATGCAAGAGTCCTCGGATTTGTTCATCCAAGAACAGGTAAATATATGGAATTTGAAGCACCTTTACCGGATTATTTTCAAAAGATTCTTAATGATCTTGAAAGCAACGGCAGGTAGTAATAGGAGAGCATATAGATGAGAAGAAAAGAATTTATTGATATTATTTTAAACAGTATATCAGATAAATTTGATATTTATCATAACTATTATTTTAATGGCAGAAAATTTGTTATTTATGCATATTGCTACAATCACAACAATCGTTTTGAGACATCAGGCGATGAATCAAAACTTTGGGATACCCGCTGTTTTGAGCATCTGTTTTTTATAAACAGTGACAATCTTGACATGCACACATTAAATAATTTAAAAGATTTTGCCATAAACAGCATTGAGCCTCATTTCGTCAGAGGTGATGGAAAATATCCTGTTAAGCATCATCTGTATTCCCATATTTCGTTTATCATAATTACACGCAATAAACCATCTTATGAAGTTGAGGAGGCAATAAAAAATATTACATGGAATAAATCATATATGTTTTCAGCCAAAGGATATTGCAATTTGAAAATGGTATGCGTAACACCACGCGAATACAGTGTAATTGCCAATGAAAATGCAAAAGATATAAAAGATTTCCTGATGGATATACTGCTTCATATTGATCATTATGAAGATTGAAAAGATTGAAAATATGTGAAAATTATATAAATTTGTAGATTTTTTATAAAAAATAATATATAATGTAAGCATAAAAATTCGTGCAGTTAAGGAGGACAATTGTTATGGATGAAAGAACAGTTATTACAATCGGCAGAGAATTCGGAAGCGGTGGTCATGAGATTGGACAGAAGCTCGCAGAAAGACTTGGTATCAAATGTTATGACAAAGAATTACTTGAGCTTGCAGCAAAGGAAAGTGGTCTTTGTCAGGAACTTTTTGCATCACAGGATGAAAAGCCAACAAACAGCTTTTTATATTCATTAGTTATGGATACATATTCTTTAGGTTATTCTAATTCATATGTTGATATGCCTATTAATCACAAGGTTTTCCTTGCTCAGTTCGATGCAATCAAGAAACTTGCACAGAAAGAATCATGTGTCATCGTTGGACGTTGTGCCGATTATGCACTTGAAGATGATCCATTTGCAGTAAGTGTATGGGTTAAAGCAAGTCTTGACAAGAGAATTGATAGAATCAAAAAAATGTATGATTTCTCAGAATCTAAGGCTACTGATTTAATCCAGAAAACTGATAAGAGAAGAGCTAGTTATTATAATTATTATTCAAGCAAGAAGTGGGGCGAAGCAAAGAGCTATGACCTGTGTCTTGACAGCGGTGAACTTGGAATTGATGGTTCTATTGAACTCATCCTCAAGTATATCGAATTAAAAGAAAAGAACTTAGCAAAGTAAATTTTAGATTAATTAACGCGGCAGACAGTGTCCATGATTTCAAAAAACTATGTCAGTTGCCGCAAGTTTCACCATAATTTAGCTTATTTAAGGACAGATATATTTTCTATGGAATTCAAATATCAGAAAATTAAAAAGCTGGACATTAAAAAATGGCTGCAGGGCGGCAACTCAAAGATATATTTAATTATATTGGTTGTTTTCCTTGCAGCCGTAATTTTTGCACTAACCAGCATAAAAGAATTAAGCAAAAATTCACAATCCGACAATAATATCACACAATCTGACGAATCAGATAATAATAAAGAGACTTCGGCTTTTGTTGAAAATAATCTCGGCTATAAATTGCGTGTGAACAAATCACAGAATTTTATTACCGTATACAAAAAAGACTCATCAGGTGAGTTTAAGCCATTATCTGTTTTTGCATGTTCTGTAAATTCTAATGTCAATACAGGTGACACTGTAATTTCAAACAAACAGACATGGAGTATGCTTGCATCAAATACATATGGTCATTATACATGTATTCTTGGTAATGGTGCATATATACATTCTGTACCTTATTGGTCACAAAATGTAAAACAGCTCAATGTAGATGCCTATAACAGACTTGGAATCACAGCAAATACAGGTTCTATATATCTTCAGGCAAAAGACGCAAAATGGATATATGAAAACTGTGGTGTTAATATTCCCGTTGAAATATATGAAGACGCAAATGAAAAAGCTCTTCTTGATTATAAAATACCGGATAAACTTGCTGCCGGTGCCAATTATGATCCTTCAGACACTGAAGCATTAAATGCTAATATAAATGGCAAAATAGATTATATGTCAGGTGTGAAAAACTGCCAGATAGCACTCAACCAGCCATTTGACAAATGGGAGGGTATCTATGCGGTTGATACAAACGGCAATAATATAACTTCATCAATAACAATTTCTGGAAATGTTGACGTTACAAAACCTGGAGTTTACACTTTGATTTATTATTTATCTGATAATTTTGGAACTGACCTTGCATACTACAGATATGTGACTGTCGGTGAAGGTGAGACATCAAATGCTGCGGACAATAACAATAATAAACAGCAGACAACAGCTGCTCCTTTGCCATCCGCAACACAGCCTCAGACCTCACAGCCGCAGACACCTGCATCACAGCAACAGTCTTCCAATCAACAGCAGTAAATTTATTAAACAAAATCTATTCCTTTTATTATAATTTTATGTTATACTCTAATAGTTAAACTAAAAACTGAGGAATGGAGAAATAATATGTCTGATATTATAATTATGGTATCAATTGTTGTATATCTATTAGTTGTTGTTGCTATCGGTATACAATATTCCAAGAAAAACAAAAGTTCAGATGACTTTTACCTTGGCGGAAGAAAGCTTGGTCCTTTCGTAACTGCTATGAGTGCCGAAGCTTCTGATATGAGCAGCTGGCTCTTAATGGTGTAGCAGATGCAGCATGGACAGCGATAGGTCTTGCAATCGGAACTTACATAAACTGGCTTATAGTAGCAAAAAGAATACGTATGTATTCACAGGGATATGATGCATTCACAGTTCCTGATTTCTTTTCGAAAAGATTCGGTGGATGTAAAACCTTATCATGCATTGCAGCTATAATGATTGTTGTATTTTTCGTGCCTTATACGGCATCAGGTTTTGCAGCATGCGGTAAATTATTTTCAAGCCTTTTTGGTGTCAGCTATCTTTCGGCAATGGTTATAAGTGCTGCTGTAATCGTATGTTACTGTACATTAGGTGGTTTCCTTGCTGCAAGTACAACAGACCTTATTCAGAGCATTGTTATGTCTGTAGCACTTATTGTTGTTGTTGTTTTCGGTATAAATGTTGCCGGAGGATTTGATGCTGTTGTTGATAATGCAAAGCAGCTTCCGGGCTATCTTGGATTATTTAAAACATATTCAGCCGAGACAGGTACATCATCCAATTACAGTTTCTTAAAAATATGTTCTACACTTGCATGGGGACTTGGTTATTTCGGTATGCCACATATTCTTTTAAGATTCATGGCAATAGAAGATGAGAAAAAGTTAAAATTGTCCAGACGAGTTGCTACAATCTGGGTTGTAATTTCACTTTCAGTTGCAGTATTTATCGGTATTGTAGGTTACGGCATGTCAAAAGCAGGTGCTCTTGATATTCTTACAGGTTCAAACTCTGAGACAATTATAGTAAAAATTGCTCATCTGTTAAGCACTCATGGTGTAATCGCTGCCATAGCTGCCGGTGTTATTCTTGCCGGTATTCTTGCCGCAACAATGTCAACAGCAGATTCACAGCTTCTTGCCGCAGCTTCCGGAATATCTCAGAATCTTGTAAGAGAATGTATGGGTGTTAAGCTTTCAGAAAAAGCAGCTTTAATTGTTGCAAGAATTACAGTTGTTATCATCTCAATTGTAGCAGTATTTATGGCCGGCAACCCTGACAGTTCAGTATTCGAAATCGTATCATTTGCATGGGCCGGTTTTGGTGCAACATTTGGTCCTGTAGTCCTTCTTTCATTATTCTGGAGAAGAGCTAATAAATATGGTGCAATATCAGGTATGATTTCAGGCGGTATTATGATATTCCTTTGGAAATATGTAATATCAGGATTTGGCGGTGTCTTTGCAATATATGAATTATTACCGGCATTTATCGTTGCAATTATCGTAAATGTTGTTGTGAGTCTTCTCACAAAAGCCCCTTCAAAAGAAGTTCTTGATAAATATGATGAAGTAAGAGCAATTGAAATTAATGCATAATATATTTTAAATACAAAAATTCCTGTCCGACTTAATAAATCAGACAGGAATTTTTATTGTTATTTATCATTAGTCATTTTAATCATCAGCCTCTGTACGCAGACGTACAATATTTCGTGCACTGCGTTTATTTTCATCGACAATCTCTGCATAATGCTTTCTTGTAGTATTGACGTCTTTATGACCAAGAACATCAGCAACAAGGTAAATGTCCTTGCTTGCCTGATAAAGATTGGTACCATATGTACTCCTTAATTTATGTGGTGTTATATGCTTGACAGTTGTTACGGTAGAAGCATATTTTTTAACAAGAAGTTCAACCGAACGTACACAAAGTCTTTTATTTTTTGAAGAAATAAAAAGTGCATTTTCATGTCCTGAATCAGGATTCATCTTTTTGCGTTCTTCCATATAATCAAGCAGTGCCGCACGTACTTCATCGCCAAAGTAAACAAAGCTTTCCGAACCACCTTTTCTTACGACTTTAATTCTGTCATTATCAAAATCAACATCATTAATATCAAGTCCTACACACTCTGATACACGGATACCTGTACCAAGTAGAAGAGTAAGAAGTGCTAAATCCCTGCATTTTAATTTTTCGTGTGTCCTTAACTGTGCCGTTGTCAGCTTATTGCCATTTTCAACATTATCAAGAAGTTCAGCAACCTCATTTACATCAAGACGTGTAATTGCTTTATCGTGAATTTTAGGCATATCAACCTTCAGGGACGGATTATTTGATATCAGCTCATATCTGTAGTAGTAACCATAAAAACGTCTTAATGAGCATAATTTACGCTTTGCAGCACGTTCATCATTAGTGACAGTCGTTCCATCCTTATCATAAACCTTCATATATCTTAAATAATCAGAAATATCCTGTCCAGTTACACTTTCAATATCATGAAGAGTAAAATCACTTATCTGATAATTACTGTACTGTGGAAATTCTGCTATCAGAAACTCAAAAAATGTTTTCAGATCTCTTGCATATGCAAGACGTGTACGCGGCTGTTTTGAATACTCGAGACTGTTAAAATACTCACGACAGAATTCCGGAAATATTTTAAGCAGTTCATTTATCTTCTGGGCATATTTTATATTCTGTTGTTCAGCATAAGTCTTACTTGCTGCCATAATAGCCTCCTGATTTATGTATCTTCATATTTTATGTTTTATTTATTATGATTTATTTTCTTAATTAAATCTTATTAATTTAATTCTTATCAACCTGTCAAACAATATAATTATAACATGTATACGAATTAATTGCATGTATTATATGTCTGAAAATTATACTTGAGAAAAAAATTTATACTTGAAAACAAATTTTTATCGGTGTTATACTTTATTTTAGTATTATTATTTTTTTAGAGGAGAAAATATTTTTATAACAGTAAGACAATACGAAGAAAACGATATAAATACAATGATTTCGATTTGGAACGAAGTAGTGGAAGAGGGCGTTGCTTTCCCACAGGAAGAGTATTTAACTAAAGAAAGCGGTCGCAGTTTTTTCGCATCACAGACATATTGCGGTGTGGCCGTTGACAATGACAAAGTTGTAGGGCTTTATATTCTTCACCCGAATAATATCGGAAAATGCGGACACATAAGTAATGCCAGCTACGCCGTATCATCATCATGCCGCGGCAGACATATCGGAGAAAAACTTGTCTATGATTCCCTTGCAATGGCAAAAGAATACGGTTTCAAAGTAATGCAGTTTAATGCGGTTGTCGAAAGCAATATTCACGCACGTCACCTGTATGAACGTCTAGGTTTTAAACAGCTCGGCGTAATACCTGACGGATTCAGATTAAAAGACGGCTCATACGTAAATATTTGTCCTTATTATCACAGTCTGTAAATAATTTATTTTAGAAAGCTGGTATGGTGTATATATGAAAATTTTATATTGTCGAGTTGGCTGGATGAATTCACATCGAGGTAATACAACAGAGAAACCTTTGGGCGGTGGCAAATATAATGAAAATAACATCGGTTACGAAGTATATAATTATCTTGGATACAAAGGTAATTATTATGGTTTTGTTGAAGTTGGAATTAATAACAGTATTCATGTTGAAAGACTTTGCGGTGAAAAAGCAGATTATGCCGAAAATATAATGGTCATTTGGGTCGCAACCAATCCAAATGGAGGACAGTATATAATCGGATGGTATGAAAATGCAACTGTATATCGTAATTTACAAAATATTCCTGAAAATGTTATGTCAATACGAGACTTAAAAGACTATAATATTTATAATATATATTCTAATAATGTAATTCTGATTGAACCCCAAAATAGAACGTATCGTGTAAAAGGAATGGGACATATTAATATATGGTATGGAAACCCCGAAGTTGATAAAGATGTTTTAAACTATATTAAAAATTATGAATATAACTACACTAATCGTATAGCGGAACTTGAAAAAAATTTGACTGATATTGTTGGAGCTGAAAAAGAAGCCGTTGTTAAAATCAGAATAAATCAAGATAAATTTAGAGAAAATTTAATAAAAAAATATAACGGTAAATGTTGTTTATGTGGTGTAAATCACATTCCGTTGCTTGTTGCAAGCCATATAAAACCTTGGGCAAAAAGCGATAGCTATGAAAAACTTGATACTGAAAATGGATTATTATTATGTCCTAATCATGATAAATTATTTGACTCTGGATTAATTTCATTTGATTCAAACGGAAATATCATGATTTCAAGCCAATTAGATAATCATAATCAATTATTTTTGAATATTCGTAACAGCTATAAAATTAATATAACAAACGATAATGCTGAATATTTCAAATATCATAGAAATAATATCTTTATAAAATAATAATATAAGTATATCTTTGTATTTATAACGGAACTTATCAGAGTAAATGTGTAACTTTTATATATGTTTATGATATAGCATTTACTCTGATAACATTTTATAAGACTGTAATAACGCAATAATTTATAAATATAATAATGATCAATTAGGGACACATATGGTTACATTAATATAATAACAGTAGTTTAGCCATATTTTTTATCTTACATACATCACTTCGCCAAACTCCAGTTTAACGAAATTGGAGTAATGAATTAATATATACCCGTGCATGTTCTGCATGGGTATATATATTTTTATAACATTACATTATTTTGAAACAATTTTTCCATTGTACAAACGTTTCTGGACAATGTTTATATTAAATGCTTTCTGATATTTTTTAATCTTATTTAATTCATTCTCGGTTATGATTGATATACACAATCCCTGTTCGTTGTTACGTCCGCATCTGCCGGCACGGTGAAGATATTCTGTTGGTTCTTCCGGAAGATTCACATTAATAACTGTTGATACATGATCAATCTGTAATCCTCTTGCAGCAACATCCGTTGCCAATAGATATTGAAGCCTGCCATTTTGAAAATCTTCAACAGCTTTTTTCTTAGACTGTTTATCTATATTACCTGCTAATGCCGCAACATTGTAATTATGATATTGTAATTTCTGTAATGATTCTTCAAGGTCGTACTTTGTATTAATAAATATCATTGTTTTATCTGAATTAACAGCTTTCGCAATCTTACGAAGTGTCTCAATTCGTTCACGACGGTCTGATATTATAAATATATGTTTTATTGTTTTAGGTATAAGTTCTTTATTTTCCTTTGACAATTCATATATAACAGGATTATAAGTTATTGTATTAGCCTGCTTTATTGTCTTGTTACTTATACTTGCTGAAAATAAGAGAACCTGTGTCCTTTTCATAAGAGACTTTCTTATGAAAATAATGCTCTCAAGATATGTTTTATCCATAAGCTTATCGGCTTCATCAAGTATAAGTGTCTTTACATTATGAACTTTTAACTTCTTCATTCTTATAAGCTGAGCAGCTCTGGATGGTGTTGCAACAGCAATTACAGGCTTAATCTTCAGACTTTCAATCTGACGTGTAATATTTCCGTCACCAATCAACATAAGTGTATGTGCATATGAATGCATATTATCAAACAAGAGCTGAATCTGCTTATTAACCTGTGATGCCAGTTCCTGCGTTGGTACTAAAACAAGTGCCTGAAGTGTATTCTCAGACAAATCAACTGAAGATAAAACCGGAAGCAGATATGCAAGTGTCTTGCCGCTTCCGGTGCTCGAACATGCTATAACATCTCTTCCATCAAAAACCGGCTTTGCCGCTTTACACTGTATCTGTGTAGGCTGTGTTATATTTTGAACCTGTAATGCGTCAATTAATTCAGGTTTTATTAATAAATCTTTAAATGTCATATTAAACTCCGATTATTATATAATATATTAATGTATAAATTATATCAGATAAAATATCCAAAGTCCATACAATCATAGCCTTTCATTCGTGTCCATCCTATTCATACACTACATGCCAGGGTATCATTTTGTATAATATATAACTATATTCTGTCCCGAATAAATAGTATCATCTGTCATATTATTAAGTGACTTTACTGCATTGATATACTGCTGATGGCTCTCACCATCTGAAGCATAAGAATCTGCGATATTCCAAAGTGTATCATCAGGCTGCACTGTAATACTCGTATAGAAACGCTGTGTCTGTGATTTCTCCGGATTAGAATTAGATGCATTCACAATTATTATTCCATAAATACTTATAGCAGCCACCATAATAACAGCAAGCACAATAGTTATTAAAGTCTTCTTTGCTGATAAATGTAACCATCTCCTGCGTGAATGTCTTCTCTTATTGTTCATCATAATAAAAACCTCCTCAAAAAATAAAAATGTAAAAACCATAAATATAACTATATAAATAAGCATCTATGAACAGTTGTTCCGAATAAATGTTCTGTTTATGCTTGGATTATAGAATAAGAACATTTGTTTGTCAATATAATTCAAGTAAAAAATCGAACATTTTTTCGGAAAATTTGTTTGATTTTTTACATTTTAAATGTTATAATAAACAAAAATATTATATTTTATGGATAAACGAATTAACTGGGAGGTATGTTTAATGGCATATGGAAGAATTACAAAAAAGCAGACTGAGATTCTTGAATATATCAAGTCTCAGATTTTAAATAAAGGTTATCCGCCATCAGTACGTGACATATGTGAAGCTGTCAATCTGAAGTCAACTTCATCTGTTCACGCACATCTTGAAACACTTGAAAAAAATGGATATATAAGAAGAGACCCTACTAAGCCAAGAGCTATAGAGATTATTGATGATAACTTTAATCTTACAAGACGTGAAGTTATTAATGTTCCGCTTGTAGGACGTGTAGCTGCCGGTGAGCCGATTCTTGCCGTGGAGAATATACTAAGCTACTTTCCTATTCCTGCGGAATTTATGCCGAATACAGAACTTTTTATGCTTACTGTAAAAGGTGAAAGTATGATTAACGCCGGAATTTATGATGGAGATAATATTATTGTAAGCAGACAGAACACTGCACATAACGGAGAAATGGTTGTAGCACTTGTCGATGATTCTGCCACAGTTAAGCGTTTTTACAAAGAAGAAGGACACATACGTCTTCAGCCTGAAAATGATTACATGGATCCTATTATTGTAGACAACTGTGAGATTATCGGAAAAGTAATTGGCGTAATAAGAATCGACAATTCAGGATTATAAATACAGGCACAGACATTTTTATATCCACCATAATAAAACACAAATCAGCCACCTGCAGCATTTTAATTGCAGGTGGCTGATTTTTATCTATATTATATTTTTGTTTATATTAGTTTTTCTAGATTTCTTCAGGATTGACTTCAATTCCGTCACGCCATATTCTTTCTAGATTATAGAAAAGTCTGTCTTCCTTTGAAAATACATGTATAATTACATCTTCATAATCAAGAAGAATCCAGCTTGCACTGTTATATCCCTCAACTTTAGGATCTGCAAATCCTGCTTTATATAACTGTTCTTCAACATTATCTACAATAGCCTGAACCTGATTAGGGTTATTTCCATTTGCTATTATAAAATAATCCGCAATAACTGATACATTACTGATATCTATAACTCTGATATCCTCTGCTTTTTTGTCTTTCATTGCCTCGATGGCTGCCTTTACCATCTCTTTTGATTTTGAATCGGCCATTTAAAAACCTCCTGTACTTTTATAATAGTCACACGTTTCCTGTGTGAGTGGATCTATTGGTTTATTCCGTTTTTTTAAATACTCAATTGTGCTTAATGTTACACGGTATATTGCCTCTTTTATATCTTTAAAAACAAGGGCCCGTATTTCATCGAGATTGTCTGCCTTATTTCGCAAAGGTTCCATATAATCTGCAATAAACACAATCTCCTCAAGTGGTGTCATGCCGGGATGACCTGTGCTGTGATATCTGATTGCATTGCATATATCTTCATCATCGATGCCATATTTTGTACCGGCAAAAAAAGCCCCGGCTTTTGCATGTAAAAGATATGGACTCAGACGTTCTGCCTGCGTGATTTCAATATTGTTGCTCTCACATATCTCAATCAGCTGTTCATCCGAATAACATTTGGCACAATCATGAAGAAGTCCTGCCGTAAATGCTTTCTGCATATCGACACCATAACGCATTGCAAGACATGCACTTGTCTCTGCAACACCTATTGTATGCCAGTAACGTGCTTTATCCGCTGTAAATTCCTTTTTTACCTCTTTTCGGAGTGCTTGTATATATTCGTTATCCATTACAGTTATTCCTCCAATTTGGAACTTTTAACACCATACAGACCATGCTTCATTATATAATCATAAACGGCTGGATTTATCATTTTCTCAACAGACACGCCATTTTTTAAATTTTCACGTATAATAGTGGAACTATATGGCAGGGCCGGTGTGTCAATAATATCTATTAAAGCTCCATACGTATTTTTAAGAAATTCTATACGCTGTTTAATCATTTCATCATCCAGATTGTCCCTGTTTGCAGCAAGAAGATGACAGTTTTTCATTACATAATCAGCGTGATACCATTTATCTATAGAAAACAGTGAATCCGCACCTATAATAAAATAAATCAGATTATATTTCTCTTTCAGTATTTTTAATGTATCACACGTATATGTTCTTCCGGGACGTTTTACTTCAAGCTCGGAAAGTTCCATATAAGGATAATCTTTTATTGAAAGTGAAATCATATTGCATCTGTCTTTGGCATCCGCAATAAGACTTGTGTCTTTATATGATGACGGATTACCACTTGGCATTATAAGAATTTTGTCAAGATTAAACTGGCTGTGAACATGACGGGCAATCTCAATATGTCCTGTATGGACAGGGTTAAATGTCCCACCAAATACACATATAATATCAGAATTCATATTCAATTCCTTTATTAAATCTATTATTAGTTCTTTTTATTTGCAGGTGGAAGTTCGATTTTTTTCTTGTTTTTTGATTCTTTATATAAAACAATCTTTTTGCCAATCACCTGAACAACCTGTGAATGTGTACGCTCTGCAACAATCTGTGCAAGTTCGTTCGGATCATCTGCACAATTTTGCAATACATTTATTTTTATAAGTTCCCTTGCTTCAAGAGCTTCAGCAATAGCCTGTGTATTTTCAGGCGTAAGGCTTGATTTTCCAAGCTGGAAAATCGGATCCATTGTCATGGCAAGACCCTTTAAATAAGAACGCTGTTTGCTTGTCATATTTTATCTCCTTTAAATAACAATTCATTCATAATCTATAATTAATCGTAGTAATCAAATTCAAGATAGTCGCCAACTCTTACAGTATCACCCTCCTGGACACCAAGCTCTTTAAGCTGCTTTAAAACACCTGTCTGACGAAGGAACTTCTGGAAGAAATTAAAGCCTTTCTCAGATTCAAGATTAGTATATCCAAGCATTCTGTCGATTCTTGGGCCTGATACAACATAAACGCCTTTATCATCTTTTTCAACATAAAATGCTTCATTAGGATTATCAAAAAGTGTATCTGTATCGAGTTCCTTCTCAAACATAACAGGTTCATCTGTCATACTATCAAGAAGTTCACGTACATAATATAAAAGTTCTTTAAGTCCCTGACCTGTAACTGCCGAAATTGGATAAACTTTTATTCCTTCAGGTTCAAAAGCTTTTTTGATTACATCGACTGGATTTTCTGTTTCATCGTCTGTGTATATTGCATCAATTTTATTTGCTGCAATAACCTGTGGACGTTTTAAGAGTTCAGGATTATATGCCCTTAACTCTTCATTAATTGCCTTGATGTCAGCGACAGGGTCTCTTCCTTCTGTTGAAGCTGCATCAACCATGTGAATTATAACTTTAGTTCTCTCTATGTGGCGTAAAAACTCATGTCCAAGACCAACACCTTCAGATGCTCCCTCAATAAGTCCCGGAATATCAGCAATTACAAATCCTCTTCCACCATCAAGGTCAACAACACCAAGATTAGGATTAAGTGTCGTAAAATGATAATTTGCAATCTTAGGGCGTGCATTAGTTACTCTTGAAAGAAGTGTTGACTTACCTACGTTAGGAAAACCTACAAGACCAACATCGGCAATAACCTTTAATTCAAGACGCACCCATAGTTCCTGTGCATCCTGGCCAGGCTGTGCATACTGCGGAGCCTGCATTGTTGATGTTGCATAATTCATATTTCCTTTGCCACCACGGCCGCCTTTTAAGATGACCTCACGCAGATTGTCATTTGACATATCGGCAATTACTTTTCTACTCTCATCGTCATATATAACAGTTCCTTCCGGAACTTTTATTACCAGATCTTCACCGTCTCTGCCTGTACAGCGTCTCTTTCCACCCTCTTCACCGCTTTTTGCAATATATTTGCTGTTATGTCTGAAGTCTCCGAGAGTGTTAAGTCCCTTGTCAACTTCAAATATAATATCGCCGCCTTTGCCGCCGTTACCACCATCAGGGCCGCCATCAGGAACATACAGTTCACGTCGGAAACTTACATGTCCGTCGCCGCCTTTGCCGGATTTTATAAAAATTCTTGCTCTGTCTGCAAACATAAATGACCTCCTCTGTAATTATTTTGCCTGTTCTGTTATATAAAAAATTCCGTTATTTATTTTATCACACGGATTATATAAGGTAAAAAAGCTCCAAATCCGAAGACTTGGAGCTCAAATAAACTAAAATTATTCGTTAGAAGTAACAGGATAAACAGAAACCTGCTTTTTATCTCTGCCCTTTCTTTCGAACTTAACAGTTCCATCAACAAGTGCGAATAATGTATCATCGCCACCGCGGCCTACATTAACACCTGGAAGAATCTTTGTTCCACGCTGTCTGTAAAGAATATTACCAGCAAGAACAAACTGTCCGTCAGCTC
>ERZ856578.5326-NODE-5326-length-15841-cov-3.409794_pt1 | contig 15841 bp, 11 predicted proteins | sample MGYA00514384_ERZ856578 | MGnify/ENA primary metagenome ERZ856578 (study PRJEB29103, sample SAMN06111958) | human gut metagenome | biome: human gut; feature: ankylosing spondylitis patient; material: healthy_person | host: Homo sapiens | place: China:Hangzhou...
CGGCTTCTCGGCAAAAACGGAGAATTTCGGGATGGAGCCCAGCTCCAGCGCCTGGAGGAGGAAGGCAAGGTAAAAGATCGCGCGCGGCTCCTGAGGCAGATAGATCAGCTTGCCCACCGCGCGGACGGCCGTGTCGAGCGGCTTCAGATCCTCGATCCAGCGCAGCTCCGGCGCTTTGGGGAGCAAGCCGGAACCGAGCCACAGCGTCGGATAATCCCAGCGGTCTTCCGCGCCGTCGATGGCCGGCAAAAAGTATCCCCGCGCCGGCGTGCGGATCGTGATCGTGCGTCCGCGCGCCAGCACGGTCGCCACCACCTCGTCGTCGGCCACGGCCGCCAGCTTGCCGCCGTAAGCCAGCTGCACCGTGCCGGGCGACGGAGCGGTGAGCACTTTTTCGTGCCACAGCAGCAGCGCGTGAACCGGCTGCTCTTCTTCGTAAAAATAAGGCTGGGGCATGAACAGAGGCGGCATGGCTTCCTCCGCGCCCTGTCTCGCCCACAAAAAATAGAATCCGGCGGCCAGCGCACAGATGCCGGCGGCAAGGATGACGCGCAGAAAGCGGACGGGCCACGGTTCTTTCTTTTCAGGCGATTTTTCGGGGCGCGACGCGGAAACGTTTTCCCGCGGTTCCGGCGCGGCCGGACGAGGCTTTTCGCGTTCCGTTTTCGAAAACGGGACGCTTTTCGCCTCCGCCCCTTTTACGCGCTCCGCCCTGTCCGGCGTCTTTTCCTCCGCGGGACGGGGGCGACGGCTGATCTGCTCGCTCCGCTCCGCCCCGCCGCCTTCGCGCAGGTCCGGCAGCCTTGCGGAACGCTGCGGTCGCGGCCGTACGGGCCATTTGAGCTTTCCGCGGCCAGACGGGCTCGGATCGGCGGAAATGTCCTGCGCCGGCACGTCCGACGCCATACTTTTTCCCGGCACAATGTCGTTCAGGCCGGGGCTTCGCCGCGGACGCCGCGGCCACGTTACGGAGCCTCCCGTCGATGCCGGCGGGGCGTTTTTCTCCCCCGCTGCCGGCGCAAGCGGAAGCTCGGCCAGACGCTTGCGTTCCGTTTTCTCGCGTGTCCGTTTCGTCGATTTTACGTCATGTCGTCCCATTGCCGCGCCTCCGTACTAAACTGTCGCTCCAATCAATTTTTCATTGTAACGCAAAACGTCAAAAATTTGGAGATGGCAATGAGACGCCGCATCGTTTTCGCGGCGGAAGATCGCTTTTTTTCGCGAACATCCCCGCTTCACGGCGGCTGTTCTTATGCTATAGTATGGAAAATTCTCGAGAAGAAAAGGAGACTTCGCCGTGGAATCGCACGATGCTTCACCGCTGGACGCCGCGCCGGAGGCTGCGCCCGAAGCGAGGGATTCTTTCCGCAGCGCGCTGTTCTTTCTGCTCTTTGCGGTCAGTCTGACGCTGCCGAATCTGGTGTATTCAGGGACGTCGTTCTTTCAGACGCTGCACCTGATGAAGTGGTGCTTCGCGCTGATCCCCGTCGGCCTGCTGGCGCTCTGCGCGGGCGGCCCGGCGCTGCTCGACGGGGAACGCGGCCCGCTGCGCCTCGACGTCATGGGGCTTTACTGGCTGCTCTACCTGGTTTTCGTGACGCTGCAGCCGTTGTGGGTCCCGCTTCGCTCCGTGCCCGGCTGGCGGCGCGAATGGTTCTTTTTCGCCGGCTGCGTCGTTTTTTATTTGACGGCGTTCTCCTTTTTCAGGGAAAGCTGGCTGCGCCCGATCCTCTGGCTGGCGGCGCTGAACGCCGCGATCAACGGCATTTTCGCCGAGCTGCAGGTGCGCGATATCGTCGCGCCGCTCTGGGGCATGAAGCTGGTCATGCAGACGCCGGGGCACTACATCGGCAACACGGGGCAGCAGAACATGTTCGCGCTGTGGCTGGCGCTGGCGCTGTTCTCGTCGCTGTTCCTCTTCGTCTGCTACGGCGGTCTTTTCGCCAAAAATCTCCGGAACAGGATCATGATCGCCGGCAATCTGCTCTTCTACGTGGTCATGTCCTGGTGCCTGATCCGTTCCACGAGCCGCTCGGGGATTCTCGCCTTCTGGGTGGGAGCGCTGACGATGGCGCTGATGATCTTCTTCACCTCGCGGGACCGCGGTCAGCTCAAACGCGCCGCCCTCGGCATCGTCTTGTTCTTCGGCGTGCTGGGCGCGTTCGTTCTCGCCGACACGGGGCGGGGTTTTGACTTTTTGCTGAAGACGCGCGACATGATCAAAAATATCGCCGACGTCGCCGCCCGCCGGGAAATCTGGCAGACGTCGTGGCAGGTCGGCGCGTTTCGGCCGCTGACCGGCGTCGGCCTGGGACAGTTCAAATGGCACTACCTTCAGGGGCAGCGCGTCGCCATGACGCTTGATCCTGCCATGAAATGGCAGTTCACTTACTGGGCGCACAACGAAATCCTGCAGTGGTTCTGCGAGTTCGGCCTGGGGGGCGTTGTGTCGCTGCTGCTGGCCGCTCTGGTCTGGCTGGCGGCGCTGTGCCGCTACGTGCGCCGCCGCCGCGGCCGCCGCCTGCCCATGGAGTTCCTCTGGGGAAGCTCGTTCCTGTTCCTCGTCTGGTTCGACGCGCTTTGGACGCGCCCGTTTCACCGCATCGAAAATTCGCTTTGGGTCGCCCTCGCCTTCGCGCTCTGCAGCCGCCACCTTTTCTGGGGCGAAGAGGGCGTGTTCGCGCTGAAGAAGGTGCCTTCGCTGTTCTATCGTCTGACGGGAGCCTTCATGCTCGCCGCGGCCGTGGGCGGATTCTGGTTCGGCATCGACGGCGTCCGCGCCGACCGGCTGCTGCGCCGCGCCGAGAGCTTCACCGACGACGCGGAGGAAAAAGTCCGGCTCATCAGCGCCGCCCGGCACAGCCCGATGGTGCGCGACCTGGCGGAGCACGAGCTGGCCATGCTGCGCCTTCGCCTCGGCGAAAAGCTCGGCGACCGCGAGATCATCGCCGACGGCCTCAATCGGCTGATCGCCTGCTTCGTTCAGCAGCCCACGGCACGGGATTTCGCCACGCTGATGGACTACGCGCGCCGCTCCAACATCGCCTCGCTGCTCGAATTTCTCGAACCGTACGCGCCGCCCGCGGGCGCGGCGGCAGGTTGACCTCCCGCCGCTCGCAAAAATATTCGCACAAAAAAACCCGAGCCGGAAAAAACCGGTTCAGGATTTTTGATTGCGCAGCGGGAACCCACAGGCGTCGCCGCGGCTGACCGCCAGACGGCGCCCGATGTTTTTCAGGCGCAGGGCAAGAGAATCGCGGCATTCGGCCGCTTCTTCGCCGGTGCAGATCTTGTCGTCGTACAGGGCGTAATCCCGGCGCACGGCCTGCGGCGAAAGGTTGGGCATGACGACGTTGGCCCCGGCCAAAATGCCCAACTCGCGCCCGTCCGCCGCGATCGTGCCCAGCGCCGTCGTGGCGGGGATCAGAGCTTTGGGGAAAAACAGGCGCAGCAGCGACAGGCACAACAGCGTCAGTTCCAGCGCGCCCGCCGGCGCGTGCCCGAAGGGCGTGTCGCGCTGGGGAATGAAAGGGCCGATGCCGATCATCTGCGGCTGAAGCGCCTTGAGGAATTGAAAATCGGCGACAAGATGCTCGGGACGCTGCCCGGGCGAACCGACCATGAACCCCGAACCGACCTGATAGCCGAGGCGCTTCAGCGTCCACAGGCAACGCCTGCGGTTTTCCGGGCGCTGCCGCAACGGGTGGAGCATACGGTAATGTCCGCCGCAGGCCGTCTCGTGGCGCAGCAAATAACGTTCGGCCCCGGCTTCGAAAAACATCCGATAGGCTTCGTCGCTGCATTCTCCCACCGAAAGCGTCACGGCGCAGTCGGGAAACTCGCGGCGCACGGCGGCCACCAGCGGCGCGATGCGCTCGGGCGGATACTGCGGATCCTCGCCGCCCTGCAGCACAAACGTGCGGAACCCCAAACCGTAGCCTTGCCGGCAGCAGCCGAGGATCTCCTCCTCGCTGAGGCGGTAGCGGCGCACGGCGCCGTTGCCGCGGCGGATGCCGCAGTAATAACAATCGTTGCGGCACTCGTTGGTGAATTCGATCAGGCCGCGCGTGTACACCTCGTCGCCGTAACAGGCGCGGCACAGAGCGCCCGCCGCCTCCGCCAGCGTGCGGCGCAGTCCGGGCGAATTGTCTTCGAGCAGCGTCTGCAGATCCCGCGGCGGCAAATCGTGCTCCGCGATCAGGCGCGTTGCGATCGCCTGGATTTTTTCATTCATGGCGGAACTCTCTTCCGGCTCTCGACGGCTGCCGACTGGGGATGCCGGCCGGCGCGGCGGGGATCTCCCTTTTCCTTCCGAACCGCGCGAACGGAAAGGGCCCCGTCAGCGACGAAAGCGCCAGCGGAAAAATCCACGGTCCCGGCAGCCCCGCCCCAAAGCCGTCCTGTTGCCGTTTTTTCGCCATCGCACCTCGCCCCCCTCCCGACGAACATTATCACAAAATCCAGTCGATGTCGAACAAACCGACACAAAAGCGCCGGCGTTTTTTCCCGTAGGGTCGTTCCGTGTGGAACGATCCTACGGGAAAAAACAAACATTTCATCGTTCGGCGTCCGCGCGCCAACGGGAAAGCGTTCCGTTATTTTTGTCGTATACAAAAAATGACAAATCGTATTTTATTATTAATTTCGAACAGAAGAAATATTTCATCTCCGATTTTCTATAGTCAGAGCTAAAATTATTTTGTATAATCAAATTATGCACTAATTGCGCTAAGGTCCTGAGAACTTCTCTCCGTCGGAGCGCAAATGAATCGACTCTCACGCCGCAGGCATGAGAGCGAAATTTTTGAGGAGGTGTTTTTTCATCATGAGCAGCACTTGGAATGGCAATTTCAGCTACAAAGCGATGCACACGCGCCCTTCTCCCGTCCGTGAGATCCTGGCGGTCATCAAAAAGCCCGGCATGATCTCCTTCGCCGGCGGCATGCCCGCGCCCGAGGTTTTTCCCGTCAACGAGTTCTACGAGAGCGCCCACCTGCTCAAGGACAACGGCACCGAACTGCTCCAGTACGGCACCACCGACGGCAACCCGGCGTTGCGCGAGTTTCTGATCGACTTCACGGCCCCGCGCCTCGGCCGCAAGGTCGGCATGGACCAGATTTTCCTGACCACCGGTTCGCAGCAGGCGCTCGACCTGTTCGCCTGGGCCATGCTCGACCCCGGCGACGTCGTCATCACCGAAGATCCGTCTTACATGGCCGCCATCACCGTGTTCATGAATCACGGCGGCGTGTGCCGCGGCATCCCCTGCGACGCCGACGGCCTTCAAGTCGAAAAGTTGCCCGCCCTGATCGAGTCGCTGCGCGCCGAGGGCAAAAAGGTCAAGTTCATTTACACCATCGTCAACTTCCAAAACCCCGGCGGCATGACTATGGGCGTCGAAAAGCGCAAGAAGCTGGCGGCCATCGCCGAGGAGTACGACATCGGCATTTTCGAGGACGATCCTTACGGCTACGTGCGCTATGAAGGCGAGCACCTGCCCTCCATCTTCTCGTTCGACAAGGTCGGCAACGTGCTCTATGCCGGTTCGTTCTCCAAGATTCTGGCCCCCGGCACGCGTACGGGCTGGGTCATCGGCGACCCGTCCATCGTCCGCAAGATGTGCGTCTTCAAACAGAGCACCGATCTCTGTTCCAGTTCCGTCGATCAGGCCCTGATCGCCGAGTACTGCCAGAAAGGACATCTTGTCAGACATCTGCCCAAGATCATCGACAACTACCGCAGACGCCGCGATTCCATGGAAGAGAGCATGAAGCGCCATCTGTCGCCTCTCGGCGTCACGTGGGTCAAGCCTCAGGGCGGCTTCTTCTACTGGATCAACGTCCCCGGCGTCAACACCGACGAACTGATGAAACGCGCGCTCGAGAAGAAGGTCGCCTTCATCCAAGGATCCGCCTTCGCCGTCGAGCCCGGCGCCTGCACCAACAACGCCCGTTTGAACTACACCTACTGCTCGCCCGAGGTCATCGAAGAAGGCATCGCCCGCGTCGCCGCGGCAATCCAGGAGATGAAGAGCGAAGCCGAGGGGATCAAGGCTTAGTTCTCCGCAATCGTTTGGGAGGGGAAATTCCCCTCCTTTTTTAAAAGGCGCTTGGAATTTTTCGTGAAGAGTCACCGTCGGCGCAAAGGAGATTATTCGTGAGAAAACTCTTTTTTTCGATGTTTTTAGGGATCCTGACGGGCGGGATTTTCGCGGCGTCGGCCTCCGCGTTTCATTACGAAAACGGCCGTTTCGGCTATGGCGTCGACGTGCCGGAGGGATTCGCGCCGCAGCCGGAGGCCGAAAACGGCGACGGACGCGTTTTCATCAGTCGCTCTCCGCAGGGAGAGATCGCCGTCTGGGCGCAGTACAACGCGCTCGAACAGACGCTCGCCGAGGCAGCCGACTTCGCCGCCGGAGAGCGCGTCATCGCTTACCGGCGTCTGAACGGGAAACAGAACTGGTTCGTGCTGTCATGGCTCGACGACGAAGGAAAGGTCGTCTACTTGCGGCAGCAGCTCAGCGGCGACACGATCTACGCGCTCCGGTTCACCTACCCTCAAAGCGAACAAAAAGCGTTCGATACCATCATCGCGAATACGGTCACGTCGTTCAAAATTCCGCCGGCGAACCGGTAGTTCCCGTCGGGGCCGCATTCCCCCGCCGTGCGGCGGAGGAAGCTCCGAATGGAATATTTCAACTCCAGGAGGGATGCATCATGCGCAAATTTTTGACGGTGCTTTTGGCGACGGCGTTCCTGTGCGCAGCCGGTACGGCTTTCGCGGCGGCGCCGTTCCACATCGGCGTCTGCACGGAGACCGTCTCGCAGGCGGAAGACAACCTGCGCGGCGCCGAGGAACTGATCCGCCGCTACGGCGAAGTGGCCGACGGCGGCTACATCAAGCACGTGACGATGCCGGACAACTTCATGGCCGAGATGGAGACCACCATCAGCCAGATCGCGGCCTTCGCTGACGATCCGCTGATGAGGGTGGTCGTGGTCATGACGGCCGTCCCGGGCACGACCGAGGCGTTCCGCCGTATCCGCGAAAAGCGTCCCGACATTCTGCTCTTCGCCGGTCAGCCGCAGGAGGATCCCGGCGTCATCGAGAGCATCGCCGATCTCGCCACCAACGTCGATTCGATCACTCGCGGCTATCTGATCATCTACGGCGCCAAGAAGCTGGGCGCCACGGATTTCGTGCACATTTCCTTCCCGCGCCACCTCAGTTCCGAGCTGATGCTGCGCCGCTTCAACATCATGAAGGCGGCCTGCGAGGACATGGGCATCGCCTTCCATGCCGAGACGGCGCCCGACCCGATGAGCGACGTCGGCGTAGCCGGCGCGCAGCAGTTCATCCTCGAACACGTGCCCACGTGGCTTGACCGTTACGGCCAGAAGACGGCGTTCTTCTGCACCAACGACGCTCACACCGAGCCGCTGCTCAAGCAGATCGCCGCGCTCGGCGGCATTTTCGTCGAAGCCGACGTGCCTTCGCCGCTGATGGGCTATCCCGGCGCGCTGGGCCTGGATCTTTCCAGCGTGGCCGGTGATTTCCCCGCCATCCTCAAACGTATCGAAGAAGAGGTCGTCAGGCGCGGCGGCGCAAAGCGCATGGGCACCTGGGCCTATTCCTCCGGCTTCACGGCCGTGGTCGGGCTCGCCGAGTACGGCAAAAAATGCGCGGAAGCCGGCGTCAGCGCCCAGAATTTCCGCCGCCAGTTCAAGGCCGACGACCTGTTCGCCGTTTACGCGGCCAACACGCCCGGCGCCAAGTGGAACGGATCTTACTACCGCGACGCGCAGACGGGGCTGGAAAAGAAGAATCACCTGCTGGTCTATCAGGACACGTACGTGTTCGGCCAAGGCTACCTGGGCAACACCGAGCTGCCGATCCCCGAGAAATATCTCGCGATCAAATAAGATCTCTTAAAAAGATCGCGCCGCAATACTGATTCTTTACTAAAACGACGAATGTTCTCCAAGCCCCAGGGAAGATCTACAAAGCGAGTTGCGCAGGCCGCGCAGCGGTCGAGACAGTCCTGAGCGACTGGACGCCTTCGAAGAGCGAGGCAACTCGTTCGTCGTTTTCCACCAAGAGTCGGTAGAGAAACTCGGACGTTTCCTCTCGAACTCCTTCCCCGTTCCCCCTCGCCCCAGGAGACTCGGAGATTGAAAGCCCCTAGGATGTGAGATCATATGAACTCGAAGAACAAGGAAATTATCGTGATGGGTTTCGGTTTGTTTGCCATGTTTCTCGGCGCGGGCAACATTATTTTTCCTCCCTATATCGGAATTATCTCCGGCACAAAGTGGCCCACAGGCCTCTTAGGCTTCGCAGTCACGGGAATCGGAATGCCTTTGCTCGGGCTGCTTGCCACATTCAGAGCCGGGGGCAATATCGACAAATTTGCAGGGAAGGTCAGTCTGCCTTTTGCAAAGGCTTTCAATTTTGCCATCCTTCTGTGTATCGGGCCGCTGTTTGCCATTCCCCGGACGGCAGCGACGACCTTCGAGGTGGGAATCCTTCCCCTTTTGGGGGCCTTTGACCCGGGGAGTATTCTGGGCATTTCCTGGAGCGCGATCGCGGTTTCCCTAATCTTCTTCGCCGTCACGCTCTATTTTTCTCTCAATCCTTCCCAGGTGCTTGACCAGATTGGGACATACTTCACCCCTTTTTTAATTCTGATGCTGGGCTTCATCATCGTCAAGGGAATTCTCGTGCCTATCGGCAAACCGGCCGCTCCTGTGGTCGACAACGCCTTTGCTCTCGGTTTCACCGAGGGCTACCAGACCATGGACGCTCTTGCCTCAATGGCCTTTGCGAGCATCATCATGGCTGACATCATGGGCCACGGTCACGGCAATACTAAGGAAGGACTATCAATGGCCGTCAAGGTCGCTCTCGTTTCCATGCTGGGCTTCCTCTTTGTCTACGGAGGGCTTGTCTACCTGGGAGCTTCGGGGGGAGAGAGCTTCGCCAATACGAAGGACGGGCACACCGCCATCACGGTCAGACTCGTGGACGCTATCGCCGGCGACACCGGCAGATACGCCTTGGCCAGCGCCATGACCTTCGCCTGTCTGACCACAGCGATCGGTCTCACCACGGCGGTGGCGGGATATTTCGAAAAGCTCCTGGACAAACGGCTCTCCTATAGGGGCCTGGTCTGGATCATCGTCACCGCCAGCGCCGTCCTTTCGGTGTACGGGGTGAGGCACATCATCTCTTTGTCCGTACCGGTCCTGTACGCTCTTTACCCTGTGGCCATCGTCCTGATCCTCCTGAACTTGTTTGATCGGGGAATCACCCCCGGGGTCTACCGAGGAGCCGTCGTCGGAGCTTTCCTCATAGGGATCCTCTATGGCTTACAGCATGTGAGCACAGTTGCTGACCAAGCCAAAAATATGCTGGCCGCCATCCCGCTTGGGCAGGAGGGCTTTGCCTGGATCTTTACGAGCGCCCTCGGCGGAATCGCCGGAGCAGCCTGGACAAGGAGACGCCGCAAAAACGCAGCGCCCGAAAAATAATACTCGTTCTTTAGTAGAATGACTCGACTGTGAAAGCTCGGTGCCCCGCGAAGGTCCCGTCGCTCAGAACTGTCTCGACCGCTGCGCGGTCTGCGCAACTCGCTTTGCGTATTTCCTTCGGGGCGCTCTTGCTGTTTGGTATTTCGGAATAGTAGCAATCGCTCAAGACGGCGGCGTTCCTGCCTGGGACGCCGCCGTTTCCCGTCTCGTTTTCGCGCCTCGGACGCCGCCGGACGGAACGGCGCGCGGACGGCGGCAAGATCTCGCTTGAGCCTTCATGGATTTGTCGTATAATGGAGCCTGTCGGTCTCTTCGTTGTGCAAAGGACGCCGCCGTCATGTGAACGGCGGCCGGAAGTTCTCCGCGCGTCTCGCGGGCCGCCCGCGCGGGGACGGCGGCACTGAGCCTTGTGGGATCACAGCATATCGCCGGCGCGGGACCGGCGAAAGGCGCGACGTGCTTTCAGCGCGGCCGAAAAAACGGAGGAGGTTCTCGCCCATGAAAAACATGGACCGCCGCTTTCGCCAGGCCAACTTCGAAGCCCTGTGCTCCATAGTCTTGGCGCTGTCGTTCTTCGTCTGGTGGTACGCTTTCGCCTACGGGCTGGGGTCGGGGGATCCCGCGCGCTACCGCTTCGTGTTGGGGCTGCCGGAATGGTTCTTTTACAGTTCCGTCGCCGGCCCGGCGCTGTTCTGCGTTTTGGCGTGGCTGATGGTGAAGTTTTTGTTCAAAAACGTCTCGCTGGCCCCGCACGAGAAGGAGGACGCCGCCCATGATTAACTGGCCGCTGCTGACTCCCGTGCTCGCCTATCTGGCCGGCGTTTATCTGCTGGCGCTGTACAGCGGCGCGCGCATGGGCAGGAGCAAAAATTTCCTCAGCGAATACTTTATCGGCAGCCGCAGCATGGGCGGCTTTGTGCTGGCGATGACACTGGTCGCCACCTACACGTCGGCGTCGAGTTTCATCGGCGGCCCCGGCGTGGCCTACAGGACGGGGCTGGGCTGGGTGCTGCTGGCGGTGATTCAGGTGCCCACGGCCTGGCTGACGCTGGGCGTGCTCGGCAAAAAGTTCGCCATCGTCGCCCGCCGCATCGACGCGATCACGGTCAACGACTTTCTGCGCGAGCGCTACCGCAGCCCGCTGCTGGTCGTGGTCGCTTCCGTCAGCCTGATTTTGTTCTTCCTCTCGGCGATGACAGCGCAGTTCATCGGCGGCGCGCGGCTGTTCGAGACGATCACCGGCCTGCCCTATCTGTGGGGGCTGGTCATCTTCGCCGGCACGGTCATCCTCTACACGACCGTCGGCGGCTTCCGCGCCGTGGCGCTCACCGACGCGCTGCAGGGCATGGTCATGATCCTCGGCACGATCGCCATGATCTGGGGCATTTCCGTTTCCGGCGGCGGCATGAAGGCCGTCATGGGCAAGATCGCCGCGGCCGATCCGGCGCTGCTCACGCCGTTCGGCCCGGATAACTTCATCGCCAAGCCGTTCATCCTTTCCTTCTGGGTGCTGGTCTGCTTCGGCACGGTTGGCCTGCCGCACACCGTCGTGCGCTGCATGGGTTACAAAGATTCGCGGTCGATGCACGGGGCTATCGTCATCGGCACGTTCGTCGTCAGCTTCATCATGCTCGGCATGCACCTCTGCGGCGCGCTCGGCAGCGCCGTGCTGCCGGGGCTGGAGGTGCCCGATTCGATCATGCCGCAGCTGGCCGTAAAGGTCCTGCCGCCGGCCGTGGCGGGCCTGTTCCTGGCGGGGCCGCTGGCGGGCGTGATGTCCACCATCGACTCGCAGCTGATCCAGATGTCTTCGACCATCGTCAAAGACCTTTACATCAACTACGTCGATCCGGCCGCCGCCGGCGACGAACGGCGCGTCAAAAAGCTGAGCTTCTTCAGCACGGCCGTCCTCGGCGCGGTCGTGTTCCTCGCCGCCGTGCGGCCGCCCAGCCTGATCGTGTGGCTGAACCTGTTCGCCTTCGGCGGCATGGAAGCGGCCTTCCTCTGGCCGCTCGTGCTCGGGCTCTACTGGCGGCGCGCCAACGCCGCCGGCGCGCTCGCCTCCGCCGTCTGCGGCGTCGGCTGCTACTTCGTCATGGGCGCGTGGCTGAAGAATTTTTACGGCATGAACGTGATCGTTCCCAGTCTGATCATCGGGCTTTCCGCGTTCGTCGCCGTCAGTCTGCTCACTCCCCCGCCGCCGGCCGACGTGATCGACACGTTCTGGGGCGAATAGCGCCGCGAAAAAAACAAAGAGAACTGTTCCACGTGGAACTATGCACGTCGATCCCCGATGAATACCGCTTCATCGGGGATCGCGCTTTTTCACATTTGTTTTTTCCCGCGTCTTTTCATGGTGGATTTTATCGGAAAGCGCTATAATCGGTGTCGGTACGAAAATTCTTGCGATTCAGGGAGGTTTTTCCCGTGACGTTCGACGTCAAGAAGCAGTTCAGCGCCGCCGCGCTCGGCATTCGTCCCTCGCCGATCCGCGACATGTTTCATCTGCTCCGTCAGCCCGGCATGATCAGTTTCGCGGGCGGCATGCCCGCGCCGGAAGTGTTCCCCGTGGAGGAATTTTACGCCGGCGCGTCGGTCCTGCGCGAGCAAGGGCGCGACGTCCTCCAGTACGGTACCACCGAAGGCTATCCGCCGCTGCTGGACTTTCTCCGCGCCCGGATGGCGCCCCGTCTCGGGCGCGCCGTTTCGCGCGACGAGATCCTCGTCACTTCGGGCAGCTCGCAGGTCTGCGACCTGTTGATCCGCGCCACCGTCGACCGCGGCGATTACGTCGTCACCGAGGAGCCGACGTTTCTCGGCAACTCGCTGAACATGTACAATCAAGGGGCGAAGTTCATCACCGTCCCCTGCGACGGCGACGGCATGATGGTCGATCTGCTCCCGGAAAAGCTGGACCGGGCTCTCGCCGACGGCCACAAGGTGCGTTTCGTTTACACGATCCCCAACTTCCATAATCCCTCAGGTGTCACGCTCTCGCTCGGGCGCCGTCAAAAACTCGTGGAGATCGCCCACCGCTACGGCCTGATCATCATGGAGGACGACCCGTACGGCAGCGTGCGCTTCGAGGGCGAAGACTTGCCGACGCTCTGCTCGCTCGACGGCGAGGGCTGCGTGCTGTACGCCGGCTCGTTCTCCAAGATTCTCGCGCCGGGCACGCGCGTGGGCTGGTGCGTCGGCCCCGCCGAGCTGATCCGCACGCTGGCGGTCTTCAAGCAGGGGGCGGACACCAGCACCAGCGTCGTGTCGCAGGCGCTGGTCTACAAATACTGCGCGTCGGGCGCGCTCGACGCCAATCTGCCCAAGATCGTCGACAACTACCGCCGCAAGCGCGACCTCATGGAAGCGGCGCTGCGCAAATATCTGCCGCCGGGCGAAGCGGAGTGGGTCACGCCGCACGGCGGCTTCTTCTACTGGATCACGACGCCGCGCATCGACGGCCGCGAACTGTTCGAAAGGGCGATCGCGCGCAAAGTGGCCTTCGTCGTCGGCGGGCCGTTCTTCCCCAACGGCGGCGGCGAGCACAGTTTCAGGATGTGCTTCACCTTCGCCACGCCCGAGCAGACGGACGCCGGCGTCAAAGCCCTCGGCGAAGCGATGCGCGAGCTACTGCCCGCCGCGTCGCGCTGAACGAACGACAAAAACGCCTTTTCCACATCCGTGCGGTGGAAAAGGCGTTTTTCGTCATGCAAAATATTTCAGCGGCCGTAGGCCATGTCTTCGAAGCGCGTGTACTCGCGCAGGAAGACGAGCTTCACCTTGTCGGTGGGGCCGTTGCGGTTCTTGGCGATGTCGAGCGAGGCCGAGTTGTCGTTGCGGCCTTCCGGATCCTTGGCGTAGTAGCTCTCGCGGTACAGCAGGGCGACGAGATCGGCGTCCTGCTCGATGGCGCCGGAATCGCGCAGGTCGGAGAGCTGCGGCGTCTTTTCGTTGCGGCTCTCGACGGCGCGCGACAGCTGCGACAGGGCGATGACGGGCACTTCCAGCTCGCGGGCGATGGCTTTCAGCCCGCGGGAGATCTCGGCCACTTCGTTCTGTTTGCTGTCCATGGTGCGGCTGGCGTTCATCAGCTGCAGGTAATCGACGACGATCAAGCCCAGTTCGCCGTGTTTGGCCTTGAAGCGGCGGGCGCGGGCTTTCAACTCGATCGTGGAGAGGATGGAGCTGTCGTCGATGTACAACGGCGCTTCGATGAGGATCGAGGCGGCGTCCTGAAGGGCCTTCCAGTCGCCGCGCGCGAACGAGCCGTTGACCAGTTCCTGAAGGTTCATGCGCGCTTCGGCGCCCAGCAGGCGCAGGGCCAGCTGCTCGGCCCCCATTTCCAGGCTGAAGACGAGCACGGGCAGCTGCGCTTTGACGGCGACGTTGCGCGCGATGTTCATGGCCAGGGCGGTCTTTCCCATCGAGGGACGGGCGGCGATGATGTTCAGCGCGCCGCGCTGCAGGCCGCTGGTGAGCCGGTCGATGCCGATGAAGCCGCTGGTGATGCCGGTGATGCCGGTGTCCTCGCGGTTGAAGGCTTCTTCGATCTTGTTGAAGGTGGAGGGCATGACGTCGCGCAGACTTTTGAAGTTGGCCTCGTTGCGCTGGCGCGACACTTCGAAGACGAAGCGCTCGGCGTCCTCCAGCAGTTCGCTCAGGTCCTTGCTCTCGTCGTAGCCCATGCGCACGATGGCGTTGCCGGCGCTGATCAGGCGGCGGTGGATGGCTTTGTCGCGCACGATGCGGGCTTGATAGGCGGCGTTGGCCGCCGTGGGCACGCTGTCGATGACGGCGGCGAGGAACGCCTGCCCCCCCAGCTGCGCGTGCATGCCTCGTTGCTGCAGCTCGGCGCTGAGCGTGAGCATGTCCACGGGGCGGCTGCTCTTGACCATGTCCATGATCACGTTGAAGACGTCGCGGTAGTTCAGGTCGTAAAAATCGTCGGGCGACAGAAACTCGGTGACGTCGACCAGCGCTTCGCGGTCGAGCAGGCAGGCGCCGAGGACCGCCCGTTCGGCGTCGAGATTGCTCGGCGGCAGGCGGTCGAAGATCTCGTCAGGCACGGCCTTACTGCTGTCCTTCCACGGACAGCGTCATGGCGCACTCGACGCCGGCGTAGAGCTTCAGCGTCAGCGGATAAGCTCCCAGCGCCTTGACGGCGCCGTCGATCTTGACGTTTTTCTTGTCGAGTTTCACGCCGTACTGAGCTTCCAAAGCTTCGGCCACCTGGGCGGCGGTGACGCTGCCGAACAGCCGTCCGCCTTCGCCGGCGCCGACGCTCATCTTGATGACCTTGCCGGCGATCTTCGCCTTCACGGCTTCGGCTTCGGCGGTAAGCTTCAAGTCGCGGCGCTCGGCCGCGGCGGCCAACTCGTCGCCCGTGAGCTCGGGCAGTCCGAAGGCGGCCTGGGCCAGAAGATCGGTGGCCGTATGAGGCGCGTACCACTTCTCGTAAATGGCCGGATCCTTCAGGCGGAAATCGGCCGACAGGTCGACGACCGTGACGCCGGCGGCCATAAGGTCGGGCGCCATGCCCATGGCTGCCTTGTGGGGCACCGCCAGAAACACCACGTCGAAGGCAGAGAAGTCGGTGTCCTCGTGGGTAGAGAACGCCAAATCGGTCACGCCGGTGAACGCGGGGTATACCTACTTCCAGAAAGCCGAAACCAAAGTCTGCCAACTCATCAAAAGCCTCTGCATTCTTATCAAACCCGGCAGACAGTCCAATTCGGTTCTTAAATTGCAAATGCCCATACGAAAATGGATCAGAAACTCTGCTGTAGCCTCTCACGCAAGCTCGGACCGGAAACAAATAGCGATAAAACTTCAACCAGCTTAAAAGCATCCGGTGCACTTTTTCCGGATCAATGCAAAATAATAACGGCCTAATGATTAAATTATACATATTCATATACCTGTTTAATAGTAAATACATAAGTCTATATCTGAAATTATACTTTTCAGGAGTATTTTTACAGATGCAAAGTAAGTTCTTTTTAGCCGGATATTGAAGTTCGTTTTTTTTATACCCGATAACTTTTAATTATTCCTATTTCTTATTGCTTGTGCAATGGGTACAAAAAGAACTTTCAATCGTCTCTTTTATAAAAGTATGTAAACAACAGGTTTATATAAGAATAAAAGCAATAGAAAGAAATGAATAAAAAGAGATTAATCGGATATCTGTTGGTAATAGTATCTGTAGGTTGTATTCATGCACAGGAGAAAAAGTTATCTGTACCCGAATACAAGCTATGGTACGACTGTCCCGCACAGGTATGGACCGAGGCATTACCCCTTGGGAATGGTCG
>ERZ856578.5327-NODE-5327-length-15838-cov-114.216420_pt1 | contig 15838 bp, 12 predicted proteins | sample MGYA00514384_ERZ856578 | MGnify/ENA primary metagenome ERZ856578 (study PRJEB29103, sample SAMN06111958) | human gut metagenome | biome: human gut; feature: ankylosing spondylitis patient; material: healthy_person | host: Homo sapiens | place: China:Hangzhou...
CTTTTGGCGCTTCACCCGACGGTGATCCGCGGTAACGCCTCAGAGATTTTGGCCCTTGCAGGAATGGGCAAAGGCGGCAAGGGGGTAGACAGTACCGACTCTAGTGATGCCGCTCTTGAAGCGTCCGTCAAACTTGCTCGTGAGTACAACACCATCGTCTGCGTCACTGGAAAAACTGACTACGCCACTGACGGCAAGGAAATTCTTTCGTGTACCGGCGGCTCCGTTAAGGCAACGCTTGTGGTCGGAACCGGCTGCTCCCTGTCAGCCATGGTGGCAGCCTTCGTTGCTCAAACCGAACATCCCCTTGAGGCTGTCATTTCCGCCTGTGCGCTTGCCAAACGAGCCGCACAACAGGCTGCTGGCGTAGCACGTGGTCCAGGTAGCTTTGCTGTGGCTTACATTGACGCTCTGAACCTTCTTCAAGCCAAGGACTTTTATTGATGCGACAACCCATCGATCTTTCTGTATATCTGGTATTGGACCCCGATTTATGTGGTGGCGCTCAAGGCATGATCGACACCACGCGCGCGGCAGTACAAAACGGTGCCACCTGTGTTCAATTGCGGGCTCCGTATTGGAAAAAGAGGGCACTGGTTGAGTGCGGTCGTGCACTGAAGTCTGTTCTCGCTGATTTCCATGTTCCTCTGATCATCAATGATCATGCAGATGTCTGTCTAGCTGTTGACGCCGAAGGTTTGCATATCGGGCAGGACGATTTATCTCCCAGCGATGCTCGCGCCATCATCGGAAACGAAAAGCTACTAGGGCTCTCTGTGTCCAACGAACAGGAACTCTCTGCAGTAGATGTTCGTTTGGTTGATCATCTTGGAATCGGACCGATTTTCTCGACGAGCACCAAACCGGATGCGAGCGACGCCCTCGGCATCGATGGGTTTGCCTCTCTGGCTTCATGCAAACCGTGCCCAATTGTTGCCATCGGCAGCGTCAAGGTTCCGATCGTTGGCGATTTAATTCATGCCGGAGCTGACGGTGTCGCAGTCGTTTCGGCCATTTGCGGACAAACAAATCCGGGTTTGGCAACGAAAGAGTTGGTTCGCGCTGTGCAAGCCGCTCGACTTGAGAGCGCATCTAAGCACTCTCACCTAAAATAGGGGTTTAAACCAATCACAAAGGATTTCTCACTGCTATGGCTACAAGCAAAAGATCGTTGGTTCGGCTGACTCTTCAGCAGGCAAAGATTATTTTGCTTGCCAAAGCTGTAGAGGAATCCAAAGACCCTCACATCAAATGGACATCGGCCGACGCAGAAGCTGCCAGTCTTCGCGCTGCCCATACAGTTGGAGAGTCGGCCGATGCCGTAAAACTCCTGGTTGAACGCGCAAAAGCGGTATTACGGACGGCCGCTGAACGCGGCGTTAATACGACCGTAAGTACCAAGGCTCGCCTTCCTCAATTTTTCTCGCCGTTATTCATCCTCTCGGCATTTGTACTCGGCACTCTCACGGATCGCATTGCGAGTCCCGAACACATTGTCAATCTGCTCTCTCCCCCATATTGGGGCGTGATCCTCTGGAATCTCGTTGTTTATCTCGCGCTATTTTGCTGTGCCATCGGAATAGTCGGAACCGGAACCAATCGATTTGCGTTGCCCTTACGAAGCAGCCTCAACGCATTTGTTCAAAAGACAAGCTACGGCACATTGCGTCGTTCCGGTTTCAAGTCGCACTTCTACAGCGAATGGTCGTCGTTTGTTGCGCCGCTGATTCGCATGAACGTAGCCCGTACCTTGCATTTCGCAGCCCTTTTCTTTGCTTTGGGCATCATCGTGAGTCTTTTGGTACGTGGTTTCGGTACATCCTACTGGGCAGGTTGGGAGAGCACATGGCTTGCGGAAAGCCCTGAAAGCGTAAAGGCCTTCATTGACTATACCTACGGCCTCATACCCGCTGTTGGACCGCTACCTCCCATGCCCGATCTCGCTCAGATAGTTGAAATGCGGGCAGACCGTCTCCCATATCTCGAAAGTCCTGTTTCAGCAGCTCCCTGGCTCATTCGAATGATGATTCTGATGGGAGTTGTCGTTATTGTTCCTCGCCTGATCTTCGCATGCTTTGACACGTGGCGAATGGGACGTTTTAAAACACAAACCTCTCTTTCTATTGAGTCGCCCTACTACGAAAACATTCTTGTCCAATGCGCGCAGGACGCCGTTCTGGGGAGCTTATTGATTGTCACATCGTCCGTGAATCGTCCCTTGCGGGATCAAACAATCGCTGTTCTCTGCAAGCATTGGGGAAATGCAGAGGACTCAGCGGTTAAGTCCGTTGACTTTGACGATGAAGAATCGTGCATTCCAGCCATCCCTACCGGCCCCCGTAAGCCGATCGTTATCGTCTGGTTTGATGGCATTGAAACGCCGGAAGAAGAAGTGCACGGCGCAGTCATTGAACGTTTGCGTAAATCTTATGAATCCAATGATTCTGCTGTCTTTGCCGCACTCCTTGACATGAAGGAATTTGATCAACGCTTCTCTTCAATGCCGACACGCATCAAGGATCGACAGGAATCTTGGGAAGCATTGAGCAATGCGCATCAGATCAAACTGTTTGTTTTACGTGACTCTTCCGAGTCTCAACTAGAAGTAATCAAGACAATTCGAGCCTGGGCAGCTCCTCGAATTTCATCCGATCAAATCCACACGGTGACTGACACTGACAACAAGGAAAAGAACAATGAGTAATGATCCGATGCGAATTCATTTGAGTTTGGTCAGTCATACCAATATCGGTAAAACGACGTTGGCGCGTACATTGTTGGGGCGAGACATCGGTGAGGTTGCTGACCGTGCCCATGTCACCGAAACAACGGATGACTACGTACTAGCTCGAACCCCCGAGGGATGTGAACTCATTCTCTGGGACACGCCGGGATTTGGCAATTCTGTTGCTCTCGCGAAACGTCTGAAAGGCAGAGCCAATCCGGTAGGTTGGTTTTTGTCTGAAGTTTGGGATCGTGTCGCAAACAAATCTCTGTGGCTAAACCAGAAAGCGCTCAAACACGTGAAAGAGACATCGAGCGTTGTGCTCTATCTTGTCAATGCAACTGAATTACCCGACTCTGCTCCATATGTGAGTGCAGAGATGCAAATTCTCGAGTGGATTGAGAAACCAGTGATTGTGTTACTCAATCAAATGGGAGAGCCGAAACCGCCGGAAGCTGAACAGGCAGATGTTGATCGCTGGACAAATGCTATGACGTCGTATCCAATCGTGAAATCCGTGCTTCCGATGGACGCATTCGCAAGGTGCTGGGTACAGGAATACGCGCTCTTTGACGCTATAGCAAAGGCGCTACCAGAAGAGCTTCAAGCAACATTTGATGCATTGCAAGAAGTTTGGTCGAGAAAACGCCGCGCGGCTTATAACGCCAGCATTCAAGCATTAGCACATTATTTTGAAAAACTCGCTAATGATCGCGAGATTGCAGAAACTGCGTCAGTTATGGATCAGATCAAGTACCTTGGGAAGCGTCTGGGTCTTTACAAAAACGAAACAAACTCTGATCCGATTGGCGCCGCTCAAACAGCTTTAGCTTCCCGGGCTGCTGACGAGTTTTGTGCACTAATTGATAAACTGATTGAAATCAACTCACTCAAAGGCAAAGGGGCCAAAAAAGAACTACTTCGTCGCATGCAGTCCGATTGGGAAATAACTAGCTCAGTGCCACTTACCCACGCGACTGTTGCAGGAGCTATCGGTACGGGTGCGGCTAGCGGCTTGGTCAGCGATCTAGCGACAGGAGGCCTATCCCTGGGACTCGGAACATTGGTTGGCGCCATTATTGGCGCACTCGGCGGTGCTGGTCTTGCTGTCGCTTATAACCATAAAAAGGCACTCAATGGGACAACCGTTATGTGGTCAAAAGAGGCACTCGACCGGTTTTTCGCTGACTCTGTTCTTCTCTATATATCCATCGCTCATTTTGGCAGAGGAAGGGGAAATTGGACTGACAAGGAATACCCTCAATTCTGGAGACAGCATCTAAAAAAAATTATCTCAAATGGAAATAACTCTCAGACCAATCCTATTGAAAAGTACGATAGCTTTATTAAATCCACGCTCAGATATCAATATCCAAAGATTCAGTTTTAGATTAAGATCTTAAAAAGACTTTTCATATCAGAGCAAAAAGTTCAATAAATTAATTATGTCTTCTCAAAAAGCGGTAACATATCTTATAAATCTTAAAAGGTGTCCTGAACGGCTAGATAAGATGAAAAAGTCGTTGGCATCTCTAAATATAGAATTTGAGCGAATCGAAGCTGTAGACAGTAAAAAGCTATCACAATCAGATTACAACATCTGTAAAGCCCCGAACAGAGAATATCCTTACAAACTCTGGGATGGCGAGTTAGCTTGCTTTCTAAGCCACAAACGTTGTTGGACAAAATTAGTGAATTCACCGTACGACTGGGCTCTGATTTTTGAAGATCATTGCGTTCTTTCTCCGAAATCCAAGAACTACTTCAACTCCACAGACTGGATTCCTGAAGGATGCGAAATCGTTCAATTTACATACTCAGACAACCCAGTATTCTATAGCGAACAAATAAACCTTGCTGATGGCAATACTTTGCTTAAAGCCCAATACACTTCACCGATTGGCACTTCTGCCTATTATATCTCCAAACATGCCGCAAAGTTAGCCCTTGAATATTCAAATGAAATTTTGTCACCAATCGATAACTATTTATTTGGATATTGGTCGCTATTTTCTACAAAAATTTCGTACTGGCGCCTATGTGGAGCTATCCTTAAAAGAGACCCCTCTCTAAGTACAACAATTAAAGATGTACAACATAAAAATCGCAAGCTGTATCCTTCTCGCTTTTTCCTAAAATTAACCTTTGCGATTCGACGTTGCTTTTTAAATAAGACATACCAGTATTGGTGCCAATAAATAATAAAAACACCAAGACAAACAAGTTATAAAACTCAATCTGTATCTTGTGCTGATAATTTGTCTCTAAAAATTATGCTGCCAATTGATTTCGCATATTTGCGGCGTGACGGTTCCGATCCTAAATTTATTAATGAGAAAAAATCAAGATAAAAAACTAACGTTCCAACCATCCATTGATAACATTGAGAGCTAAGATATACTCAATTCAACGAATTGAAATACTCGCTTCGTTCGATTCACAGATGCGCCCCTTGGTATCGATATATATTTATCGTCACAAACAATCAAAGACCTGCCTGGCTGAAAAAATTACGATAAAATAAAAATATTTGATCACAAAGATATTATTCTCTAAGAGGCTTATCCGACGCATTCGTCAATTTGCATTGAAATGCATTTAGACAAAATTCCTGGACTATCAGAAAACTTTGTCTACGCAAATAATGATATGTTGCTTAATAGGAAATTAGAACCACAAGATTTCTTTAGTCCTGATGGCAAACCAATTGTGTGGCTTCATAAGGCATCCCAAACCCTTCCTCGCTAATTGATGTTGAACATCAACTACAAGATATTCAAGATACTAGTTGGAATCAAACGGAGCGTAGAGCCTGGGTATTATTTTTCAAAAAAAATAATACCTTAGTCCCACTCGAATCACCAGCTCGTTCTATGGATGCATACAACTTAAGTATGTTTAGATCAACAATAGAAAAATACCTGGAGATCTTACAACTAAATTCCTCGCCAATCAGAACTGGCCATGAAGTCTCTCGCATTCTTTTTTCGTATGAAATGGCTCACGTTTACAAATGTGAGTTACGATTCAATCCAAAAAGCAATTTTATCAATTGATTACTAACTCACTTATTTCCACTAGATACCTATGCTGTCGTCCGTCCCAATCCTTCCAAATTAGAAAGAGATCTAAAAATAATGAAACCGAAAACATTCTGTATCAATAATCTAACCGAAAAAGATTCAGCGAAGGCTATTGTTTTTCTAGAAAAAAAAAATTCCCTCACGCTGCACCACGGGAAGTATAACAACACGGTCCCTCTGCAGAAAATGAGGTACATATTAAATGTATCTAATACCGATACCAAATATGTCAATTACTAGCCAACTTATTCGACATATATTTAAGACAACATGTCAAATATCGCAACAAAATTAACTGTTATCCTTCCAGTATATAACTCAAATACCGAATGGCTTTCTTCCGCCATAGAATCCATTTTAAATCAAACATATAAAGACTTTCAACTTCTTATTATTGATGACGGATCGAATGAAAAAACAATAGCCACAATAAACCATTTTAAAAACAAAGATAAAAGAATTAGAGTAGCTCGCAATCCCAAAAATATGGGATTAGTATACAGCCTAAATAAAGGCCTAAGTCTAGCAAGTTCTAAATATATTGCGAGAATGGACTCGGATGACTGGTGTTATCCGTATCGTTTTGAAAAGCAAATACAATATTTAGACAATCATCCAGAGATTTCTGTTCTTGCCACTCAAGCTATTTCAATTTCTTCAGGAAAGAAAATCTTTAATCCTAAGATAATTTCGCATGAAGACATAGTTTCAACTTTGCCCTTTTACTGCTGCATTGTTCATCCTTCTGTGATTTTTCGAAGGGAGCAAATATTATCTATTGCTGGCTATCCTAACGTCGTGGCTGCAGAAGACTATGCTTTATGGGCTAAAATCTGCTTCAAGACCAAATTAAGAATAGAAATCCTTCCTGATATTTGTTTAAAGTATCGTCTTGGTGATAATCAAGCGAAATATGGCAGCAAACAAAAAATATCAAGTCAGGGAATTAGAGATTGGATTTGTCGAGAAATCTTACTATTAAATAATAGTGATGACTTCTCATCTGAAACGAATTTCATTGAATGGACACCCCAGACGCTTTATGATTTGTGTAGCAATTTAAGAAAACGATACAACATTAACAGCAAAATCCTAGCTTTAAACGCAATAAGATCTGAGAAAAACCTGCTAAAGAACAAATACAAGAAAAAAGAAATCTCTTTAATCCAATACATTTTGTATAAAATCAAACTAAGGATTAAATTTGCAAGAATTCATTTCAAAAGCGCCTATTAAAGTTTATCTGAAAAGATAATCTGAAAGATAAAATAGTGATGATAGTAAAAAAAACAACAAAGGAACTCTTGACAGACTAACAGAGATTTCTAACCGTTAGGCTTCAGGGGCAATAAAGAAGCTTCGTGTACATACAAGGCATAAGATTGTAAGTAGCCTAAATCGTATAGTTTTTCGCTGATTTCGATAAAGCAAACGCAAAATTTCGGCGCGAAACAAGGTTAGGCGTCTACTTGGGCAGATGCCCTGATCCTATATCGGTGGAGACAAAAGGCCTCAGATTACCGGGTAGCACTCTTCCAGCGGCAGAGCCTTGGCATAGTTCCTCGGTAGCCATAGCGTCCAGTCAAAGGAGGCAATGAGCTCCGGCGTTATGTTCGGGATGCGCAGGCCTAACTGTTCGCCGGTATCAAGCGATAAACGGATGGATCCACATTTTTCGGAGGGCAATTTAAACGGCGATCGACAAGCGTAACCTACTTTGCTCGATTTAATAAGTCTGGAAAATCGCCCCTCCTCCATATACATCAATTGTCCGTCTTGATATTGGTTGTTTACGACATACCCCCACTCTACAGATCACGCCCAGCAAGTAGGCTGTGCGACCGTAGGATGAAGTTAAGTCTGCTCTTTACCAGAAAAGGCCCCTCGTTAGGGTGATTAAATCTACTGGCAAATGCACGGGAGTCGCTTTCTGAAAATTACCATTTATTCGCACGATGATTCTCATCCTTTCGGACACCCCAATTCTCAAATATTCGGACAGTAATTTCGATGCCGATGATTGGGCAAGCGTGGGTGTTCCGAGAGCATCTTTGCTTTTGAGGTTTCTACCTCCCTCACCCAGCCTGCGCTCGACCTGCCGCTCATCTCGTAAACGATGGGCTGTGGGCAGGTCGGAGCACAGGCTGGGGCATTCCTCGGAATCAGAGCGAGTACTCGCAGGCTGTCATAGCTATTCGGTTGCGCGGAGCGAAACCGGAGCGCGCCCCGAGTCACAGCGGATAAAACTCAAAATTCGAGAGATGCCTGCCTAAAAGCCTTCCTCCTTAAGGCTTCAGCTTCTTCCCATAGGGATCTTCCAGTGCTCCACACTCTGTTCGGCTTCGCATAGACGGGCCCTCCAAATTCAGGCGCCAAGCTCGATGAATGAGCCTGTCCAGAATGGAATCACTAAACGACACGTCCCCGATACAGCTCGCCCGGACATCCACTGGGAACACGCTTGTAACGATTACGCTTTTGCCTCCTTCGCGCGTTCTCTCATCTTTGATTTCCAGCTGGTCAACACGTTGGTTCACCGTTAAGCCACCCAGGCCGGATTCATCAATCATCAGCAGGTGATACATGTTTAGTTGTTTCTTCTTACTCGTTCGCAACGTAGTATTGGAAGCGCTTTCGGCGTATTCGAGCAAGAGATCGTTGACGCGGTAATACTTTGCTCTAAAGCCTGCTCGGATTGCGGCATTCATCAACGCGCCGGCCAACCACGTCTTGCCGCTGCCGGTGACGCCTGTGATAACGCAGTGCTCGCCATTGCGAATCCAATCGCAACTGGCCAGTCGTTCAATCAATCCGCGGTTCAGATTGCGGTCAGGCGCGTACAAAGTATTCTCAATACACGCGTCCGGGTCGAAGCATGCTGATTTTTTGATCCGTGTTGCGACCTTTCTCGTTTGCCTTCGAGCCGCTTCGCTCGTGAGACATTCGTATAAGAACTCCACCGGATCTAAGCTTAATAATTCGGAAGCATGACAAGTTCCAGAGCTTTCATCAAGATGCCGCCGGCGCACAGCTCAAGGCAAACATCTTTGAGATCCATTACCGATCGACTCATCGTTCACCTCTCATCGGTAGTTGTTTCGGATATTGGCGTGAGTCGAAGACAAATAGTCGACCGAGACCCTTTGATCGTTGCCAATGTTGGGCTCCCGGTTGTTTTCTTTGGCCCAAATGATCTGCTCACATCTTTTGCGCGTTTCTTGATAGGTGACGTTGCCGTACTCGAGGCGAGTGCTCATCAGAGCCTGGTAGATGACGGAGACCGGGTAAAGCTTGAAGAGTCCCATCAAGGCATTGCAAGCTCGGCCGCAAGGAAAGTTGGTTTTTCCTTTTTTAGATGCCGCACCAGACGATCGGCGAAGTCTTCCGGCCATCCTGCCTTGACAAATTCTGCAACCCATTCGCGAGGTTGGCGTCGGTATTTCCTTTCCGCGTCAGTCAGGTGTACCGTCAATAGGTGGATCTTGTTGCCCTGCACATTCTTGTATCGCTTGTGTTCGGCGATTTTGACCCACGAATCCAGGTCATAGATGTAGACCTTGTCATCGGTGACCGTCACGGAAACGCGCTTGCCAATGTACTCCGGCGGCGTGCTGTAGCGATGACCATCACCTGATATGCGAACGCAATGGCCACGATCAACGACAAGGATGAGGATATCCAACGGACGGAAGGCTTGGAGCGGCAGACGACCAATAAACTCGCGTTCTTCATCCTCAAACATTTGCCTACGGGAGTCAGCCCTTCCTGTGGCAGTAAACGGCGCGTTGTTAAGCTCTTCGAGTTTTGCTTTTACCTGTTCGTTGAGGTGATCGAGATCGCGCGCCATCGGGGTACGCTCCAGATCCATCGCAGCAATGATCCGTCGCTGTGCGAGCCCTACACCGGCCTCGACTCGGTTTTTATGCTTGGGACGACGGGGCTGACACGCCCACGGCTCGATGTCATAGTAGTTGCACAGGGAGCACTCCGTCTGCTGCACTTCGCCCTCGTACCAGCTCGAGTGCTTGACGAGTGCCTTTGCATTGTCCATGACGAGGACCTGCGGCGTGCCGCCGAAGTATTCGAGAGCGTGAACGATGCCGGAGATCCAACTCTGTTGCTTCTCGTTGGGAAAAGCCTCAGCGTAAGTCAGGTTGCTGTACGGTAACACCGCGATAAACAACCGAGCACGTTGTACGTCACAGTTAGGATCAATCCACTTGAGGTTGTCGCCGGCGAAGTCAATCTCCATGCTCTCACCGGGGATGACTTGGACGTTGCCGTTGGGTACGCCGTGGCCGTTGGCTTGCCGCCACTCTCCGTAACGGCGACAAAAGGAAGTGTAGGTGTATGCGCGTCTGACGACTTGTGACTTATAGGCGTCATACAGCAATTTGAGCGTGACATTCCGACGGGCCAGTTTTTTGTGAACTTCTACCCAGTCTGGTTCTTGGTACGCCTTCGTTGTCGGCGGGTAAAACGTCTCCAATAGCTGCGTGTCGGGCAATTGGATCAACTCAGCCCACTTGGCGATGCCGCCATGAGATAGCGCCGTTTTGCGAAAGGAAACTCACCGAGGACTTGGAAATCCCCAACTTCTGAGCTGTGACGCGGATTGAAAGACCGTTCTGCATGCAGCCAAGCAGCTGCCGCAGGAGGAAAACTGGAAACTTGTTCATAAGTCCGCCGGTTGGCTAAACAGAGGACTTGGTCTATCACTTCCAGGTGTCCGAATGTTTAGGATTGTCCCTTAGCTGGTTGTCCTGGTGTGTGAAATTTTGGGTGCCCGAATGTTTGAGAAGCATCGTGCGAATGCTCAAGATTTCTCAGATAAAGGTGTTCGAGCTCCTGCTTTCCCTTGAGCGCCTGTCTGCCTCCTGTTTTCTTTCCATTTGCTGGAACGTGAACGGGCTTACCCATTTTGACGGGCGCCGCTTGAGTTTGAACAACTCGGGCGGTAGCCGTCAACAGAGCGTCATCGGGATGCTTTTCGGCCGTGGCAAGAGCGCCGTCGGCAACGCGGGGGCAGACTGCGTTTGCCTTTTGCACCGGCACGACAATGCTGACGGTCTGTGTCGCAATTCTGACAGCCGTTTCCTTGATCACTTGCTGCGGCGCCGTATCGGATGCCGTAGCAAAGAATTCTCGAATTTATCCAGAGATGCCAGACCGACACTAAGCAGATAGGATAGAAACGCCTTTCTGCTGGATTGCAAGACATCCTCAAGATCGTTGTAGACCTTTTTGACCAGACACTTGAGTCTGTTTGCTCGAGCCCTCGGTACATCCAGGTAGTACTGTGCGAGCATGTCAATTGATGCATCCAGAAGCTTGATTGAAAGAGAATCGGTGAATCAGATAATCACACTACAAAATTCGGGTACTTGAACTTGAATAAGTTGTCTAGCAATTGCTCTTTAGATAACTTTTTGAAGCGAGAATCGGTAGAAATCATCTAGACCGTTAAGGTAACTTTTAAAATTTTCATTTGGAACTAAATTCCCCACATCATTAACATTAAGATTTCCGAGCTGATCATCTTTATCTAATCGATCAATTATATGTATTGGCAAACCCAATTTAACGAGCTGGATTTTATTTTCCTGATTCGTACCATAAGTAATTAGATTATACTCTTCCATAGAAATTACACCATAATCGAGCATCAACTGAAAAAACATATGTAACTTATAGTTAACAAAATCCTCTTCTAGCTTATGCTTGACAATTGCTATGTTTACTAACTCAGAAGTTGTTTTTGCTTTGATATCTATATAGACTTTCGAGCCACACGACCTTATTTTTGAAGGGTAAGCAATTTCTCCATAGCTTTTTCCGATATATAAGTACGTATCGCCTTGCTCTTTACGCTTTGCAAAATATACCAGGTAATCATTAATTTTTTCTTTTAAGGACTTTGCCCTGTTTTCGAAAAATATTTTGTAATACGCAACAGCCTTACCATGCTTTAAACGAGCAAATTCTTCATCACGTATGAATTCCTCCAAATTCGAAACAAATATATCATACAACTTATCTAGATAGTGCTTGTCATCACAACCAAACGATCTGATTCGCGCATCAAGCTCTTGACAAAGATCTACCCCAATCTTGTAGATAGAGTTCAATCCTAGCGCGATTAACTTTTGTCTTAATCTTTCAATATCATTTTCTGGAACTCGAAAAATCTCATCTTCTTCTTTTTTTATCCTATCGCACAATTCAATTGTTTCGGCATTATTCTTTGCCGACTTTATATTAAAATTCAACAACAATGGATTCTCTACAGAATCCTTAAAATAGAACGTTCTTAATTTATTTATTTTTGTGCGGAGATTTCCGTTCGCTCGATTGTACTCATCACTATTAACAAAATGTATTTTAGGAATTAACTTTGTTAAATTTGGGTCTTTTGTAAAAATCTGCCCGAGTCTGTTCACTCTTCCTATTAAGTTTAGCAAGTCCTTTTTATTAAGCCTATTTCCGTTAAGAATAAATAGTGTATCTATGGGAAGATTTACACCCTCAAGAATAACTTTGTTAGCAACAATAAACCGAAGTTCTGGTAATTTTGAAAATTTATATTCCAGATAGTCCTTTATGCTATCAGGTAACTTACCATGCAGATAAATAACCCCCTTTCTTAAGTATGATATCGCTTGAAAATCTCGATGCACATAATTTTGCATACTTTCAATCACCTCCATTAGAGACCTATTAAGATCCATATTTTCAAGATGATTGCACAGCTCTCTGGTGAAGTCTTCAATTTTTCTCGGGGAATAAAGATAACAAAAGGATTTTTCACCTTTATTAGATTGTATATATTCAAAAATTCCCGGAGAATGCCCCTTTGGAATGTAGTCATCCCAAAATCTGTTATAGACAAAAACCTCTCCCGATTTAGAATATTCATAAATCTCAGGTTCTTTAATATTAAAATTAATCCTTTTTTCGCAGATGCTCTGTTCTTGAGAAAATTTTAAATTATCCGTATCCGATATGAGCGGCGAAATATATACAATCTTTGAACCCTTGTTTTTGGCTCTATTTAACCTAATTAACCTTAGCAGCAAAATAGAACGACAATCGCGTTCTAGTAACTTATGAGCTTCATCGATGTATAAAACATCAAACGAAATGTCATATCTTTCGAGAAGTCTTACAGCTCTTTCTTGCGTTAATATAGAAATGAACTTTTCTTCATTATTGTACATTTCATCATGAAGAATAATTTTTCTGTCTAACACCTTAGCTTTGAAATGTCGATAAGTTTGCAATAATAAAGATTTTGTAGGAACGATAATACCTATTCGTCTAAAAGACTCATCCTGCCTGATTATATGATCAGAAATCAAGCTACTCTTACCATAAGAAGTAGGAGCAATTAAACATATATCTAAAGCTTTATCATCGAGAAATTTTTCTTTTATGTCTTTTTGCTCTTTAGTAAGAACTAGATCTTTATCGCCAAATTCAACTTGAATTTGCGACTGCAGGAGAGAGGATTGCAAATTTTTGAACTGTAATAGACGCTTTTCAGTTATAGCCTGAGCGATGGGATAGAACCCAAAGTTAACGCTAAAATCATACAATGGTTCAAAATCATCGAATTCCAAAGAGTATTTGAGAATGATGTAATAACCCAGTTCTAACAATGATATAAAAGATGGGTTGCTTTCGTATTCTCGTATGAAAACAATAGCACAGCTCAAAATGTATGATTTATCCGCAAACCTTAAGGCCTGAGGATTAGCTATTAGACTTGTTAGCACATTTGAGAATTTTTCATCTTTCTTTAGTTTTGATAAAATTTTACTATCTGCCATCTCTTCATTTACGACGAAATATAACTAATAAAATCTCTAACCGTCCTATTTGTGACACATATCACATGAACGCGACTCCCTTTTAATTTATTTTTACACCGCTGAATATCTTTTACAACTTTATCTTCTGAATACACAAGTTGAATACCATCCAAATAAATTGTCCCGCACGGAATTGTATTAAATTCTTCTATCTGATGATAAATTCCGTTCGTATAAGCATTTGACAATTCTCTTAATGTATCTCTTATATCCTTAGAACTTTCCACATCAATATGGGAAGCATGCGAATATGCATTTCGCCACGGATTAACGTGCGCTTCCTGTCCTGTTACCTTATTTTCAAGGACTCGCATTGCCTCTAAAACCTTGCTAGCGTGCGATATACCTTTTGAGGTCATCGAGCCTGATTTACTTTCCATCAACCAAGCCTCTTTATTTTTATCAGAATAAAATCCATCGAAGCCTTTTTTAATTGAGTTTTCTTCCAGATTAAGGAATAGGCACTCTTGCTTTAATCCAAACATCTTAAGATACAAGTGCACGAAAAACTCCGCAACAGCCCCCTGAACCCATTGTATATTTTTTGTTTTAAATAAATTATGAACTCGTTTTTTAACCGTCTGCAAATCAGAGCCTGACCGACCTTCACAAATAGAAACGAACCATTCATCAATAATCTCACGAATGTCTGAAAACTGAGTCAAATCGATAACGGAAAGAACAATACCTTCAGATACTTCGTGTAACACAAACCGTAATCTACTCATCATTTCTATAATCTAGCTATAGTTGCACAATGTCAGAATTTACGACCAGTTCAAATTCACCACTAACAATCACCATAAGTTAATGTTCAGCCAAACAGAATTGCATACCTTAAGTACATTATTTGCAGTATGGATTTCTATATCCCCTTATTTTTCTCAAATTTCCAGTCCTCACTAATATTGATATAGTCATCTCGGCGCCACACCTGCCATACTTCTGCTTGATCTCGTGTCCTAATCGAGGATTGAAAAGATGGTAATACCCCATTTACATTGGGGCCGTTCCTGTACAGGGAACGGAGGTATCCAGTCAACGTTCGCTCTGAGCTCAGGTCAAATGTTCGGTATATCTTTGATGTCCTTGAGATTGCTCATCTCTCTGTACCTTAGCAGGTTGCCGAATACCGTGGTACCAGTTGTCTGACACATAGAATTGCCCGCTTTGGACGTAGAAAATTGTCCACCTTAAAATGCCCCATGCCCACACTGATGCTGTATGGGTATTGACATCGCCACAACGTAAGACCTGTCAAGAGTTTCGACATAAACAGCCACCTTCACGCTAACGGGGGGGGGCTCCAATGATTCCTCACTGTCCTTGATAGTCCTTGCCTGAGTAGTTATCCTCAGTAGTAAACCCTAGTTGGATTCTGAGCGACCTATTGGCACGCAATGACAGCTGCAATACTTTTTCACACCGTTTCCGCCTTTAAATGCTCTCGGGCAGTTTCTGCGTGGTTATCAGACGATAAGAAGTTTGGTGTGCGTTTCAACTCAAAATAAATTCCCTTCAGTATGTCTATGAACCATCTTATTGCTTTGTATCCATTCCACAACTTAATGTAGCAAAAACCCCGCTGATGCATCAATCACCAACGGGGTTCCCTTTCCTTGCTCAGGACTGCATGTCCCTTACGGCACCATCTCCTGCACCTCATCCTTCTTGATGGGCTTCACAAGGTCTTCTCGCTTCACGCCGAGGTACATGGCAATCGCAGCCGCCACGAACACCGACGAGTAGACGCCCAGAAGAATACCGATCGTCAGCGCCAGCGCGAAGTAATGCAACGCCGGACCACCGAAGAAGAACATCGCAAGCGTCATCGCCAAAGTCGAGCCGTGGGTGATCACCGTACGCGAAATCGTGGCGGTAATAGCCGAGTTGATCACCTCAACCGTTTCCGTACGACGCATCTTGCGGAAGTGCTCGCGCACGCGGTCAAAAATAATCACGGATTCGTTCACGGAATAACCAAGCACGGCGAGCACAGCCGCCAGAACCGGCAGCGAAAACTCCCAGTTCATCACAGCAAAGATGCCCACCACAATCACGATATCGTGGAGGTTGGCAATAATGGCAGCGATAGCAAACTTCCACTCGAATCGCATCGAGAGATAGATGATGATGCCAGCCACAACGAGCAATAGAGC
>ERZ856578.5329-NODE-5329-length-15833-cov-3.463506_pt1 | contig 15833 bp, 9 predicted proteins | sample MGYA00514384_ERZ856578 | MGnify/ENA primary metagenome ERZ856578 (study PRJEB29103, sample SAMN06111958) | human gut metagenome | biome: human gut; feature: ankylosing spondylitis patient; material: healthy_person | host: Homo sapiens | place: China:Hangzhou...
ATGATCGGAGAAATCAACCGCGACACGCTTCCCGGCGAAGAAATGCTCGCGTGGATGCGTCACTTCGACTTCTCCGGGCTCACGGCAAGTGTATCCAGTTGACCGAGAAGGGAATTAAAATCTCATGCGATGGTGAGGAAGCTTTTATTGATCTTACACCAGATGAAGGGATTACAATTTCCTGCAAGAAAGATCTCAACGTCAATGCGGAGGGCGAGGTAAAAGTTCAAGCAGAAACAATTAAATTGATCGCAGATGAAAAAATATCCCTGGGGACGGATCGGGCATTTATCGACATTACAGATGAGACCATTACCCTTTTGGGAAAAGAAGTCATTGTGGAATAAATAGAGGGATGAGCATGGACAATACAGTATTGAAACAGCAGGATTTTGCGGATGCGGCTGGGACAGCCGTAACCATGCTAGTGGAACGTCTATCTGTCCATGCGGAGGAATGGTTTGTTGTACCACTCTCCGGATTTCTCAAAGAACTGTGTCAGAAGCAGCGCCAAGGTGGTATAGAACCAGTGTTTTGTGTTTCTATCTCTGTGCTCCGCACCGCATTGCTGTGTGGAAAGCCAGGCTACCGCTTGGATGCATATGGACAAGACTGGCCTCTATATGACCGACCGCTTACTACCCGGTTTGTAGAATGTCCCTGGCTCACACCGCTGTGGTCAGAGCTAAACGATCATTTCCAGGCCGTACTAGACCAACAGGAGATCAAAAAATTCTGCTATCCGCTCTTGGCTGAACAAGCTGCGTGGAAATGTACTGGTCCGCTGTTTAGCATGATGGGATCTCTCCTTAAATATCATATGGCCCCCATAAAGGATGACCGAGCTTTTAGAGCCTTGGTCAAAGGCGATGAGTTTAGGATTGAGTTTGGCGAATTTCTGGACTGGAAGATTGTTTTAGCCGCGGAATACCCGGAGGTTGATCTTTTTAACAGCCGGGGGCGCCAGTTCCCACACCGTCAGTTTCAAGACAAGATTTTTCGGCACAAGAAGTTCTATAAATTCAATCTAAAAGGTTCTGTTTTTCGAAATTGTGAATTCTCGGACAGCACGCTTGAAGAAGCATCTTTGGGTGACTGCTTGTTTGAGCAATGCCGCTTCAAAAATGTCATATTTACAGATGTACTTCTCGCTGGGGCGCAGTTTCGGGAGTGTACCCTGGAAAATGTGGCGTTTGAGCGCGTAATTGCCTCTATAGCAGGTATGGCGCCGGAAAAAATGGACGATTGGTACCGCGCCTTGTCCATGCTGCTCACATCCATGGAACATGTCCGCTTTTCTGATTGCGATCTCAGGGGCGGACAGATGGAGCAATGCACGACCACCTATACTGTGATGGAGAATACCCTGGCGGAGGCATCTGATTTCGCCATCCTTTTGCCAAATATCTAGGGGTGAATAAATTATGCAGTCCTACTTCAGATTGAGCGCCAGCAGCAGACTTAGACGTCCGCTTTCTATCTTTGGGCTTCCAGAGCAGTATCAAAAAGCAGCAGAAAAGGATGTATTTGACCATCTGGATCAGGCGATTGTTGCGTATTTCCGTGCAGAAGCACACGAGGAACTTCCGGCTGTTCTGAGCGATCCCTCTTTTTTGATCAGCGATGAGCTGAAAAAGCTCTTTACACTCTATATCCCTGATTTGCAGGCAAAAATGATTCAGCTATTTGCAGGAGAGCTTGACAGCCGGGAAAGCTATCGATATTGGTTGCCTTACTTCCCTCCGGCTTTCTGTCTCCATGAAAATGTGGAACGGTATCCGGATGGCTCAGTGAAACAGATTGTGCTGAACCGGATGTGTCTTCCTCCTGAGCCTATCTTCCGTATCGGCGGAATGCATGAGTACCGGGTTGTGGTAGAGCTCTCCGTCGCAGAAAGTATTCTGCGACGTTCCCCCTATGGGGTCGATTTAACACCTGTGGAGGTGAGGTAACGATGTCAGGGTCCAACCATATTCAGCCTGACAATCAATTTGTCTACCGCTTAATATCTGCCAAATGCAGCTATGGCTCTATGAGTCACCCGCTTAATGTGGCGGAGGCCGGGGGCGGTCATGGAGTACTCTTTGGCCCAGAGGCACAGCAAGTTCTAAATGCAAACGATTGGCGGCCTGATGTGAATGTGATTCATTTTGGAGACTGCACTCCCCGGGAGCAGAACATTGAAAATGGTGAAGAAGTTGAGAAAAAAGGTTTTGAGAAGTTCTGGAGTGGTGTGGTTGAGTTTTTTACAGCACAGAAGTGCGCCCCTATCATTGACCAAGTATGGTATGAAACAGATGATCGGTACCTCATCGACGGTGCTCCGGTCCTTCTAATGAAGGGAATGCTTTTTTGCAAACGCGGCGGAATTATAACCATTGAAGTCACTGAACCCGAAAATAACGATGGAGAGGGTGCCGAAAAGACGCAGGAGCAAGTGCAGGCGGACATGAAGCAGGCAAACGCAGAAGTGGAAGCATCTGTGGACCAGGCGTTGGCTGAGGGAAAAATCGATGCAGAAACGGCCCAATTTATGAAAGATGGTTACAACGAGGCGCTCCAGTTCGCCAACGGTGACATTGATATGGCAAATCAGCTCTTTGCTGACCTGACCACTGGCGGCGGGGATACATACAACAGCTCAGAGGCGCAGTTTGACAAATTTAAGCTGTACCTACAGCATAACGATTCTCCCCTCGCCGAGGCAAGCTGTGGCTCTATGAAGCTGAGTGACAGTTCTGGTGGCAGTGTTGCCCTTGGCGATGTGGTAGCTTCTACCCTGGCGCAAAGCCAGAAATCTGCCCAGGAGAGCAAAGGAACAGACAAGCAGGCTGTTCCCATTATTACCGATATGCTGGGGCGTTTGACCTGAACGGGGTTAAATCAAGATGAAGGAATTCAGCGCGTTAGGAAATCTAAAACTTATATTTGGCATTCCCTGTATCAAGGTTCTTTTTCTTGACGTGGCCGGAATGACGAATGCTCATGGCCTGTTGACGCTGAGAGCGATCATCCCTGCGGAGGTGACCCAGGAGGATGTACTTCGGTGCGAAAACACACCGATTACGGTCAGTACGCAGGATGGCGGCACGGTGTTCAGCGGCATGGCAGTCGCTTTAAAGCTAGAGCATACCGCCCAGTATCAGGAACTTTTGATTACGGCGCGTACATACTCCTGCCTTGCGGATCAGGAGCGCAGAAGTGAGACCTTCCAAAATACTGGGAAGACCTTGGGACAGGTGATCCGTTCTGTGATGGAGCCCTGTGGAGTTCGTGTGTCTATCCCAAAGGACATTCCGGTTGCCCAGATGCTCTCTCGGAACAATGAAACGGCTTGGGAGTTTACAGTACGGATCGCCAATGAGCAGGGCTTGTATGTGTATCCAGACAGCAAGGCGCTGGAGCCGCATATCAGCGTGGGCCTGGAGCCCTTCTCCACTTTTCCCTACAGCAGCTTTAAGCTGGAGTGCGAAGAGAAGGATTTGGTTGACTTTATGACTATGCGGGCCCGCATGGGCGGCGAAGCGTTGTCTTATCAAATGGCAAAGCAGCAGGGTCTTTCTCCAGATTTGGAAATCGGTGTCGGCTGTGAATTGCAGGGTGAGTTGAGGAGCTATGCGGATAAAGGGAGCCGAATCACCAGTGATGGCGATTTGCTGGAAAACCGGTTGACTCTAACTGATCCTGTTGGTGCGGTGCCTGTAAATGGGAAAAAGACCACCCTGTTGAGCACTGTGCTGACTGGCCAGGTGCTGGAAGTTCAGGGTGTGGAGGTGTTGGTAAAATTCAGCAGTGATGGTCCGGCAGCCGGCACACGCTGGATTCCTTATGAGAGCTCCATTGGAAACTACTTTTACTGCATGCCCAACATAGGCGACCAGGTATTTGCTTATTACCAGAACGACGGCACCATCGTTTGCCTGGGAAGCAAGTGGAGTGGCGAAATGCCGGATTTTTCTAAACCGGCGGATCGTACCCTGGTGGCACAGGGGCACATGATAAAAGCAGCTTTGAATCAGTTGGAATTTGTGATTAGACGTGACTATGCTGACCAGGAAAACGAGGAAAAAACACATATTACCTTCAAAAGCAAAGAGGGAATCACGATCCAGAGTAAAGGAGATATTCTCTTTGACACACTGGAAAATTTCAATTTAGTCAGCCGCCCTCAAACGCTGGAAAGCTTTGTGCCAAATCATGAAAGCAAGAGTGCTGAAATGCAGGCCGCATTTGAGTCCGGCTACAGTGACTATGTGGGCCATGGCGGTGGCAGTGCAGAACACCCAACCTACACAGAGGAGGACCACAGAGCCGCGAGCCAAGCACAGTACATGGCGATGGTTCAGCAGCAGACACAGGGCAACATTTTTGTTCAGGCGATCAGTGGTGTAGCAGGCTTATTTACGGGGAATGGCGCTGAGGAGAGCGTTCCTGCAAAGGAATCGGAAGATGAGCCGCCGGCCACGACTGGTATCATCAATCTTCGTGCCTCTGACAGCTTCCAGTTGTCTGTTCCGCAAGAGGGTGGGAGCTGGATCAAAATGGATGCCGATGGCATCATGGCGCTCTCCTCCAAGCAGTATGAGATGTATGGCTCACATCGGGGAAATTTTGAGCGTGTGGAGCTTTCAAATCAAACGACGCGGGACTCCATTCTGGACGGCATTCAGATCGGCTTGGGAATTATCAGTGCAATTGGAACTTGTATCCCTGGCATCGGATGGGGAGTTGCCGTTGTCGCCAATGTATTGGATGCCTCAATTTCAGTAGGCCGCGGTGATATGATTGGCGCCGGCATGGCTATGTTTGGCGTGTTTGGCGATATGTTTGGTTGTTTAGCGGATGCAGGTAAAGCTGTGAATGCACTAAGCGATACAGCGCAAAATGCCCAGCGTGTCTCGGATGCAGTAAAAAGCACGGAGGCTCTTTTCGGCATAGCGTCAATTGGAGCGATGGGCGTTGTTACTGCCACATCAGGGGCAGAGCTTTTTTCCAAAATCAGTCAAGAGGGCTGGACCGAAGAAAATAAGGCTTTGTTGCAGCAATGGATTCTCTCAAATGTGCGTTCAGTCGCTACAATGGGTGGGATACAAGCACTGACCAGGCTTGGTCAAAATCTTGTGGGCCGATGTGCAGCAGCAAGCGGAAATCTCTCTGATGACTTTGCAAATCGGCGGCATACTTCTGATGAGAGCCCAGAGGGAACTGCCCGTAGAACCATGGGAGGCCAAAGCAATACAGAGAGAAACGATGCGGAGGGTATCGTCAAATCGCCGGGAGATCCAGTCGATCCTATTACAGGGAGCTTTTTTGCAAAGCAAACAGACTTCATTTTGCCGGATATTGCGGGTGATTTCCGACTGATGCGCAGGCACCAGTCGGTGAGCAGCTATGAAAAGCAGCTTCTTGGCACCCGCTGGGTGAGCAGTCTTGGGATGCGGCTGATTGTGGAAGCGGATGAGGCCGCCATGCTCAAGGACGATTTGAGTGTAGAGCACTTCCTGCGGACAGAGCGGGGCTGGGTGAACGCGAAGAGCGAGAGCTTGGCCTATGTTATGGTAGAGAGCCAGGCGGGCTATTCCATCCAGGAAAGTACAATGGGCAAGACCTATTGCTACGACCTAACTGGCCGTCTCACCGCCGTTGTTGATTCACATGGGAACCGGACGGAGATCAGCTATTGCGGCACTACCATTCAGCGCCTGACCCTCGCCAGCGGCCAGTATCTGGACTTTTCCTATGAGGCGGGCAAGGTTTCCAAAATCACAGACTGTGCGGGGCGTTCTGTCCAGTATGAGTACGACGGGGACCTTCTGACGGCGGTGACGTACCCCAACGGTGGGACCATGCGTTACCAGTATGATACCAGGGGCCTGATTATTTCTGTCACCGACCAGAATGGCATAAACTATCTCGTCAACAGTTATGATGAAAAGGGGCGCGTGATCCGTCAGGATCTGGCGAATGGCGAAGAGCATGTATTCCTTTACAACGATTCCAGACGCCAGACAACCTATCACAATCTGCAGAGCGGTCGCAGCACAGTTTACCATTACAACGACCAGAAGCAGGCGGTAAAGACAGAGTACGATGACGGTACCTATCAGGAGTTTGAGTACGACCAGTGGGGCAACCGCATTCTGGAGAAGAACCGCAGCGGCGAGATCACCCGCTGGACCTACCGGCAGGACGGGAAACTGGTGCGCCAGGAGCTGCCCAGCGGCCTGATTTGGGAGTTCGAGTATGATGACCGGGGCAACCAGGTCCACTGGTGGAACAACGATGGCGAGGAGTTTTTCGCCCAGTTCGATGAGCGCAACAACTGTGTCCGCGAGGAGCAGGTGATCGACGCCATGCGCCGCAGGGTGCAGACCTACCAGTATGACCGGCTGGGCCGCATGATCTCCATGTCGGACGGAAACGGCAATGTGACCCAGTATGAATACTGGGAGCGCAGCAGCCGGGTGTCCCGGCTTATCACGCCGGAGGGAGCGGTGTTCCAGTACCGCTATAACCAGATTGAGCAGTGTATGGCCATCCAGAGCGACGCCGGCGAGGTCCAATTCGGCTATACCAAGCTGGGGGCCAGGGCGCTGGAGATCGATCCCCTGGGCAACACCACCCGTTACCGCTATGACCTCCTGAGTAATCTGATCGCCAAGGTACTGCCCAACCAGTACGATGAAAAGACGGGAGACGGGTCCTGCTATCGCTATGAGTATGACGCCATGGATCACCGTGTCAGCTCCACCGACCCGCTGGGGAATGTGTTTGCCACTCCCTATGATACTGCGGGGCGCCTGGCTATGGAGGTCAACCCAAACACCTATGATCCGGCCACCAGGAGCGGTCAGGGCATCCGGTACGAGTACGACACCGACGACCGGCGGATCAAGGTCATCTACCCGGACGGCGGCATCCGGCGGCTGAAATATGACGCTATGGGCAATCTGGTGAAGGTCATCGAGCCAGAACAGTATGACGCTGAAACGGATGACGGCCCGGGCTATGTCTACCGCTACGACGCGGCGGGCCGTCTGGAGGAAATTGTCAGCCCGGACAGGGTCGTAGAGAAACGCTATGTCTACGATCTGCGGGGCCTGGTGGTCCAAGAGATCTCCGCAGAGGGCTATTTGGCCGGGGAAACCGACGAGGCCCGGATCGGGACATTGTATGCCTACAACCGGGCGGGATGGCTGCTGGAGAAGCGGGAGCCGGTGTCCAGGGCGGAGGATGGGTCTGTCCAGTACCGGCTGACCCAGTATGTCTACGATACCAACGGCAACCGGACGGAGGAGAAACGCTTCCTGTCCTTCCAGGACGGAGAGAGTGCCAGAGGCAGCATCCACACGCTGACCTTTGGGTATGACAAGCAAAACCGGCTGGTGCGGGTGAGCGACGGTCTGGGCGCTGTGGTACGCTATGAGTATGACAGCCTGAACCGGCGCACCCGGGAGACTCGGCTGCTCAGCGAGGGACTGACCCAGCGGGTAGACTACCACTATGACCCGGCGGGACGGCTGATCGAGGTGGAGCAGAGCGCGGACCAGGAGGGGTGTGGGAGCCAGTTTGCCAGCACCCGGTATGAATACGACCGGAATGGAAACATCATCCGTATCCAGCTCCCCGCCGGCGGGGAGATCCTGCGGGAGTACGACGCGGCCAACCGCCTGATTGCGGAGACACACCGGGAGGAGCACAGCGGGATCGACAACCGGACGCAGTTCGGCTATGACGCGGCAGGCAATCTGACCGAGATCACGGACAACCAGGGGCGCAAGACCCGCATTGCCTACGACCTGCTCAACCGGGAGATCCGGCGCATCGAGCGGGACGGTGGCGTGCAGCGCACGGTCTATGACCGCAACGGCCAGGTGGTGCGGCTGATCCGCCCCAACGAGTACGACCCGGAAACGGACAGCGGCGACGGCTTCCAGTTCACCTATGACGCCCAGGGCCGGGTGCTCACGGTGCTCAGCCCGGACGGCCACGTGCTCCAGAGCAATACCTACGATGCCGATGGCAGGCTGCTCCAGCGGCTGGACGGCGTGGGCAGCGGTGTGAAGTACGAATACGACCTGGCCGGTGCCCAGCGGCGGATCGTGAGCATGGGCGGGGCCAGCCAGGAGTTGGAGTACGACGCCCGGGGCCGCATCACCGGCATCGTGGACGGGAACGGCAGCGAGACAAAGTACCTGCTGGACGAGTGGGGCCGCATCACCGGTGTGGTGAAGGCGGACGGCTCCACGGAGCGGTATGCCTACAACTTCGCGGGGGATATGGTCTCCTCCACCGACGGCGAGGGCCACACCACCCAGTATGAGTACAACCGCATGGGGAAGATCTCGGCCATCGTGGACCCCACCGGGGAGCGGGAAACCTATCACTACGACGGCCAGGGGCGGCTCATCCGCAGGACGGACCGCAACGGCGTGACGGTGGAGCTGGGGTACAACCTCTATGGTGCTCCCCTGTTCAAAAAGGAAAAAGACGGCGCTCAGGGTGATTTTTACGAATACACCCCGGAGGGCTTACTCAAGTGCGCCATTTCCGCCGGGATGCGGTACGCCTATGAGTATGACGAGATGGGCCGCATGATCCGCAAGAGCGCCAGCGGGCGGACCCTTCTGGCCCTGGAGTATGACCGGAATGGCAACAAGGTACGGCAGGTCGACGTAACGGGCAAGCTGACCGGCTTCGACTATGACCCCCTGGGACAGCTCACCCGCCTCACCGACGACGGGCAGGAGCTGGCGGCCTATACCTATAACCCGGACGGCACGCCCAGGGCCGTGGCCCACGGCCCCATCCGGCAGGAATACGCCTACGACCTGGACAAGAACCTGACGGGCCTCACCGTCCGCTCCGGGGAGGCCCTGCTCTCCCATGCCAGCTATGCCTATGATGGAAACGGCAACCGAATCCGAAAACAGGCCCTGGACGGGACGACCCTGTACCAGTACGATGCCCTCAATCAGCTCCAGCGGGTGGACTACCCGGCGTATTCCGAGGAGCTGTTCTACGACAAGGCGGGCAACCGCGCCCGGCGTCTGGTAGGCGGCGAGGAGGAGCTGTACCAGTACGACCCCCGCAACCGCCTGATGGCCCTGACCCGGGGCGGCGTGACCGCCCCCTTCCAGTATGACAACGCCGGCAACCTGCTCCAGGACGACAAGGCCCGGTACAGCTACGACGCCTTCAACCGGACGGTAAAGGTGGAGACCTTTGACGGCAACGTGCAGGTAAACCGCTATGACGCGGAGGGCCTGCGCCACGAGATGGAGGAGAACGGCTGGCTGGTGCGGTTTATCTTCCACAAGGGGGAGGCCGTGGCGGAACAGGAGGAAAACAGCAATGTGATCCGCCTCATCCGCGGCTCGGAGCTGATCGCCCGTAGCAGCGACAGCGAGAGCGCCCGGACGTACTACCACTATGCCAGCGACGAGATGGGGTCAACGACCCATATCGTTGACGAACAGGGCAATGTCCAAAACCGCTATGCCTACGATGCCTGGGGAAAAATTGAGGTCAAGGAGGAGGCCGTCCCCAACCGCTTCACCTACTACGGCCAGCAGATCGACCCCATCACCCAGCAGTATTACCTGCGGGCCCGGTTCTATAACCCGGTCATCGGCCGCTTCACTCAGGAGGACACCTACCGGGGCGACGGGCTGAATTTGTATGCCTACTGTGCGAACAACCCAGTTTATTATATTGATCCAAGCGGGTATTATAAAGATGGAGTTGAAAGAGCTCAATTTCAGTTTTCTGAATGGGAACCTGGAGACTCCATAACACGGCCAATGCCTGACGGTTCTTATCCGAGTTGGGATACTATACGGCACCGATATTGGCGGGCACGAGCACAGTTAGCAACCGATGGAGAGTTCTCGCCTCAAAATATGGGGCTTATGCGTGCAGGATATGCTCCCAAAGCAAGTGTACTGGTTAGAGATAGAGACACCGGAAAGTACAGTATTAAGGTTGTTACATTGGAAATTCACCATAATCGTGGTGGACGCGGTACACAAGGATTTGACGAACCTATTGATTTGCGTGAAGTGTGGCCATGGGAGCATGAACAGCTTGACCCTAGTAGGCATCCTGGATATGATTTCATTTCTTTCTATTCCGTACATTCTAAGTAAAGAGGAGAAGTATTAAAATGACTATCGACTTTTCAAGTGCCATCTCTGAAAACGATCTTTGCTTATTATTTGACCTAGGGGGACAGTATTCGTTTGACCCACTATACTCAGATGAAAGCGAAAAATACTTTGTAGATCTTTTACAAAGATGCACTGCCACAGGCGAGGGGAAAAAACGATTTTTAGAATTAGAAATATCCAAAGATTTTAAATTCAATATAGATCTTCCAAGATGGACGCAAAATCCAGAATGGCCTTTTGATGAAGGAAAACCGATGTTTTTTGTTGGACAACTAGAACTTGTAACAAACAGAGATGGTAATAGGTTTATAAGTGTGTTTTATGTTTTTTCGAATCTGAGGACAGGAAAAATAACAACGATTTGCCAAACAGATTGAAAAAATGAATTTATCAATTGATATACGACATTGTGGTACGATTTCCAGCAACTGCAATACCTGATATAGTAAACAATATTACGGATTTAGAGAAGTCAAGAGGAGAAACGTTTCCTGTCCTTCCAGGACGGGGAGAGTGCCAGGGGCAGCATCCACACGCTGGCCTTCGGCTATGATAAGCAAAACCGGCTGGTGCGGGTGAGCGACGGTCTGGGCGCTGTGGTACGCTATGAGTATGACAGCCTGAACCGGCGCACCCGGGAGACTCGGCTGCTCAGCGAGGGACTGACCCAGCGGGTAGACTACCACTATGACCCGGCGGGACGGCTGATCGAGGTGGAGCAGAGCGCGGACCAGGAGGGGTGTGGGAGCCAGTTTGCCAGCACCCGGTATGAATACGACCGGAATGGAAACATCATCCGTATCCAGCTCCCCGCCGGCGGGGAGATCCTGCGGGAGTACGACGCGGCCAACCGCCTGATTGCGGAGACACACCGGGAGGAGCACAGCGGGATCGACAACCGGACGCAGTTCGGCTATGACGCGGCAGGCAATCTGACCGAGATCACGGACAACCAGGGGCGCAAGACCCGCATTGCCTACGACCTGCTCAACCGGGAGATCCGGCGCATCGAGCGGGACGGTGGCGTGCAGCGCACGGTCTATGACCGCAACGGCCAGGTGGTGCGGCTGATCCGCCCCAACGAGTACGACCCGGAAACGGACAGCGGCGACGGCTTCCAGTTCACCTATGACGCCCAGGGCCGGGTGCTCACGGTGCTCAGCCCGGACGGCCACGTGCTCCAGAGCAATACCTACGATGCCGATGGCAGGCTGCTCCAGCGGCTGGACGGCGTGGGCAGCGGTGTGAAGTACGAATACGACCTGGCCGGTGCCCAGCGGCGGATCGTGAGCATGGGCGGGGCCAGCCAGGAGTTGGAGTACGACGCCCGGGGCCGCATCACCGGCATCGTGGACGGGAACGGCAGCGAGACAAAGTACCTGCTGGACGAGTGGGGCCGCATCACCGGTGTGGTGAAGGCGGACGGCTCCACGGAGCGGTATGCCTACAACTTCGCGGGGGATATGGTCTCCTCCACCGACGGCGAGGGCCACACCACCCAGTATGAGTACAACCGCATGGGGAAGATCTCGGCCATCGTGGACCCCACCGGGGAGCGGGAAACCTATCACTACGACGGCCAGGGGCGGCTCATCCGCAGGACGGACCGCAACGGCGTGACGGTGGAGCTGGGGTACAACCTCTATGGTGCTCCCCTGTTCAAAAAGGAAAAAGACGGCGCTCAGGGTGATTTTTACGAATACACCCCGGAGGGCTTACTCAAGTGCGCCATTTCCGCCGGGATGCGGTACGCCTATGAGTATGACGAGATGGGCCGCATGATCCGCAAGAGCGCCAGCGGGCGGACCCTTCTGGCCCTGGAGTATGACCGGAATGGCAACAAGGTACGGCAGGTCGACGTAACGGGCAAGCTGACCGGCTTCGACTATGACCCCCTGGGACAGCTCACCCGCCTCACCGACGACGGGCAGGAGCTGGCGGCCTATACCTATAACCCGGACGGCACGCCCAGGGCCGTGGCCCACGGCCCCATCCGGCAGGAATACGCCTACGACCTGGACAAGAACCTGACGGGCCTCACCGTCCGCTCCGGGGAGGCCCTGCTCTCCCATGCCAGCTATGCCTATGATGGAAACGGCAACCGAATCCGAAAACAGGCCCTGGACGGGACGACCCTGTACCAGTACGATGCCCTCAATCAGCTCCAGCGGGTGGACTACCCGGCGTATTCCGAGGAGCTGTTCTACGACAAGGCGGGCAACCGCGCCCGGCGTCTGGTAGGCGGCGAGGAGGAGCTGTACCAGTACGACCCCCGCAACCGCCTGATGGCCCTGACCCGGGGCGGCGTGACCGCCCCCTTCCAGTATGACAACGCCGGCAACCTGCTCCAGGACGACAAGGCCCGGTACAGCTACGACGCCTTCAACCGGACGGTAAAGGTGGAGACCTTTGACGGCAACGTGCAGGTAAACCGCTATGACGCGGAGGGCCTGCGCCACGAGATGGAGGAGAACGGCTGGCTGGTGCGGTTTATCTTCCACAAGGGGGAGGCCGTGGCGGAACAGGAGGAAAACAGCAATGTGATCCGCCTCATCCGCGGCTCGGAGCTGATCGCCCGTAGCAGCGACAGCGAGAGCGCCCGGACGTACTACCACTATGCCAGCGACGAGATGGGGTCAACGACCCATATCGTTGACGAACAGGGCAATGTCCAAAACCGCTATGCCTACGATGCCTGGGGAAAAATTGAGGTCAAGGAGGAGGCCGTCCCCAACCGCTTCACCTACTACGGCCAGCAGATCGACCCCATCACCCAGCAGTATTATCTGCGGGCCCGCTTCTACAACCCGGTCATTGGTCGGTTTACCCAGGAGGATACCTACCGGGGTGACGGGCTCAATCTGTATGCGTATTGCCATAGTAATCCGATTTATTATACAGATCCGAGTGGATTCAGTACGCCGCGTGTGGTGCACAGCAACAATCCTGAGGTTATGGACATTTTGCAATCTACTACACAGTTCTTGCAAGGTGTATCAGGAGAACGTGTCGGAGCTATTCCATCAAGAGAAAATTTCAACACATGGTTTGATTCTCTCACAGTTGATCAATTAAAAGTGCTAATGACTGATAATACAGTAAATGATCGGATCACTGATAGGTTGCGTTTGGGTGATCGGCATGAGTGGCTAATGGTGTCTAATGCCGCTATTGCGAAGTCATGGGGGCTAAGCGCGTATGATATACAAACATTAACAAATTATACTTCAGAGCTCTATTTCTTGAATGTCAAAAACGCTGCTGGTGTTGAGCAAAGTGGATTTCATACTGGTACTCCGGGTAGTAGCGCAGCTCATATGGGACCAGACGGAATAAATGAATTGATGAGAACCAGTTCTTCGTTTGATGAATTCAAACTAAGATTGAACGTCTGGGCGGACGAGCATCTCGTCCTTGTGACAGACGTAGGAATCTCTAGAGGGCGGCAAATGTTGCCAGGAGGGCTAATTGTGACAGATGCAGAGTTGGAAAACTATAAAGCTACGGGAACAGTCGGACCTTCTAGTGGATTGAATCCCTCTCCCCGTGCTGCTTATACCCCTAATTAGTAGATAAATTGGTCCTTATATATAGGAAGGTGTGTGTAGAATGGAAATTCGGGATTATATTGAAGAATCAATGAGGAAACTAGTTTGCAGAATGCCGTATATTCAGCTGACGAAGTCGAACATATCAGATAAAAACATAGGTGAGCTGGAAGATACAATACAAAAAAAACTCCCCGATTCAATCAAAGCATATCTAATGTCATATTCTTTATCTGTACCAATTGTTACTGGCCGGATGTTAGGCGACTTTTCAAAAACATATTGTGAAGAAAATGGCCGGTGGAGACCATTAAAAACGGATGAGGATGTTGCGATAACAACTTTGCAGGTAAATTTGAAGGCTATCGGTCATGAATTGGAAAATTTCAGAGAACTAAATACGATGTTTATAAAGACCAACTATATTTGTATTGGTATATATAATGAAGTATATTATGTTCTTCTTGATACTCGAAACGGTGGCGTTGTGAGAGTAGATACGGAAAGAGTTCATACCGGGATGGAGGAAGGTACTGAAGAAGATATTGAGAGGTTTAGTTTGCCTTTTTTTAAAAGCTTTGAAGATTTACTTTTGTGTTTTTTTGATGGAAATCTGTATGATATTGATGAAATGGTTTTTGTTAAAGAATAATTAAGAATTGTATGTAAGAAATGTTTTTCATACAGAAACGGAAACGTGGCCCACGGCCCCATCCGGCAGGAATACGCCTACGACCTGGACAAAAACCTGACGGGCCTCACCGTCCGCTCTGGGGAGACCCTGCTCTCCCAGACCGGCTATGCCTATGATGGCAACGGCAACCGCATCCGGAAGCAGGCCCTGGACGGGACCACCCTGTACCAGTACGATGCCCTCAATCAGCTCCAGCGGGTGGACTACCCGGCCTATTCCGAGGAGCTGTTCTACGACAAGGCGGGCAACCGCGCCCGGCGTCTGGTGGGCGGCGAGGAGGAATTGTACCAGTACGACCCCCGCAACCGCCTGATGGCCCTGACCCGGGGCGGCGTGACCGCCCCCTTCCAGTACGACAATGCGGGCAACCTGCTCCAAGACGACAAGGCAAGGTACAGCTACGACGCCTTCAACCGGACGGTGAAGGTGGAGACCTTTGACGGCAATGTGCAGGTAAACCGCTATGACGCGGAGGGCCTGCGCCACGAGATGGAGGAGAACGGGCGGCTGGTGCGCTTCATCTTCCACAAGGGGGAGGCCGTGGCGGAGCAGGAGGAGAACAGCAATGTGATCCGCCTGATCCGTGGCTCGGAGCTGATCGCCCGCAGCAGCGACAGCGAGAGCGCCCGGACGTACTACCACTACGCCAGCGACGAGATGGGGTCAACCACCCACATCGTTGACGAAAGCGGCAATGTGCAAAACCGCTACGCCTACGACGCCTGGGGAAAGATTGAGGTCAAGGAGGAGGCCGTCCCCAACCGCTTTACCTACTACGGCCAGCAGATCGACCCCATCACCCAGCAATATTACCTGCGGGCCCGGTTCTATAACCCGGTCATCGGCCGCTTTACTCAGGAGGATACCTACCGGGGCGATGGACTCAATCTGTATGCCTACTGCGCAAATAATCCGGTTTACTATGTTGATCCGAGTGGGTTAGCTACTTCAATTAGCTCTGACGATCTCAATGCCCTACTCAACCGTGGATCACAAGAGGAAATATTTAGTACACTGTGGAATATTAGAACTAAATTACTCGATAGTAATGGCAAACTTAAAATAGATACGTCTTTGTTAAAAGATAATGAGCTGCTTGTTGGGACTTTTGCGGAACTTAATAATAAGAATCCAAAATTGGGAATGGTCTTTAGTTTTGTAGGCGACAAGATTTCGCCCCATCATATGCCGGCGGGAAATACTCTTGTTAAGATTCCGTATCCAAGTGGTTCGAGTTTGAACATTACTGAAGCAGCTCATCGTCTCACATTTACATATGGATTAAATTCCCAAAATCCTCTATACTCACTGTATTCGGCATTGAATTATGAAAACCGTTTGTTATAAATACCATCGTGCTTTCTGTCGGAGATAATTTCAGCGGAAGTTATTTCTCAAGAATAACCAGAGGCAATCCGTTAC
>ERZ856578.5336-NODE-5336-length-15821-cov-3.493775_pt1 | contig 15821 bp, 14 predicted proteins | sample MGYA00514384_ERZ856578 | MGnify/ENA primary metagenome ERZ856578 (study PRJEB29103, sample SAMN06111958) | human gut metagenome | biome: human gut; feature: ankylosing spondylitis patient; material: healthy_person | host: Homo sapiens | place: China:Hangzhou...
TAAAATGCCTGTTAGGATATTGTAATAAGAAAAAACATAAAGTTTTTATTAGTTTTTATCATCATGATGATCAGAAGTATAAGGATTACATTGATAAATACTTGAGTGGGAATATTATTAATAAATCTGTAATGGATGGTGAATATGATTCGGATAATTCAGATGAATACATAAAAAGACTTATCAGAGAGGATAAGGTCAGTGACTCATCTGTAATTGTTGTTCTCGTTGGTGCGAATACAAAAGGGCGCAAACACGTAGATTGGGAAATATATGCTGGTTTAAGCGCAAGTATTAATGGAAGTTCTGGATTAGTTGGTATTATACTTCCAGAAATTATTCCTACTTCAGATGGGAACTTTTATTATTCTGATATGCCAGAGCGTTTAGCTGATAATGTGAGATCGGGATATGCAAAAATTTATACTTGGAATTATGCAATTGCACATTTTGATAAAATAATTGAAGAAGCATTTAATAATAGAAAAGCAAAATACAATCTTAGAGACAACAGTCGACTGCAAATGAAGAGGAATAAATAATGCAAATTGCGAAAATTGAATTTTTAGATAAATCAAAATTAGTAATGACTCTTAATGTGTGGGTTCTTCTTGTTAACGTATGTTTAATAGTTGGTTGTTATTATTTTTTTGAACTAATAATTAAAAAACAATTCTTTAAATCAATTGAAATTTCTGAGACTGTTATAGGCATTGGTAAAAGCTCTATTAAGATAAAATGTGATAAGCGAGTCCAAGGAATTGCTCATAAGATATGGATAGAGTTAAAGACCAGAAAAATTGGAATAATGTTTGAAGAAGATCAAGATGTGATTACGGAGGTGTATGATTCTTGGTATGAAGCATTTAAGATCATTAGAAAGCAGCTTGAAGAAATACCAGAAGAAAGAATTGGTGATGCTAAAGAACTTATTGATATTGTGCTGAAGGTATTAAATGATGGTTTGCGTCCACACTTGACAAAATGGCAGGCAAAATACAGAGCTTGGTATAAAAAAGAGAAAGAAAAAAATCAAAATATGACACCTCAAGAGATTCAGAAAATGTATCCAGAGTATCAAGAACTTGTATCAGATCTTAAGAAAACTAATGAAATAATGATCAATTTTTCAAAGGAACTTAGAAAGATCATAGATAAGTGACAGATGAAATATTGAGGTCAGCCTCGGTAAGAGGGATGTTTATTATGAAAATGCCCTGGAAGTATTTGGACGAAGAGGAATCACGGAGAATATCTATGAGGTTCTGATGAGTGATGCAAAGGAAGCTGAGGAGCCGCTTAGAATATAAGCGATGAATAACCTCCCGGTTTTTCATCTTCTCAAATTTGTGAGATAATCTCCTCAAAGGAGTGGTCTCTCTTACTTTTCCAGTTTTGGCACTTAGGAGCATTTTACTTCAATTTGTTCCGAGAATCTATGCTAATTCCACTCCAAATACAAGAACAGGAGTTGAATACTTATGACACAAAGAAATCCAAGACGTACCGATGAAGAGTAGCTCAGCCTAATCCAGAAATGCCGTTCCAACGGTCTCTCTGACAAATGTTGATGTGAGGAACATCATATTCATACAAGCAACTTTTACTACCAGATACGAAGGCTCAGAAAGCCTGTACGATCCCGGAACCTATTCATTCTACTTTTTTAGGAAAGCAGGAAGTTGTCCAGCAGGCTTTCGGGGAAGCGGTTCCCTGTCCATCCGTCAGCCCGGCTGTTCCAGAGATCTCTTCTGATGCTGCTGTAAAAATAGCATACCATGGCATTCAGATCGAGATCACAAACGCAGCACACCGAGTCCTCTCGGGGTCTGACCCCATGAAATCTGGACTTCAACAGCGGCTTCAGGTAGCACACATAGAGCTTTCACCGCAGACAAAGAAGGAACTGGATGAGAGATTTGTCCTGATCTATACAGGGCAGAGGCGTCTGGCGAGAAATCTTCTCCGTGATGTGGTGGGACGCTATGTGGGCAATGAACCGGACAGTCTGTTTGCGTTGGAGGAGATCCAGAAAACAGCAGTACTGATAGATTGCTGCACAATCATACTTATTCCTGTATCTCTCAAATGCGGAGATACAGGAGTAATTTACAGGCTCTCTTTCTTGTCCATCCGGCAGCGTTTATCCAGGTGGCGGTTGATCAGAAGCAGGAATACAATTGTTGAGAGGACAGAAGAGATTCCGTCAGCAACAGGTTCTGCGAAAAAAGCCGCTTTTGCACCAAAGAAAGAAGGCAGGACAGCTGCACTGATCACAAAAAGAGATTTTCTGGTAACGGAGAGCGCAAGTCCTGTCTTTGGACATTCCAGGGCAGTCAGCCCGTCTACAAAGACATACTGGAAGCTTAGCGGAATGATCATCAGTGTATAGGTACGGATGACCCAGACAGAGAATCTGATATACTGTGGATCAGTGGTAAACAGAAGAACAAAGTACCGGGGAATAAATCGGGAGAGAAGGAACATGATGGTGGTAAAGATAAGCATTACTCCCAGAATGTTCCTTTCTGCGTCCTTGACCCTGTTTACGCATCTGGCACCGTAATTGTAGCTCAGGATTGCCTGTGTACCTCCGCTGATCCCGATCATAGGTGAGGTGATCAGAAGCAGATAGCTTTGAGCAATGGTGGCACAGGTGATCAGCATATCGCCCTGGGAAGCACCACCATATTTCTGGAGCACTGTATTCATAAAGATCAGGATCAGGCTGTCTGTGGCCAGGATCAGAAAAGGAGAAAATCCCAGGGAAAGGATTTTCCTTATGACTTTTAAGTTGTACTGTCCGAAGGTAATCTTTACAGGAACCTTTTTTCCCAATAAGAAGGTCATTGCAAAGATGCAGGAGAGTATCTGCGAAATAACGGTTGCAATGGCAGCACCGGAAATTCCCATATGAAAACCAAAAATAAAAATCGGGTCTGACAGGATGTTACATCCTGCGCCGATCAGTACGGTAAACATTCCCACAAGGGGGAATCCCTGACAGTTGATAAAGTAATTAAGCCCTGTAGCCATCAGTGCGAAAAAGGTACCTGTTGTATAAATAGTCAGGTAGGTATTGGCAAAGGGAAAAGTAGCCCCACTTGCGCCAAACAACATAAGCAGCTTATCTTTTAGCAGAAGAAAGCTGACAGTCAGCAGAACAGAAAAAATACTGAGCATCAGAAAAGAATTTGCCAGTACCTGTTCTGCTTTTTTGTGATTCTTTTCGCCCATTCGGATTCCCATGGTAATGGAACCTCCGATTCCTACCAGGGTGCCAAAAGAAGTGAGAAGTGTAACGATAGGACCGCATATGCCTGCACCTGCAAGAGCCAGTGCGCCATTTTCGGAAATATGTCCGATATACATCCTGTCAATAATACTGTAAAGTACATTGACAAATTGCGCGGTCATAGAAGGGATGGCAAGCTGAAGCACCAGAGTGCGTACGGGTGCCTTGCCAAGATTTGCTGTTGTGTTCATTTTAATTTTCCTCATCCATTCGACAGGGACTGCCGCACTTGCATGTGCAGCAGCCCCTGTATATTAATCATTGTCAATTTTAACAGATATGGACAGAAAAAGCTATGATTTTTGAGATATTGTCCTTGTAAAAGATATTGAGAATAGCCTCTCGGGGTCAGACCCCAGTAAGGGACATGAAGCAAATCCAACATACCGCTTTACGCAAAAAAGGTTTCATGTTATCATTATCTCATCAAGAGTTCTGATAATTTGAAACCTTTTTTGCAATTATTTAAAGAAATGGATGTGTGTCAATATGGGAATGTTCGTTAATCCTGATAATCTGGCATTTCAGGCAGCTTTGAATGCAAGGATCTATGTTGATAAAAGTGGAATCCTCAATTATACAAACAGTGTTCTGGGGTCAACAGATGCTTTTATATGCAATAGTCGTCCAAGAAGATTTGGAAAATCTGTTACTGCAAATATGCTGACAGCGTATTACAGCAAAGGATGCGATTCAGAAGAAATGTTTTCCAGACTGGAAATCAGTCAGGCAGAAGATTTTAGAAAACATCTGAATCAGTATGATGTGATTCATTGGGATATTCAATGGTGCATGGGGCCTGCCAATGGTCCTGAGAAAGTTGTTTCTTATATTTCAGAAAAGACAATTTCAGAATTAAGAGAATATTATCCTGATGTACTTCCGGCAGAAAATCATTCCCTGGCAGAGACACTGGCACGGATCAATACTGTAACTGGCAGAAAGTTTATTGTGATTATTGATGAATGGGATGTTCTGATTCGCGATGAAGCTGCAAAAGAGGATATCAAGAATGAGTATATCCGCTTCTTACGTGGTATTTTCAAAGGGACAGAGCCTACAAAGTATATTCAGCTTGCATATCTTACAGGTATTTTGCCAATTAAAAAGGAAAAAACCCAGTCTGCTTTAAACAATTTTGATGAATTTACCATGGTAAGTCCAAGTATTCTGGCGCAGTATATCGGATTTACGGAAGCTGAAGTACAAAAGTTATCCGATAAGTACCATCAGGATTTTGATAAGGTAAAGAAATGGTATGATGGATATCTGCTGAAAGATTACCAGGTTTATAATCCCAGAGCTGTTGTCAGCGTAATGCTGAAGGGAGAATATAAGAGTTACTGGTCGGAAACAGCCTCTTATGAAGCGATTGTGCCTTTTATCAACATGAATTATGATGGCTTGAAAACAGCGATCATTGAAATGCTTTCCGGCTCATCTGTCAAAGTTAATACAGCAACATTCAAAAATGATACTGTTAATATTCAAAGTAAAGACGATGTACTGACTTATATGATCCATCTGGGATATCTTGGATATGATCAGACAGAAAAAATTGCTTTTGTTCCCAATGAAGAAATCCGTCAGGAACTGACTAATGCTGTAAAAAGTAAGTCATGGAATGAAATGCTTATGTTCCAACAGGAATCAGAGACTTTACTTGATGCAACGCTGGATATGGATAACGAAACAGTTGCTGCACAAATTGAGAAAATTCATAATGAATACGCTTCTGTCATCAGGTATCATGATGAAAATTCATTAAGCAGCGTATTAGCCATTGCCTATCTGGGAACCATGCAGTATTATTTTAAACCGGTTCGTGAATTTCCTACAGGACGCGGATTTGCAGATTTTATTTTTATCCCTAAGCCTGAATATAAAAGTGCTTATCCTGCATTGGTTGTTGAACTGAAGTGGAACCAGAAAGTACAGACGGCAATACAGCAGATTAAAGACAGAAAATACCCATCCTCGATTTCAGATTATACCGGTGATATTTTGCTTGTGGGAATTAATTATGACAAGAAAAGTAAAAAGCATCAGTGCATAATTGAAAAAGTGTAACAGCATCTGAAAAACATGCGCACATTGGGACCTGATCCTATGAAACAATCAGCTGGTATTTGGAACTGAGAAATCTTTACAATATCTACATTTTGAGGGGAGGGACCTTGTATGAATGAAAATCAGTTTAGCGCAATGCTGGCGATTATTGTGCCACCTATTATTGAGTTGATTACTAAAAACAGCAATGTAGATGATGCTAAAGCGATATCTCGTTTTTATCAATCTAAGCTCTATCAGGAACTGGCAGATGAAAAGTCAAAGCTGTGGCATTATAGTCCTATGACATTATATACAATGTATCAGGATGAACTTTTGACAGGTTCCTATGATTACCCGGAGGAGGCGTGAGAGATGAGCAAAGAATCGAACTTTTTAATTTACTGTATAAGGATATATTTCAAGTGGAGGAAAAAGAGATTATGATGTATCCATTTATGACATTGAACGACAATACAGAAATTACACATTCTGAGATGAAACCAAATGGTAGAGTAAAAGTGTATATAGAAACTCCAGATGAGAAGTATTGTTTTAAACATGCAACATGTTGGCTTCCAGATTATGAATGGGAAGATATATTTCAGTATTCAGATGAAGAAATAAGTCGTTTTGATGAAATTATACATTCTATGGCACACTTGATTATAGAGTTTTCACAAGAGGGAGGATTTGATAATGCCTCGAATTTTTAGATTTGGTGAGTACTGGATTTATTTTTGGACAAATGAAAATAAGCCACTTGAGCCTGTTTTGCAAACTAAAAATACGAATAAATCAACACAAACAGGGAATAATAGTCACAGACTTATTCCTTTATTTTTCACATCAAAAAGCCCAAAACGTTCTTAAGATTCGTAGAGTATCACACTATACGAAAAAATCCCCGGAATTCCTTTATTTTTCGAAATTCCGGGGATTTTTGACGGTAATTACATGACTGCTAATAGAGCAGAAAGCTTTTGCATATTCTGTTGTTTAAGTTCCATGGAAGGATGTACATATCGATTCATGGTAATGTTTACACTGGCATGCCCCAGGATTTCACTCAGGCTTTTGACATCGAAGCCAAGCTCTATACACCGCGTGGCAAATGTATGTCTCAATGCATGAAAGTTTACAGGAGTCAGACCACATTGCCTTTGTACATAACAGAAATAATTCTGCATGGTACGTGGTTCTATATATTCTTCATCAGGAGATGCAAGAACATACCCCTGACGATTGGGAAATTCCCGTTGGATGAGTTGTACAAGATTATCCGGAATAGGAATTGTACGGATTGAACATTTACTTTTGGGTGATGTGACTGTAATATGCGTCTTTTGGGAAGTAGATTCAGGAATCTGCAATCTCTGCATTGTTTTATGCACATAAATGGATTTCTCCTGAAATGAAATATCTTCCCATTTTAAGGCACAAATCTCACCGACCCGCATTCCTGTAAAAAGACATAACAAGATTCCTATATTTCTTTCAGATATATTTGCATAAAGATATCTGCAAAGGATTTCCTGTGCGGAACGTGAGATGATTACAGTATCTGGCGCAGTCTGTCGGATAATGATTTCCTTTCCTGTACTCGGCGGCTGATAGCCCTGTATCTGGGCATATCTGAGCAGGCTTCGCATCAGTGAAAGAATATCTGCCACAGTCTTAGGCGAAAGCCCTTCTCCGGAAATTCCACCATGATCAAGAAGATCCTCACAGAACTTCTGTATTCGTGATGAGGTCAGTTCGTTTAGCGGAGCATTATCAAATTCCGGTAAAATGTGGGAATGAATAATATTATTATATTTCACATAGGAAGATTTCTTTATCTGCGCCTGTATTGAATTGAGCCAGTCATCTGCTAATTTTCTGATAAAACAGGGTGGCATTGTACTTTGGGAGACTTGTCTGCTGGTAGGCGGGTTGGATTCAATGTGGATAATAGCCTGACTGCGTTTTTGTTTTACTTCCTTATAGGTTGGAGCATATACATATCCATAAATAGCTTTTCCGGTCTGTGACCGTGCTTTAATGTATCGGCCTTCCCAACGTCCATCTTTTCGCTTGTAAATATTTTCACCTTTTCTTGGCATACTGATAATTCTCCTTTCGATATTCGTATGACGATAATTTTACGATGAATGAGCTAAGCTTTTTAGCCCTATATAGCGAATTGATGAACGAACCTCCTTAAAAAGTTAACAAAAGCGAATGTTAATATAGATATACTTTATTGAAAAAACATAGAATTTAATTGATTTTCCTGGAAATATTGACAAAATATGTTGCATTATGTAAAATTACTTGTAGTTGCGAATTATTGAATTCAAAAGAAATCACTTCATAGAGTGTGATACTCTGTGAAATTTGTCGAAAATGAGGTGACTTTCGTCATGTGGTTTATGTATGAGTACACAGAAAATGAAATCACAGAACTTAACCAATCTTATGGCACCAGACTGTCAGAGGAAGAGAAGAAAAAGATATTTATACCTATCTACGACTGCATGAAGAAATATCAGGGCTCCTGGCATATAGAACAGAAGCCAGCATTCAAAAATTGTTTTCTTATCGAATGCAGAGACAGAAATGATTTGGCAGATATGCTGCACAGGCTGCAATGCGCTGATATTTTTGCAGAGAATATCACAGCAAATGCCATAGCCTTACTTCCTGAACAGGAGGTATTCTTGCGGAATCTGATGATGCCGGAAACGAAAAAGATCTCTATGTCAACAGGATACATCAAAGATGGAAGAACCTATGTGACTAAAGGTCCGCTGCAGGGAAGGGAAAAAATGATCAGCAGGATAGATCGGCATAAAAGGCTGGCAAAGTTGAGATTTGCAGCAGGGAACACAGACAGAGAATTATGTGCAGGGCTTGAGATTATTTCAAAAAGCTGAGCATATAAAATCAATAAACCTGCATCAGAGGAAGAGAAAGCGAATGAAGGAGAACAATGCGATGAGAAACAAAACAGAACCCGAAGTCAGAGTCTGTAGCAGAGACTGTGGCTTGTTTGTGTTGGGAAAATACAAAAGAGACAGCTATAAAGAATAAACAGCTAAAAAATTAAAAAAGATGACATAACAATAAAAAGAAAAGGTTTAGGGAATAACAAATGAGTGAAGGCAACAAAAAAACAAGCGAAAAATAGAACACTGGGGGAGTGGGATATAATAGGGACAACCAGAGAAAACTCCAGTATTTATGCGGCATATGTGGATTAAACGTTTTATGATAATTCGATTTTTCATTGCTGCAGCAGGGTCACATTATAGCGGTTCATAGATATTGGATGGCTCTTTGGATGCTCAATTTGACCCAATCATAGAGCAATAAAAATCGAAAAGGAGAAAACTTGAGCCTGTTAATCTGAAAAGAATGATGGGCTAAAGGACGTTAGATTGCCGATATGAATAATGAAAAATTAAAAAATTAAAATCCCCCAGAGTGTATATGTGTGTGGGGGGTAAAGCGAGGTATGAAAAATGAAGCAGATGCGGATCGCTGAGTGCAAATGCAATTCCCTAGCCCCTTGTAGTGGGAAAGAAGCAAACGGAAAAATTGAATATGGCAAGAATCTGATGAAACATCGGAAAATCTATCTGGCAGTTTCTATAGGCTGTCTGCTTATGGCTGCTATCTATTATCAAATAGAATTACATTTCTTAATTAATAGAAATCCATTTTTTTATTGTGCTTTGCCTGCCCTGATAATTGGGTTATGTGCCGGGCATAGATTGTTTCTTAGTAGTATTGAATGTAATATACAAAGTTCTGTGAAGGACTGCGTATTTTCTTATAAAAAGTCTTTGTTCGTTGGTAAGTCAGAGGATTGTAGCAGTTAGTTGAAAACGAACGTAATGGGATCTGAAAAATGAGTAAAGGGGAAAGAAAGTATGTATAGAAAAGATTCTACAGGATGGATAAAACATGTGGATTTTATCATCTTGGACTTAATCTGCTTGCAGGTGGCGTTCGTTTTGGCGTATGCGTTAAGCGGATATGGAGCTAATCCATACCAGCTAATTCTTTACAGAAATATGGCTGTCTTTATGGAAGTAGCAGATTTGGTAGTGCTGTTTGCAATGGGAACATTGAAAAACGTTTTGAAAAGAGGCTATTATAAAGATTTTGTTGTAACAGCACAGCATGGAGTAATTCTTGGAGCATGTTTATTGCTTTATTTGTTTATGCTTCAGGAAGGACAGCAATATTCCAGACTGGTATTGATACTGAATATCGTTATCTATATTCTACTTACTTATCTGGTAAGAGAGCTGTGGAAACATTTACTTAGAAAGAAAATGGAAGATGGTGAAAATCGTTCATTACTTCTTGTTGTTTCAGCAGATGTAGTGAGTGCAGTAGTAGAGAGCATGAAAGAGCATAATTATGCCCGGTATAAGATTGCTGGAATTGCTGTTATAGATAAGGAAATGACAGGAAAGTATATTGACGGTGTGAAAGTAGTGGCAAATATGGAAAATGCTGCTGAATATGTCTGCAAAGAATGGATTGATGAAGTTCTGATTGTGACATCTGGTGTAGTTCCATATCCAAAAGAACTGATCGAGCAGTTTACGGAAACCGGAGTAACAGTACACCTAAATCTTGCAAAGGTACAAAGCGTGCCGGGGAAAAAACAGTTTGTAGAAAAAGTTGGGGATTATACAGTACTGACGACCAGTATTAACTATGCATCTACAAGAGATTTGATGTTGAAACGTCTGATGGATATTGCCGGAGGTTTGGTAGGATGCTTGATTACCGGAATCTTGTTTATATTTGTTGCTCCAGCAATTTACATAGCATCACCGGGACCGATTTTCTTTGCACAGGAACGTGTAGGAAAGAATGGAAAGAGATTCAAAATGTATAAGTTCCGAAGCATGTATATGGATGCAGAAGAACGTAAGGCTGAACTGATGAAAGATAACAAACTGGGTGATGAAAAGATGTTCAAATTGGATTTTGATCCACGAGTTATTGGAAATAAGATTCTTCCAGATGGAACACATAAGACTGGTATTGGGGATTTTATCAGAAGAACAAGCATTGATGAATTTCCGCAGTTTTTTAACGTGTTGAAAGGTGATATGTCAATAATTGGAACCAGGCCACCTTTGATTTCGGAAACGAATTTTTATGAGCTGCACCATCGTGCAAGACTGGCAATTAAGCCAGGAATAACCGGTATGTGGCAGGTCAGCGGACGTAGCGACATTACTGATTTTGAAGAGGTGGTTCGTCTTGACAAAGAGTATATCACAAACTGGAACATTGGGCTAGATATAAAAATATTGTTTAAAACAGTCATGGTAGTTCTTAGAAAAGATGGATCTATGTGATGAAAATATCAATTTGCAGCTTGACTTCAAAAATAGAAGTTAAGCTGCAGAGGATATATATAGATAAGTTATAAATATAAACGAGGAAGGAGCAAACAAAGTGCCATTGAATAAAAACACTGATAATCGCTATGAAATTTTAAATACATATGTAAATGCGATTTCAATGGATGAAACAATTCGACGTGTTGAAGAAATCATAAAAAGAGGTATTCCTACACAACATGTTGTTATTAATGCATCAAAAGTAAATCTAATGGAAAAGGATTTGAAATTAAGAAAGATAGTAAATGCGTGTCCGTTAATTAATGCGGATGGAGCATCTATTGTGTGGGCAGCAAAGAAATTGGGTGTACCGTTAAAAGAACGAGTTACAGGAATAGACTTATTCCAGAGATTGGTAGAATTATCAGATAAAAAAGGCTATAAAATCTATCTTTTTGGTGCTAAAGAAGAAGTTGTTACTAAAGTAAAAAAAATATTCGAGGATAAATATCCAAACATTCAGATTGTAGGATATAGAAATGGATATTTTACAGAAAAGGATGAACCTGAAATAGTCAAGAATATGGCAGAATCAGGTGCGGATATGATGTTTGTTGCTTTTTCTTCACCTAAGAAGGAGTATTGGGTAAATAAATATTTGAAGCAGCTAAACATCCCATTTGTCATGGGAGTAGGCGGTAGTTTTGATGTTGTTGCAGGTGTAACAGATCGTGCGCCGTTGTGGATGCAGAAGCATGGTCTGGAATGGTTTTACCGTTTTATACAGGAACCTCGTAGAATGTGGAAGCGCTATATAGTTGGAAATGCAAAATTTGTTGCATTGACTTATAAAACAAAGAAAAAATTAAAAAGTAAAAGGAGATAAAGAAAATGGTTAACGTTATTGGATTAGGTTATATTGGATTACCGACAGCACTTATGATGGCTTCTCATGGTGTAGAAGTTATAGGTACTGACTATAACAAGGAACTTGTAGATACATTAAATGCAGGAAAAACAACATTCAAAGAAGATGGTTTGGATGAACTGTTTCAAAATGCAGTAAAAGCTGGTATCAAATTTACAACAGAATATCAGAATACAGATGTATATATTGTTTCTGTACCGACACCGTATGATAAATTCTCTAAGAAAGTAGATGCCTGCTATGTTGTTGAAGCAGTGAAGGATGTAATGAAGGTATGCCATAAAGGGGCAACTGTGGTTATAGAATCAACAGTTTCACCGGGAACTATTGATAAATTTGTAAGACCTGTTATCGAAGAAAATGGTTTTACTATTGGACAAGACATTAATCTTGTTCATGCTCCGGAAAGAATCATTCCAGGTAACATGGTATATGAACTTCTTCACAATAACAGAACTATTGGTGCAGATGATAAGGCAGTGGGAGAAAAAGTTAAGGAATTATATTCTTCATTCTGTCAAGGAGAAATTGTAGTAACAGATATTAGAACTGCAGAAATGACAAAGGTTGTAGAAAACACATTCAGAGCAGTAAATATTGCCTTTGCAAATGAATTAGCTAAGATTTGCCGTCATGATAATATGGATGTTTATGAAATTATTAAAATATGTAATATGCATCCTCGTGTTAATATTCTTCAGCCAGGTCCGGGAGTTGGAGGACATTGTATTTCTGTAGATCCATGGTTCCTTGTTGGTGATTATCCAAGTCTTGCAAAAGTAATTGATGAGTCCATGAAAACAAATGATGGAATGCCAGACTTTGTACTAAATCGTATTTATGAAATTATGAAAGAAAATAAGATAACAGATATCAGCAAAGTTGGTTTATATGGTCTTACCTACAAAGAAAATGTAGATGATATGCGTGAATCTCCAACATTACAGATGTTAGAATCTATGGAAAGACATTTATGTGGTGACCTTGTTAAAGTATATGATCCATTCATCACTAAAGATATTGTGCCAAATCAGTATCATGATCTTGACAAGTTTATCAATGATGTGGAACTTGTGGTTCTTTTAGTTGGTCATGATGAAATCAAGCAGAATATGGATAAATTAAAAGGTAAAGTTATTTTAGATACTAGAAAAATCTGTGATTTAGATGGAGTATACAGATTGTAAGATTGTACACAGTGAAGATGTTGGAGAAAAACAGATGAAAAAAGTAATGTTGGTTTTTGGTACACGTCCGGAAGCAATAAAAATGTGTCCATTGGTTAATGAACTGAAAACAAGAAAAGAATTAGAAACAGTAGTATGCGTAACTGGACAGCATAGGCAAATGCTGGATCAAGTGTTAGAAACATTTCAGGTAGAGCCAGATTATGATTTGTCTATTATGAAAGACAGACAGACTTTATTTGATGTAACTACAAATATTTTAAATAAGATAAAAGAAGTATTGGAAAAAGAAAAACCAAATGTTGTTTTAGTACATGGAGATACGAGTACAACATTTGTAACTGCACTGGCATGTTTCTATTTACAGATTCCGGTGGGGCATGTAGAAGCAGGATTGCGTACATATAATATCTACAGCCCATATCCAGAAGAGTTTAACCGTCAGGCAGTAAGCATTATTAGTCAGTTTAATTTTGCACCAACTGAACTTTCTAAGAATAATCTTCTTAAAGAAGGAAAAAAAGAAGAAACAATTTTCGTGACTGGTAATACTGCGATTGATGCATTGAAAACTACTGTGCGAGAAGATTATACGCATCCAGATTTGGAATGGGCATCTGATAGCCGTTTGATTATGATAACCGCTCATCGAAGAGAAAATCTTGGAGAGCCTATGAAACATATGTTTAGAGCAATCCGTCGAGTAATGGATGAACATCCAGATGTAAAGGCTATTTACCCAATTCATATGAATCCGGTAGTAAGAGAAATTGCAGATAGTATTCTGGGAGATGATGAAAGAATCCGTATTATTGAACCATTAGAAGTACTTGATTTTCACAATTTCCTGAATAGAAGTTACATGATTTTAACGGATTCTGGTGGAATCCAGGAAGAAGCTCCTTCTCTTGGAAAGCCAGTGCTGGTTATGAGAGATACTACAGAGCGTCCGGAAGGAATTGCAGCAGGAACGTTGAAATTGGTTGGAACAGAAGAAGAAACTATTTATCAGAACTTCAAGAGTTTGCTTGAAAACAAAGATGAATATGAGAAAATGAGTAAAGCAAGCAACCCATATGGAGATGGTTTTGCTTGTAAGCGAATTGCAGATATTCTTGAAGAAAAATTATAAAATATGGTGATGATTGATGAAAAAGATAACTTGGTATTTAAATAGATTGAAAGCTATGAATATGGGCGAAATTTGCTGGCGTTTTCAGCAGAAAAATTTGCAGAAGCAGGAAAGAAGGAAATATTATAAAGAAAACCTGCCTGTATATGAATTTGAATTGCCGGATGAATTGAAAAATTTAAATGCTCAAGTGGATCGAATAAGCATCAATTGGAATAATGAAAAATTCACTGTGTTTAAAGAGCAGAATCTTTTCGGAGTATATTCTTATAACAAGTATAAAAGAGCATGGGATGCCGGTTTTCAAACAGAAAATGTTTGGCCGACAGACCAATGCTCGTATGATATTTCGATTTCTCAGAGAGAGGATATTGGAGATATAAGGACAAATTGGGAATTAAATAGACACTATCAGTTTGCAGGAATGGCAAAATCGTTCTATGTAACTGGTGATTTCAGCATTTTAGAAGAGTTACAAGAACTTTTTTATGATTGGAATAATAAAAATCATTTTTTGTGTGGTGTTGAATGGACGAGTGCAATGGAAATTGCAATTAGAGTCAATTCATGGATATATACATATTGCTTTCTGAATAAAGCATTTGAAAAATATAACTTGGAAAATAATAAAATATTAAAAGATATATCTCGTGGCATAATTGTAATGGCAGACTATATTGTAAAACATAGAGCAAAGTATTCATCTGCAAATAATCATTTGATTGTAGAAATGTATGCGGTGGGAATGTCGGGAATATTTTTTGATTATAAACATTGGGAAAAACTTGCGTTTAATATATTAACGGAAGAATTGCCAAGACAGAACTATGCAGACGGCGTAAATAAGGAAATGTCATTGCATTACCAGAGTTTTGTAATGGAAGCCTATGGATTATTGATGCTAGAAATGAAGCATAATCATATCAAAATCCCTCAAATATGGGAAGAATATCTTTTGAACATGAGTGAATTTATGTGTGATTGTTGCGGAGAGTATGGAGAAACTGTGGTTTTTGGTGATAACGATGAAGGAAAGATATTAGATTTATCTGGAGAACATTTTGATCATTATCGTTATGTATTAGATTTGATGGGAAATGTATTACCAAAAAGATATTCAAAAATGGAAAATATCCATGAAAATTTGTGTTGGATTTTAAGTGACGATTTTCAGAATAATGTTTTGCAAAAGAATTGCTACTACAGTCCAGAAGTAAAATGCTATAAAGAGGGCGGCTATACACTTTGGAGAAGCAAAAATAACAAAGTTTTGATAGGAATTGATCATGCAGATTTAGGATTTGGCTCTCTAGCAGCTCATGGACATGCCGATGCACTAAGTTTCCAGATGTTCATAGAAGGAGTGCCGGTATTCGTTGATCCTGGAACATATAATTATCATGTGCCTAAAAAGACAAGAGATGAATTTAGAGCAACTAAGAATCATAATACAGTGTGTGTAAATGACCAAAATCAGGCAGAAATATTAGGACCATTTTTATGGGGAAAACGTTACAAAATAAATAATGTAGAGTTTGATAATGAATGTGAAAAAAAATGTATAATGACTGCTGAGCTACAAAATAGTTCATATGTACATAGAAGAAAATTTGTTTATAATAAAGCAAATCAGTTGATTATTGAAGACGTAGTACAGGGAGGACAAGATATACATTTGGCTTTAATATGTAATTTTAAAGCTAAAATAGAAGTAAATCAAAATGTAGTAATGGTTCGTATCGGTGATAAAGTAGTAAAAATTAATTTTGATGAAGCTTCAAAAATCAAAGAGGAAAATGTAGAGAGATCGGAAGAGCGTCGTGTAGGGAAAGAGTGTAGATCTCGGTGGTCGCCGTATCATTAAAAAAAAAAAAAA
>ERZ856578.5362-NODE-5362-length-15755-cov-10.674703_pt1 | contig 15755 bp, 11 predicted proteins | sample MGYA00514384_ERZ856578 | MGnify/ENA primary metagenome ERZ856578 (study PRJEB29103, sample SAMN06111958) | human gut metagenome | biome: human gut; feature: ankylosing spondylitis patient; material: healthy_person | host: Homo sapiens | place: China:Hangzhou...
ATTTTCATGGCGCAACTCTTCGAGTTACCGATCAGACATCTGATGCACTCTTGGCGAAAGTGCTTGGGGTACTTGCCCATGTTGAATAATGCCATCTGCTTTAAACAGATATTCATTGTGACCGGCTATACCGATCTTCGATCCGGAATTGATCGTCTGGCCGCTCTCATTACTTCGAAAACAGGAGACAATCCTTTCGTACCGGATACTCTTTACCTTTTTTGCGGTCGCAAAACAGATCGCATTAAAGGATTGACCTGGGAGCGAGACGGATTTTTACTCCTGTACAAACGATTAGAGAAAGGGCGATTTCAATGGCCGAGAAACGAATCTGAGGTGCAATCACTTACTGAGCAACAGTTCCGGTGGCTAATGGAGGGTCTGACCATTACCCCTAAACATACTGTGCAAGAGATTACACCGCCACAGTATCCGGCATAGTTCTTGTGCAATACGTAGAAATTTTTGTAGTTCATTTCCGATCAGAAACTTAGCAAGTTTCCATTTCTTCTACCACAAAAAACGAGCGTGAAAAGCATACAAGGTTCCTTCTATAAAGCTGCATTTCATTTTTGTCATTTCAAAAGCCATGCATTCTTTAGATGGAATTCAGCCTTGTATCCTCTTAAAACCATAGGCATTATGACGAACTCAAAACGAAACGGGATTCGCAAAAATCGCCCATTTATGATATAATGAGTCCATGAAGAGGAGGTTTATTATGGCGAAGACTTATACAGAAGAACAACTGAATACGTTTGATAAAGCGACATTGATTCAGCTTTTGCTGATGCAACAGTCACAGCTTCAGGAAATCGATAAAAAGCTACAGCTTCTGTTAGAGCAAGCCGCTGTACTGAAAAACAATCGTTTTGGTAAGAAATCAGAAAAACTAGGGATTGAGAATCAGGTCTGCTTCATGGAAGTCGATGGCGACATCGTTTTCTTTAATGAGGCAGAAGCAGTAAATGCCCTCGTGCCGGAAGATGAAGAAAAGTCTACTAAGCCAAAGAATGCAAAGACAAAGGGCAAACGAACAGCTGACATCAAAGACCTTCCGGTTATTCATGTCGATCATAAGATGACGGAAAGTGAACTGATTACGGAGTTTGGAGAGGATGGTTGGTATCAACTGGAAGATGAAATCTATCGTCGATACCGCTTCACCCCGATGAAGATTGAAATTGAAGAACACCATGTAGGTGTCTACAAATCCAAGAAAGACAATCATTTCAAGAAGGCAGAACATCCGGCGTATCTCTTAAGAAACAGTTTAGTGTCGCCTACGTTATTGTCAGGCATCTGGAATGCAAAGTATGTAAATGCAGTTCCGCTATACCGTCAGGAACAGGAATTCCAAAGAATGGGAGTCTCCATTGACCGTGGTGAAATGGCGCATTGGACGATTTTGTGTGCGGAACGATATCTGTCTGTTTTTTATGATTACTTACATGAGAAGATGTATGACTATCATGTGCTTCAGGCAGATGAGACTCCGGTGCTCGTCTCAAAAGAAAATCGAACATCGGGAAGCAGGCATTACATGTGGGTATATCGTACCGGTAAGATGTATCAGGACAAACCAATCGTACTGTATGAATATCAACCCTCTCGAAATGCAGATCATCCAAGAGTATTCCTAAAGGACTTTCAGGGAATCTGTGTGACAGACGGATACCAGGTTTACCATACATTGGAAAAAGAAAGGGAAGACTTACGGATTGCCGGCTGCTGGGCACATGCAAGACGGCGCTTTGATGAAGCGCTGAAAGCATTACCAAAAGAACAACAGAAAGATACGATTGCGTATTTTGCACTCAAGCAAATCCAAGCGATTTATCGCGAGGAAAACAAGCTTGAAGGGATGAGCGCGCAAGATCGTTTAAAAAACCGGCAACTAACAGTAAAGCCATTGGTAAATGCTTATTTTACATGGGTAAAGAAGAATGTACTTGTGGTCGCAGCGAAAAGCAAAACTGCAAATGGACTTACCTACTCGATCAATCAGGAAACTTATTTAAGGACGTTTCTGGAAGATGGAGAAGTGCCAATGGATAACAATGCAGCAGAACAATCGATCCGACCATTCTGCATAGGAAAGAAGAACTGGGTTATGATTGATACGATAGCCGGAGCAGAGTCTAGTGCAATGATCTATAGCATAGCAGAAACTGCAAAAGCGAATCATCTGAAACCTTATAACTATTTTGAATATCTTCTGACAGAGATACCGAAACATATGGATGATCGTGACAATCACTTTTGTGAAGATCTTCTTCCTTGGTCGGATAAGTTGCCTGCCGAATGTCGAAAATAAAATGAACTGTAAGCCGCTCTCAGGAGCGGCTATTTGAAGTGGGTATACCCACTATTGAGCGTTTACTTTAATTCAAGTGTAATATCATAAAAGTGTAATAATATGAATCTGACAAATTCCGAAAAAGTAATTATTCCCTTTATTGGCACTCTACAGCTTTGATGATTTGATAGCGTAAGATGTGCAGCTGCGTGATTGCCCTCAATATGATCTTCTGGAGCATAGTCTATTCGCATAACTATTGGAATTCCCTCTTCCTCTGAAAACCAATCTTGTTCCAATTCTTCACAATCCTTTATTTCTTCATATGACCAGATTTTATTATGACATTTCATAAAAACTAAGCGCTCCTTAATAATAACATTATTTTGTATTTTAAATTCTGCTTGTATTAAACTCTTATCATACAGTAAAATATTATACTGAAGACCATTCAATAGATATTTCATCATTTCTTTACCTGAAATATGCTTATCATATACTATATTACATTTAGAATTTTCTTTACCTGAAAATGTTATTTCTTCAATCCCATTTGCTTTTTCTTTACAAGATTCTTCTCTATAATCACGAATCAAATTTTTTTCATAAAGCTCCGCTACAGTTTTCCTCATATCAGCCAAAATATTTTTTGCAGTCTTAGATGTTGCCATTTTTATTCGCCTCCCTGCAATATTTTCGCAAGTTCATCTTTGCTCATACCAAATAATTCTTGCATAAGCTGAATTTTAGAAACACCTCCTTCAGTAAGTTTACCAATTAATGCTCTTGTTGTATCAATAGTTTTAATATCCTTCTCGTCAACATCTTGATTATTCAAAAATATTTCATTCTGTTTTTCTTTATCTGGATATTCTTCAAAATAGAGTTTAAAGTCATGCAATTTTATTTTTTCAAACTCTTCACTTAATGTTTTCATATCCTCCCCATAACCTAAAACTCTAACCCATCCTTTAGAGCGAGTAATAGCCGTGAATAATGCATTTCTATCAGACCGACGCCGCAAAGAATTAACACATTTTTGAGCATTAACAATATATACTATAAACGCTTCATTACCTTTAGCTCTACGAACACTTGAATACACAAGCGATTCCTCTCTGAAAAAATCTTCAGGATTAGCAGCACCTGCCGTATGGATGTTGAAATTATAAATTATATTTTTATTACTATAATCAAAATTTTTCTCTCCATTTTCTTCTGCATTAAGCTTTGATTTTATTAAATTCAACATTGTACAATTGCTTACATAATTGTATGTATCCATATCAATAATCATAATATCCTTCGGCAGCAACTGCTGATCCTCTAAATCTTCGTTAAGCATTTTAAGCAATTCTTCATTCATTTCTTTAGCGTCATTATAGCAAAGAAAATCTATAATCTCATTTTGATCAACCTTTAATAATTCTGGACTTGTTTCCTTAGTTCTATATAAGACAACTTCCTTTCCTTCCACAATAGGTTTATCTGTAACATATCCAATAGCCTCCCATACTGAAGATGTACTAGGTAATTGTAACAATCCATCTTTACAGTAGAGTCCCATACCAATGGCATGTGCTGTAACAATAGCATTTCCTTGATTTCTATAGCAAACAGTCAAAGGGGTATCATGTTCAATACTTTTTCCAAAAATTTGTTCTGGATTTGGCATTGCCTCTTCATTCAATTTCTGTAACTCATCATACGCATACACCAGTCTTTCTTCCTTACCCAATATTTTAAGACATAACTGAAGATAATTTTTATCAAAATCTTGTGCTTCATCTATTAATATACAGTCGTACATTTTTTGAAATTCTTTGATCTTTTTTAACAAATCGCCACAAATTTCAGAAAAAAGAGAAGATGACTTTCCATATTTTGCCTTTGCCTCATTTACATTTAGCGGAGAAACCCCATGTCGTAAGCAAATTTCATAATATACTCCCTTAGAAGTTGCAGAACCCCAAGATTGCATTATTTTTAATTTCTCTTTATTGTATTTTGCCCCTTCATTTTTGGCTGCATAAAAACGTTCAATTAATAGTTCTAATTGTCCCCGAAGCGTTCGTGTAGAATATGTTACAACTATGTTCCAATCTGGATGAGCTGTATGTAATTCAACTGCTTTTCTTGCTAATACTATAGTTTTACCACTTCCAGCCATACCACGAATTCTCTGTATTCCAGTAGTATCTGATAATATTGCCTCCATTTGGCGAGCATCATATTTTTCAATTAAAGACGCCATTTTATTAATTGCATATGCCTTAGTTCCTTCTTTGACCCCCTTTCGCTCAACTCTAGTATTTATACCATATGCTTCCTGTAAACCAGAAAGTATTTTACAATACAAATCATCCGAATAATTTTCATAATTATCTTTAATAAACTTAATTATATCATTTACATTTCTTACTAGTGGATAGTCATCTAACTCATCAATGTCAACTACGCTATATGTAATTACATGAAATTCAAAAATCAATTTTCTCTTTTTAAACAAAAAGCTCTGTTTCTTAAATTTACTTTCAACTTTAGAATAAATGTCATCCTGAATTTCACCGTAATCTGTTACAGGTTCCGTAAGTATATTAAAAATATATACACCATTTTTACTAACAAGTGCAATATCTACGCAAGTTCGCCTATTAGCAATTTCATCTATATAAATTGGATACCCTAAATATAATTCACCTGTTATATCTGGAAAAGCATCACATAAAGCCTGAACCAAATATTCTGCCACTTCTTGCTTTTGCCATATATCCAATGATCCCATAATTTTCAATTTATTTGACATGAGATTTATCCTCCTTAAAATGATCTTTTGTACTACAAAATTTACTAATTTCAAAAGACTAATTTCAACAATTCTACTGACTTTTCTTCTAATAGATCATTAGTTCCCAGTTCACCACGAAAAGCACGCACAAGAACCGCTTTTTTCATTACATCAATTTGACTAATAACCAACTCTGCTGCGTCTTTTACCTGACGTTCTTTTTTAAGAACATCACTTACCATATTTAATATTGCCTTTTGTTCTTCTATTACTGGTAACCTAACAGGATAATTTTTAAGCTGAGTTGAATTAATGGAGGCAAGATTTGTCGTTTGTTTAGCACAGCTCAAAAAATATTTTTTGCCATAACGACTTCCCGCCTGTAATGATAGAAAATATGGATCTAAAATCTTTTTGTCAGGACGAACAACAAATACATGATTTTGATGTAAACATACTTTAATCTCTGCATTCCAAACAGAACCGCGACCTAACTTATCAAAATCGCCTCCTTCAGTAAACAATACATCTCCTTTCTGCAACAAATATCTATCTACCATTTTTTCTGATACTTCTATTCTTTTTATTTCCTTCAAGTTAAAATAACCATCCTGTACATTAGCAACCCTTAGATAAGGTAAACAAATTGTTTTATCATTAAAATGTTTTCCTTTCATTATCCCAGTTTGGAGCGTTGATATTTCAATAAGGGGTACTGTTCTCCAACTCTCTATAGAAATTCCTCTGCTTTTTCTCCATTGCTTTGTCAGCTCACCAGTAAATGCCTTATGTAAAATTGCAGACTTACGCAATTCAAAACCAGCCACAACTGCTTGAGCCTTTTCCTTAGCTTCGTCTAACTTTGAAAAAATACTTTCAATACGATCAACAATACGCCCCTGCTCTTTTAATGGTGAAAGTGGGACAGGAATTCTATTCATATTCGCTTGTGTTAGTTTTAGTCGAGTTGTTCCATTTACATAATTCGTATAATCAAAGCAATTTAAATAATGTAATAAATAATAATTTCCAATGTTTCCAAAGTATGATCGTAATACATGCGCATGATTATTAACCCATGCTTTTCCCTTGATTATATATGCCTTATCTTTTAATAAATCCAAAAATGGTGCACCATCTTCGCCAACTAGTACAAGTTGTTCATCTGTAAGAAAATCATTAATCCACCCAACTTGTCCTGTTGCTCCATAATACGGAATATCTCCGTTACGAGATACTCGCTCTGTTGCGTTTATAGGTTTTCTAAAACTATCCAAACACTCTGCAAAACCACCAGTTAAATACACCCAGCACCAATTCTCCGGTATCTTATATGGCTGTTCCTCCACTGGCACAAGTGCCTGAGCTAACTTTTCTTCCATTGTCAGCTCTTTTGCTGCCTTTTTATCTTTTGCCATCTTTTCTTACACCTCCGAGCCTTCCAACGCTTTTAATTCTTTCACTACGCTCATCAGCAAATCAACTGCTTCCTCTAACTGTGCAATTGCTTCCTCACCACTTTCAATTGGATCCGGTAAATCCTCGTAATCTACGATTGAATCATCACGAATCAAGCCAAGGTCAAGGCTGTTTCCTTTCTCTGCAATCTGCTCGCGAGTGAAAACGCTCCATCTTTCATCCTCAACTGCATAGCGGTCTTTTGCTTCATATGCTGCCTCAAAGTCTGCAAAATGTTCCTTCTTCAATGGGTTGGTCTTTCCAAAGGAAGGCATGTTGGTACGCAGATCATAAAACCAAACTTCTTTTGTATTTCCCTTATCCGTCTTTTCACGAGTAAAGAATAATACATTTGTCTTTACGCCCTGCGCATAGAAAATGCCAGTTGGCAAGCGAAGAATGGTATGTAAATTGCACTTGTCCATCAAGTCAACACGAATCTTCTCACCTTCACCATCTGCAAAAAGAACATTATCTGGCAGAACAACTGCTGCACGCGCTTTTCCATCTGCCTTTAAGCTACGATAAATATGCTGTAAGAAATTTAACTGCTTATTACTGGTAGGAAAGGTAAAATCATCACGAGTTGCACGCTCACCACCTTTTTTTGTTCCAAATGGCGGATTCGTCAATACGACATCGTATCCTTTCATGCTCTTACCAATGTTGGATAATGTATCGCCCAGGATAATTTCTCCATCAATATCGTGTAACATTGCATTCATTAATGCAAGACGATGTGTGTCATGTACCAATTCTACACCAGAAAATGCCTCTTTTCGCTCAAATGCTGCGGTGTCTGCATCCAAATCAAAAAAATCATCGGTTTGCTCTCTCACATACTGATTGGCTGCAATCATAAAACCGAATGTTCCACAAGCAGGATCATTGCAGCGCTCACCCGGCTGTGGTTTTATCAAACGTGTCATTACCTCAATCAGCACACGAGGGGTAAAATACTGGCCCGCTCCAGATTTTTTCTCATTTGCATTCTTTTCCAGTAATCCCTCATAAAGATTTCCTAAGCCTTCTTCACGAGCAGAAAACCAATCCAAACCGTCAATTGTCGTAATGATTTTTTCAAGATTCTTTGGTTCTTCAATGTTTGTTGCTGCACCCTGATAAATTTCACGGACGCGTCCTGTGCACTTTTCGCCCAGATGCTTCAATAGCTCCTCATAAAATTTCTTTAATTCAATACCACTCTTTTCCGTTAATTTATCCCAACAATAACATTCTGGAATCTGGCTTTCTGCACCTGTTTCCTTTGCCATTTTCAAGAATAAAATATAGGTAAGCTCGGTAACATACTGATGATAGGTAATACCATCATCTCTTAACACATTACAAAGATTCCAGAGCTTTGAAACAATTTCTTGGGTTGTCATGCTGTTCTTCCTCCATCATCGTATAAATACTCATTCAGTTCAAATACGATGTTTTCTAATTTATCTCCAAATACTTTATTAATTTTATTGAATCCTCCCTGTGATCTGAATCGTCCATCTTCATCAAACACAGTAACATTCAGTACCGATTCCTCCATCAGATATTTTTCCATTCTGGCAATCCAGTTCAATTCCTGTTTGGAGAAATTGTGTGCTTTTTTAAGCTTATCAATTGCTCTTTTGATTCTAGCTTCATGCGAAATCAGTGCAGATCCAATCGCATATCTACGAATTAAGCTAATAATGTCCGCCGTAATCTCCTGATTGGTCATTTGAGAAATCGCTGTATTTAACTGCTGCGTCGTAAAACCTTCTCTATCTAATGTAAGGCGCAGCGATTTTAAGCTATCGCGTGTCAATTCTTTTGGTCTGGTACAAACAATATTGAGTGCTGCAATCTCATCCATTTTTGTCTTTACATACGCAGCAAAGGCATCCAAATAATCTTCTGGCTTACTTCCATTGCCATAGCCTCTTGTATGTTCCAACAATTCATCTTCATGCTTTGAGATAACAACAGACCGACCACCGTTTGGTTTTAACTGATCCAGCATTTTAAACAGCTCTCCACAAGCAAGCAGTTGTTTCTTTGCTTCTGAAGGGCTATCGCAACTCTGGATATTGGCAATAAACTGTGTCGGTTTGTATCCACCAGACAGACTAATAAAATGCTCCATTGCTTTGCTGCTCATATTTTGCTTTCTGCGCTGCAACTTTGCAATAATTTGATTAATCTGATTCTGCACCTCTTTTTCATCTGTCAACACTTCCAAACCTTCTAGTAATTGTGTAAAAGTTGCTGTTGGATTTACAACAACAGGTTTCATTGTATTGACTTCATCTAATGAATCATATACACCTACAGGATCATAAATTTCAAAATGCGTCTTATGAATTTCAGGACAAAGCCTGGTAGCTCGTCCAAGCATCTGTTCAAATAAAATTCTTGATTTTACACGCCGCATAAATACAAGCGTTGTAATTTCTGGCACATCAATACCGGTTGTCAACAAATCTACCGTAACGACAATACTTGGATATCGCTCATTTTTAAATCGTTGAATGGCCTCCTCAATCTTTTTCTTATTACCACCACCAACGCTGCCCGTTATTTTCATAATGGCATCATTATCCACACCTGTCTCTGTATAGATTTCTTTTAAAATTTTTACAATAAGATCTGCATGTTGGTCATCAACTGCATAAATCAATGTCTTTCCTTGCACCTCAGGCGTTTCAGGATCAATGTCGCGAGCAATCTCGGCAAGTACAGCTTTGTTAAACGGTTCCGTAATTACCTGACGGTTAAATTTATCTACGTCAAAATCGAGTTCATCGTCCAATAGCTCTGAATTTGTGATCTCCCCTGTTATGGAATCATATCTTGTGACTATATCACCTTTTTTATAATGAATTCCTTCTTTGCTTAGCTTTGTTGTTAATTGATGCGGTGCATCATGATCTACAAGGTAGCCTTCAATAACTGCTTCCCTATATGTATATTTATATACAGGCTGTCCAAAAATCTCTGTTGTTTGCAAAGCAGGAGTTGCCGTCAATGCAATTTTTATTGCATCAAAGTACTCCACAACAGAACGATATTTGCTCTGATAATCAATCTGATCACGATAAAGAAGTTCGTCCTCTCCCATTTCCTTGTCTAAAATATAGCCACGATGCGCTTCATCAATGATAACCAAATCAAAATCTGTAACCGCAGGCATCGTATCTCCTTCATTATAAAGAATACGTTTTACCATGCTCTGCACCGTAGCCACTTGCAGTTTTGTTTCCTTATCAATCACCTTGTCTTCCAGACCTTTAATATTATAAATATCATCAAGTGTCATTAGTTCTTCTAGCTTTACTTCCTCGAATACATCTGTTGCTTGTTTACCAAGCGATGTACGATCTACCAGAAACAAAATTCTGCGAAACCGACCTGTTTTCAAGAAACGATAAATCATCCCAAGGATTGTGCGTGTTTTACCCGTACCCGTAGCCATCGCCAACAAAATATTCTGTTGCCCATTCAAAATTGCATGTTCAGCTGCCTGAATTGCTTTTAACTGATAGTCTCGAAGATTCAGGCCGTCTTTATCGCGCAGTAAATCATATGGCATATCTTGTAATGCTTGATCTTTTGCTGCAATATCCCGTTCAAGCAGTTCTAACATACCAGTAGGACTCATCCACCCTTTCAATGCTTTTGGGGCATTATCAGACTTTCTTAAGTCAAGAAACCACACACCACTTTTCGTATCATATTGCTCCAGATAAGGTCTTCCATTTGTTGCAAAGACAAATGGCACCTTATAATTCCTCCACATACCAATTTGATACTTTTCATCTTCAGCACGTACATTTCTGGAATAATCTTTGCATTGATAATCGATTACTGATGGAATATCCTTATGAATTGCTTTCGCCTCAATTATGGCAACAAGCCGTTCATCAATAAATAACGCATAATCTGCAAATCCTTTTTTGCCAACAGTAGAATCTGTCGGCCATTCGGCTATCGCAATATTTCTTCCCTTTTCTGGACGAGTTCCTTTTGAGTAACGCAGCTTTTGCGTATCTACTTCCCATCCAACTTTACGTAACTGTTCGTCAATAAGATATCTGGTCTCTGCCTCTGATTTTACCCTCTGCCGCATTGCTTTTCCTGCTTGGCTTTTACGTTCTTCTTTTTTAACACTCAGAGCCATTGCTGCAACCTTGGATGCCTCTGCGATCAACTTTTCTTCTTCGGTTTGTTCTTTTTCTTTATCGACAATTTCTAATCGAACATTTTTATCTGGCATTTCAAACGTTTTGTTCTGATAATTCCAATCACCATACGTTTGCATAAACCATTCTGTCAAACTATACGCCATCTGAATAAAAATTTTTCCATCTTCAACTGATGCATAATTTTCATGAACAGCCTTATTTCTGATTTTTCTAAGACCATGAAGAATATCTGCCAAATCAGACGTAACTACACCTTCACGATATAATGTATGAATACGATTTGCAGAGGTATTATCAACAGGCAAATCAATCCTGTCATAGATAAAAATCAAATTAACAATAGTTTCCCCTATCATTCCTAATTTCAACAAGCAGGAATTTGAATCACTATATAAATATTTCTCGGCAAGTTCTCCAAAATTTGCCAGAACTGGAAATTTTTCTTTTAAAAAGTCAAAATTTGAATACACCTTACTGCTTCCTCCTATCGTACACATTTTCCTTCCTATCGTACCATTACAATCACGTTTTCAATTTTTCACACAAAAGACTCTTCCGATACTTTTGTATATAATTTTAGTAAGATACACCTCATCTTTCTCTAAAATCACTGTTAATGTCAATTATACAATTTTAAAATTGAATTTGCAATATAATTTGATTATTCAAAAGAGGAATTTTGTCGAATTTTGGCTTGTTTTAGTTTGTTCTTTCATTCATTTCGTTTTAAAATAAAATGGAAAAGCGGCCCCTGCCCTTGCAGCTGCCGCTTATCTCTTAATCGTAATTATTTATCAAATTTAACCTACTGCTTCATCCTCCCTATTATCTGTCCCCCATTCTCTTTCAGCCACTTGACCTGCTCTTTATAGTCAGGAATCACCTTCTCTACCTCTGCCCAAAATGCCTCTGAATGATTCATTTCTTTTCGATGGCATAGCTCATGCACGACAACATAGTCAATCACTTCTGGCGGTGTCAGCATTAGTAAGCAATTAAAATTAAGATTTCCTTTGCTGCTGCAGCTCCCCCATCTTGTCTTTTGATTGCGAATTGTTATTTTTCCATATGTAACACCGATATGCTTTGCGAAATAGCTTACTCGCTTCGGAATGTGCTGCAAGGCTTTGTCTGCAAGTTTTTTAATCTCCTCATTTGTCAAATACTCACTTTCCACAGACTCGCCTTGTATCTCCTTCTTATTTGCTTCCTGCTCTCTGATTTTCTCGATATGCTTTTGTATCCAGCCTTCCTTCTCTCTTAAAATACGCTCAATATCGCTTTGAGGCGCATACATTGGCACTCGCACTGTCACTGATAAATCTGGATTAATCTGGATTGCTAGCGTCTTTCTGTTTGAGCGTATTATTTTAACATTCATGCGAATCTCCTGTTCTCCCTGCTTTCCTTATTCGAATACAACAATATAATTTGCTGAAATTTCATCAAAGGTTTCATTGGTCGAGTTAAAAACCTCGTCCATTTTCTCACACAAAATCCCACCTACATAAGCATCTCGTGCATTTGCTTTATGAAGCAAAACCCATTTTAATTGCTGATACGAATACTTGGCAAAAGCCATCCATTGAGGATAATTAATCACCATAGGATCCTTCATAAAATATACTTTTCCAGCATTTGCTACCGTTGCTGCAGAATGTCCGATAAAAAGCATCGTTCCAAGTTTTGGATGTTTTTCCCTGTTCAGTGAAAATGGAATTGAATCCTTTATGGCATGACCTTCCTTTATTCTTTTAATGCCATAGCCGATGCGTGTGATAACTTCAACAATCATGCTAGGAATGGATAATGTACAGAAATGAATAAAGTCATACCCCTCATAGTACATTCCCTGTACAATTTCTGCTATTGTCTGTTCTTCTTCTCCAATACTGCCAAACTGCAGGAAGTTAAATAATCCCATCAAAGGTGCCGGAAGTCCCATCGATGTTGTAATATCAGACTTGAAATGTATAATCTGTTTTGCTATAGCCACAAAAATATCTGTTTCTTTTCGATCAGCATAATTTTCCATAACCTGTGACACAATTTTTCCTGTTTTATCAATCGTGGTCATTCTGCCTGTCAAAATGTCAACCACACCAAAAATAAGACCAAGCAAAGGATCATGCCCAAGTGAAAGCAACCGATGATAATAGGTAGATAGTCCTCCTACATATATAGTGGTATTTCGATTGTCCTGTGCATCATATGGCACTTTACTAACTTTTGAATTAGCCAGTTTTTCCATTTCTTCCGCTGGGAATCTTTTGTCAAACCACTCCCTGACATAATTTGAGAGTGGGCCGCCTTTCAAGCCTTCTGATGTCTTTTGTGGAATACCTACCAGCAGAATATCAACAGTAGCTGCAAGTATCCCTGCAACGACACTGATTGAAATATCGTATTTGTCCAAATGATGGAGCTGTTTAAATTCCTCATTCAGCATACGGATTTCTTTGGCATTTGTTTTAAGTTCCGCCTCTGTGAAAATTGATTCAAGTGCATTTCCTTTACCAACAGCATTCTCTGCTTCCATACATAAATCTTCCCATGAAGGTACCACCATCACTCTCTTTGATTCTTCTCGCTTTGGTAGTATCGGCATTTTCGTGTACCCAAGCATTCGAAGCAAGTCTTCGCTTTCTTGAATTCTGCTATCAAGTTCAGACATAGAAGGTTGTTCAGTTTTGATTTTTTTCAGTTCTTCATCATGATATTTCAGAACATTATTTATCTGCTGTTCTGTTTTAGAATATTTATATTTACTCATCGTCGGCCTTCTTTTCTCAAATTCAGGCTTCACATTATGCTGTGAAGCCCAGATCATGCCTCAAGTCTTTGATTGCCTGCTGCAACAGAATATTCAGACTTTGGAGATAATCCAAACGTTCCTTATCTGCATCCGCATCTGCCTTCATTGCTTTTATTATGGCGTCATGTTTTTCCAACGCTTCTTTATACAAACGTTCTTTTTCTCGTCTTAGTTGCTTATTTTTTAAATGTGATGCAACACCTACGCTTGTAGCTGCAAGTATGGCTACCGGTGCTGCAAGCACAAATACTCCAGCTGCCATTCCACCACCAACAATTGTACCTGCCGTTGCCAGACTAGATGTAATACCTGCAGCTGACAAGCCTACTACGCCAAGACCATAAAGTGCTGCAAAAGAGCCAACTCCACCAATTCCTGCTCCCAAAGCACCCGCAAGCACCTCTGGTATTGCACTTTCTCTAATGGTACGCCTTTTATCATTTAAAGCGGCTGCCGCCTCATTCACAACATTAACAACGGACTGCATAGATTCCACGCTTTGAAAATTCATATCCTTTTTTCTTTTTATGTAGGCATCTTTGCTCTTTGACACTATTTTTTTATCGCTCATATGCATTCCTTTCATTCGTTTTCTTCAGATGAGTCCATTATACAAGAAAGGCGCTTCAATTTCCAGATCAAATCACTATTTTATCCGTAAACTATAACTTCTTTCTCCCCCTCTTCTTATAGTCCTCGTCTATTCGTTTCTTCCAATCTGACTTTAACGGTGCACTGCATCTTACAGAACAAATTGCATCACTGACTACTTCGTAATTTAATGCTGTTCCCTCGCTGTCGCAGTTATAGTTGACTGCACGGTCTGCTCCTATGCCAAAGTGACTTGCTGTTTCTACTGCATCAATATTTGCTCCCAGGAAAAGAAATTCCCAGCCATACTTTACCTTCTGGCGCTCGATCATCTTCTTGACTTTTTCGCTACTGTAATACCGGCTGGCATTCTCCATTCCGTCTGTCGTGACTACAAACATAGTGTGTTCTGGTACATCTTCTTTGCGTGCATACTTGTGAACATTTCCAATATGATGAATTGCTCCGCCAATTGCATCTAATAACGCTGTTGTTCCTCGTACCGTATAGTCATGTTCTGTCATTGGCTGAATATCCTTCACATTTACGCGATCATGCAAGACCTCGCTCACATTGTCAAATAATGTCGAATTTGCTTGAATGAGAAAGCGCAAAACCTGCTTTTTGAAGCATGTCCTGCATCTCTGAAAGCGGCAATTCCAGCGCTAATGCAAATGCTAGAACTGTTGTCTTGGACGACTTGTAAAACTTATCGGAGCGAATCTTAGAAAACAATTTTCGATCAATATTTGCTTTCTTATAGCACTGAGCGTCTGTCATTCCACTCTCATCAATCTTTCGCAGAAGCATTTGCGAAAAGCTCTCATCAAGCTGCTTCAACGCTTCCTCTAATGTTTTCTTTTTTCCAGGATATACTGCCTTTAGAAAAACATCTTCCTCTCTAGTTATCTCTTCCTCAGTCGCAAGATACCGTGCCTCTTCCGCTGCCCGATCAACATGTTCTTCTACATAGCGATCATCTATATAAGACGCAATATCATCAAATAGTTTTTCGCTGATCTGATATGAATTACGATCAAAAATGACAAGATATACTTTAAGCTCTTGTTCCATCAAAAAGACTTGAATTGTATCTACAGCCACTTTTAATGCCTGATCTTTGGGGTAGCCGTATATTCCAGACGAAATCAATGGAAACGCAACAGATTCGCACTCGTATTTTTTTGCAAGTTCCAGTGATGTGCGATAGCAGGATTCCAAAAGTTCCTTTTCATGATATTTTCCACCCTGCCAGCGCGGACCAACAGCATGGATCACATACTTGCAATGAAGCTTATATCCTCTTGTGATCTTTGCACTTCCTGTTTCGCACCCGTGTAATGTTCTGCATTCTGCAAGAAGCTCTGGACCTGCTGCCCTATGAATACAGCCATCCACTCCGCCTCCGCCAAGCAGAGAACTGTTTGCAGCATTAACGATTGCATCTACTTTTAATTTTGTGATATCGTTGCGAGTGATACTCCCACGCGCGTTCTTGCGAACGGGCGGGGCTTCTTGAGACATGGTAGAACGCCTCAAAGGGCCATCACAAGCCCTCTACACCCTGTTACGGGTTTACCTTTAAGCCGTCTTTTGGGCGGCTTTTTGTTTTGATTCCTC
>ERZ856578.5364-NODE-5364-length-15754-cov-5.748676_pt1 | contig 15754 bp, 7 predicted proteins | sample MGYA00514384_ERZ856578 | MGnify/ENA primary metagenome ERZ856578 (study PRJEB29103, sample SAMN06111958) | human gut metagenome | biome: human gut; feature: ankylosing spondylitis patient; material: healthy_person | host: Homo sapiens | place: China:Hangzhou...
CCAATGGAAAGTACCAGAATACTTCCGTTGACACTTGCAGTTCCGCCTGCGCCCGCCATAACAGCTTTCGCTGTAATACCACGGTCTGATGTTGCCTGGACTAAGATTGCTTTTGCAGTAACCGTACAATTGTCGCCAATCATTGCAGTTACGGTATTGCGGTAAATCGCAGCTTCGATCGCTGCTCCGATTGCTGCAGTTCCGCCAACTGTTACATTACCTGTCTTCAGATTCAGACTGGTTGTATCTTCTGCTTTTCCTGTGATAGTTCCATTCGCTGCGTTGAGAATACATCCGTTTCCAACAATCGCCTGTGTAGTCACATTCATGACTAACACTGCAAAGGAACCATTCACTGCTGCTGTTCCGCCTACGCCTGCGCCAAGAACCGTCATATCTACCGTTTCTTTGGATACTGCATAGATCAGGATATTGCCATTTGTTGCGATTAATGTTGTATCTGGACGAACCTCTGCAAGAGTATAGCCCTTGAATACGATAGTTCCCACAGATGCGCCTGCTGCCGCTGTTCCGCCGCCCTGATTGGATGTTGCGGAAAGCGGTAAGTACTGGTTGGACTCCGCCTGAATGATGATAGAACCAGCTTCTAAGGTTCCGCCAACACTTGCAGTTGTCGTATCCTGCAGTACGATAACGGATACCGTTGCACCTACACCGGCTGTTCCGCCTACTGCTGCACCAACAACATTTGCATAAATCTGATTGTCAGAGTGTGCCAGAACCACGATTGCATTCTCTGCTTTTACCTGTGCTCCATCGCCAATTCTTGCGGTTGTTTCTTTGATTCCCGTATAGACTACAACTGCACCGGAGACACCGGCTGTTCCACCGCCTGAAGCCGCACCACCCGAGACACTCTCTACGGTGTCGTTGGATGCGATGACATGAACGCTGGACTGTCCAGTTGCACCTTCTCTGCTTCCCTGATTGATCTTGGCACCAGAATTGATGATGCCTGGGATTTTGCCTTTTCTACTACGGTTACGGTTGCAATACCGACGCCTGCGGTTGAACCGCCAGAACCGGTGACTGCGATTGTGTGAAGGTTGGTCGTATTGAATGCGCCAATGATCACACCATTGATCGTCATCTGGTCATGCTTACCATTCTTATAAGTTACATTGCCGCTGGTTCCAGAGGTAACTGCCAGTTTTCCGAAATTGCCGGTCACTGCCTTTTTACCAAGCGCATTGATTTCTGCGCCTTTGCCAGCCTCTGCCCATGCTCTGTGGGTATCGGTCACTACGATGATACCTGCGCCCACGCCTGCGGTTCCAAGGCTGATTGCTGCAGAGCCTGCTCCGGAGAGGATCAGCTGCTCTGCCTCTGCGGTTACCTGAACGCTGCCGTCTGCCTGAATCTTGGTTCCTGTTGCGTCTGCATAATCGTTGTTGCTGTCTGGTGTGCCGATCAGTGCAAATACGTTCTGCTTTGCCACGATGACTGCTACAGAACCATTGACTGCTGCGCTGCCGCTGGATACGCCAACACCGATCACCAGATCGATCAGCTTGTCATTACTCTTTGCAGACACGATCACATTGCCGCTATTGCTGGTTGTGATCTGAGTTCCTTTACCGATTCCTGCGTATACCGTTCCCTGATATACGATGGTATCGATGGAGGCACCGACTGCCACACTGCCGCCACTGATTCCCAGGTTTCCGACGATATCGATGATATCGGTACTTCCCAGGGCGATGACATTCACGTCACCGCTGGCATTGATGACTGCGTTATCACCAATAGCTGCTTTTACGGTATCTCCAACCACAACGACTGCTGCAGAACCGGTTACTGCTGCGCTTCCATCGGTTACGCCGCCACTGATCACAACATTGATAAACTTCTTATCGGATGTTGCTGTTACTGTTACGTTATTTCCATAGACGGTTACATGGTTACCAATCTGTGCTTTCGTGCTTCCACTGGCGATCACATCGGCATTGGCAAGGCCAACAGCCGGTCCGCTGGTAGAAGCTGCTGCTCCACCTGCTAATACGACTGTAACCATATCGTCTTTTGCGGAGACTGTCACATCACCACGGCTGTTTTCACTACCAACCTTAGCGTAATTGCCAATCTTCGCCTCTACTTCATTATCAATTACTACAACTGCGATAGAGCCGGATACTGCTGCGCTCCTTCCACCGCCTAAACCGATCACGAACAGATAAGAGTCTTCTTTCGAATTTGCGCTTACTGTCAGACCGCCTGGTGCGAAGATAACTGCGTGTGTACCTTCTGTTCCATCTGCAATGAGTGCTCTTACTTTCTTTAAGAATACATCAACCTGTACAGAACCGCCAACACCGGCTTTACCTGCACTGACTGCTGCTCCGCCGGACAGGATCACGATCTTCGTCGTGCTGTCTGCGGTCACATCCATGGAGTTTGCTGTGTAAGTACCGGTTCCTGCGATCGCCTGGGTGCTTCCCTTGATCACATTGACTGATGGGCTCACTGCCACAGCCACACCGCTGTTTGCTTCGGTAGCTGCTGCTCCATTTACAACAACTGCTACGATGGTTTCTTTGCTATCTGCATCTACGTGGATCTTCTGGCCTGCGGTGATGGTCACACCATTGCCGATCTGCGCCAGGATCTCGTTATTGACAACCAGAACGCTGACGGATGCGCCGATTCCATGTCCACCGGATTTTGCCAGTCCGCCTACGATGCCTGTGTAACCGATCTTGGATGCTGCCTTAACCGTTACATTGCCTCTTGGCGCATAGATAACGACTGCGTCACCTGCTTTTGCGATTGCTTTGTTGTCATTGATGAAGATATTGACAACGCCTTCACCTGCTGCCTGTGTTCCACCGGTGCTTCCTGTCTTTGTTGAAGATACGGAAGCTGCTACTAAAACGGATACCAGGTTTAAATCACCATCTGCGCTGATGCGTACATCTCCGTTATTCACAGTAACGTTCGTGTTATCTCCAAGTTCTGCACGGACAGCGGTATCATTCACAATTGTATTGACACCAATGCCAACACTCTTAGAACCGCCATATGCCACAGAACCTGCGATGGTTACTGCATTGACCTTGGATGCTGCGGTTACGGTCAGACCATCGGTCAGAACCAGAACTACATTCTTTCCAACCAGGGCTTCTACGGTATCCTGTGCTACTAATACGGTAAAGGAGCCTGCACCTGTGAAGGTTGTTGCGGTATCTGCTGCGGAACCGCCGACTGCTTCCAGATAGTAGTTCTTATTAGCCAGCAGATTCCATAAGTTCAATGCCACATCTGCCAGATCGCTGACCGTGATCTCTTTCTCATTCTGAGGATTGCTGGTCGTGTTGATCTTGATCTTGCCATCTTTGATCTGTGTTGCACCTGTGGTGATCACACCGTTGATCTCGATGTTCTTGATTCCATCTACTGCATTAATCTTTACTTCCTGTTTCTGTGCATTGACAGTCAGACTCTTAGCTTCAATACGAGCGTTATTACCGATCTCTGCCTTTGTCTGGTCATATGCGTAGATCATGGCAAATGCTGCACCAACGCCTGCGCCGCTGGAGCTTCCTGCTGCTCCGGAAGCTGCTCCACCTGCTGTCGTTCCTGCTGTCTGGCCTGCACCGGTTCCTGCCGCATTGTTCTGCTCATCGAACTTGCTGCTGGTCAGTGTTGCGCCCCATGCTCGTGCCGCTAATTTGCTCTGTTCCGTTGCTTCAACCGTTACATCACCGTTCGCATAAATCTGTACATTCTGTCCAACCTTTGCATTGGTCTGCGCGTTGGACACGATCAATGCCACTGCTCCAGCCACTGCTGCGCCGCCTTTTTCAGAGCCATTTGCTGCTCCGGCGATGGCCTGTGCGCCAAGCTTAGTCAGATAGTCCGGATCTGTGTTATGCTTTGTAACTGCCTGAATGGTCACATCGCCAACCTTTTCAGTATTTGTTCCAAGATTCTTCATCACTGCCGCATAGGTCTTACTGTTGTTCACTACAACTGCAACGCCCAGTGCGATGGATGTCTTCTTAGAAACGGCTGCTCCGGTTGCTAAGGTTTCAAAATTGTCAAGGTTCTCTGCCTTAATGGTTACTTTGTTCGCTTTGGTTACCTGACCAGTTACTTCCGCACTTACCTTATGGGACACGATAGAGGTTCCAACTGCAGCCGCTACGGATACATTGGTCTGCTTCTCGGTCTTTGTGCCGGTCGGGTTCGTACTAGCAGTTGCCTCTTTCTTTGCCTGATCTGCGCTGGCAGCTCCATTACCGGTGGTGCCGGTAGAGCCGGTGTTAGCAGAATTTTCAGAAGTCTTAACATCTGCTGCATTCAGAACCTTGGAAGAAAGGCTGGTGCCTTCTTTGGTTGCTTCTGGCTTGGTATTCTTATTATTGGTGTTTTCAGTGGTATTGCTCTTATTCAGCTGTTCATCAACCTTCTGATTTACCTGGCTGGTTGTACCTTCGGAAGAACCGGTAGAACCGCTTCCGCTCGTTCCGGTCGTATCCTTCTTAAATGCTTTGCCACTGAGAATATCGCTGATCGTCGTATTATACTTATCTTTGTATCTCTGGAGATCCAGTCCGGATGCAGTCGCATAAGCGCTTGCCAGATCCTTCGGCTGTGCCTTCGCAGTGACTGAGAAATCGCCGCCTACAGAAGCGGTTCCTGCCATCAGGGCTTTCACTTCTTCTGCTACCAGGTTCACTGCTACAGACGCGCCCACTGCCACATTGCTGGCTTCTGCTTCACCTTCAGAGATCACATTGGTAACGGATGTGCTTTCCGCATGGAGTCTGAAGTCCTTACCTGTTGTTACATTAGAAGTCTTAGACGCCTCTGCGTGTGCCCGGTTAGTGATCAGGGCAGCTGCTACTGCTGCATCCAGAGAAGCGTACTTGTCTTTCTCTTTCTGGTTGGTCTTAGCCAGAACGAAGGTCTTCGCATACCCTGTATCATCCGCTGTTAAGGTAAAGGTCACTTTATCACCAGGTACCGTATATCCATTTGGCACTGCTGTAATGGTGATGGTGTATTCCTTATCCTTTGTTACAGAATCAAGGATCACCTGGCCACTCTCATTGGTTTTCTGAGTTTTTGTATTTCCGTCTACTGTGATGGTGACGGTTGCATCCTTCACTGCCTCGCCGTCAGAATTCTTGACTGTGATCTTGATCTTGCCATCTTCTGCCGGTTCTTCGTATGCGTCATTTCCTGCAACTGCCTTGGTCTCTACATCACTGATCACGATACCTTCAATCTGAAGGTTTCCATCTGTCTTAATGGTTCCGTTGACAACTGCATCTGCCTTTGCATCTGCGATGGTCAGTGCGAAGGAAGCTCCTACTCCTACGCTCTTCTTGGAGCTGCCGCTGGTTCCTGTTCCGGAAGTACCGGTTCCTGCAGAGGTTCCTGTTCCTGTGGAGGTACTGCTTCCGGCGCCTGCCAGATCTGCGCTTGCACCTGCTCTGGTTACTACCTTCTGGTTCACATTTGCAGTTACTTCGCTGGTCTGGGCTGCATTCGTTGCAATTAAGGTTCCATTCTGTGTCGCTGCATATTCCGTGTCAAAGATATTGATTGCTACGGCGCCTGCCACACCAACGTTGGATGCGCCTGCACCGGAGATGCTGATGACCTGGATATCATTGACTCTGTCGTTCTCCCCGTCTTTTACCATTCCTGCTTTTACCAGGAAGTATCCGGTCTTATGGGTTCCGCTCAGCTCTGCCTTGTTGATCAGATCGCCAACCAGGATCGCCACGCTGACACCGACACCGGTAGTACTTAAGGTGGAAGAAGCGTTAGCGGTTACTTTTGCTGTATTTGCTGCATTTGCTAATACTTCCAGTTTTCCACTGGATGTGGTATTGCCAGTCACGACTGCTTTCGTCTCATCGCCCCAGATATCCACTGCGATGGCTGCCGCTACCGTAACCTTGCCTTCTGTCGTCTCTGCCTTCTGCGGGGACCTGGAAGGAGTCTCACCGATACCGTCCGTACCGGAACCGACTTTCTTGCCACTTGCTAATGCCTTGTTGACAAGTGCGTCCGGACTGGACTTGGACGACTGCGAGTCACTGTCTTCACTGCTTCCAGAACTGTCTTCATCATCCTTCGGCGCTGCTGCTCCGTTGGCTCCTGCGATGCTGACAGTCTCTGTGGAGTTACCGCTTTCTGCCTTAACGCTGATGTTGCGTGATTTGGAAATTCCACGCTCCATGTATGCGTACTGATGAAGGTTACCTGCTGCTACGGTGATCGCTCCACCGACTGCAACCTTGCTTCCAGCTGCACTTGCATTAGCAGTGGTTCTTCTCTTTCTGTCAGATCTTGCATAGACCGTCATATCGCCGGTCAGTGCAAGCATGTTACTTGTGTTCGCTGCTGCCTTTGCTCTTGTCGTTCCGTTTACGATATTGACTGCGATCACCGGTGCAACTGCCTTGCCGCCTGCTACACCTGCGATGGCTTCCACGTTAACCTCGCCCTCGGATGTTGCCTTGATCGTAACAGAACCGATCTCCTGATTTGTAGTTCCGGTGATTGTTACATCACTTCCCAGATCTGCGGTGGTGGTATAATTTCCGACACCAACTGCAATTCCGGAGCCTACACCAACATTTGAAGAATATGCATTGTTCTCATCCTTTTCTCTTCCTGCTGTTGTATGGCTGTCATTTTTACTAGTTGCTTCTATATTAATGTTGTTTGTACCACCATTGCCTTTGATCGTGATCTTCGCTCCATCAATATAAGCTGTTGTTACATCATTGACTACGTTCACAGAAATCGCTCCGCCAAATCCAAACTCACCGGAGTTAAAGCCTGCTGCTGAACTGACGTCTGATCTGTTGTCATACTTCTTTGTAGCTGTTTTTGTTTCTCCACCTTCTGTGGTCGTTGTCGTTACTTCATATCCACCGGTCGTAGCCTTCACATCAACTCCGCTGGCTTCGATCGTTGCGTTTTTGATATACGCAGTATTTTCGTTCTTGATCACATTGACGCCGATACCGACACCGGCTGAAACCTTAGTACCTGTCGAACCTGTATCCGTTGTGTTTGCCTTCATCAGAATCAGCTGTTTCAGACCCTCTAAGTCCTCACTGCCTGCCTTCTTGGATAAGGTAATGTACATGGTGTACACATAATAATTGGTAGAATCAATTGTTTTCTCTTCTTTCGTTTTTGCGACTGTTACATCCTTTGGTGTAAATCCCAGACTTACCGGAACCTTAAACACCAGTTTATAACGGCCTGCGGATAAACTCTGTGGTTTTCCATTTGAATTACCCTTATCATCCTTTGTAGCGCCATTCTTGAAAGAAATCATTCCACTCTTATCATTCAGATAATTCTGGTCATATTTATGAATGGAATCAACTACTACATTGGAATCTCCATATAACTTCGTTAAGGAAACCTTTGCCGGAAGTGTTGTGGTCTTATCTTCTGTTACGATTGCTACCACTACTTCGTTATCATTTGCTTCCCGATCTAAATCTGCAGGGATCGTAGATGCGTCCGCTACAGTTGTATTATTGGAAACTGCATTTGCCAGAACCTGAACTTTTCCATTTGTACTAATTGTTCCTGTTGTTGTAATAGAAGCTTCATTTCTGGAATTTACAACCATTACTGCAAATGCTCCAACGAACTGATTCTTCGTTCTGTTGGTTTTGGATAAGGTCACCGTTCCTGTATAGCCTTTTCCATTCACCACTTTGATCACCTGAGAATCCGGAGCCGCATATCCTGCTGGAACAAGAATGGATAAGGTGTAAGAGCCTTCTGCAAACTCTCCACTGGTATAAGTATCGCTTGTTAATGTTGCTGCGCGGTCAACTCCGCTGGTTCCTTCATTCGGTGTGATCTTAACGGTTACTTTGTTAAGATCTGAATTATCAATACCTGTAAATGTTAATTTGATCTTGTTGGCAATCCCTGCTTCTGCACTTTCAAACAGATCACCGATTCCTGATGTCTCTTCGCTGTCATCTGCTGATTCCAGAGAACTGTCTACCTTCTGCTCCACCTCGTCTCTCTTAAATAAATCTTTGACCTTGGTTTTCACACTGTCTGTCAGCTTGGACTTTAATTCCAGCTGTTCGATGGACTGGCTTACGGTATCAAGGATACTGCTGATACTGCTGCTCTTATCACCGGAGCTGCTATCATCGTCTGACTTCTTCATCGATTTCACGGTTGTTCCATTGATTCCATACTGCTGGGATTTTACTGTCACATCTTCGTTTGCCTGAACAGAAACGGTTCCACCGATATTAGCTTTGGTATCATAGTTTACAATAGATACACCTGCAAATGCTCCGCTTCGATTGTCATTGGCTGCTTTGCCGATGGCATTTGTGGTCGCCTGTGCATTGCTCTCTGCAGAAACCAGGAGTCCTTTTTTGGAGTTGATGGTTCCGCTTCCTGTAATGGAGGCTTCGGTACTTCCGCTGATCACGGAAACGCCAACTGCCACGTTGCCTGCCTTCGCCTGAGCATTTGCCTTGGACTCGATCACTGATTTTGCTAATAGTTTGATTCCATTTTTTGTAGATGTCAGGTCGCTGTTCTTCACCAGAACCATGGAAGAGGCGCTGGCTACGTTCACTGCCACACCGATTCCTACGCCCTGGGTGCTCATCTTCAGTTCATTGACTGATTCCAGATCGATGGTATCTGCTGTAAGGGTACTTGCATCAATCTCGATGATCGTCTCAATATTCTTAACGCTTGCAATATAGCTTCCTAAATCGCTGACCTTTTTATCAACCGTATCCCAGATACCTGTCTCTGAAGTATCTGCTGTTGTGCCATCCTTTGCGTCTTTCGCGTCCGTGTTGGATGTCACTGCATTAGTCGCCTTGATCACGATCTGCGAATCACCGTCATCATCGTCCTCTGCCGTGATCGTCATATTTTTGATGCCGACATAATTACAATCCGAATCATAGACCTTCTTGACCACATTCAGGAACACATCTCCTGCTGTTGTCGATCCGGTATCCTGTGCTGTGATCTGCAGCTCCTTGACCTTCAGGGTCACATTGGTATTGGGCTGAAGGACTATCTGCTTTGCTAATAGTTCCACGATGGCTTGTGCCAGATTCAAAACATAATTCTTTGTTGGATCCAGCTGGTCATTAAAACTGATCTTATCCTTTGCCTGGATTTTAACCTTTGTGATACCGGCATTGGTATATGTCTTTTTGAATTGGCTATTGTTTACATACACCTCTAACTGCTTCTGGTCATTAACCGATATCTTGACATTCTCCACATTCGAAATATCAATTTCGGTTGTCGTGCTGTCCGTTTCATCTGCAGCCAACCCTGTCGATGTTACAACCGGGGCTGCCGCCGGCGCTGCCACTGGTGCTGCTGCTGCCACTGCTTGCAGAACTGGTGCTGCTGTTGCAGCTCCTGTTGCTCCTTCTGCTGTCGTACTGTTTTCTCCGGTCTTGTCCGATCCTGTCTCTGCTTTACCGGCTTCACCTGTTGCTCCGGTCTGACCCGTTTCTGCAGTAGTGTCCAACTTCTGTGAAATTCCAGTAGTTTCTGTTGTTCCAGAAGTCTCTGTACTTCCCGGAATCACCGTATTTCCCGGTATTTCCGTACTTCCCGGTGTTTCCGTACTTCCTGTATTTCCCGTACTTCCCGGTGTTTCTGTACTTCCTGGAGTCTCCGTATTTCCCGGTGTCTCTGTTGTTCCCGGTATTTCCGTACTTCCTGGAGTCTCCATACCTCCCGGTGTCTCTGTACTTCCTGGAGTCTCCGTACTTCCTGGAGTCTCCGTACTTCCTGGAGTTTCCGTATTTCCTGGAGTCTCCGTACCTCCCGGTGTCTCTGTACTTCCTGGAGTCTCCGTACCTCCCGGTGTCTCTGTACTTCCTGGAGTCTCCGTACTTCCCGGTGTTTCCGTGTTTCCTGTGTTTTCCGTATTCTCCAGTGTTCCTGTACTTCCTGATCCCTGCGTGCTTCCCGGATTCTCTGACGTTCCCGAAGTCACTGCACTACTCGTGTTCTCCGTATTTCCCGGTGTTTCTGTCCCGGAATTCTGGTCTTTCTTTTCCTCGCCGCCCCCGGAATCATCTTCTTTTTTCGTGTCTTTGTCGGTATCTTCCAAGTCCTGGCTCTGATCCTGTCCTTCATCCTGGTACGCTCCGGGTGGACTCGCAGCTTCTTCTGCGTAAACCACGGAGGTTCCGACCATGGACAGGCACAATGCCAGAATCAGCAGGATACCTCTTGCCCTTGTCTTCACAAGCCCTTCCTCCTTTCTTTCCCGACTGTTTTTCCTTTGTTTTCTCTTCATGTCCATTCCTCCCAAACCTGAAAGTCAATTATGAAATCAAACGTCTTACGTCAAATGTCGCTATTGGCATAATTTTATTATACTTTCCCTTTTATTTTTCGACAATAGTTTTGGAACGAATTACCTGCTAAGAGGAACGAATAATCATTTTTCCGTTTTTACACCATGCATCTCTGTCAGACAATCCTTTATCTCTTTGTATTTCTTTACCGGAATCGGGATTTTACTGCCATCCAGCATCACCACTTCATACCGTTGGATCAGGGAAATGTAATTCCGGTTGATCACATAACTGCGGTGCACCGGCACCAGCTCCTTCCCACAGATCTGCTGAAATTCCGTCATATTAAGCCTGCCGCAGATTTCCGAACCATCCACCGTGTAGATCCTGCAATTTCGTCCCTCTGCTGCCACATACACAATATCCTCGTTATGTAAAAAATGCACCACGGCTTTTTCATCGATCACCGTAAGTTGCCTGGTATCCTCCAGCGCATGAATATGGTTCATCAGATACCTCTGTGCCATTTCCCCTATGGTATTCACGAACTTTTCACCCTTTTTTACTTTTAGTTCTCCAATGGGGTTGGACACATGAAGCTGCTTGATCTTTAGGTCTCCTTCCACCATTTCCCAGGTAAATGTACACCTCTGCTGGGCCTGAAGAAAGTATTCCACGGTTTCGTCCGTAGTCACCAGATATCTTCCGGCAATGGTACAGGCAGTCCCTGCATTCTGTGCCACCACATACTCCTGCGAAACAAGATGACATGGTTTTAACTCTTTTTTTACAGCGGTCAGATCCTCGATAAAGGCATCCTTTCCCATGGTAAACTCACTCTGCAGGGCCCCTATCCATACGACATCATCATCACACAAGCTGATGATATAGTCGATATCCAGCTGCCAGTATCTTGTCAGACATTCCTGCGTCAGGCGTATTACCTCGTCAATATTTTTTTTCGTCATGCGATTAATCCCCCTTGTTTTCTCTCTGCAACCATCATATTTCTTATGTTCTGAGATCTGCTGCTTGACTTTTTTACAATTTTACCAAATACAAATTCAAATGTACACTACTCACTCGGGTAGTTTTTTAATATTTTTCGTGTTTTTCTTTTATTTTCTTAAGTTGATGATTCTTTTAATAAATTTATTGAATTTTCCGATTATTTGTGTTAACCTTTCTTTAAAGGATACAATTTATAATATGATCCGCTTTTTAAGAAAGGAACCGGCCTATGAAACATCCATTTGATACCTCTAAGAATTTTTTCACGAAAATAGCTGCCCATAAAAAGAAAATCGCGGTTTTATTGATCGCAGTCATGATATTGCCATATCTGACGCAGACATTTCTGGAACGCCAGGAACAAAAGCGTGAAGAAAAGGCAGTCGAGGAAGCGGCTCAAAAGGTCGTCGATCTCCAAAATGAAGCTTTGGACCGTTTTTCTGATTATGTGACCCAGAGCGATTATGACAACGGGCTGAAGGAAATCAATGGCCTTATCCAGATGGACGGTTCCAATCCGCAGTATTTTTTAAAAAGAGCCGGTCTGTATGTGCTTCTGGATCAGAGAGACCTTGCGTTAGATGATCTTAATACAACGCTTGCCCTGTCCCCTGACCTTTATGATGCACTTCAGCTCCGCTCCCAGATCTATGATGAAAAGGGTGAATATGAATCTGCCATTGCTGATTACCAGAAGATGTATGAGCTGGACTCTACCCAGAAGGATGTGCTGATGTATATCGCAGACTGCTACCAGCAGCTGCCAGATTATGAGAAAGCCATCGAGGCTTATGACACCGCAGCCAAGGAATTGCCGGAGTACGCCAGCGCGATCGCCTACGCAAGAGGAGTGTGTTACTACTCAACTGAGGAGTTTGATAAGGCTGTGACAGATTTTCTGAACTACTATTCCACCGATCCGGATGACGGAGAACTGAATTTCCTCATCGGCTCCTGCTACATGAACTTAGAAAAAGAGGCAGATGCCAAGCCTTATCTCTTAAAGGCGCTTAACGGAACCTCCTATCTCCCGGAAACGAATTTCTATCTGGGCAGTATTTCCATGGACGAGGAGGACTATGAAGCAGCCATTCCTTACTTCACTGCCGCCATTGAAGGAGATTGCTTTACCGATTTTTCCTCCTATAACCGGGGAGTCTGCTATCTCCACACCGATCAGGCGGAAGAAGCTGTCTCTGACTTTCAATATGCTGTAGAACACACCACAGATCCACAGCTTTTATCGGACTCACAGAATATTTTAGATCAGATTACACCAAAATCCTGATTTTCCTGGAAACTCTGGCAAGCCGGCCTACATAAGATGGAGTGTAAACAAAATCTTCCTGGAGGTTTTACCATGAGTGATGTAGCAGCAACAAACTGTGGTTGCGGATGTGAATGTTCTAACGGAAATGGAAACGGCTGCGGATGCAACCTGATCTTCCTGATCCTGATCCTCTGCTGCTGTGGAGGCGGCAATGGATTTGGATGTTGTGAACATAATAGCTGCGGATGCGGCAACGGATACAATGATATCATCTGGATCATTCTTCTGTTATGCTGCTGTAACAACGGCAACGGCTTCTGCTGCTAGACAGCAGAAGCACCCACGGGGAGTCCTCATGAGGAGGGCTCCCTTTGTTTTCTCTGTTCGTCTCGTTTTATCTGTTCGTCCCGTTTTCCCCGGTTTTCTTCCCCACACCGGTAACAACCGCCATCGCCCGGTTCTGCTTTTCTCCCGCACCGGCACTCTCTGGTCCCACACTTCTCACAATCCTCATCAATCTCATAAACCGCATTTCCATCTATCACAAGGCGAAATGACATACGCTTTCTCCCATTATTTTCTTATACCTTATCTTATGAATCTGCCTCGTGGGAGTGCAAAGTGCTGCTGCCCTCCGCTTCCATCCCCGCGTCCTCGCCCCTTATTTTCCCGCATAATTTTTTCTCTTTTCTCATACTGTTAAGCAAAGTATTGTAAGAAGGTATCCCATGCCAGAAGATCCCACCATCAAATTAACGGATTTTGACTGTATCGTAGGCGACCACCATCTCCAGATGCTGAAAGCCGCACTTCCTTATCTCCAGGTTTCCCAACAGAGATTTCTTTCCTTTAGCATCAAATTCCAGGAGCTGCAGCATACCATGTCCCTGCTGCACAATGAGGACAACGCCGCCCTGGGGATCTGCTCTCTTCCAGAGGAGGCTCCTCATTCTACGTTAGATATGCTGGAAGCCATCAAGCCTTATGGAAGCACCGATGAGCAGAGCTTCATTGACCTGATCTGCAACTTTATCCGGGGCAGCCGCATCGGAGCACAATATCAGGAAATGACTGCCATCCCCCAGCCGCAGACAACCACCTCCAGCCGCCAGCCAGCCTTTTCCCGTATTCCCTGGGAACAACTAAAAAATCTGCTGTCCAAAGAACAGCAGAACCAGTTAGAGAACGCCATGTTAATGATGCAGGCAATTCACGAATTTTCCTGATTTTATAATTTTCCGTAATTTTATATATTTTCCCGTTTATTTGTCAAAAAACATCCATTTCATTTTTGCACAGAAGGAGGCTTCCAATGAATCCAAATCAACCAAAAAACTGGAAAGACGATCCCAGGCTCCGCACCATGAACCCGGAGAAGGTGGCATTTCTCGACCACCTGGCCTGTGAGATCCAGAAAACGCCCAAAGACCAGCTGATGAACCGTTTTCTCTCCCTGACCCTGGAGGCGAAAGAAGCCGGAATGGTCTTTACTGACCAGGAGACAGATCTGATGGCAGGAATTCTGGTGGGTTATATGTCTCCCACTGACCGGGGAAAACTGAAATTATTCCGCATGATGTCAAAAAAACTGGCTTCCAGCCGGGGTTTTTAATCCCCCGGCATGAAAGCCAGCCAGTTACTTCTTTATTTCTTTTACTTCTGTACAATATTGATGATCTTACCTGGAACGTAGATCTCTTTTACGATGGTTCCGGTCAGCTTATCAGCGATTGCTTCCTTACCTGCTGCGATGGCGCTGTCTTTGTCGATATCAGCAGCAACGCATACAACGGCTTTTGTCTTACCGTTGATCTGGACTGCGATCTCGATCTCGTCCTCTTTCATCGCTTCCTCATCGCACTCTGGCCACTGGGAATGGAATACGCTGTCTGTTCCGCCTAACTCCTGCCATAATTCTTCACCGATATGTGGTGCAAATGGCGCTAACAGGATGGTGAAGGTACGCAGGGTCTCTTTATCGATTCCGCCCTCTTTCTTCGCCAGGTCGATCAGCTTGTTGTTGTACTCCATAAAGCCGGAAATAACGGTATTTAAGCTGAACTGGTTGAAACGCTGCTCGATGTCATATACCAATTTATGACGCAGACGGATCATTTCCTTGGTTGGCTCAATCTCTTTGTCCTTGCTGTCCTGAACCAGGTTCCAGAAACGATTCAGGAAACGGCTGACGCCCTCGATGCCTCTGTCATCCCACTCAGCGTCTAACTCTGGCGGTCCAACAAACAGCTCGTACATTCTTAAGGAATCACAGCCGTAGTCACGTACCAGATCATCCGGGGAAACAACATTACCCTTGGACTTACTCATCTTGATACCGTTCTTACCAGTGATCATACCCTGATTGAACAGCTTCTTAAATGGCTCATCGAAATCGATTGCTCCAATGTCATATAAGAATTTGGTGTAGAAACGGGAATACAGCAGATGCAGTACCGCATGCTCTACGCCGCCGATATACATATCAACCGGCAGATATTTGTCTGCTTTCTCTTTGGAAACCAGTTCTTTGTCGTTGTGGCTGTCCACGTAACGTAAGAAGTACCAGGAAGAACCTGCCCACTGTGGCATGGTGTTGGTCTCACGTTTTGCAGGGCCGCCGCACTGAGGACATTTGCAGTTAACCCACTCGTCAATGGCAGCCAGTGGGGACTCACCGGTACCGGTTGGCTGATAGCTCTCTACCTCTGGCAGCTTTAATGGAAGCTCTTCTTCCGGAACCGCTACGTTGCCGCATTTTGGACAATGAACGATCGGGATCGGCTCGCCCCAGTAACGCTGTCTGGAGAATACCCAGTCACGCAGCTTGTAGTTGACAGTCTTCTTACCGATGCCTCTGGCCTCGATCATCGCTGGAGCCTCTTTCTTCAGCACTGCGGACTCCATACCATTCCACTCGCCGGAGTTGATCATGGTTCCGCTTGCCTCGGTATAAGCCTCGGTCATGTTCTCGATCTCTTTTCCATCCTTTGCGATAACCTGGATGATCGGGATGTTAAATTTGGTCGCAAATTCGAAGTCACGGTCATCATGGGCAGGTACGCACATGATCGCGCCGGTACCATAATCTGCCAGTACATAGTCAGACAGCCAGATCGGAACCTTTGCGCCGTTGATCGGATTGATGGCATAGCTTCCG
>ERZ856578.5372-NODE-5372-length-15733-cov-3.191364_pt1 | contig 15733 bp, 13 predicted proteins | sample MGYA00514384_ERZ856578 | MGnify/ENA primary metagenome ERZ856578 (study PRJEB29103, sample SAMN06111958) | human gut metagenome | biome: human gut; feature: ankylosing spondylitis patient; material: healthy_person | host: Homo sapiens | place: China:Hangzhou...
GAATTAATCACAATAACCGGAGCTTCCCGGTCAGCACTCCCGGCCAGACAATCGGCAGGTATTCCCAAAGGGCTTTTGGCCAGGGTGCGCAGGGCGGTATCGTCCATGGCCCCGTGGAGCTCCTTGCGGTAGCGGGCGATGAAGGGGATGGTGTTGCCCTCGTCAATGAGGCGCACCACGTTTTCCACGTGGGCCTCGCTCCGGCCCAGCTCCCGGGCCAGTATCTGAATGATGGTATCCATAGTGGTACTCCTTACAAGATTGGGATAAGGCTATTTTACGCGAATTTGACGGGGAAGTCCAGCGGATTTCCTTGCGCTTTCCCTTCGGAAGCCGTAGAATAAAAGAAAAGGAGGGGAACGGCATGGACGAGCGGCTGAGAGAACTCAACGAGGAGCTGAGCGAGCTGAACGGACGGCTGGCCCGGGCAAATGGGCTGGAGCGGCGGCTGGACGATCTGCGGGCGCAGTATGAGGAGCGGAAGGCCCGGGTGGAGGAGACCGCCCGGCTTCTGACCAAGGAGCGGGAGGACGTGGAAAAGCTGGAGAAGGGGGGCCTGCGGGCCCTGCTGCTCTCCCTCACCGGGGACAGGGAGGTGCGCCTTTCTCAGGAGCGGCGGGAGGAGCTGGCCGCCCGGCTCCAGTATGACCAGGCCCGGCGGGACGCGGAGGATCTGGAGGAGCGGATTCGGGATCTGCTCCAGGAGCGGGAGGAGCTGCGGGCCATCCGAACACAGCTGGAAGCTCTGCTGGGAGAGAAAGCGGAGCGCTTGAAGGAGCTGGGCGGCACCGGGGGAACCCGCCTGGCGGAGCTGGATCGGGCGCTGGATGCGCTGGCGGCCCAGCGCCGGGAGGTTGGGGAGGCCCTTCACGCAGGCCGGCAGGCAGAACAGGCCCTGTCCGGCGTGCTGGACAGCCTGGACAGCGCCGAGAGCTGGGGGACTTGGGACATGCTGGGGGGCGGGCTGTTTACCACTATGGCCAAGCACGGGCACATCGACGACGCCCGGGCGGGCATCGACCACGCCCAACGGGCCCTGTCCCGCTTCCGCACCGAGCTGGCCGACGTGCGGGACATGGAGCTTCCCCAGGTACAGATCGGGGAGTTCGCCACCTTTGCCGACTACTTCTTCGACGGTTTCTTCATGGACTGGATGGTGCAGTCCAAAATCCAGGACGCCCAGGAGGGCGTGTCCGAGGTTCATGTCCGGGTGCTCAACGCGTTGCGGAATCTGGAGCAGATGGATCAGGAACTGGCCGGACAGCAGGCCAGTCTGCAGAGCGAGCGGAAGGAGCTGCTCCGCACCCCGTAGCCACAACATGATATGGTACGAAAAAGCGTGCGCGCCTCTAGTGAGGCGCGCACGCGGAGACTGTCGATAAACCCTCCAGCGAAAAAGATTCGGAGGGAAGGATAGTGTGAAAGGGAACCGTCAGGGTTCCCTTTCGCGTTGGATCAAACAACTTTTTGAAACGTTTCTAAAGTTTCAAAAAGTTCGGCAGCCTGTCGAAAAGACTTTTTCGACAGGCTGAGCGTGCGCGCCTCTAGTGAGGCGCGCACGCGGCCTGTTCGGAGATCCGCTTGAGGTAGGGCAGCTCCTTTTTCAGATCGCTGCGCACGCTCATGTGCCAGAAAAATTCCCCCAAAAAGAGCAGCTTGTGGATGGGGTCCTCCCGCACCAGGGCGGAGAAGAGCCGCCGCCAGGAGTAGATTTTCCGGCTGGCCCGGATGTGCTCCAGTTGGAGCTGGTAGGGGGTCATGCGGCGGGGGAAGTGGACGGCGTTGCCGTTGTATTTCGACCAGTCCTGGTGGAGCAGCCGGTCCCGGTTGGCCTCGTATACCGGCGTGCCGGGGACGAAGTACATACACTGGATCAGGGTGCCCTGGATGTGGTTCTGGATGACGAAGTCGGCCAGCTGGTCGCCCACGCCCGCCTCCTGGTCGTCGGAGCCCAGGATGAACAGCCCCCGGACGCTGAGGCCGTGGGCGCGGATGTTGCGGATGGCGTCGATGATCTCCTGCCGGGTGCTCTTCTTGTGGTAGGTGGCGAAGGAGGCGTCGTCCAGAAACTCGATGCCCAGATCCAGCTCGAAGAAGCCGGCCTGCCTGAGGAGATCGAGCATCTCGTCGTCGAAGCCCACCTCGTACCGGGCCTGTACGTTGAAGCGGTAGCGGATGCCGCTGTCCACGATGGCCCGGAGGACGGACATGGCCCAGTCCCGGTCGGCGAAGAAGTTGTCGTCGGTGAGCCAGAGATCTTTGGCCAGCCGGACGTGGCCCCGGTGGAAGAAGCGGATGGACTCCCGGATGTCGGCCACCACATTTTCCGGCGAACGGGTGCGGACGCGGCGGCCGAAGTGGCGCACCAGGGCGCAGTAGTCGCAGTTATGGGGGCAGCCCCGGGAGGCGTGTACCTGGGGCCAGAGGGTGCTGTGCCCCACCATTTTGGAATAATTGTGGACTAAATTACGGTCTGCAATCGTCTCGAAGCGCTCCGGCGGGGGCGGATAGCCGGTGGAGCGCAGCTCCTCCCCCTCCATCCAGGCCAAGCCGGGGAAGTCCGGCCGCTCCCCGCGGCCCACCGCATCCACGAAGGCGCGGATGGTCTCGTCCCCCTCGCCCAGCAGCACATAGTCGCAGTGGCGCGCCGCCTCGGCGCAGTTCATGGAGGCGTGGAGACCGCCCAGCACCACCAGGCCCCGCCCGTGGGCCCGGAGGTGGTCGGCCAGCTCGTAGCCCCGGACGGCGGCGAAGGTGAAAATACCGATGAACACGATGTCCGCGTCCTCCACGTCGGCCAGGTCGATGCGGGAGATGGACTCGCTGTACATATAGGTGTCATCGACCAGCTCCTTGACAATGGTAGCCAGGGTGTTGAGTCCCACAGAGGGGGTGCGGATGTAGCGGTCGTAGACGAAGTAGTTGAGGGGCGTGGGCTTATAGGGCCGGTTGCCCGGCTCGAGAAAGCGGATTTTCATAGGATACCTCCTCGCCACGGCGGCTTGGGTATGGGGAGCTTGTTTTCCCTATTCTATCACTTTGTACCTGTGGATACAAGGAGAGGGAGGAAGACCGTCTGTTTGGGGGGAAAACCTCTCCTTGACGATGGCGGGCGGGCGTGGGATAATAAAAGGAAACCAATCTTTGGGGGAGACAGCATGATCAATCGGCTGGTGCGGCTTTTCATCCAGGACTGCGACAATGTGACGGACCCGGCGGTGCGGGAGAAGTACGGCGTCCTGTCCGGGGCGGTGGGGATTGTGCTCAATCTGCTGCTGTCTGCGGGCAAGTTCTTCGCCGGCGTTGTGACCGGCTCCATCGCCATCACGGCGGATGCCTTCAACAACCTGTCCGACGCGGGCTCGTCGGTGGTGACTCTGGTGGGCTTTAAGCTGGCGGGACAGAAGGCCGACGATGGACACCCCTTCGGCCACGGCCGGGCGGAGTACCTGGCGGGGCTGCTGGTGAGCCTGATGATCCTCCTGGTGGGGCTGGAGCTGGGCAAGACCTCCATCGGGAAGATCCTCCACCCGGAGGCGGTGGACTTCTCCCCGGTGTCGGTGGCCATTTTGGCGGCTTCCATCCTGGTGAAGCTGTGGATGGGCCACTTCAACCGGACACTGGGGAAGAAGCTCGGCTCGGCGGCCATGGCGGCCACCGCCGCGGACTCCCTCTCCGACGTGGTGGCGACCTCCGCCGTGTTGGCGGGCACCCTGGCCGGACACTTCGCCCACCTGAGCATCGACGGCTGGGCGGGGGCGGTGGTGGCCGTCTTTATTCTGAAGGCGGGTTGGGGAGCCGCCAAGGACACCATTAACCCCCTGCTGGGGGCCAGCCCCGACCCGGAGCTGGTCCACGCAATCCGGGAGGTGGTGCTGTCGCATCCCCAGGTGGTGGGAATGCACGACCTCATCATCCACGACTACGGCCCGGGGCGGCGGCTGTGCTCTTTCCACGCCGAGGTACCCCAGGATGCCGACATCCTGGAGGCCCACGACGCCATCGACCACATCGAGCGGGAGATCCAGCAGAAGTTCGGCATTGAGACCACGGCGCACATGGACCCCATCGCCACCGACGACGAGTCGGTGAACCGCCTGCGGGAACAGGTGGCGGCCCTGGCAAGGGCCGTGGAGCCGGAGATGACCATCCATGACTTCCGGGTGACCAAGGGGCCCCAGCACACCAACCTGATTTTTGACGTGGTGGTGCCCCACCGCTGCCGCCTGCGGGACGAGGAGCTCTGCGAACGCCTGTCCGGGGCGGTGCGTGCCCTGGACGAGCGGTATTTTGCGGTCATTCAGGTGGACCGGGCCTATGTGGAGACCCGGTAACCCCCTTTTACAAAAAATTCACCCTTGTGGGGAAAAAAGCCGGTATAATACCGGAGAGAACAACATAGAAAAGGACGGTGCGCTATGGCCAGGAAGGTCCTGATTGTGGAAGACGACTCCAACATTGCCGAGCTTCTCCACCTCTATCTGGAGAAGGAGGGCTTTGAGACAGCGGTGGCCGGGGACGGCGGCAAGGGGGTGGAGCTGTTCCGCTCCTTCCACCCGGAGCTGGTGCTGCTGGACATCATGCTGCCTGTAATGGACGGCTGGTCGGTGCTCAAGAAGATCCGGGAGAACGACAAGACCCCAGTCATCATGCTCACCGCCAAGGGGGAGACCCAGGACAAGGTGGCCGGGCTGGAGGGGGGCGCCGACGACTATATCGTCAAGCCCTTTGAGATGAAGGAGGTGCTGGCCCGAATCCACGCGGTGCTCCGCCGCTTCGGCGGCGAGGAGGAGGGGAGCGGCGAGAAGAAGCTCACCTTCGACAAGCTGGTCATCAACCTGGACTCCTATGAGCTGCTGGTGGACGGCAAGCGGGTGGATACGCCGCCCAAGGAGCTGGAGCTGCTTTACCACCTGGCGGCCTCCCCCAACCGGGTATTCACCCGCAACCAGCTGCTGGACGAGGTGTGGGGCTTCGACTACTTCGGCGATTCCCGTACCGTGGACGTGCATATCAAGCGCCTGCGGGAGAAGCTGGAGGGCGTCAGCGAGCAGTGGAGCCTCAAAACCGTGTGGGGTGTCGGTTACAAGTTTGAGGTTGTGAGCGGCGCATGAAGAGCCTGTACGGACGGCAGTTCCTGCTGACGGCGGGGATGATTCTCATCTCCTTCGCCCTGCTGGGGACCGCCTTTATCGGCCTGTCCTACCAGTATACAATCCGGGAAACCCGGGACTCCATGGAGCGCAACGCCGATTATGTGGCCGACTTCACCGCCAAGGTGCGGGCCGAAGGGATCGACGTGCGGGACATGGCCTACCAGCTCTATGTTGCCAATGTGGCCCACATCGCCAACGCCTTTGTTCTGGTCACCGAGGCGGATGGGGAGCTGGTACTCTGTTCCGATGGAGCGACGATCCAGAGCGGGCTGGGGGGGAACTATCTGCCCCAGTCCATCGTCAGCCAGCTCCAAAAGGAGGGCAGCTACAGCGGTATGACCACTCTGGGCGGCCTGTTTCCGGAGAAACGCTTTGTGGCGGGCACCCCCATCACGGTCAAAACGGTGAACCTGGCCACCGGGCAGACCGAGCAGACCATGATCGGCGTGGCCTATGTGGCGGCGGAGACCTCGGACATCACCGAGCTGTGGCAGGCGTTCATCTCCATCTTTTTCTTTACCGCCGTGGTGGTACTGTGCGTGGCTTTCATCACCAGTTCCATCACCTCCCTGCGGCTGACCAACCCCCTGAAGGAGATCGCCGAGACCGCCCGCAAATTCGGCCACGGCGAGTACGAGGTGCGGGTGCAGGGCTATGAGAAGCGGAAGGACGAGGTGGGCGAGCTGGCCGAGGCCTTCAACGCCATGGCCGACTCCATTGCCAAGAGCGAGGCCCGCCGCAGCGAGTTTGTGGCCAACATCTCCCACGAGCTCAAGACCCCCATGACCACCATCGCCGGCTTTTCCGACGGCATTCTGGATGGCACCATCCCGCCGGACAAGGAGCGCGCCGCGCTACAGACCATCTCCTCGGAAACCCGGCGGCTCTCCCGCCTGGTGCGGCGGATGCTGGATCTGTCCCGCCTCCAGTCGGCGGAGAATGTCACCGCCCAGGAGCAGTTCGACGTGTCCGAGGTCATGCTGCGGGTGCTGGTGAGCCTGGAGAACAAGATCAATGCCCGCCATCTGGACGTGGACACCCAGCTCCCCGACGGGCCCGTGCTGGTGTGGGGGGATCCGGATGCCATCACCCAGGTGTGCTATAACCTGCTGGACAACGCCATCAAGTTCTCGGCCGAGGGGAGCACCTTGGGCCTGTCCATCACCGCCAAGGGGGGCAAGGCCCACGTGGCGGTACGCAACCACGGCGACACCATCCCCCCCGACGAGCTGGCCATGATCTTCGACCGCTTCCACAAGAGCGACAAATCCCGCTCCGTGGACCGGGAGGGCGTGGGCCTGGGGCTGTATATCGTCAAGACTATCCTCAACAACCACAAGGAGAACATTTCCGTCACCAGCCAGGACGGCGTGACGGAGTTCGTATTTACCCTGACGCTTGCATGACGCCCCGGCAGACGGGGCAAGAAGGAGGGCCCATGCGCGGCTACTATTACGATCAAACGGGGGAGGCCCCCCGGAGCACCCCGGCGCCGATTTTCGCAGGGCGCCGCCGGCGGTGGAGCGGCGCAGCGGCGGTGCTCCTCTTTCTCCTGACCATGGCCCTGCTGGGCGGCCTGACTGCGGCGGCGGGGCTGTGGAGCCACAGCCGCCTGGAGGAGCTGCCGGCCCTGGCCGACAGCACCTGGCAGCCCCTTCCCGTTCGGGAGGAGCTGCCGGAGGAAACCACGGTAGAGCGGGCCCCCACCGGGGACGGCACCACCCTCACCATCTCCCCCCTGCCCAGCGGCGGGGCCCACAGCCTCCAGGAGATTTACCGGGAGAACATCGCCTCCATCGTCAGCATCCGGGGGAGCAAGGGGGACGGCATGAGCCTGGGCACCGGCGTGGTGATGTCGGAGGACGGGTATATCATCACCAACAGCCACGTCATTGAGGGATGCGGCGCCGTGGATGTGGTGCTCCAGGATGAGCGGGTGTTCCAGGCCCTGCTGGTGGGACAGGATGCACAGAGCGATCTGGCGGTGCTGAAGATCGACTGCGCCGGCCTGACGCCCGCCCAGTTCGGCGACTCCACCCTTCTGGAGGTGGGGGACGCGGTGGCGGCCATCGGCAATCCGCTGGGGGAGGAGCTGCGGGGCACCATGACCGACGGCATCATCTCCGCCATCAACCGGGATGTGAACGTGGACGGGTACACCATGGTACTGCTCCAGACCACCGCCGCCCTCAACTCGGGCAACTCCGGCGGGGCGCTCATCAACGACCGGGGACAGGTGGTTGGCATTACCAACCTGAAAATGCGGGCCTATGACAATACGGTGGAGGGCCTGGGCTTCGCCATTCCCACCACCACGGTCAAGACGGTGGTGGACGCCCTCATCGCCCACGGGCGGGTGGAGGGCCGGCCCACCATCGGCATCACCGGCTATACCGTGACGGAGGAGCTGGCGGAGGAGTACGGGTGCCCCCGAGGGGTGGCGGTACAGAGCGTCCGGGAGGGCTCCGACGCCCAACGGCAGGGCGTCCTGCCCAACGACGTGATCGTGGCGGTCAACGGCGAGACGATCACCGACATGGACCAGCTCCAGGCGATCAAGGAGGGGCTGGCGGTGGGGGACGTGCTCACCTTCCGCCTCTGGCGCGGCGGCCACTACCTGGAGCGGGACGTGGCCCTGGTGGACCAGTACACGCTGGAGGAGTAGATAAAAAAAGAGCGCCCCGTCCTGGGGCGCCCAAGAGAGATGTGTGCGGGAGAATGGAAGAATCGCGGGTTGGAATTACACTCGCCTATTGGATAAGCTGTGCTCTTATCATACTATGATTTCCATAAAATGTCAAATAGAACTTTTGTCGAAAGGCGGCGAATGGCTAATGCTGATTCTCAACGGGGTAGTTCACCCCATGGACGGGCCGGTGATTCCCCGCGGCTTCGTGGCCTTTGAGGGGGAGAAGCTCACCGCCGTAGGGCCCATGGAGGCCCTGCCCGCCGGGGCGGAGGGCCCCGTGCTGGATGCGGAGGGGGGGCATATCCTGCCCGGCTTCATCGACGCCCACTGCCACCTGGGCCTGTTCGGGGATGCCCTGGGCTTTGAGGCGGACGACGGAAACGAGTCCACCGACCCCTGTACCCCCCAGCTCCGGGCCGTCGACGGGGTGAATCCCCTGGACCGGGGCTTCCGGGAGGCACGGGAGGGGGGCGTGACCACGGTGCTCACCGGCCCCGGCTCGGCCAACCCCATCGCCGGGCAGTTCCTGGCCCTCAAGACCGACGGCCGCTGGGTGGACGAGATGGTGCTCAAGGCCCCCGCCGCCATGAAGTTTGCCCTGGGGGAAAATCCCAAGTCGGTCTACAACGACCGGAAGGAGACGCCGGTGACCCGTATGGCCACCGCGGCCCTCATCCGGGAGCACCTGGCCAAAGCCCAGGAGTACCAGGACAAGCAGGCCAAGGCGGACGGAGATCCCGACCAGGACATGCCCGATTACGACGCCAAGCTGGAGGCGCTGGTGCCGGTGGTGGCGGGAGAGCTGCCCGCCCACTTCCACGCCCACCGGGCCGACGACATCGCTACCGCCGTGCGCCTCAGCCGGGAGTTCGGGCTGAAGCTGGTGGTGGTTCACGGCACGGAGGGCTATCTGGTGCCCGAGCTGCTGGCGGAGGCGGGGGTGCCGGTCATCACCGGGCCCTGCCTCACCGACCGCTCCAAGCCGGAGCTGGTGGGCCAGACCCTGGACAACCCGGCCCTGCTCCACCGGGCGGGGGTGAAGATCGCCATCTGCACCGACCACCCGGAAACGCCCATCCAGTACCTCCCCCTTTGCGCGGCTATGGCGGTGCGGGGGGGCCTGGACCCGGAGGAGGCCCTGGCGGCCATCACCAGCAGCGCCGCCGAGATTGCGGGCCTCTCCAAGCGGGTGGGCACCCTCACCCCCGGCAAGGACGCCGACGTGGTGGTGACCAGCGGCCACCCCTTTGACTGGAACGGCAGCATCCGGGCCGTCTTTCTCAACGGCCGGCGGGTCAAATAATCAGCCTGGGCCCTGTCCGTATGGACAGGGCCCAGGCTGTACCTTACAGGAAAATGTACTTGAGCAGAAAGACCAGGGCCAGTATCGCCAGCACGGGGCTGACCTTCTTCCGGCTCTCCGCGCCGGTAAAGAGGTGGACGGCCACATAGGAGATGGTGCCCACGGCAATGCCCTCGGAGATGGAGTAGCAGAAGGGCATGGCCACCATGGTCAGATAGGCGGGAAGGCTCTCCCGCCAGTCCGCCGGGTCCAGCGCCCGGAGGCTGCCGAGCATGCTCAGTCCCACGATGACCAGCGCCGGAGCGGTGGCAAAGCCGGGCACCGCCAGAAACAGGGGAGAGAGGAAGAGGGACAGGAGAAACATCAGGGCCGTGACCACGCTGGTGAGGCCGGTGCGGCCGCCGGCGGCGATGCCCGCCGCGCTCTCGGCAAAGGTCGTGGTGGTGGAGGTGCCCAGCACCGCGCCCACGGAGGTGCCCACCGCGTCGGAGAGCAGCGCGCCCCGGATGCGGGGCAGGCGTCCGTTCTCATCCAGCATGTGCCCCTGGGAGGCCATGCCGATAATGCCGCCCAGGGTGTCGAATACATCTACAAAGAGGAAGGAGAGCACCACTGTCAGAAAATTGAGGGTGAACAGCCCGGTGAAGTCCATCTGCATAAAGGTGGGGGCCAGGCTGGGGACGGCCAGACCGGCGGAGAAGTCGGGCAGGACGCTGGCCATGCCCAGCTCGGCGTTGGGGACATAGAGGCCGGTGAGCTGACAGAGGATGGCCGCCCCCCACACGGCCAGGATGCCCAGCAGCAGGGCGCCCCTCACCCTGCGGATGGTGAGGATGGCGGTGAGGAGGATTCCGGCGAAGGCCAGCGCCGCCCCCAGGCCCACGGAGCGCATCCCCCCGGAGGCGATGGTGGAGGGGTCGGCCACGATCAGCTTGGAGTTCTGAAGGCCGATGAAGAGGATGAACAGGCCGATGCCCCAGGTGACGCCCAGCTTTAGAGGCCGGGGGATGGAGTTGAAGATGGCCTCCCGCACCGAAGTGACGGAGAGGACAATGAAGAGCAGGCCCTCCAGGAAGACCGCAGCCAGGGCCATCTGCCAGGAGTAGCCCTGTTTGATGACCACAGTGTAGGCGAAGTAGGCGTTCAGCCCCATGCCCGGGGCCAGGGCGAAGGGATAGTTGGACAGCAGGGCCATGAGCAGGGTAGCGGCGCAGGCGGCCAGAGCGGAGGCGGTAAAGACCGCGCCCCGGTCCATGCCGGCGGCGCCCAGAATGGCCGGGTTGACCGCCAGAATATACGCCATGGTGACAAAGGTGGTCAGGCCGGCGAAGCACTCCCGGCGGACCGTGGTGCCGTTCTCCTTCAGATGAAAGAGCCGGTCGGCAAGTACAGATTTCACACCAACACCTCACAATAGAACAACTTGTGACACAACATTCCTTATTATAGGAAATTCATGGACACCTGTAAAGAGTAAAAAAGAGCGGAAGGGCCGCGCCCTTCCGCTCTTTTTTGCTTGTATCCCCCTCAGGCGCGGGCCATGTGGGCCGCACGGTTGCGCTGCTGGATCTCCAGCATCCGCATGGCGTAGAGGGAGTCGGTGATCACCTTCAGAGGCTTGGAGTAGTCCAGCGCGAAAAGCCCCAAAAACGAGCGGGCATCCACCCGGATGGAGTCGTCTTCATTGGCAATATATACGGGCTTATCCGCCTGAACGGCCAGCCGCTGCAGCTCTGCAAGCTCAGAGATGGAATCAAACTTCAATTCCAGTACCATAAATCATACCTCCTTTATGGGCTGTTTAAAGTATAGTATGGGCATGGGAATAAAACAATAGGCAGACTCACCGAAATCAGAGGTGGGTGGACAAGAAAATGCGTACAAAAACGATGTGTCAACTGATTAAGGGTAAAAAACGTGTAGGTTTTCGTAAAAAAATAACAAGAAAAGGCATCTTAAGTGGAGGGAAAAGAAATTAACACGCGGTTAAACTCAAAAAGAGATTATTGACATATGCCAAAAACGTGTTATAATAAATGGCATAAGCCGGAAACGGAGGAGACGCTATGCCCAGACCCAAAAAATGCAGACGCATCTGTGCCCTGCCCCGATGCAGCAGCTTCGGCCCCCTGGAGGGGGCGGCGGACGGCCGGGTGGAGATGGCGGTGGAGGAGTACGAGGCCATCCGCCTCATCGACCTGCTGGGCTGCACCCAGGAGGAGTGCGCCGCCCAGATGGGGGTGGCCCGCTCCACGGTGCAGCAGGTGTACGACACCGCCCGGCGCAGGCTGGCTCAGGCCCTGGTGGAGGGGAGGCGCCTGCACATCTCCGGCGGAGACTATGTGCTCTGCCCCCGGGGAGAGGAGTGTCCCGGCCGGGACTGCGCCCGGCGGGATTGCGGTATGGGACGCTGTGGCTGCGGCGCGTGCCTGCGGTCCAAGGAAAATTAGGAGGTTATGAAAATGAAAATCGCGGTTACCTATGAAAACGGACAGGTTTTTCAGCACTTCGGCCATACGGAGCAGTTCAAAATCTACGAGGCGGCGGAGGGCAAGGTGGTCTCCGCCCGGGTGGTGGAGACAGGCGGCTCCGGCCATGGCGCCCTGGCGGGTTTCCTGCGGGGACTTGGAGTGGACACCCTGATCTGCGGCGGCATCGGCGGCGGCGCCCGCAGCGCCCTGGCTGAGGCGGGGATTCAGCTCTACCCCGGTGCGTCCGGCAGTGCGGACGCCCAGGTGGAGGCCCTGCTGGATGGCAGCCTGGCCTACGATCCCAACACCGTATGCAGCCACCACGACCACGGTGAGGGGCATACCTGCGGACACCATCACGAGGGCGGTCACACCTGCGGCGGCCATGACCACGGCTGCGGACATCACGGCTGATTGGGCATAGAACCAAAAAATTCATAAAATAAGCTGTGACAATTGGGAAACTTCGTGGTATAATCAAAGCAAGGAGGCCGGGCCTCCCGGTCTCCGGACCATAACCCTCTCCGGAGGGTGGAAGGAGCTGAAAACTATGAAGTTCGTGTTCACAGACAAAAAGGTCAGCCTGCCCAACATGGTCCACGCCTATGCGGAGAAAAAGGTGGGTAAATTAGACCGTTATTTTAAGGCGGACGCGGAGGCCGCCATCGTCTTCAGCGTGGAGAAGGACCGGAACAACGTGGAGCTCACCGTGCGCTCCGGCAGCACGATCATCCGCGTGTCTGAGAGTACCTCCGATATGTTTGCTACCATCGACGCGGCGGTCTCCTCGGTAGAGCGCCAGCTTCGCAAGAATAAGGCCCGCTTGGAGAAGCGGCTGCGCCAGGATGCATTCGTCCGAACCGTGGATGCCGAAGAGGTTTCCTCCTTTGCCCCTGAGGAGGAAGAGGAGGAATTCCGGATTGTCCGCACCAAGCGTTTCCCCATCAAACACATGACGGTGGAGGAGGCGGTGCTCCAGATGAACCTGGTGGACCACACCTTCTTTGCCTTCAAGAACGCGGATGACGGCGGAGCATTTGCCGTGGTCTACAAGCGCAACGACGGCGGCTACGGCCTGATCGAGGACGATACCTGACCGAGTAAAACGGCGGCCCCGCAGCGCGGGGCCGCCGTTTTTAACATCCCCTTGACAATGGGGGATGATTTGCTATAATAGGGATGCTTGCTCGGAGGGCAACTCATTCAGCGGAAATGAGGAGCCGGATAAGGCACGGACTGAGAAGTCCGCACCTTGTCCGGCTTTTTTGCTGTGCAAACGCATAGCAGACCTGGCCATGTGCCCGCTTACAGCGTCACGGCCATGGGATGAAAGCGTGTGGGCTGGGACGGCCCACATGCGCAAAAACTTCATGCACCCAGGCCCTTGCATCGTTTTGTGGTGTGTTCTGTGTGCATGAAGCCCTATGCCGGAGGAGCGAAGCTCATTGGGAGAAAACGGAGGATAGAATCACATGAAACGAACGAACCGACTGACGGAGGGGAACATCCTGCACACCCTCATCCGCTTTGCCGTTCCGGTCTTTTTCACGCTGTTTCTTCAGGCACTGTACGGCGGAGTAGACCTGCTGGTGGTGGGGCAGTTCGCTGCCACCGCCGATGTCTCCGGCGTCGCCACCGGAAGCATGCTCATGTCCACCGTGACCATGGTGATCACCGGCCTATCCATGGGCATCACCATTCTGGTGGGCGAGCGCATCGGGCGGGGTGAGCCGGACGAGGCCGGAAGGGCCATCGGCGGCGGTATCTGCCTGTTCGCGGCGTTCGGGGTGCTGCTGACGGTGGTCCTGCTGGCCGGAGCCGAGCCTCTTGCCCGCCTTCTGCACGCGCCGGAGGAGGCCTTTGCCGAAACGGTGGAGTACATCCGCATCTGCGGCGGCGGCAGCCTGTTCATCGTGGCCTACAACGTGCTGGGGGCGGTGTTCCGGGGCATCGGTGACGCCCGGACGCCGCTGTTCACGGTGATGCTGGCCTGTGTGATCAACATCGGGGGCGACCTGCTGCTGGTGGAGGGCTTTCACTTGGGCGCGGCCGGCGCCGCCCTGGCCACGGTGGCCGCCCAGGCGGTCAGCGTGGTGGTCTCCCTGGCGGTCATCCAGCGCCGGAAGGATCGGCTGCCCTTCCACTTCTCACGGCGGAGCGTCCGCTTTGACGGGCGCATCATCGCGCTGGAGCTGAGGCTGGGCCTGCCGGTGGCCCTGCAGGAGCTGCTGGTGGGCACCTCCTTCCTGGTGATCCAGACTATCGTGAACACCTTCGGCGTCACGGCCTCCGCCGGCGTGGGCGTGGCGGAAAAGGTGTGCGTGTTCCTCATGCTGGTGCCCTCGGCCTATATGCACTCCATGTCCGCCTTTGTAGCCCAGAACATGGGGGCCGGCCAGCCCCGCCGGGCCAAGCGGGCGCTGGGCTACGGTATCCTGACCGCTTTCGCCGCCGGACTGGTGATGGCCTGGCTGGCCTTTTTCCACGGCGACACCCTGTCCCTGCTGTTTGCCAAGGACGCGGCGGTGGCTGCCGCGTCCCACAGCTATCTCAAGGCCTACGCCATCGACTGCATGCTAACCCCCTTCCTGTTCTGCTTCATGGGCTACTACAACGGCTGTGAGAAGACCCTCTTTGTCATGATTCAGGGGATCATCGGCGCCTTCGGCGTGCGCATCCCGATCGCCTATCTGGTCAGCCGCATCCCCGGGGCCACCCTGTTCCAGATTGGGCTGGGCACCCCCGCCTCCAGCACGGTGCAGATTGTCCTGTGTCTGGCGATGTTCCTCTACCTGGAGCGCCGCCAGCGCCGGGAGGCCCTGTGCGGGGCGGTTACTGGGCCATAAACCGGGCCAGAAATTCCTGGGTTCTGGGCTGGCTGGGGGACGAGAAGAAGGCGTCGGGGGCGCCTGACTCACAGATCCGGCCGTCAGCCATGAAAACCACCTGGCTGCTCACGTCGCGGGCAAAGGCCATCTCGTGGGTGACCACCAGCATGGTCATGCCGCTGGCGGCCAGCGCCCGCATGACGGCCAGCACCTCTCCCACCATCTCGGGGTCCAGGGCGGAGGTGGGCTCGTCGAAGAGGAGCACCTCCGGCTCCATGGCCAGGGCGCGGGCAATGGCCACCCGCTGCTTCTGGCCGCCGGAGAGCTGCCTGGGCCTGGCATTGATGTAGGGGGCCATGCCCACCTGCTCCAGGTAGCGCAGGGCCCTGGCCCGCGCCTCCTCACGGCTCCGGCGGAGCACCTTTACCGGTCCCGCCATGCAGTTCTCCAGCACGTTCATATTGGAAAAGAGGTTGAAAGACTGAAAGACCATCCCCACCCGGGTCCGGTAAGCGGAGGCGTCCGTCCCCCGGCCGGTGATGGGCCGGCCGTGGAAGCGGACCTCCCCCTGATTGGGGCGCTCCAGCAGGTTGATGCACCGCAGCAGGGTGGACTTGCCGGAGCCGGAGGAGCCCAGAATGCTGGTGACATCGCCGGGGTGGACAGTGAAGTTCACATCCCGGAGGACCTGGTGCGTCCCAAAGGACTTGGAGAGGTGGCATACCTCCAGAATGGGTTCCAGGGTCATGTCAGAGCCCCCCCTTCGTCCTGGGGGCGGGTCCGGCGGCGGTAGGTGCCGGCGGTCATGGTCAGGGCGTCGGCCTGGACCAGCTCGTAGCTGCTCTCCCCGTCCATCCGCCGCTCTGCCAGCCGCAGCAGGGCGGAGGCCGCCAGCGTCATGCAAAGGTAGCCCAGCATCTCGATGGCCGCGGAGGGGAAGTACATGGGGTTGACGCCGGTGATGTAGCGGTGGGCGGCGAAGAACTCGGTGAAGCCGATGATAAACATCACCGAGGTGTCCTTGACGTTGATGATGAAGTTGTTGCCGATCTGGGGCATGATATTGCGCAGGGCCTGGGGGAGGATGACATTCACCATGGTCTGTACGTGGCTCATGCCGATAGCCTTGGCCCCCTCGGTCTGGCCGGGGTCAACGGAGAGGATGCCGCCGCGGACCGACTCGGCCATGTAGGCGCCGGTATTGATGGAGACCACCAGAAGGGCGGCGGCCCAGACGTTGTCAAAGCGCATGGCGTTGTTGGTGAAGTAGGGCAGGCCGTAGTAGA
>ERZ856578.5379-NODE-5379-length-15719-cov-3.556898_pt1 | contig 15719 bp, 14 predicted proteins | sample MGYA00514384_ERZ856578 | MGnify/ENA primary metagenome ERZ856578 (study PRJEB29103, sample SAMN06111958) | human gut metagenome | biome: human gut; feature: ankylosing spondylitis patient; material: healthy_person | host: Homo sapiens | place: China:Hangzhou...
AGTTGCCCGTGGACTTTTGGCTAAAACCCGTTATAATTTCTTCCTGTCAGGCCGGCGTAGCTCAGTTGGTAGAGCAGCTGACTTGTAATCAGCAGGTCATCAGTCCGAGTCTGATCGCCGGCTCCAGTTTTGACAACTTCATATGACGTGGTAGTGTGGCCGAGTGGTCAATGGCATCAGACTGTAAATCTGACGGCGAGAGCCTACGGTGGTTCAAATCCACCCGCTACCACCATTTTTAAGCCGACTTAGCTCAGTAGGTAGAGCACATCCATGGTAAGGATGGGGTCCCCGGTCCGAATCCGGGAGTCGGCTCCACTAAAATTAAACAACCTTGATAAAGCTCTTAAAACCTCGCCGAAAGCGAGGTTTTTTGTTATACTCCTCCTAGAAAAAACGTACCAAAATGAACAAGCTCGCAAAAAAGTGGTACTTTTTCGCGGTACTTTGGGCTCTGTTTGCGTTTTGACCTTGGTACTTTTTTAGGGGGTGTTCGCCATGTTGACCAGAAAAGACATCAAAGGATTGACGATCCGCGAAAGGCCGTACCTCGTGCATGATTCCATGAATCTCTATCTGGAAGTGGCGCCGACGGGGCGTATGTCGTGGGTGTTCCGGCGGCGTTTGAAGGGGCTGCCGCCGCAGAAGAAAGTCCTGGGGCGCTATCCCGAAATGGATTTGTTCCAGGCACGCGCCACACGTGACGCCATGATGGCGAAAGCCCGAAAGGAACAGCATAAAGCCGAGACGAACGGCAAGACGTTCGAGGAACTGGCGGAGATGTGGCTCGACGCCCGTGTGCGCGGGCTGACCACCGAAAAACACACCGCGCGGCAAGAATCACGACTGAGGACCTATGTATATCCGTACATCAAGGATATGCTGATCGCCGACCTGACGTCGCCGATGATTTATGAGATCGAACAGAGAATAGAAAAAACAGACAAGATCGAGCTGGCGCACAGGGTCGTCGGCATGATCGGACAGATCCTGCGTTTCGGAATCCCAATCGAATTATCGCCGAACGGGGACGTGACCCGCGATCTCAAAGACAGCATGAAACCGCTGGAAGTCACGCCGCGGGCGCACCTGGAAAAGCCAGATGAAGTCGCCGGACTGATGCGGGCCATCGACTCGCTGCCATGGGAACTCCCCAAGGCGGGGTTGATGCTGCAAGCCTATACGCTGGCTCGTCCAGTAGAAGTGCGTCGGTCCAGATGGGACGAGATCGATCTGGACCGCGCGTTGTGGCGCATCCCCGCGAAAAAGATGAAGGAAAAGCATCCCCACCTCGTGCCATTGGCACGTCAAGTCGTGGAACTGCTGCGAAAGATCAGAAACACGATCAGCGAAGATTCGCCTTGGGTACTCCACGCGCTTCGTTCGCGGGAGCGCCCCATGTCGGACGGGACTTTACTCGCCACTTTGCGCCGCTTGGGCTACTCCAAAGAAGAAATGAGCGTACACGGATTTCGCTCCATTGGTTCGACGCTGCTGAACGAGCACCAATGGGCGCCGGACGTCGTGGAAACGCAGCTGGCGCATCTGGATAAAGATACTGTCCGAATCGCGTATAACTACGCGCAGTATTTGGGGCCAAGAATCAGCATGATGCAGTGGTATGCCGACTACCTTGACGCTTTGCGCGACGGCCGGCCGGAGCCGGAGATGCCGAAATAAAAAAGAGCGGGCACCGTCCGTAATCGACGATGCCCGCTCATCATTTTGCTATGGCCACACCCGCGGCCCCGACCAGCAGCCCGATCAAAATCCCCTGCGCCCGGCCTCGCCTGATCCTGCGATTGTACTCCGCCCGCTCCGCCGCCAGCTCGCGCCGGAGATCGGCGACCAGCCGCCTCGTGTCCTCGGCCTGTGCTGCGATCTCCGCCCGCAGCTCGGCTATGCCGGCACGCAGAACACGGGCACTCTCGCGATCCGACGTCCATCCTGCGATGGTATCGCGCATGGCCTGCTCGCTTAGCAGATAGCCGCCTGCGACGCGCTTAACGTCCTGCGCGGTACTCGGCGAGCATCTGCTCAAGAGCAGCAGCGAGGCGGTCAGCAGGTAGATCAGCGGTCTTTTTACGTGCCGTCTCACGGGCAGTCACCTCCCTCTGTCTGGTGGCGTCAACAATGGCGTCGGCGCGGCGTTCGGACGTGGCAGTGGATTCGCGCAGGCGGCCGATCACGGCGTCCGCCTCGCCGCGTCCGGCATAGCTGTGCCAGTACCACGCTGCCGATATTGCGATAACAACGACCGCCGCCAGCGCGTAGAGCCAGGATTTTTTCATCATCTCGCATGCCCTCCAATAAACAAGGCGGCCCCATGCTGAGGTCGCCTTGTCCGTTATTTATTTCAGTTCAGTTACGTTGTTTTCTTCACGTTTTCCGACATTGCGGCACCAAGTGCCTCCCCGATTCTTCCCAGCGTATCAACGTGTTCTTTCATTCTGTCCTGGAAGATATTCAGTATCGGAGCCAACCGCTCGAACTCGTAGGAGAATAAGACATAACGGTCAAGCTTTTTCGTCATCGTCTCGCCGGGGTTCTCCGAAGTATGATTTCGTATATCGTCCATCGCGTCCCGAAATATGTTTAGTAGTTTAAAAGAATCCTCCATCTCCAGCCGCAGCATAAACACGTTATCGGAAATATCGACAAAAGGCGTCAGCATGGCTAGGCCTCCTTCGACTCGCCGGAGAAGTCCGGGAACAGCATCGTCATCTCGTCGCGAAACTTCTCGACGAAGTACAGCTGCCCCTTGCCCGTCACGTACACCGTGCAGAAGGTCTTCACCTCGCCGGAGCCGAACATCTTGCCGCCGTGCCTGATCTCGAAGATCTTCAGATCCATCGCCCGCTGCGTCGGCAGGTAGTCGCGTCCCTTCCTCATCAGCAGCCGCCGCTCCACGCACCACTTGAAGAAGCGGTTCTGCCCCATGTTGGCGCCGCGCTGGTTGAGGATCTTCGCCATCGTCCCCATGGAGACCAGTCCCTTGCTGGCCCTGTACGTCTCGGCGAAAAAAACCTTCGGCTCGTCCTCCCGCACCTTTTCCTCCAGCTCCAGGCGGCGGTCGCGGTCCTTCTTCCAGTTGCCCAGCATCGCCATGATGTTGTCAGGGTTGGTCAAAGCTCTCATCACCGCTTCGGAACCGGGCAGAACGTAAGCGCCCGTCGCGCGGATCGCGGGCAGCACGTCGTGCGTCACCCAGCGCTTGAAGTGCTTCGCCTCCGGCTTGCGGCTGCGGAGGATCAGGCTGTAGAGACCGGCTTCGCTGATGATCGTCATTTCCTGGCTGCCGCCAAGGGAGTCCATAATATGGACGTCCTTTTCATCGTCCTCCAAGAGCGCAATACTTGTACGGGGATTGCCAAGTCCAAGAACCTCGCAAACGTCCTTCGCTACCCACCATGGGGCGCCGTCCCGATCGACGACGCGGACTTCCCGCTCTTCAAACGTAAAGACCTGCATGTTTTTGCCGTTTTCCATGATTGTCCTCCAATCGTTCGTCAGAGCACAACCAAAGTGGCGTCGGATATGATATACTTATGTCTGAGCCCTTTGGGTGCTCGTGGCCCCTGTCAAGTCGATCTGCCGCCAAGCTTGAACGACTTTTCAGGGGTTTGCTTATTTTCCACTCTCATCAGGAAGAATTTCCGATACAGAATCTTTCTCAATCCGCCAGCGCAATCCAAAACGCTTCCCTTTGAGCCTGCCTTCCCGAAGCCAGCGCCTGACGGTATAAGGCGTTACGCCTGCGAGATCGGCCACTTCTTCCACTGTGTAATATAAGTCACCCAATGACACACCTTCTTTCTTATCTAATGTGTCATTACATTACATCATATTGCATTGCATGTCAAGAGGGCATTCTTACGAGAATCCAATTTTGGATTCTCGCGCGGACTTATTTTCGGTCATGTCGATCCCACTTCCCCTCCGACAACCACTTTTGCACGCCGTCGAACGCGGCCTTGACCGTCTCCTGGATCTCCGTATAGGCGATGTCCAGGAGCGGACCGCCGACGTAGCCGCACATGGCGATAATGATCGCGCTCAGCTGTCGGCTCACACCCAGTTCGTTCAGCCCCCAGGCGACGATCGCGCCGATCGCCCCGGCGCTGATCAGCCCCACCGTAAAACGCCAGCCGTCGAAAGGTTCTCCAAGATGCTCGCGACCGGCGCGCACTCCCTGAAAAATCATGGCCAGCATCGCTCCCACACCTCCCGTCATGGCGATGTCTATCAACGTCCGCTCGTGCTGTTCCTCTCCCGGCATATAGCTACCTCGCTTTTCTTCGATCCCACGTCCTCAAATGTCCGTCCGCGGCTTTGGCGATGTCGATGTGCACGCCCCAGTCGTAGAGCCCCACGCCGCCCAGTTCGGGCAGCCGGCCGTCGTGCCATGCCTTAGCGATGGCATTATAGACCGCCAGCGGCGACAGCCGTTCGCAGTGAAAGTCCATCGCCTGGCCTTTCAGATGCTTCGACGTCGGCGAACCGCCCTGCTTGGCGTTGCACGCCCTGCACCGGCAGACCGAATGCACGTGCATCGGCTCTTTCAGGATGCTCCTGACCTTCTCCGCCAGCTCCAACAGCCGCGGGTCGGGCGTGTCGAAGCCGCAGTGATCGCGGCACGCGCACTCGCCCCGGCTGAAATGCTCAGACAGCGTTTTTTCTCCCATCAAACTCACCTCAATTCATATCCCGTTGAAATCGCGCCCCTTGCTTTTTAGTACTATATATGATACTATTACGTCGGCAAGGGAGGCGACTGCATGGAAATACTGCTCAAAAAGCAACCGCAAAAATACCTTAAAAAGCTCGACGAAAAAACGCGAGCGAAGCTGTACGCCGCCCTCGACGAAGTTTCGGAACTCAAAGGCGACATTCGCAGGCTGGCGGGAATGAAGAATCTCTATCGCTACAAAACGCCGCCTTTCCGCATCATCTTTGAATGGCGCAAGGGCGAAATCGTTATCACCGTCATTGAAATCAACACCCGAACCGATATCAAATACAGGGAGGCCGCACGATGAAAAAAGGACTCGAAATGGAAGATATCCGGCGCCGCATAGCGCGCATCGACGCGCAGCCCGCCGAGGAACTGACGCCCGAAGAACGGGCGTCTCTGGACGCCGCGGAGGCTACGGACGACGGGACGACCATTGCTTTGGAAGAACTGAAGCTGCAGCTCGACGAGTACAGCGGGCGCATCGTGCTGCGGATCCCGCGCAGCCTGCATAAGACGCTGAAAGACGCCGCCGCCGTCGAAGGGGTCAGCCTCAACCAGTACATGTTGTATAAACTGGCGCGCTAGACAGTGTTAATCAACAAGGACGCCCTCATATGAGAGCGTCCTTGTTATTTAATGGGGCGCATCACAGGGGCGCGCTTACGTTATGCGCCACGCAACGCCACAGCCCCCTACAGTTGTTCCACCGTTTGCTACCCCTCCGTCCAGACGGAGTTCGCTGTTGTCGTCTCCTCCGGAGTGCCAGTTATGTGTGTAGAGCCTGATATAAGCCCATGTTCCGCCTGCCGGGAGAGCACCAGCAAAGCTTACCCACTGCCCAACGCCGGCGCCGTTCTTTGGCTTGATCGCGATACCGTCAGCGCCTTTTGGGCCTGTCGGCCCTTGAATCCCTTGAGGGCCTCGAATCCCTTGAGGACCTCTGGCACCGGTTGCGCCCCTTGGAATGGTGAAGTTAAACACGGCGTTGTGGTTGTCGCCGGAGTTTGTGACAGCGGCGTTAGTTCCGGGGGCCCCGGTTGTCACCGTGCCGACCGCTACAGTCGCCGCGGCCCCGCCGGCTCCGGTGTTGCCTATTTGCCCCGCCGGCCCTATTGGACCAATCGGGCCTTGAATTCCTTGTTCTCCCTGCGGTCCGGCGGGGCCGGTTTCACCGATGGGACCAGCAGGGCCTTGGTCGCCTTGTATGCCTTGCGGACCTTCCGGTCCTTGCGCCCCTTGCAGGTCGGCCCAGTCCGACCACGTTCCGTCGGGGTTCTTCCAGCGAAGTTTTGTGCCGCACCATTCGTGGTCGGGGGCGGTGCCGCGGGGCCCCTGAGCGCCGTCAAGGCCGTTGATGCCCGCCACGCCTTGGAGCCCCCGTTCGCCCTGCTCGCCTTTGTCGCCTTTTGCGCCAAGGAGCATCCAGCGTCCCGAATTGGACAAGGCGGGGTCGTCCGCGCTCGGCCGCGGTTCGTCGCCGACGACGTAATTGGCGCCGATCATTAGCCAGATGGAGCCGTTGTGTCGGACGAAGTTAAGATACTCGTAAGTTGCGCTGGCGTCCCACTCGCCCCGGTTAACAGGGCGAGCGGGACCGATATCAATTTTGGTCTGAGTCATTTTTATTTAGCTTTCGTTTTACGCTAAATATTTTTTGTGGCTGAGTACATAAGCAACAGGCATCTGATCTTCAATAGTTATCATTGTTTGAAGAATATGCTTGCCTGCTTCAAGTACTGTTGGAGCGGGGCCCTCCCAGCGCCACGCTACCCCCCACGTGTCTACTGCTGCCTGGATTGCATTGTCGATGATAATTGTTACGAAGCGTGCTGCGCCCGGCAGAGTTAACAAACTGATTGAATTTGGGTTGAAAGTGCCTGAGGCATTCGTTATTTGTACGACGTCGTATTCCGAGCCTGCGGCGTCAATAGGGAAAAATGTAACACAACTTACTACACTGTCAACTACTACTTCATTCGCAAGTTTTATTGTTACCTGATCCCCTGCGGTTGTTACCAAAATGTTACTATCGCCAGTGCCGATGTTTACCGCGCCTGAACCGGGATCACCCTTTTCTCCTTTTTCTCCTTTTTCACCCTGCGGACCTTGAGGGCCTGCTTCGCCTTGAAGGCCTCGGGGCCCCCGCGCGCCTTCCGGCCCTTTTATATACACTGGCGACGGATTGGGCAGCCCTTTGTCGTTCGTCCAGGTAAGATAGCCGTTCTCGTCGACATGCGGCATAAACGTCGCTCCGGTCTCACCGGGGTTGCCCGGTGTCCCTGGCTGTCCGAGACGTACCCAAGAACCGGAAACTGACATTCCGCCCTGAGAGCCGAGGATAGGTTCGTCCCCAACGGGGATGTTCAGCGCGACGGCCTGCCACATGCAATTGTTGTGAATGACGGTGTTCAAAAATTCATATTGCGTCGCTGCGTTCCAGTTTCCGCGAAAAACCGCGCGAACTACGCCGAGATCGATTGTTTTCAAAACGCCCATTTGATTACCTCCGTAAATTTTTTTATTCCGAGATTGTCAGTATTACGTGCCCGGCGGCGTCAATTTCCGCGGAGATATTTTCTCCTGTGTCGGCGCCGTACGCCGTGAACTGCAAATGCCCAGTTTCGTGCGCGAACTCGAACTGCCCTAAACTAAGCCCGACCGGGGCCGTACCATCGGGGCCTTTGTCGCCCCGGGGGCCTTTCAGACCCTCCGGCCCCGGGTCGCCCTGATCGCCTTTCTCTCCTTTTTCACCCTGCGGCCCTTGGGGGCCTACTTCGCCTTGGGGCCCTCTTGGGCCCTGGTCGCCTGTATCTCCCTTGACGCCCTGAGCGCCTTCCTGCCCTCTCTGACCTTGCGGGCCTTGCGGGCCTTGAATGCCCTGCACGCCCTGAATCCCTTGCGGCCCTTGAGGACCGGCCGGGCCGGTGGGGCCCATAGGTCCCTGAATGCCTTGGATGCCTTGGGGAATGTACAGATCCATCAAGGTCTGCGAGGCGTCGAACGTGCAGTACGCCGCCTGGTTGGCCGGGAGGTTGTGCACGACAATGCGCAGCCGCTTGATCTGGCCGACCACGTTGGCGGCGTGCTTACCTTTTATGTACCACTTCCAGCCCGCGGGGATCGAGGGATCGCCCGTCCAATCCGGCAGGTTGGCCGTGCCGATGACGCCGGCCAGATCGACGTAGTCGGTCGTGTCGTAAGCCGAGCCGTCCATCAGCAGATAGCCGTCGGACTGCTCGCCTTCCTTAAAAATCTTCGGCGTGCCGATTTCCGCGCCGTTGAAGGCAATCTCCTTCTGGTAATCGTTATAAAGCTGCTGGATTCCGGCAAGAAGCTGAGCCGCGGCCGCAGCCGATTCTTGGGCCGAATGCGAGGCCGCCAGCAGCTTGCTCACCATGTCGGCGGGCGGGTCGTCCCCGGCCACCGGCCCGAGGATGGCGCGGTGCGTGCGCTCGTCCAGCTGCTGCACGAGCATGGTCAGGTAGTCGTAGCCGCGTTCCAGCGTTTCGGCCTCGAAAGGCCCCTGGTTTTCCAGATCGATGTTCTGCACCGCGGGCAGCAGGCGCAGCAGCGTGATCTTGTTGCCGGATGCCAGCGGCGCCCCCGTGACCGGGTAGGTGACCGCCGACGTCTGGAGATCAACGTAATAGTTGCTCTCCAGCGTCGTCTCCTCCCCCGCCGGGTCGGTCACGATCACTTTCAGGTGCGACGCGCTCAGCACCGGAAAGTTGAACGGCCATTTCGTGACCGCCCCGTTCGCCTGGTACGTGATCTTGTTGACATTCGTCGCTACAGTCATTGCCTCACCTCCGTAAAATAAGGCGGCCTCGCGGGGCCGCCTTTGTGCGCTCTTCGATTACCTCCTACAACCATCGCCGCTCCTTCTTTTTCTGCCGGCGCCGCTGGCCGATCAGGATCTTCAGCGCTTCCGCCGCGTCGTCGGCCTTTGCCATGCGGTAGAACCTTTTGGCCGCCGTGACCGGCATAGGCACGGCGACGAGCGAGAACCCCTCGACGGCGTTCAACATGCCGCGGGCGAAACCTGTCAGTCCGTCGGGGCCGACCTTGTCGGCCCGCTCCCCGTGCATCTGCGAGAAGCCGTGAATGATCTTGAACAGCCACGGCATGTAAACGCCCTGGCCCCCGTAACCGCCGCGGGACTGATCGACGGCGCTGGCCAGTTCCTTGCCGAAGAGCGGCACGTTTTCGAGCGTCTGTTCGCCCAGCGCCGACAGGACCCATTTGAACCACCGGTCGGGATCGTCGGGATCGTCCGGGCCTCCGTCGGTCAGGCTCTTCATCAGGATCGCCGTCATCGTCAGCGCGAGCAGGGTCCGCACCGACGTTCCCCTGTCGCCGCCGTCGCGCAGTCCCTGGAAGAAGTCGTAGGCGCTCATGCCGAACTGCGGCGCGGCGTCGGTGGTGAACATCATCAGATAGCGCACGAACTTGTTCGTCTGCCACGCCATCGGCATGTCCTTGATATGCGGCACCTGCTGCGTCAGCGCCACAGCGCGCTGGGCCTCGCGCACGGCCGCCTCCTGCGAAGCCCCGCGTTTGATCTGCGTCCGGTACGCCGCCAGCCAGCCGATCAGCGCCACGGAACGGTCGAACGCCGCAATCGGCTTCATCATCACATCGAGCGCGTGTTTGTAATGCCACTGGACGCGGCTCAGCTTCGTTTCGTCGATGCCCGAGAACAGGGTCATCGTCGCCGAAGGCAAACGCTCGCGCATCTGCGGATCGAGATCGTACACCTCTTTGCGGATATCCTTGCTGACGAAGTCGGCGAACGCCCGCAGCAGCTCCGAGCAATCGGCGTAGGCGACGAAGCGCGGGATCGAGGTGAGCTGTTTCAGCAGCACGGAGACCGATCCGGCCAGATACGTGGCTGCCATGTTGCCGGCGAAATAGGCGAAGCACTTGTCGATCATGTTGTTGGCTATCCTGAATTCGTCCTGCAGGACGATGTTCACGTAACCGTTCAGCGCCTTGAACGCCCCCTTTCCCAAACGTGCGCTCACCGCCTTTTTGAACGTCTGGCCGTCGCTTTCGCGCCGCAGTCCGCCCATCACGCTGGAAAGGTCGCCGGCCAGTTCGGCGTAGGCGGCCGTGTGCTCCTGCGCTTTCATGTGCGTCAGCCACGTGCTGATCAGCCCCAGCTCGACAGGTTTCTGGTTCTCCTCGGAGATCTCCATGCGATCGATCAGGAAACCTTTTTCGAGGGACGCCCGCGCTCCCGCCTGCGTCGTGGCGAAGGCCAGTTCCTGCGCGGCGTCCTTGTCGTCCGCCCAGCCCAGCGACGAGGTGTATTCGAGGCGCGACATGGGCACGTAGTTCTCCTCGGGCGTCATGCCCTGGTTATAGACGCGGATGAACACGTCGTTGAGACGGTCGAAGTTGGCGGCGTATTCGCCGATGACGGCGTCGGCCAGCAGTTTCTCCTTTCCCGAAAGCAGCGCCAGACACTTCTGCGCGTGCCCTTCGGGATCGGCCCACTGGGCCATGTTGCCGAACAGGACGGCGGCGCGCCCTTTCTTGTTCTTCATCAGCGCGTAGATCGCCAGCAGCGCGTCGAGGGAAAGTTTTTCCGCGACGACGCGGCCGTCTTTGAGGTGATCCTGCGCGACGGCGCGTTTGCGCCCCAGGTCGAGGTACGACAGTTTCAGTTCTCCCATAACCTGCTCGATGTATTCCTGCCGGCGCGTCGTCTGCCGCAGCATGCCGTCGCGCGCGGCGTTGACCGCGTCGGCGAAAAACCGCGTCACGGCGGACTTGAACTTGCCTTTGCCGTTGCCGATCCAGTCGGTTAGGCGCTGCGACCCGAGGCTCCACGCGTACAGCGCGTCCTTGGCCCTGCGCGCCTTGCCTGCGGCTCCATCGTACTGCCGGTCCAGATCGCGCGAAGACGCGACCGTGCCGTCTTTCTCTCCGACGGGAGCGCGGCTCTCCACCGCCCCGAGCAGATCGTCCAGTTCGCCGAGACGGCGCTGACGCCGAGCTTCTTTCCAGCGCGCGTATTCCTCGTGCCCCTGAGTGTAGACATCGGCGACCTTCGCTTCCAGCTCGCGCAGATCGCCGACGGTCAGGTCGCGCAGCGTCGTGCTCTCGAAGGTGCGCAGCAGCTCGCGGTCCCTTTGACTCAGGTCGGCTTCGTCGACTTCCGGGTGAGTGTCGAGATAGGCTCGCACGTCGGCGCCGCGCTGAAGCGTCGCGTCGGTGGGACGCCGCAGCGTATAGCCTTACAGCAGCTTGAGCAGTTCCCGGCGCTTGTCCCAGATCACGCTGCGCGACTTCGCCATAGTCTTGATGCGCCTGACCAGTTTGCGGATCTCGTCGCGTTTCTGGCGAGCCGCCTTGAGCTGCGCCCGCAGCTTTTCGCGGCCCTCTTTGACGCCCTGTTTCCGCCCCGCCTTGACGCCGCGCTCATATCCTTCGTCGTACTTGTCGCCGGGATCGGGCAGCAGGTCTTCCATCCCTTCCAGCTCTTCGAGCCGCTGCTTGAGCAGATTCTCTTCCAACGCCAGATCGTTGACGGTCATGTTCAGGGTTTCGTCTTCGGCAGTCTCGACCGACAGCAGACGATCGAACAGCGCCGTGATCTCCGGCGACAGTTCGACGTCGAGAGCGCGCACGTCAGCGTAGATGCGCAGCAGTTCGCGCCGGAACCAGGCGAAGACACGCTTCAGGCCTTTGCTCGGGGCTTGTCCGGTGAGCAGGTACGCTTCGAAAGCGCGGGCGAACTGCTCGTGTTTTTGGCGCAGACGGTCGTCCGCGGAACCCTTCGCGAGCGCCGCGGCGTCTTCGTCGCTGAGGCCAAGATATTCCTTGACGGCGGCCAGATCGGCGCGCTCGCGTTCGCCGGCGTCTTCTTCAAGCGCATCGGCGAGCATGTCGCGCAGCATCAAGTGCCCCATCTCGTGAACGAACGTGCTGGCGTCGGCGTCCTTGAACAATGTGATGATCGATGCGCCGCCGGGACCGAACTGGATCTGCCCGCGGCGTTCCTGCGACAGATGCGTACCATTGAGCGCTTCGATCTCATTGACCAGACGCCCGCCCTTGACATTCTCCAACATTTGGCGTACAGTTACGTCAAAAGAACCTCTCGTGTCTGATACACCATTTCGGTGTAATGTCGGCGAGGGGTTCTTTTTTTGCGTGAGTTTCACGTCGTATGCCGTTGCGTCGGCGAGAATGACGTTTGCAGGATCGATCTTTTCTTGCGATTCAGTGATGATCTCAACGGTGTATAGTTTACCGTTCGCGGAAACCGGGACGTAGAATTTCAAATAGCTTTCGATGTCTGGTTTCTTGCCTTTTTTGACGTTGTCTTCCACTTCCACAAGCATGGAATTTTTTAGCAATTCTTCGATCGAAAAAACTGCCGCGTTTCTCGTTGGAATGAGTTCGCCGGGGACTTTGTGATCCGAAGCGGCGATATGCGAGTACTTCTTCTTTTTCGAAGGAATGCCGACGATCCCCAAAGCGTCAAGCGAAATGCTCGGCTCGTTGCCGATGAGCAACTTGACGTATTTCGCCAGTTTGGTGACGTTCCAGCCTTTCACCTGGGGGATCGCCGCGGAGAGGTTGATCACCCTGACGCGTTCGTCCAGATTGATCCCTGTTCGGACCGCTTGAGTGTAGATATTCCCCGTGTCGTCGAACGTGCCGCGGTTGTCGTGCGATTCGTCTACCGGAGTGAATTGCCCTTGTATATCGTCAATCCAGGCGACATCGTTAACAGGAACGATCTTAGAGTAAATTTCCCCGCGGCCTGCGTAACTTTGGGCTTCCATCCGGCTTGGAGTGACGAACACGCCCTCTCTGATCGGATAGCTGCTGTACACCGTTACTTTGCCGCCGGTAATCGCTTTCTGAGCGTCGTCAAACGTCCAATCCGGAGCTCCGCCAAATTCATCCTCATTGCCCCAGACTTCATCCGCTCGGTGAATATTGGAAATATCGCGAATTCCTGTGTGATAGTTATCCAGCATAGGATTCGCTTTTTGAATCACTTCAAGCTGGCGCGCTTTTCCCTCCTGCGCGCCATCGGGAACCCGCTCTTGATAAAACCGATTCCCATTCTCTTTCCGCAGCTTGACAAGATCGGCTTCGGTCTTTACAATGTTTTCAGAAAGGTTCCGCGTATCGGCTGGACTGGGGAATTGAACCCCTGCTTGAGCCGACCACGCGGAACTTTTTTGTTCGTTGATATAGAGGAGATTGCCAAGTTTTTCCTGCCCCACAAACCAATTCGGGTTGGGAACGCGCGTCCCATCGGACTGTTCGCTGGATTTCGTATAAGCGCTGGACAAGATGTTGACGTCTATGCCCGTGCCATCTTTCCTTTGATTCAACGCCAATGCGGCAACGACGTTGTCCTTGTCCCCTTGTTCGTTGATCACGGCGGAAAGTTCGAGCAGAGCCACAAGTCCGTTGGGGTTGGCCGATTTCTCTGCGGAACGGAAGATAGCGATGGGATCAGACAACGCCTGCGGAAGCTGCTTGAGAACGTCCTGCGTCATATAAGCGTGCTTTTTTCGAATCTTCTTCACTTTGCCCGCGGACACATATAGAGGCAGAGGGGCAACTGACTGACCGTCCCGCGTTTTTACAAGGGTAAATACCAGAGGAGTCCGCATTATGGGCACAGCTTTGGAAAGATCATACGTGCCGGAAAAAATCCGATCTACGGTGTTTTGCCATTTTGCGCCGTCGATTTTTAAAGCCGTCTCGTATGCTTCGGAATGGAAGGTATCGCCTCTATCATTCCGTCCTCCGGCTTCTTCCTGATACCGCACCTTCAACCGTTCTGCCATCGCGTCAACGGAAGTTTCCTTGCCTTCCGCTTTCGCCTGGCGGACCCTGTTGTAGACGTAGCGGGACCACAGGTCGGCGTCCATGGCCGCGAGGTCGGCGTTCCGACCGGCGGCCCGCAGCTCCTTTGCGAAACTGAAACGCAGGCCCCGCGCCGCTTTGGCGTCGGGGTCTGCATCGTTTTCGAAGGGGTCGTTGGCGCGGTCCTGACGCGTCACGGCGCGGTGCACCTCCGCCGTGGTACGCCCGAACAGACCGCGGCGAATGTGCTCGCCGGCGGCGTTTTCCACCTCGGGAACGGCTTTCTTGAGACGCTCGAACTCGTCGGACGTCATCACGATCTCGCCGGTGCCCTCCACCGCTTCGCGCCCGGTCAGTCCCAGTTTCTCGGCAGCTGTTTTCGCCTCGGGCGAACTCTGGTACAGCGTTTCGAGCGCGGACTGCGGCAGAGAAACGAAATCCCGGTCGGTCAGGTTTTCCGGGGCCTTCCCTGAAAACTGCGCTTCGCCTTGCGCCGCCATTTTGGCGTCAATGAGTTTATGCGCCGCTTCCTGCCGACGGCCTTCGGCGCTGCGGTTGTACGACCGCGCCGCCAGGCTGCGAGTCACCAGACCGATGATGTTGGGGATCGCCATGCCGTAGGCGAACGTCTCCGCAGATTCGAGCGTCTCCCGCGCGCCTTCCCGGACGGCTTTCTCCACGGCCTCGCTCACGGTGTACACGGGATTACCTGCGAGCCAGGTCGTGATCGCGCCGCCGACGACCTCGACGAACTTCTGCTCGCCCTCCTCGATGGACTCCGCGCCGACGTTCGCGGCGTAGTTGCCCAGCGTTTCCAGCAGCGCTTTTTTGAAAGACGGCGCGCTCGTCAGCAGGCGGCCGCGGTCGCCGCTCAGAGCCTTGCGCAACACAGCCTTCATGCCTTCAGGAATGGAAAGGGCCTTCGATACGGGCGCCAGATTCCTGGCCGCCTGCGGGACCATCGCCCCCGCCATGCGCCCCAGAGAGACGTCCTCGATGGCCGCGATCAGAGAACCGAACAGCAGCGCGCCGTTCCTCGCCTGTTCCGGCGTCAGGGCAGGTTTGCCGTCCTTTTCCAGCGAAATCAGAGACTCGTACATATCTGTCACGGACATCTTGACGAAGTACATCCCCGTCGCCAGCTTCTGCGCCAGCGGGTACGCCCTGGCCGCCCCGGCGACGGCCCCCGGCAGGCCGCCGGCCAGGGCGCCGAGTCCCGCTCCGCCGATCAGCGTGCCGAAGAACAGCTTGGGGTTCTGCCGGATGCCCTGCGTGAACGCCTGTTCGTAGAGATCGAGCGTACTCGCCGCCGTTTTCGCGGCCGCTCCCGCGGGGCGGAGGTTGCTCACTTCCGCGAGCCGTTTCGCCTTTTTGTCGATCTCGGCGAACAGCTCCGGGGCGGTCTCGCGCGTCAGGGGCGCGGCAGGGCTCATATCCGGCGCTCCTTCGCCGGGGGCGAACATGGCGTTCGCCTCGTCCGGGGTCAGCTCGTTTCCCGACGACGGGAACAGGGCCCGCCAGCGCAGATCGGCGAGGTCGCCCATGAGGTCCTGCGCCTCCTGCCGCGCCCCGAGAGCTTCGGCGACGGAGTCGACTTTCTCAAGGCGATACTCCTTCGGCAGCGTCTTGCGCACGTTCTCATCGAGATACCACTGCGCGGGGAGCCCGAAAGTCTCGGCTTCCGTCAGGCCCCACGCGACGCGCTCTTTGTCCATGCCGAGCAGCGCGGACAGCTCTTCGAGCCGGCCTTCGCGCCAACCGCGCGCGGCCTGCGCTTGGTTCTCCGGCGTCTGCCCGTACTTGGCGAACAGATCGTCCTTCGCCATCGTCGCCGAGTCGTGAAGGTAGCTCATGCGCATGGCGCCGTAAATGTCGCCGTCCTTGATCCCCCGCGCCCGAGCGGCGTTGATGCCCTTGGCATAGCCGGGGAATTCCTCGACGAGGGAGTCTCGCGCCGCGGCGGGTTCCGCTGCCGGCGTCAAGTTGTTCTGCGTATTTTTTTCGTCTTCGGGGCTGTACGTATCCCCGGGCATTCCCATGCCGCGATCCAACCAAACGGGCATCGCGCCGCCTCCTTCGATTATCTGTTTTTCCTTATCCCTTCTTGCTGTAATCCCGCTCCCCGTACATGGCGGTGCCCATC
>ERZ856578.5381-NODE-5381-length-15707-cov-4.753231_pt1 | contig 15707 bp, 7 predicted proteins | sample MGYA00514384_ERZ856578 | MGnify/ENA primary metagenome ERZ856578 (study PRJEB29103, sample SAMN06111958) | human gut metagenome | biome: human gut; feature: ankylosing spondylitis patient; material: healthy_person | host: Homo sapiens | place: China:Hangzhou...
CAAGCGGTCACTGCTCTGTGAAGGTGGACATCTACTTCACAGCCATCGGACTGATTGACATTCCCACAGAGGACGAGGTCAAAAGCCTGATGGAGAAAATACAGGCAAACCCGCAGGAATACAGGCTTACAGCCTGAAAGAGGAAACGGTGCAACCCCGAAAATGGGGGTTACACCGTATCTCTGAAAAAAACATCCTTACGGGGCTTTGGCTAATGGAAGTCCCTTCCCGGTGCCTCCCGTGACATAGTCCCAAAGGTCGCCTTGATTTTTCGCCATCATCGCCATGATTTTGGCGGCGTCCATAACACTTCCACCTCCCAACGCCACCACAAAATCGCACTTGTGAGAGCGGGCAAACTCGGCTCCCTCCATCGCTGTTGATTTAAGCGGGTTGGCCTCTACCTTGCGGAACACCTCCACAGCGATACCCGCTTTTTGAAGCTGCTCTTTCGTCCGGGCCAGCGCACCGACTTTCCCTGCGAAATGACCAGCATAGCCTTTTCCCCCGGCATGGTCTGTTCATGCAGATGGTCGAGCTGCCCAGGCCCAAACAGCACACGGGTAGGTGCATACATCATATAACTCATAGTGAACATACCCCCTTGATCTATCACAATAAAAAGACCGACAGGCGGGAGTATCCGTCTGTCGGTCTCTCCCTGTGCTATTAGTGTAACAGCAGGGAGGTGAAATGTCCAATACTTATGTTAAATTATCTGCCATGCTCAAAATGTATTCTTTATGTGGGTGACAAATCGGGTTGCCGCTGAAGCAAGAACACGGTTCTTTTTCCAAGCCAGTACATGACCGGCGAACCGTTCCGGGGTAATGGGGACAAAGGCAATCCCCTCTACAGGGCGGATGGTATACGCCCCCTCTACACACACCGGGTATCCCAGCCCAGCCAGCGCAAGGGGAATTGCGTTGGTCAGCAGGTTGTGGAGCGCAAACACATTCAGCTTGTTCCGCTTTATCCCAAACCAGCTTGCGATCTCCTCCTGTACGATTTCCCTCCGGGGAAGGATCAGGGGCAGCCTGGAAGCCTCCTCCAGAGAGACGAAGCCCTGCCGGGCCAGAGGATGGCCTCCCTCCAGAATGATTCCCCATCTGTCCTGCACAGGCAGACGAATATAATCGTATTTAGCGGTCTCTACCGGGTCAAGCAGGATACCCAAGTCGATCTCGCCCCTGTCCAGCTTCTCTTTCATGTCATCCCCATTGGCGCTGTATAAATCGTACTGCACCATAGGATGTTCCTTTGCAAAGGACGAGAGGATTTCGGGCAGCATCTTTGAGGCGGAGGATTCCACACAGCCGATGGAGACTGTTCCCCCAACCAGATTTTGCTGGTCGATCAGATCCCGCTGGGTCTTGTCCAGAAGGGTCACAAGTTCCATCGCCCGCTGCTGGAACAGGATGCCCGCATCCGTGAGAGAGATTTTTCGGTTTCCCCGCTCCAGCAAAACGGTTCCCAGTTCATCTTCTAAATCCTTGAGCTGTCGGCTCAAAGTAGGCTGGGTAATGTGGAGGATGTCGGCAGCATGAGTGATGTTGCCCTCTTTGGCCACCGTCAAAAAATAATTCAACACACGCAGATCCATAGGTCACCGCCCCCTCTGTTGATGGTTTTAGTATAGGGGGAAAGCCGCCCCATGTCAAGAAGAATATACAGTTTAGGCATAATAGCGGCTCTTCCATTTGTTTTCTTTCAGGCAAGAAGCCGGTGTTTTCTCTTTTTTGGCAACTGAGATGAGCTGCAAGTGCCGTGTCTGGCCTTTCATTGTTTATTGCGAAGCAACTGTTGATCCGGCCTGCGGTTCCAGAACAGACAAGGACCACATGACCTGCCACAAAGAGGACTGGAGTATATGGAAAGCCTGCCGCCCGTAGACATCATCTACGGAGGGAGCTCGTGCCAGGACCGTTCCGTGGCCGGAGCGAGGGCCGGATTAGCCGGTTCCCGTTCTGGCCTTTTTATGGAGCAGACCCGGATCACAAAGGAGATGAGAGGTGCGGAAGAAGGACGAGGGGCTGCCCCTCATAATTTCGAAAAATCATTTTGAGACAGCCCCTTTTGCATGGAAACGGCAACAGAAGCTTAGTATCAAGATCGACAGGCAGTGCGGCCTGTCCGCAGCGGAAAATTCCAAATCAAGATCTCAGACGCCTTCTTCCCGTAATTTGATATGGTTTTTCGGCAGTGTGGCGTCTCGCCACACTGCTTTTGCGTTCACTCCATTCTATGCTGTTTGCACAAAAAGCTGCGAATTTGCATTTTTATGTTGACGATTTGCAGGATTTATGCTACACTAGCAGACAATAGGCGGGTGCAGGCACTGCCCGTCAAAAAAGAAAGTGAGGTTTTCGTTCATGTGTCACAAGACAACACGCAGAATCCTATCTCTCTTGCTGGTACTTGCCATGATCCTGACCGGACCATTTTCGGTCACTGCAGCGGCAAGTCCCACATCCGGAGCGGAGGATCTGACCTTTCACGAAGTAGACGCCGGCTCTGTTTCCACGCAACTGGATTCCACTGCCGGCCAGGAGGTGGAATCGCTGCAGACCGATCAGACCCTCTATGAGGATACAGATCAAGTCCGTGTGACCATTTTCCTGGAGCAGGCAGCCACCCTGGAGCGGTTTGACAGCCAAAATGTGGCGTCCAACGTCCAAGCCATAAACTACCGCCAGGTTCTGGCCCAAAAGCAGGAGGAGGTGCAATCCCGGATTGAAGCCGCCACCGGCCAGGAGCTGCAGGTGGCCTGGAACATGACTTTGGCTACCAACGCCATCTCCGCCAATGTGGAATACGGGCAGATCCAGCAGATTCTGGATGTTTCCGGAGTCAAGGATCTGGTGATTGAGACCCGATATGAGCCTGCGGTGGTGGAGCAGGATCTGGAGACGGACCCCAACATGGCGACGTCTTCTGAGATGATCGGCTCCGGCCTGGCCTGGGCCAGCGGCTACACCGGCGCGGGAAGCCGCGTCGCCATCATTGACACCGGCATTGACACGGACCATCAGTCCATGGACGCCGACGCCTACTGGTACTCCCTGCAGCAGCAGGCCAAAGAGGCCGGGGTGGACTTTGAGACCTATGTGGAAGGCCTGAACCTGCTGGATCAGGCAGAGATCGACCGTGTCTGGGATCAGCTGAACATCAGCGACCGGGCCAAGAGTTCCCGGGTCTACATCAACAGCAAGCTGCCTTTCGGCTACAACTATGTAGACACCAACTACCGTGTCAACCACGATCGTGATACCCAGGGAAGCCACGGCTCCCATGTGGCCGGTATTGCCGCAGCCAACGACTACATCAAGAACGCCGATGGCAGCTTCTCTCCGGCCCTGGATACCGCCAAGATGCAGGGCGTTGCCCCTGATGCCCAGATTCTGACCATGAAGGTCTTCGGCAACTACGGCGGCGCCTATGAGTCGGACTACATGGCCGCCATCGAGGATGCCATTGTGCTGGGAGCCGACGCGGTGAACCTATCCCTCGGCTCTGCCGCTCCCGGCATGAGCCGTTCCACCAATGAGGCCTACCAGGCCATTATGGATAACCTGACCGACAGCGGCGTGATGGTGTGCATCTCCGCCGGTAACTCCGGCGGTTGGTCGGACTACGACCTCAACCTAGGCTACCTCTATGCCGACGAAGTGAGTATGCACACCGCAGGCGCTCCCGGCACCTACACCAACGCCCTTACCGTGGCCTCGGCAGACAACGTCGGCAACACCGGCCACTTCTTTGCCGTGGGCGACAAGAAGATTTTCTACACCGAGAGCACCAACTACGGAAACGCGCCCATAACCAGCCTGAGCGGTACCTATGAGTATGTGGTTCTGACGGGCTACGGCTCCGTGGAGGATTACGCCGCCCTGGGCGATGCCCTGGAAGGCCGCATCGCCGTGTGTTCCAGAGGCCAGCTGACCTTTACGGAGAAGGCCACCAACGCCGTGAACGCCGGAGCTGTGGGCACCATTATTTTCAACAACGAGCCCGGAACCATCAACCTGGCCCTTGACGGCTACCAGGTCAAGGCTCCCTGCGTCAGCATCTCCCTGGCAGAGGGCGAATATATGAAGTCCAGCGCCAAGCCGGTCACCGACCAAGCTGGAAACGTGCTGTACTACCTGGGCGAGCTGACCATCACCGACGAGATCGACTACGCTCTCCGAGGAGACGAGTGCCAGACCATGAGCTACTTCTCCAGTTGGGGCGTTCCCGGTTCCCTGGAGCTGAAGCCGGAGATCACCGCTCCCGGCGGCAATATCTATTCTCTGGACGGCGTTACCTACGGCGGCAAGAGCTATGCCAACAACTCCGGCACCTCCATGGCTTCGCCCCAGGTCGCCGGCATCTCGGCGGTTCTGGCCCAGTACATCCGGGGAAGCGGGCTGGAGGAAAAGACCGGTCTGGACGCCCGGCAGCTCATCCAATCTCTGATCATGTCCACAGCCACCCCCATTCGGGATGGTGAGAACGGCGGCTATTACTACCCGGTTCTCCAGCAGGGCGCCGGCCTGGCCAATGTATATAGCGCCATCGCCGCCGATAGCGTAATCCTAATGGACGAAGACGCCACCGACTCGGCATCGGACGGCAAGGTAAAGGCCGAGCTGGGAGACGACCCGGATCGACAGGGCCGCTACAGCTTCTCCTTCACCCTGCAAAACATCACCGACCAGCCCCTGACCTACCGGCTCAGCGCCGACTTCTTCACCCAGGGAACCTTCCGGCAGGATGGAGAAACCTATCTGGACACCCAGACGCAGGCTTTGGAGGTCAGCGCCTCCTGGACTGCGGACGGCGCGACTCTGCCTCTGGCGGAGCCTCTGACCGGTCTGGACTTCAACGGCGACGGGGAAATCAACGTGGCCGACGGCCAGGCTCTGATGGACTATGTCATCAATGGCACGCCCATCTCCTGCGCTGACAAAGCGGATCTGGACGGCGACGGCACCGTCAATACCTATGACGTACATCTGTTCCTGTCCCGGTACAGCACCGGACTGGTCACGGTGGAGGCCGGTCAGAAGGTGAAGATTGGCGTGGAAGTGGCCCTGACCCAGGCCCAGAAGGAGGCTCTGGACGAGTCCAATCCCAACGGCGCTTATGTGGAGGGCTATGTTCTGATCTCTGGTCTGGGCACCCCAGAGGGAGTGGCCGGTACGCAGCACTCCATCCCTGTCCTTGGCTTCTACGGCAATTGGTCCGACCCTTCCATGTATGAGGACGTGACCTTCTCCCAGGCCTACAACGGCGAGGAGGTCCGGGCCACCCATACGGGCATCACCAACACCAACGGCATGGCGGTGCTCTATCCTTACAGCAGCACCCTCTACTGGTATGTGGAGCACACCGACGCCCCAGAGCGCAACGCCATCAACAGCCAGACGGAGCTGTACCAGTATGTGTTCACCCTGATCCGCAATGCCTCGGCAGTTATGGCCCTGGTAACAGATTCGGACGGCCAGCTTCTCTGGATCAGCGAGGTGTATAACCAGGCCACCCCTGCCTTCTACTATACGAACGCCGGCTACTGGACCAACATTCAAAATTTAATGGATCTGGGCTTTACGGCCTCTGACCTGGGAATTGAGGAAGATGAGCAGTTTACGGTCAGTCTGGTCAGTATCCCTGAGTACTATAATTCGGACGAGCTGTTTATGGACAAAGACCGGGTTCTGGAGCTGCTGGACTCCGGTGCGCTGGGCCAGGGCGTGAGCGTGTCCACCACATTGACCCTGGATGACACCGCTCCGGAGATTCAGACCGTGAGCAAAGATCTGACCACCGGCGCTCTGACGGTGACGGCCCGGGATAACCAGTACCTGTCCACCGTGGCCGTTCTGAACAAAAACGGCACCCGGATTCTGGCGCAGGCCGAGCCGGAGCAAACCCAGGCCGGCGCATCGGTCAGCACCGTCGTTGACCTGACCGGAATCACCGTTGGGGAAACTTGCATCGTTGTAGTCGAGGACTGCGCCAAAAACCAAAGCTACTATGAAGTGAACTACGGCGGCCAGGAGCCGGACTATTCCGGTAGCCTCTATGCCTTTGCCGCAGACGCAGGTCCTGTCCCGGCCAAGACCTGGGTGCAGATCCACTCTGACCAGCTCTACTTTACATCCACCACCGATTTTAACGGCCTGGAGGCTCTGGAAACCACGACGCTGAACATCCTGGCGGCGGAGTACGTTAACGGCAGCGTCTTTGTGGCAGCCGACGACGGCAACCTCTATGTCACCGGGCAGGGTGACTGGGTAAACTACGAAAAGGTAGGCAGCTACGCCTCTGTCACCGATTCCATCTGCGACCTGGCCATGAACTATGCCGACGGCAAGCTCTACGCCCTAGGCAGCAGTAACGACCTGTACACCGTAGACCTGGTCACCGGCAAGCTGACCCTGGCCTACAAGCTGACCCTCACCAACCCCAATATCTCCGGCAGTTTGGGTACCCGGGGCAATCTGGTAGCCCTGGCCATTGACGACGAGGGTAACTTCTATGCTGTGAACTACACCAACAGCTATAGCACCAGCTTCCTGTACACCTGGAAGTCCTCCGATGCTGTGGACGGCGCTATCATGGACTTGACTCCTGTGAACAACACGAAGACCGGCTACACCGGCACCGACGGAAATTCGGTTTACCGCTACTGCTCCGGCGTGGCCGGTACCATGGCATGGGATCATGATGCGGACGTTCTCTACTGGGCCAGCTGTTACAACACCTCTTATTACCAAACCTGCCGCTATCTGTGGACCCTGGACACCGCCACCGGCAAGGCGACCCAGGTGAATACCACCTATGCCGGCGAATCTGAGACGGCGAACCCCGCCGTCAGCGGTTCCATTACCTACTCCCGGCTCAACGGCCTGTATATCGTCCCGGCCCAGAAGCCTCTGGGCGCCACCGACCAGGCAGTGAGCATCACCCTGAGCCGCTCCGAAATGAAGCTCCTCCCGGGCTGCACCACGGAACTGACCGCTGAGATCATGCCCTGGGGCCTGGAGGACAAGTCCATCACCTGGTTCAGCAGCAATGAATCCGTGGCTCAGGTGAAAGACGGTGTGGTCACTGCCCTGGCCGAGGGTAGCGCCACCATTCGGGCCGTGACCAACGCCGAGCCCCATCTGGAGGCGGTATGTACGGTAACAGTGGCAGAGGCAGAAGACATTCACTTCTCCGCCCTGGTGCGCGGCGAGACCGGAAGCCAGTGGACGGAATTCTCCACCGGCGACCTGAGTACCGCTTCCTCCTTCGGCTCCGGCAGAACCATCCTGGGCGGCACCGCCGTGGGCGATACCCTGTACTATCACGACGGCACCTGTATCTACTCCATGGACGCTGACACCCTGGAGGAGACCAACCTGGGAACGGTAGAGTCCAACTGGCTCTGGTCCGACGCGGCCCCCGCGCCCAAGACCGGCGTGAGCAGCTTTGGTGACGTGTTCGGCTTCGTCATGGGCCTGTGCAACAACGGCACGATTCTGGAAATGGTCAGACCTGAGGCAGGGACCTTGAAATACATCGACCTGACCAAATACTTGGACGAGCCTGCAGCGGCCATTGCCTATGTGAAAACCGGAACCTACTACTATGACTCTATTTACAGCAAAAATCCAGCAAACTACTACTATGTACTTACCGAGAGCGGCAAGCTCTACTACGGCCTGGTGTTCACCATCAACGGCGGCTATGACTATGCAGCCCGCATGACCCTGGTGGGCGATACCGGCCTGAATCTGGGCTCTGTGTCCAAGATAGACGGTTCCGCCTTCGCCTCCATGGTCTATGACCAGGAGACAGAACTGCTGGTTCTGTCCACAGGCAAGTCCGGACAGGATGGCAAGCTCTATTTGATCGACCCCACCTATGCCTATGCCCAGGAGCTGGGCCAGACTGACGGCACTGCCGTGTGCCTGTACCAGTATGACCGGCCCACTGAGGTGACAGTGCAGATGAAGTCTGAGGACACAACCATTTACGCTACGGATCGGCTGCAGCTCTCCGTGAGAGTCAAGCCCGCATCCTTCACCGGCGGCGTGGTCTGGAGCTCCAGTGACGAGACCGTAGCCACCGTGGACAAAAACGGCATTGTCACCGGCGTGGCCCCCGGCACAGCCACCATCACCGCAACCTCTGTGGACAAGCGCAGCGACGGCACCGCCTCCTCCGCCTCCGTGGAAATCACCGTAAAGGCCCTGGACAGCCTAGATACTGAAGTCCGGGTCAGCGGCCAGATCACCCTGGAGGACGGCTCCGCCCAGTGGGTGGACATCGACGTGAACTCCCTGGCCACCACCAAGCTGGCAGACGCGGCCACCTCCTTCACCGCCGGCGGCATGTCTCAGGGCAAGCTCTATGGCACCGACAGCGATTTCGAGACCGACGGAGCGGGCTTCTATGTGGTAGACCCGGCCAGCAACTATGCCCAGAAGACCCTGGGTCAGGTCAGCGCCGACGACGCCCCTCTGGACGTGACCAGCGTTCCCTTCCGCCAGGCCACCAGCACCGGCGGCAAGACCATTGACGCCTTTGGCGCTCCCTTCTATGTGACCAACAACCAGCGGATTGTCATGAACGCCAGAGATGAAAACGGCGAGCCGGATCTGGATATCCGCGCCCTGGACGATGACGTGTCCTTCACCGGCTACAACCTGTCCACTATGGCCTTTGTAGGCTTGGACGACTGGGGCGATCAGGAAGTACTTATGTTCCTGTCCCTGGGCAAGAACAGCAGCCTGTATATCATCTTTGCCATGGTAGACACGGTGGATGAGTTTGGCGACCCCTGCTACACCTTCATGGGCACCGCCTTCGGCTACACAGACCTGATGCTTGAGGATACCCACAGCTATTCCGTGGCCTACGACCCGGACACCAACTTCCTGGTAGTTGCCGACAGCACCGACGGCGGCGCCCTGTACTACATCGACCTGAACAATCCCACCTTTGAAGGCGGTGAATATCCCACGGGTAAGCTGGGCTATCTGCCGGGCGAGCGCAGCATTTCCTCTCTCTACGGCGATCTGGATCTGTGCCAGCGGGTGGAGGATCTGGACGGCCGGGGTATGGGTGTCTTCCAGAACGGCAGCGCAATTCTGCAGTCCCTGCCCATCAGCCTGAACACCTCCCTGGAGACCCTGGAGCGCTTTACCGGCAAAACCGCCGCTGAGAACGCCCAGAACGCGATTGGCGGTGCTCTGAACTCCGTCGTTGTTCCCGAGAAGAAAGCGGAGAAGCAGTCCGACTCCAATACCGTGACCCTCCAACTCACCTCCGACCAGGCTGCCGCCAACGGCAAGCTCACCCTGACCTACGACACCGATGCTCTGGTGCTTCAGAGCGTGAAGGGCCTCAACGCCCAGGCATTTGCCTGGAAGGAAAGCAATGGCGCCGTGGTTCTGGGCTACGCGGATGATACCAGCCTGCCGGCAGGAACGCCCATAGCGGAGCTGACCTTTACCCGGAAGACCGGCCTTGTGAGCAACGTGACGGTTCTCTGGCAGGAGCAGATTCCTGGAAACTCCGTCGAAAAGGAAATCGTGACCATCTTCTGCCGCCAGGCGGACTGCCCCTCCAAAGGCTTCACCGACCTGAAGCAGGATGCCTGGTATCACGACTCGGTGGACTATGTCCTGAGCTTCGGCTTCATGAAGGGCACCAGCGCCACCACCTTCGATCCCAACGGCGATACCACCCGGGCCGCCATGGCCACGGTGCTCTACCGGATGGCTGGCTCTCCCCAGGCCACCGGCTCCAATCCGTTCACCGACGTGAAGGAAGGAACCTGGTACACCGAGGCTGTAAACTGGGCCTACGAGAACGGCATCGTGAAGGGCGTAACGGAGGAGCTGTTTGCTCCGAACAGAGCCATCACCCGCCAGGAGGCCGCAACCATGATCTACCGGTTCAGCGGGGCATACCTGGGCGCGGATGTGAGCAATGAAGCAGATCTGTCCGGCTTCCCCGACAGCGCGAATGTCCAGCCCTACGCCCGCCAGGCCATGGCTTGGGCTGTGGAGCAGGGAATCATCCTGGGCAGCGACGGGAAGCTGAAGCCCCAGTCCCAGGCCCTCCGGGCCGAGTTGGCCGCCATTCTGATGCGGATCCATACTCTGGTGATGCTCCCTGAGCAATTCTGACAAAGCAAGGCCCCGGCGGAGTGCCTCCGCCGGGGCCCCAGAGGACTTGCGTTTGGAAAGAAAAACTGTTATAATGAGGCCAAATCATCAACAAGGAGCGATGCCTGTGGAACTGATTATCTATCAGCACCCCTGCTGGCTGCTGGAAGCGGCAGAGCTGGTGCATGGTTTGGTCAATCATACTCCCGCAGGAACCATGGTCGGGGAAGGGCTGTACTGCATTCCCAAGGACCGACTCCGCTCCATCCAGGCATCGGCCTGTTCCGGTATGGATCCGGAGGATCCCCGGGTTCGGTTCTATTTCGAGGATGTGCCCCTGGAAGGGCTCAGCGGCCGCGGCTCCTGCCTGGGTTGCACCATGCTTTACAGCTATCTAGCCATCGAGCACTCCGAGCCCCAGGCTTATGCCCAGGCCATTTCCCAGCGCTGGGCCCAACGCCAGCGCGACGGCTTCCAGATCAATGGCATTGACGAGTTCACCCTGGACTTTCGTGAGGACGGTCAGAAGAACCTGTCCCTGGCCGAAGAGCTGGCAGGCCTGGCAATTCCGGAGTGGTATCGGATGCGGCTTTTGGAGGTGCTCTCCGCCTTTGACCTGCACCTGGACCGGCTGCTGGAAATCTTAAGCCCGGTGACTCAGGCTCTGCCAGGGCTTCTGGAGCCATGGACCAGTCGAATTCCCCAGCTCACCGAGCACTGGCAGCGCGCCTTCCGGGAGAACTCGCCGGATTCCTTCTTTCTCAGCCGGGTTCGTCTGTCCGACACCCGTATTGAGCGGATGGAACTGGCCTTCCGGTTTTTCTCCCCGGTTTGTTCGCCGGGCCGGTATGACAACCGGCTTCGCAGCACCCGGTTTCACATGGGCGTGTATATCGACCCTGCCGGAGAGCAGCCCGAGGGCCAGACCATCCCCAACGAGGGAGAGCTGGAAGCCCTGCGGCTCCTGGCCAATCCGGCTCGGATTCAGATGCTGCGGCTCATGCGGGATGAACCCATGAGCGGCCAGGAGCTGGCCCAGGCTTTGGATCTGAACTCCGGTACGGTGTCACGGGATCTAAACAGCCTGAACAACGCCCGGCTCCTGCTGGTCGGCAGCTCCACGGGTGCCAGACTCAAATACCGCACCAATCTGGCGGCCGTCCGCCAGATTTTGGAGCGGTGCTCTGATTATCTTTTGAAATATTAATTCCATCTTCTTCCCCTGCTCGGGCTGTCTCACTAAGAGGCAGCCCCGAAAGAAATACAGCGCCCGGCTCTTGCAAAGAGCCGGGCGTTGGCGTATTATTTAAGTGTGAAATCAAACAATCCGCAAGTAGAGTATACAGCATACGGGACTGGATATCAAGTCTGCTTGCCCATGAATTTAGAAATCAAGATCCCGTCAGACGAACCAGTGAGATTACTCAGCCCGGAGGGAAAATCTGCCCCGGATCATAACACCATCGCCCGGTTCCGCAGGGAACATTTGCCCTACGCGGTGGAGGATCTGTTGAACCAGATGGTGAAGCTATTGGTGGAATGCGGAGAAATTTCCTTTGAGGAATCTGTGGTGTTCATTGATGGCACAAAAATCGAAGCCAATGCCAATCGGTATTCATTTGTCTGGAAAACTGCCGTAACAAAGAGGCAGGTCAAGCTGGGGGAAAAGATCGCAAGTGTGCTGCCGAAGCTGCTGGCCGTATCCGACACTGGGATTACCGAGCCCTCGCAGATTACACTTCAGAAACTGAAGAAGCTGAGGAAGCAGCTATATGCAAAAAAATTGGCTAACAATGTGACGTTTGTCCGAGGAAAAGGGCACCACAAGTCGGGTTTGCAGAAAGCCATTGAAACCATAAACAGCTGGCTGGAACGGTTAAAGCGGTACAATCTGGATATCCACATCTGTGGAGATCGGAACAGCTACAGCAAAACCGATCCGGACGCGACCTTTATGCGCATGATTGTTAGGCAAAAGTATCTCTGCGATTTAATAATATAAGTAAATAAATATATTTTATATAATAATATATTAATTTACTAAATTTATTAATCATGAAAACGTCAAATCGTGAGCCAACTTTCAAAACGCTGCAGACAGATATGCTCTTGCCAAATAATAGAACCGTGGAAAACCAAATTAATAATTAATCCAATTAATAAATATAATATATCTCCTTTATTTATACATAGTTTTAAGAAGACTTCCAACAAAGTGACAAATAAAACTGCACTAAACAAAATCGCCAAGTATGTTGGACGTATGGCGTAGGAAACTTTTACGCCATGTTCGCACTCCACTAGCGTCCCCTTCATATATAACGTTAAGAAGGCTCTATTTGCTGTTCGTGCAACACAGACATGTAATTGAAAACTGTCTTCGTGCACCGTATCTCTAATAAATCTGTGCTGTATATGACGCCTTAATATCTGAACGGCATCGTCCTTAGAAATGGAAAGTTTTATAACCTTTTTTTGAAACATAATAAATTCACTCATAAGCCTTAACCATTTGCCTTCCGCCAAACGAGTTGTAGGGGCTATTATACCAGTTTATTTTTGCCTTTCCGTATGTCCATTTTTTTGCGGTGTATCATACCGCGTGATGTTAAAGCCAGCGGATGCGGACATGAAACCATTACCGCATATAATATCAGAACGGACTCCATTGGTAGCCCGAGCGCCGCCTTCAATATCTGCTATGCCATTAAATGTAGCACCGTAAAAATTGCCACAAAAATCCTCGACGTTTTTGACGCCATAAACATATCCTTTTGTCACGCTATAATCATATGGAATTCCAGATGCACCAGCAGAAAAGCCCCAGAAGGAATACATGCAGTACTTGTCTGCATCCATTACAATACTTGCTCCTTGCACATAAGATAATCCTAGTATTGAAAATATCCAAGTATTTTCTAAGAATACCATACAATCATCAGACATTTCTGGCAATTCTTCAGGAGAATCTACTCCAAAAAAGGCTAGCATATTTTCTATGTTCTGACCGGCTTTTTCTTTTGCATCCTCATCTGCATATCCGAATAGATCTGTTCTGCTTGCTGGATTATTTCTACAATATGAAAACATATTGTAGCCGATGAATCCCTGCCCGGTGCTTGCATAGGCGTCCGCATTGATAAACCGACCAATTGCAGGATCATAGTACCGACTCTGCAGGTAGTAGAACCCTGTATCTGCATCGTGATAATACCCACGATATTGCAGAGGATTCACATCCGCCATGGCACCAGAGACATATTGGGGTTTGCCGTATGGGTCGTAATGATAGCGGGCCACTTCGCGTCCCGTGCCGTCGATCAGCTTCATCACATCCCCCTGGAGATTGGTGATGTAATAATAGGTCTGTGCCGTTCCGGAACTGGCGGTGTAGGTCAGGGCATATGGGGCCCCCTGGGTGTCGTAGGCGAAATCCAGGACTTCTGTGGTGACCGTCCCATCCTCCGCAGTTGTGGTGATAGTTTCTCGAAGCAGTCTGCTGCCGGCATAGAGATAACTGTGCTCCTCCGTAACGGTAGATACCAGAATCCGCTTGTCGACGCAGCCGGAGCTGTTCGTATCCTCGAGGCTGTACTCAGAAATGGGAGGTTTCGGGTCGATGGGGACGGTGATGACGGGGGACTGGTAGGTGGCTCCGCAGCGGCTGCAGCGGTAGTAGACGTACTGGGTGTCTTCTCGGACTTTTACGTAGTTGTGCCCCAGCTTGGCTACAGTGTTGTCCCGGTAACTGTAACCACAGGTGCATTCGTGGAGGGTGTAGCCGTCTGTGGTACAGGTGGGGGCCACCACGGTTGTGGTATAGTTGTGGGTGTGATCGGTGCGGGTGGCGCCGCAGCGGGTGCAGACGTATACCACAGCTGTATTGGAGGTGGTTTGCTGGTAATCGTGGCCCAGGGCGGGGGTTTCGTCTGTCTGGTAGCTGTCCCCGCAGGAGCACTCGTGGAGGGTGTAGCCCTTTTCGGTACAGGTGGGAGCCACTACAGTGGTCTCATAGTGGTGTTCCTTCACCCACTCATAGGTCTGGCGGGTCACCTGCTTCTCTGTCCGCAGGCCGTTCAGATCATAGGCGTAGGTGATGGAGGTGTTCACGTTGCCTGCCGAGGTGCGGGCGGTAGCCAGCTGCCGGCCATTTTCCCAGGAGAAGTACCAGCGGGTGCCGTTGAAGTAGCGGGTGGGGTTGCCACTTTTGACGGACCCGTAGAGGAATTCACCATTCCCAGACGGGCTGGGTATGATGCTTTGACCTTCATATAAGATTTTCTCACCATTAAATTCGGTCAAAAGGTCCGGCCAGTTGCTGTTGCCGTAGGTATAGGTGTTGGTATAGTCTTCGGTGTGATGGTAAAGGCCGCTTACATTTACTCGCGTCACATTGCCTGCTGAATCATAGGAGTAGGTGTAGTTGAGATCATAGCCAGGGTGGCACGCGCGGACCAGCTGGCCCTGGGTGTCGTAGGTATAGAGGGTTTCAGCATCTGTATTTTCCTGCTCAGATTTGATATTGCCGTTGGCGGTATAGGTATAGCGGTAGGTTGGCGCGCCGGTAAAACCAGAATAGGACAGGGAAGAAATTTGCGTAGAGGTCTGGTTTCCAGAGATGGTGCGGTAGCCGTATGCCTTTTGGTAATGTAGGGTAGAACCGGTTTTGGCGGCGGTGCTGGAGAGCCGCTTGATGCCGTCGTAGGAGAAGTTGAGATTGTCTCCGTTGGCGGTTTTCATGCTCTTCATGCTGCCGTCGTTGTTGTTGTAGGTGTACGCCTCTGAGAAGGTCTGGCTGCCAATCTGATAGCTCTGCCCGGTCATCCGGTTGTCGGTGTCGTACTGATGTTCCGTCCGGAGGACGGTCTCTCCGTCTGAGACCTGGCGGCTGCGGATCAAGCGGCCCAGGGAATCGTATTCGTAGAGGTAGTCATCCAGAACGTTGCCGTCGGGTTCCAGAACCTTGCAGCGGCCAGTGTTTCCGTTGCCGTCGTAGATGTAGATTTCGGTGTAGTTCAACGTATTACCGTCATCATAATGGGTAATGGTGGCCACCCGGCCATAGCGGTCATAGGTATAGACCTCGTAGTCTCCGTTGGCGTAGGTCATTTTAGACAGATACCCGTTGTTCCCGGCATATTGGTATTTTGCCAGGGCAACGCCAGTGCTCCAGTTGTCCACGCCGTCAATGGTCTCGGAGGCAGAGGAAGACCCCTGAACCCGGACCTCGGTGGGATTGCCCCAGACGTCCAGGGAGGTGTGATACCTTTGCCAGCGGGTAGTGGTGCCAGAGACGGCTTTGCGGCTGACGTCGCTGAGGAGACCGTTGGTATACCCATAGTATAGCGCAACTTCCCCGGAAATGTAAGCCAAATTTGTACGGTCTGTGTTGGGAAGATAGGTATAGTTGGTCCGGACCAAGGCGTCAGATCCGTTGACGGTGGCCTTGTTGGAGATGCTGGTGTTGCGGCCCAGGCTGTCGTAGGTGTAGTTGCACTGACCGCCGTTGGCGTCGGTGACACTGGCGGTGTGGTCCCGGTTGGGGGTGTATGTGGCGGAGGT
>ERZ856578.5399-NODE-5399-length-15661-cov-69.556019_pt1 | contig 15661 bp, 17 predicted proteins | sample MGYA00514384_ERZ856578 | MGnify/ENA primary metagenome ERZ856578 (study PRJEB29103, sample SAMN06111958) | human gut metagenome | biome: human gut; feature: ankylosing spondylitis patient; material: healthy_person | host: Homo sapiens | place: China:Hangzhou...
CGGATGTAGCTCATCTGGTAGAGCGCCACCTTGCCAAGGTGGAGGTAGCGGGTTCGAGCCCCGTCATCCGCTCCATTAAATCAGTACAGTTGATGTACTGGTTTTTTTATTTTACAGATTTTTTTGTCAAACAAGGGGCTCGAAGGTGTAGCCTTGCGACCGCCGCCAGTGGCGGAAAGAGGGAGCAAAGCGCTGTCTGAAATAAGGAGCAAAAGGAAACACATTTATGTGCAACGCATTGCGACTGTATTTCAGACGGTAAACCTTAAAATTAAGAGCGTTGATGAGAGTTAGGGTTACGCACCGCAAGCAGTTGGCGAGGTAGAACTTTCCGCATTAAACAATCCCCGTCATCCGCTCCAAATCAAAAGTACCTGTAATGCAGGTGCTTTTTTTATTTTTGCAATTTTTCTGTTTGAGCCGTAGGGGCGGATATTATCCGCCCGCAAGTAAGCGCACATATTTTGTGATAAATCGAATTATCTAAAAAACACAAAGTAATTGTCATACAGTAGTGGCAAACCGTGTTCGTAAATCGCTTTCACAACATCAAAACATTTTTATATTGAATTTATGACTGCTATATAGTAAAATATCATTGTAACTTATCGTTGAAATATAATAGAAATGAGTTAGATAGAAATATATGGAAAGAAAAATAAAATGGTTTGTATATGAACATTATTTTACATACACTGTTCCTGATTTGTTTTTAAAATTTCTCATGACATTTGGAATTGGATTGTTAGTAGCTCCATTTATAAAATTAACAGAGTTAGAGTGTTCTGATTCTATTAATTTTTTTGATGAAAATTTGATTCCACTTGTAGTGGGTGTGGGAGTTATGGCAGCAATATTTTCAATTATATATGTAATATTGTTTGTAATAAATAAAAAATGGTCTTTGCTTGCAATTAGATCTTTTTTAGGGTTGTATGCATCAATATGTTCTTTTATGGGTTCTTCCTTTACATGGAAGGATGAACAACTCAAAATTGACAATGTTCCTATATTTGTCCTCGGCATTATAGTATGTTTATTATGTGGATTTTTGTATTTCATATTTCTGATAAAGAAATATATTCCAAATATTCAAGTGGGGCAAGATAATGAATCAAGCAAAAGTATGATGTTTGCGGCACCTGCTTTTGTAATGGCTGTACGACCGATTTTGTTGTCATTTAGTCCTATTCCGACTATACAGTTTTTGATATACGGTGTTTCATGCGCAACATTTGTTATGGCAGTAGAATGGGGAACTCGTGCATATCTCGCAAAACTCTATAACCTTAAATAATTATACAGTTGTTGATTTGCTAAATATTTAATACAAGATAGAACATTTGCGGTAAGTATGCCGGAAAAACTCAAAAGTGTGATTTACATTTAAAATATTTTGCAAATAAAAAATTAAAAAAACTACAAAAACGGTATTGACAATCGGCTGATTTTATAGTATTATATTACCTGTCGCTGAGATGTAATCGAAATTCGACAGAACTTCGATGAGCGATATAGGCATGTGGGAGCATAGCTCAGCTGGGAGAGCATCTGCCTTACAAGCAGAGGGTCACAGGTTCGAGCCCTGTTGTTCCCACCACATTTGGCCCGGTAGTTCAGTTGGTTAGAACGCTAGCCTGTCACGCTAGAGGTCGACGGTTCGAACCCGTTCCGGGTCGCCAATTTTTGCCTCTGTAGCTCAGTCGGTAGAGCAGGGGACTGAAAATCCCCGTGTCGGTGGTTCGATTCCGCCCGGAGGCACCAATAAAATGCGGATGTAGCTCATCTGGTAGAGCGCCACCTTGCCAAGGTGGAGGTAGCGGGTTCGAGCCCCGTCATCCGCTCCAACTAAGACAGTACAGAAATTGTGCTGTCTTTTCTTTTTGTACAAATCTGTAAGGGCGGATAATATCCGCCCGCAAGTAAGCGCACATATTTTGTGATAAATCGAATTATCACAAAAACACTAAGTGATTGTCATACAGCAGCGTTCATCGGACAACGACGAATTCTTTTGACAGAGCCTGTATATTTCACACAACAAAAGGTCACGATTTTGAACCGTGACCTTGTTTTTTGAAAATTTTTTAAGACAATATCAGTTATTGATTCTTGTCAGCTTTGTGCCGGCAATGTAGAGAGTATCGCCCTCAATTCCCCATGTATCCGAACCGCCGTTTGCGGGATCGTCAGACCATTTGAGTGACTGCGACTGACTTTGATTTACAAAAGACACCTCAACGCTGATTGAAAGAGTTTTTTCATCATCAATGCTGTACTTCATATCAATCAAATTAAAAATCTCATCATAGTTTATTAAATCGCCGTAATCGGAACTGCCGGCATAACTTGAAATAAGCTTGCCAAGCTCTTTTGCATTCGGGATACCGATTGTTCCGTCAGGCTTGAACTCAAGTTGTAGGCTTACTCCGTTCTCCTCGGCAATCCATGTACCCTGAATCTGTCCCTGAGGAGTGGCTTTGTTAAGTCCGTTAAATATAAAGAATGCCGCAATTGCAACAACGAGTGCAACCGCAATGCCGCACGCTGTAATTATAAACGGTGTCTTTGACTTTTTCTTTGGAATCGGCTGTGCATACTGTGGCTGAACGCCCTGATTGTTATAATCATAAGAATATCCGCCCTGCTGACCGTTCTGATACTGATTATATCCGCCCTGTGCATTAACTGTCTGATACTGCGGTGCGGAATAATCGTTTGCAGGCATCTGATTATATGCGTCAGTCTGATGATTTTCAACAGGCTGATTTTCTGCAATCGGCTGTTCGTTCTGTACAGCTGTTTCCTGTACGGGTACAGGCGCTCCGCAATCGGCACAAAACTTTTCATTAGGCAATAACTGCCTTCCGCAATTTTTACAAAACATACTTCTTCTCCTGTTCAACAAAAAATAATTTCGAGGAAAACCCCTTTACAACAGCAAATTCAACCATATTATCTGTTTATTTTTATTGTACTGTTTTTTCTTCTTCAAGTCAACTGATATTTAAAAATCAGTGTTTTTTTACATAAAAGATATACTGAATACAGAAGATTTTACTGAGGATAGATTTGTATAATCGTTCTCGGTGACTATTTGTCAAGTTTTCATTGACAAATTACGACACAAATTGTATATTATAAGTAAGGGAGCTGACAAGTTAGTCGGCTGAGAGGAGGCTGAATGCCTCGACCTAAGACCTGATTTGGATAATGCCAACGGAGGGAAACAGCGAGCCTTTACGGACACACCTTTTGTTGGTGTGTCCGTTTTATTTTTATAAAGGAGAATCCGCTATGATTGGAAATTGTCTTGAAAATGTAAGAAAAAATGTACCGCTTGTACACAACATCACAAACTATGTAACAGTAAACGATGTTGCAAATGTACTTCTCGCTTGCGGAGGAAGTCCGATTATGTCAGACGAACCCGATGATGTTGCCGACATCACAAGCATTTGCGGCGGTCTTAACATCAACATCGGTACACTTAACAAAAACTCAATTGAGGGTATGTTCATTGCGGGCAAAAAAGCTAATGAACTTTCTCACAAAATTCTACTTGATCCTGTCGGCGCAGGCGCAAGCAAGCTCCGCACAGACACAGCGGTTAAGCTTGCAAAAGAAATCAAATTTGATGTTATCAGAGGTAACATCTCGGAAATCAAAACTCTTGCACTCGGAAGCGGCACAACAAAGGGTGTTGATGCCGATGTATCGGATGCGGTAACAGAAGAAAATCTCGATAACGCAGTTGCATTTGTAAAGGATTATGCCAAAAAGTCAGGATGCGTAATTGCAATCACAGGCGCTATTGACCTTGTAAGTGACGGCGAAAAGTGCTATGTAATCCGCAACGGTCGTCCCGAGATGAGCAAAATCACAGGAACAGGCTGTCAGCTTTCGGGTATGACAACTGCATTTATCGTTGCAAACCCCGACAATGTTCTTGAGGCAACTGCCGCAGCAGTTTGTACAATGGGACTTGCAGGCGAAATCGCTTTTGCAAATATGGCAGAAACAGACGGCAACTCAACATACCGCAACCGCATTATTGACGCTATCTATAATATGGATGCCGAAACACTTGAAAAAGGAGCAAAGTATGAATTGCGATAAAAAAGATTTGTTGCTCTATGCCGTAACCGACAGGGCATGGCTTAACGGTGAAACACTTTGCAGTCAGGTTGAAAAGGCTATTAAAGGCGGTGCAACATTCATTCAGTTAAGAGAAAAAAATCTTGACCAAAAGCATTTTCTTGAAGAGGCTCTTGAAATTCAGAAACTCTGCAAAAAGTACAATGTTCCCTTCGTAATCAATGACAATGTAGAAATTGCAAAAGAAATTGACGCTGACGGTGTTCATGTCGGTCAGAGTGATATGGAGGCAGGCAATGTCCGCAAGATTCTCGGTGACGACAAAATCATCGGTGTTTCGGCTCAGACTGTTGAACAGGCTCTTCTTGCTCAGAAGCACGGAGCAGATTATCTCGGAGTCGGAGCAGTTTTCAAAACAGGCTCAAAGGATGATGCAGACGATGTTTCACACGATGAACTTCAGAAAATCTGTGAGGCTGTTGACATTCCTGTAATTGCAATCGGCGGAATCAGCTCTAAAAATGTTACGGAACTCAAGGGCAGAGGTATCGTAGGCATTGCCGTTATCAGTGCTATTTTCGCCCAGCCAGATATTACAAAGGCAACAGCAGAGCTTAAAGCACTTACGGAAAAGACGGTTGCAAATGATTAAATCTGCAATATTTGATGTTGACGGCACACTTCTCGATTCAATGAAGATATGGGATAACGCAGGAGAGCGTTACCTCTCGTCTGTCGGCAAAACAGCCGAAAACGGTCTTTCCGAAAAGCTCTGTGATATGAGTCTGACGGAGGGTGCGGAGTATATGAAAAAGCAGTATGCTCTTTCCTTTTCAACTGATGAAATAGTTTCGGGTGTGCTGAAAATCATTGAAGATTTTTACTTTTATGAGGTCGGTTTAAAAAACGGTACAAAAGAAATTTTGCAGTTTTTGGAATCGAACAATATCAAAATGATTATTGCAACATCAAGCGACAAAACGCATATTAAAAAGGCATTTGAAAGGCTCGGTATTCTAAAATATTTTACGGACATTGTGACCTGTTCACAAATCGGAAAAGGCAAAACAAGCCCCGATATTTACCTTGCCTGTGCAGATAAACTCGGAACAGCTCCGAGTGAAACGCTTGTATTCGAGGACGCTGTTTTTGCCGCAGAAACTGCTCACAAGGCAGGTTTCAAAACGGTGGGAGTGTATGACGAATCGAGCAGGAATGATAAAAACAGAATAAAAGCCGTTTGCGATTACTACGCAGACAGCTTTGAAAAAGCGGCAGATTGGGGGCACCACCTTTTGTCGCTGTAAAAAATTAATGCAAAGAGGAGATTAAAATGAAAACAGCATTAACAATCGCTGGCAGTGACTGCAGCGGAGGCGCCGGTATTCAAGCGGATATCAAAACTATGATAACAAACGGTGTTTATGCCATGAGCGCAATCACCGCACTTACCGCACAGAACACAACCGGCGTTACGGCAATTATGGAATCCACACCCGAATTTCTGGGTGAACAGCTTGAAAGTATCTTTACGGATATTTATCCCGATGCCGTAAAAATCGGAATGGTTTCTTCATCAAGCCTTATAAAAACAATTTCGGAAAAGCTGAAAAAGTACGATGCAAAAAATATTGTTGTCGATCCGGTTATGGTGGCAACAAGCGGAGCAAAGCTTATCAGCGACGAGGCGGTAAGCACCCTCAAAGAGCATCTCTTTCCGCTTGCAACAGTTCTTACACCGAATATTCCGGAGGCGGAAGTTCTCTCTGAAATGAAAATTTCAAATGAGGAAGAAATGATAAAAGCCGCTGAAATAATCAGCGAAAAGTACGGTTGTGCGGTTCTCTGCAAGGGCGGACATCAGATTAACGATGCAAACGATTTGCTCTTTAAAGACGGCACCTACACATGGTACAACGGCAAAAGAATCAACAATCCCAACACACACGGAACAGGCTGTACACTTTCAAGTGCAATAGCCGCTAATCTTGCAAAAGGCTTTGATCTTGACGCTTCCGTAAAGCGTGCAAAGGATTATATTTCAGGCGCACTTGCGGCAATGCTTGACCTCGGCAAAGGCAGCGGTCCCATGAACCACGCTTTTGACATTCAAAGTAAATTTACAAAAGAAAATTCGGAGGCAGAGCAATGAAAAAGCAGACAAGTGTATTTGAAAACAGTTTGATATGGTTCGGAGCAGGCGTTTCAATCGCCGAAATTCTCACAGGTACATACTTTGCTCCGTTAGGTTTTGAAAAGGGCATTTTAGCCGTAATCATCGGTCACATAATCGGATGTGCAATGCTCTTTTGTGCGGGACTCATCGGCGGTAAGTGCCGTAAAAGCTCAATGGAAACCGTAAAAATGAGCTTTGGCAACAAGGGCGGACTTCTTTTCTCTGTCCTCAATGTTATTCAGCTTGTCGGCTGGACAGCAATTATGATTTATGACGGTTCGCTTTCGGTAAACAGTATTCTGAATATGGGCGACACAGGCAGATGGATTGCCTGTATCGTAATCGGCGCATTGATTGTGCTTTGGATTCTTGTCGGCATTTCAAACCTCGGCAAGCTCAACACAATCGCAATGGCGGCACTGTTCATTCTCACAATCGTGATGTGTTTCTTTATTTTCGGAAACGGCAACGGTATGGGTGCGGCAGGCGATGACTCAATGTCATTCGGTGCGGCAGTTGAGCTTTCGGTAGCAATGCCGCTTTCATGGTTACCGCTCATCAGCGACTACACAAGAGAGGCAGAAAAGCCATTCAAGGCAACTCTCGCAAGCACACTTGTTTACGGTGCGGTAAGCTGTTGGATGTACATAATCGGTATGAGTGCATCTATCCTTACAGGCGAAAGCGATATTGCAAAAATCATGCTTAAATCGGGACTCAGCATTGCAGGCCTTGTAATTGTAATTCTTTCAACAGTTACAACAACCTTCCTTGACGCTTACTCGGCAGGCATTTCAAGCGAATCAATCTTCTCAAAACTCAAAGGAAAATATGTTGCTGTTGCAGTAACAATAGTAGGTGTAATCGCCGCAATTGTTTATCCTATGGATGACATCACCGATTTTCTCTATCTCATCGGTTCGGTATTTGCTCCGATGATTGCCATTCAGATTGCAGACTTTTTCATTCTCAAAAAAGACAGAGCCGATAAAGCCGTTGACATCTGCAACATCATAGTATGGCTCGCAGGCTTTGCGGCATATCGTTTCCTGATGAATGTTGACATTATCGTCGGCAACACTCTGCCGGATATGGTTTTCACAATCATCCTCTGCGTTATAGTTACCAAAATCGCAGACAAAATCACCTCAAAATCCAAAAAAGCGTAATCGATTACAACAAAGTCAAATCCCCGTCAGATTTCTCCGACGGGGATTTTTACATTTAATTTTCGTTATTATATTTTAAAATATCATCATAAGCAATCAAGCTGACATTTTCGAGTTCATTTGCCTTATCAATGCAACCCTTTGTAAAACCGGACTTTGAAAAAATATAAAAATGCTCTTTGCTGAAATTAAAAAGCTTACTGCGTTCAACAAGCGTTTCAAGAACACCGAGGTCAACACTTTCATTACGCCACTTACATTCACCAAAAAGAGCCGTATTTTTATCTGCCGAGCCTATTATATCAATTTCTTCCTGTTGCCTTGTTTTTGGATTTGTTCCCCACCATCTGCCGATATCCGTAAAATCAATTTCGGAATCACCGTTCAGCAACCTTTTCCACAAATACTGCTTGCAGATTTCTTCAAACACAGCACCCATATAATCCGACAAATACGGTGCAATTCGACTGTACGCAAGTTCAACCGCACCTCTTGAAATTATCGAAGAATTTTCCGGCACAAAACGATACCAAAATCTGAACATATTATCCTCAATAGAATAAATTGTTTTCTTTGTGGATTTTTCACCGTACGGCACTTCTTTTCTCACAATTCCGAGAGCAACAAGATTCTTGACATAAGCAACACAAGTGCTTGAGGTTTCTCCAACCTTTGTTGAAATCTCCGATATTTTTGATGCACCCGTAGCAATTGCCGTAATCACGGCATTATAAATAGCTGGCTCTCTTACCTCTTGTTTCAAAAGATTGTTAGGCTCTTCATACAGAGCCGATACAGGATTCAGAAAAATATTTTTTATATTATCCTCTATTGAAATTTTGTTGTTAATCTGCAAAAGATATTGCGGTGTACCTCCCACAAGCCCGTAGGCAAGCGCCTTATCTTCAGGTGACATTCCGTTAAAATACTCACAAGCCTCGCAAAATTCAAACGGCAAAATCTTAAACTGAGCCGTTCTTCTGCCATACAAGGCTGCTTTGTATGCAAGCACATGGTCCTCCATATATGACATTGATGAACCGCAGAGAATAAGAAACAACTTTGAACTGTCTTTATATTTATCAATTAACATTTGCAGTGTTGATGCAAGACTTCTTGACGCTCTTGCTACATACGGATATTCGTCAAGACAAAGGACGATTCTTTTGTTCTCTGACAATTTAAAAACATATTCAAGTGCCGACTGAAAGTTTGAAAAGGCAGTATCCGTTTTCATTCCTGTTGAAAATTCAAGAATGCACTCACTCAAATTTTCAAGATTCTGTTTTGCATTTGTTTCAACTCCTGTGAAACAAATTGCGTTTTTATCCTTGACAAACTCGTTTATGATAGCCGTTTTCCCTACACGGCGGCGACCGTATATGACGGCAAATTCAAATTTTCCGCTGTTATACAATCTGTTAAGTTGTAAAAGCTCATACTTTCTGCCTATAAACAAAATTCTCACCTCTGACCGTTTGCAAATTACTCATTTACGATTTAGTTATTTACGATTAACTAAATTATAAACCACTGTTTTTGCTAAGTCAAGATTATTTTGCAATTTAGGTGGTTACGATTAACTAAATCGTGATAAAGTTATATTTTTTATATGTTGTAAAAATATGTCACCAAAGAAAATTTCGGTATAAAAAACTGTATGAATCAAACAATATTACTGCAAATAATTTGCTGAATATGTATCAGACAAAGGGCAAAATTGTCCGAAGGGAGTTTTTAATATGAAAGCAACAGGAATCGTCAGAAGAATCGACGATCTCGGAAGAGTGGTTATACCGAAAGAAATCAGGCGGACGCTTCGTATTCGTGAGGGAGATCCGCTCGAAATTTATACCGCAACGGACGGCGAGGTTATTTTTAAAAAATATTCGCCTGTCGGAGAGCTTGCGGAGTTTGCGTCACAATACGCAGATGTGCTTGCAAAAATCAGCTCAATGCCGACAATTATAACAGACCGTGACCATGTAATCGCCGCCGCAGGAGTTTCAAAGCGTGAATTTCTTGAGCGCAGGGTAACAACCGTACTTGAGGGATATATGGAAAATCGCAAAACCTATTCGGCAACACAGCAGACGCTCGGCGATATTCAGCCGATTGAGGGCATTGAACATTATGCATCGGTAATCTATCCGATTATTGCCGCCGGAGATGTTTCGGGTGCGGTAGTTATGCTCACAGGCGAACAGACCAAAATTCCGACAAATGCCGAAATCAAGCTTGCACAAACCGCCGCCGCATTCCTCGGCAAGCAAATGGAAGAATGATTTTTAAAAATAGGTAATAATAAAAAATGCGGTCGGGAAGACAGGTGTAAAACAATACACCGAATTTTCCCGACCGTATTTGTATAATTATGCATTTACTTGTAGCAGAGAACACGGTTTGCCACTACAGCTTTTTATAAAGTATGAATTTTCAAACCATTATCACACCACATCAATCTGGCACATTTTCATTGTTGCGAGGGCGGAATTGTGGGTTTCGGGGGTTACGCCGGCACAGCAAGCCGAATCAACGCTGATTTCAGCGTACGGGAAAAGTGCCTTTAGAATCAACGCATTTGACACAACGCAGATATCGGTGCAAAGTCCTACAAGCTCGATTTTTTCAAAGCAGAATTTATCCCAATGAGTATAGCCGAATGACGGCTTGTCAATATGTATTGCGTCGGGAACATCAAGTCCGTCTGCAATCTGCCAGCCGTGAGTATTTTTTACGCAATGCACAACGGGCAGTTTTTTGCCCTCGGGAGTGCTTAGGTAATCTTCCCCGTGAGTATCCCTTGTAAAAATAATTTCATCACCGTTTGAACGGTATTCTTCAATCTTTTTGCGTACATTAGGCACAATTTTTACAGCCTCATCAGTACCGAGACTGCCGTCAATAAAATCATTCTGCATATCTATTACAATCAAAGTTTTTTTCATACAAATCACTCCGTTTTTAATTTTGAACTGTACATAACAAATATATCAGCTGACCTTGCCGGTGTCAATTTATTTGCAAAAAAATTGTTTTGTAACTTGATTTTCAATGTAGGCTCAATTAAAATAGTGTTCAGAAAAACTGCAAGGAGAACGCTTATGGGACATATGTATTTTGTCAGACACGGACAGACCGTGTGGAATGTTGAAAATAAAATATGCGGCTCAACGGATATTGACCTCACGGAAAAAGGTCATGAACAGGCTGTTGAAACGGGCAAGAAAATTCTTTCAGAGAATATAAAAGCAGATATCATCCTCTATTCTCCGCTTATGAGAGCCGAAAAAACCGCAAAGCACATTTCGGAAATCACGGGAATTCCTGCAAAAGCAGAGCCGAGATTAACCGAGCAAAACTTTGGAAAATATGAGGGAACACCAAGAGACGGCGAAGAATTTCGCATTGCCAAAAGAGATTTCGTCAGCCGTTATGACGGCGGAGAGTCTATGCTGCACCTTGCACAAAGAATTTACAATCTGCTTGATGATGTGAAAGCAAGCGGAAAGGTTTGTATTTTAGTTGCACACAACGGCATTGCAAGAGTTGTCAACTCATATTTTAACGATATGACAAATGAGGAGTATGCAGATTTCGGTGTTAAAAACTGTGAAATTCTGCGTTACGATTTTTAAGTATTTCTAAATATCCGCATAAAATCAAGGAGTACCACGCATTGTGACACTCCTATTTTAGTGTTGTTTTGATAATTTCCGTACAGGGGAATGTCGGTCGAAAAAATCAAGTCTGATTTGTACATAAATAATAAAGGGGCTGCGAAGAATGAAGTCTTAAACCTTATTTCTTCACAGCTCCTTTTCTTTTTCTTATTTTTAGAATTTTCAGATAATGAACGATGATGACGGTGGCAATGGGAAAGAATAACCATTGACGGCAAAAATGCTTTAGGCTCAAAACTCCCGAAAAAGGCAGGGAGTGTCAACAAGATTTCAAGTGAAGCAGTTGCAAAATCTCAAAAAACTGTTATAATAAAATCAGAGGATGTGGGTAACTTGGAACAAGCGAAAAAGCGTGACCATAAGATTTTTATTACTGATACAGCTATTGAAAAGGTGAGTTTGGTTAAGCCAAGTGATTTTTCATACAGTCAGGCTTCTCTGATGAAATCGAAACACAAAGAATTATTGAATGTTGCCAAAAAACAAAACAACAGTAATGAGGTTCTTTTTATTGAAAATTTGGATTTTAATAATGAAGTGCGAATTTCAGGAAATGAATTTGTTGTTTCACCGGGAAAAAATCCGTTTGCTGTTTCTGTTATCGCTCACGCCGAAAGGCAATCGCTTATTTACCTGCATAATCATCCAAGTACAAATACTTTTTCTGTTGGTGACATAGATACTTTTGTGTGTGAGAAAGCGATAAAAGCAATATCTGTGGTAACAAATCAGGGAGAAGTGTATATTTTAAATAAACTTGACAATTATAGTTTTAATAACACAAGAAAACTTTTAAACGAGATTTATCAATCGTATCCGAATGGTGATATTGATGACAGGGATTTTGTGAAAAAGTTTTTGAAGCGTTGTTATGAAGGAGGCATTGAGTATGCAAAATCAAAATAAATCTGTTATGAATATTGACGACAGGGACAGAGGAAGAAAAGGCATAGAAGAAATGCTTGCGAGAATGTCAAAAATGACTGATATGCCCGACAATCCCAAACAAAACAAAACACAAAGAGAAACAGCATAAATCTTAACCGCTCCGTAAAAAGGGCGGTTTTGTTGTTTAACTTGCCGAGAATATGTTCAGAGCAAGAAAAACGGCTTGTTCACGGCATTGCTTAACTTGCCTGTAACTTGCCGTAACAGAACTAAATACATCAAATCAGCACTTTGAGAAATCAGAGTGCTTTTTTATTGCATTTAAACCCGTCGATTTCGACTGGTTTAGAAAGGTGGTGACAGAATGAAAATCAGAGTAACAACAGCATTTAATGATAAACAGAACGGCTATGTAACCCGACCTGTGAATGAAGTTTTTGAATGCTCCGAGCAGAGAGCAAAGGAACTCATTGACGGCGATATACCTCACATTGTTTTTCGAAAAGTATATTTCGGTATATGAACCCACTTCAATATGATTTCCTCCGAGTCTGGACAGATCCTTTGTTATGATGACTCCGATTTTTCCGTCCTCAATCAGATGGAGCATACGGCGAAAGGTTGGTCTTTCAAAATTCACTCCGCTGTAACCGTCATCCGCAAACACCTGTGTGTTTTCAAAGCCGTTTTTTAATTTGTTCGAACAGAGCCTTTTGTTGTTCTGTGAGAGTGGCTCTGAGCTTTGTTTCAAGCCGCACAACGGTTACAAACGATCCGCCTTTGTCTGTGCCGTTTGCTATGCTCTGCGCTGTTTTTTTAAAGAATGAGCGCCTTAATGCAATCTTAATACAGAGTGCCGAATCATTACACCGTTTTTTTATATTTCACGGTATACTCTTTGTAAACAAGTAGAAACAGGAGAAGTATATATGCCTAAAATTACACATAGAAAAAAGCGGCTGTCATCCTTTAAGCTGATCGTTTTGGGCTTTGCCGGCGTCATAGTGCTTGGAGCGCTGATATTGATGCTGCCGTTTTCATCGACTGCCGGAGTTGTTACGCCGTTTCACGAGGCGCTGTTCACATCGACCTCCGCCGTTTGCGTTACGGGGCTGGTCGTGCAGGATACGGGCAGTTATTGGTCCGCTTTCGGGCAGACGGTAATACTGCTGCTGATTCAGATAGGCGGGCTCGGTGTTGTGACAGTTGCGGCACTTTTCGCTATGCTGTCCGGCAGAAAAATATCGCTGATGCAGCGCAGTACCATGCAGGATGCCATCTCTGCCCCGAAGGTCGGCGGGATCGTCCGCCTGACTCGTTTTATTGTGCGGGGAACTTTTTTGATCGAGCTTATCGGGATGATCGTCATGCTGCCGACATTTTGCGGAAACTACGGTATTAAGGGAATTTGGATGGCGGCGTTTCATTCGGTTTCCGCCTTTTGCAACGCCGGTTTTGACATACTCGGCACCGCCGAAAACAAATACCCGTCACTTACGGGATACATAGGAAATCCGGCGATAAACATTGCAATTATGCTTTTAATTATTGTGGGCGGTATTGGATTTTTGACCTGGGACGATATTTACACAAACAAGTGGCATTTCAAAAAATACCGTATGCAAAGTAAGGTCATATTGGTAACAACGGCAATCCTCATTATCGCTCCCGCAGTATTCTTTTTCTTCTGCGATTTTACGGGGCTGCCACTCGCCGAAAGGATTCTTGCGTCGCTTTTTCAGTCTGTCACACCGAGAACCGCCGGTTTCAATACCGCTGATCTTCCCGCTATGACCGGTTCTTCCAAGGCAATTATGACCCTGCTCATGCTCGTCGGCGGCTCGCCCGGCTCCACGGCAGGCGGTATGAAAACGACCACGCTTGCTGTTCTAATTCTGAGTGCATTCTCCGTCTGTCGCAAAAAGGACGATGCCGAAGTCTGCGGCAGGCGCATTGACGGTTCGGCAGTGAAAAACGCCGCAGCCGTTGCCGTAATGTATTTCCTGCTGTTTTTTGTCGGCGGCATTGTTATCAGCACGGCAGAAGGTCTGCCGCTTAGCACCTGCCTTTACGAAACGGCGTCCGCTGTCGGAACGGTCGGGCTTACCCTTGGAATCACACCGCAGCTCGGTGTTCTTTCTCAGCTTATTTTGATCGTCTTGATGTATCTCGGCAGAGTCGGCGGACTTACCCTGATTTACGCGGCGGTTTCCAACAAAAATCAGAGCGGAGCAAAGCTGCCACTCGAAAAAATCACAGTCGGATAAAGGAGTTACTATATTATGAAAAACATATTGTTAATAGGTCTCGGCAGATTCGGTAAGCATATTGCTTTGCAGCTGAATAAGCTCGGACACGAGGTGATGGCGGTAGACATCAACGAAGAAAGAGTCAATGAAAGTCTGCCGATCGTCACCAATGCACAGATCGGCGACAGCACAAACACGGAGTTTTTAAGGTCGCTCGGCATCGGAAACTTTGATGTGTGCATTGTCACCATCGGCGGAAATTTTCAAAATTCGCTGGAAACCACTTCTTTGCTGAAAGAACTCGGCGCAAAATTAGTTGTATCCCGTGCCGAGCGTGATGTGCAGGAAAAATTCCTTCTGCGGAACGGAGCGGACGAGGTCATTTACCCGGAAAAACAGGTAGCAAATTGGGCTGCTATTCGGTACACCGCCGACCACATTCGGGATTACATTGAGGTTGGTGAGGCTCATGCCATTTTTGAGGTAGAGGTGCCGAAGGGATGGATCGGCAAAACCGTCGGAGAACTGGATATCCGCAGAAAATACAGCATCAATATTATGGCAACCAAGGAGAACGGAAAAATCAATATGGCAGTTTCACCGGAAACCGTTTTTACGGACAAGATCACTCTTTTGGTTCTCGGTGCTTACAAAGAACTGCAAAAGTGTTTTCGCATTTAACAGAGGTGAATGAGGATGGCTGAGCTATTGCTGATTGTCAGCCTGCTTGCCGTATTTGTTTTCGGATTTTATCTTATAAGCAGGCTGGATCGATTTCTTGAAGGAAACAGAAAGGCATTGTTAAAGGAAAACGAATCCTGCGAGCCTTCCGAAGTCCTGCTGCCGCATGGACTGTCCGAAAGTGAAATATTATGTGAGATCCGCCGTTTTCGTGAAACGCACGGAAATGTCGATATTATTCTTTCCGATGGGCAGAAGAATGATTTTTAGGTTGCGGTAGATTTTTTTACAGTTTTACTGTATAATAATAAAATAAAAAGGGCGGTGAAACCGATGAAAGTACAAACCGAACAGTCAAAATTCGATACAGACGAGCATATCCTTGTCTGCCTATCCTCTTCGCCGTCCAATGCAAGGATCATACACACCGCTGCAAAGATGGCTAAGGTCCTTCATGCAAGATTTACCGCCATCTATGTGCAGACGGATACGGTCATAAATGATGAGGATCAGTCCCGGCTTTCGCAGAACATACAGCTCGCGCAAAGGCTCGGCGCCGAGATCGTTATGACACACGGCGAGAATGTAGCGCTGCAGATCTCGGAATATGTCAGGCTTTCCAATGTCACAAAAATCGTGATCGGGCAAAGCAGTGCCAGACGCAGAGGGCTGTTCGGAAGACCGACTCTCACCGAAAAGCTGATCTCCTCCGCCCCC
>ERZ856578.5400-NODE-5400-length-15661-cov-4.472279_pt1 | contig 15661 bp, 16 predicted proteins | sample MGYA00514384_ERZ856578 | MGnify/ENA primary metagenome ERZ856578 (study PRJEB29103, sample SAMN06111958) | human gut metagenome | biome: human gut; feature: ankylosing spondylitis patient; material: healthy_person | host: Homo sapiens | place: China:Hangzhou...
AACAGTACAGAAGTCGATTATACCCAGTATACGGTGAGTGTACAGGACCCTAACATTGTTGATGTTTCCGGTACAAACACTGCAACATCAGGTCAGACATATACTGAAAAGCCGAATTCGGCGACAGAGCAAACTGAAGAGGGAAAGAGTAAAGAAGTACATCTGGATCCAAATGGTTTTATACAGTTGACACCATACAAAGTGGGCGAGACGAAACTGGTATTGCGACATGAAGGCAAGGTGATTAGAAATCTGCCGATCACCGTCAGCAGTGAAGCAAGTAAGCCGTATAAGATCATGTTTTTGAAGGACAATGAACTACTTCCAGAGGATAAAATAGAAGTATGCAATTATCCGACATATACATATGATTCGACAAATCAGGAAACAGAAGATAAAGCAGGTATGAATGCTGACATACAGATTCTGATAAAAGACCAGTATGGGGCCGTTTACACCGGGAGCGTAAACGGTGAATTCGGGATTGCAGGCTACCAATATGATTCACTGGCAAATATAGAAGCGGGTAAAAGCTGCGTTCACGTCAACGGCGAAGGTTTCAGACCAATGTTTTCAAGTCGTAATGTTCATTACTATGTGAACAATAGAACGCTGCTGTATAGAACTTTGCATATTGATATTCAGCCGCCGACGCTCGCGGTGACATGGGACAAGGCAAGCGAATATGATCCGAAAAACTACGAGGGATCGACGTACGCTTATAGAGACCTGTTTATTATAAGGGACGCGTGTGTTGTGACATGTAATGGAAAAGTAATGAAGCTCAGTTGGAATGGAGAGCATTATAATGATCTAGGATACTATCGCATTGGAGCTCGTTCGGCAATAGATGGGTTTACTGATGGAGACTCACTGACAAACGGCGGCATAATGAAACTTACAAAAATTTACTTCTATACTACCTATAACAAATCCATGCCGCCTATTTCGTATACTGAGCTAAGCACTATCACTTTTGGGAAAGCGCAGACGGAATCCGGTTCCGATACCACAGGCGAAAATACGACGCCGAGTGGCGAGCAAGGGCAGAACTCGGAACCGAGCAAACCATTGGCTCAACCACCGGAATCCGGTACGACTGAAACCGGCGCAGCCGCGTCCAACGCCGCTGCTGCAAGCAACAGCGTAACCGAAACCGGCACAGCCGCATAACAGGAAAAAACGCGCACAGGCATACACGCGCACAGCTTTAGAAAAAGTCCTCCTATCCGCCTGCGGCGGATAGAATCTAAGCAAGCCCCGACCCCAAAGCCGGGGCTTGCGCATTGGAACGGGATCTGCGCGACGCGTTCGGCATGGTGCTGCAGGATACCTAGCTGTTTCAGGGCAGTATTATGGAAAACATTCGCTACGGCAGACTGGAAGCGACGGATGCAGAGGTGATCGCATCGGCTTTCTACGATTCGAAACGCCGATCTGATTTTGGTCATGCAGGACGGCGATATCATCGAGCAGGGCAATCACGACGAGCTGCTGGCAGCAGGCGGTTTCTATGCGAATTTGTATCAAGCACAGTTTGAGGAGGCGGAGTAGTTTCTTTCTTGCAGATGAAAGAAGAATGTGCTATACTGGCTCTAATATAAAACAGATGCATTACCGATACGGAGCGCATTTGTAAGTATTGTCACGAAACCCTGCGGGGCGACTGACAAAAAGGAGAGTATTTCAGAAAAGGAGAGAAAATATGAATGTGGTTGCTTTGCTCATTGTCATAGCAGTCTGCCTGCTGGTTTTTTTAGCCGTAAAGCCTCGGTCCTCCCAGACGGAGAGTGAACAGAATGCAAGGCGCAAGGGGCTGATTGCGTATTTTTTCAGCAACAGTCTGCTGATCAGCTGGCTGGTATACAAAAAAAATAAACCTCAGGATCGGCTGTGATCAAGGGCTGCAGCCACTTGTCGGGGAAAGGAGCTTAGCATGTCGCAGACCACCAAGCGGGCGCTGGAGGCTTCACTCAAGCATCTTTTGGCGAAGAAGCCGCTGGACAAGATCACCATTAACGATATCGCGGAGGACTGCGGCATCAGCCGGATGACCTTCTACTATCATTTTAAGGACATCTACGACCTGATTGAATGGTCGTGCATCGAGGAGGCTTCGCGGGTCATCGAGGACAACAAGACCTATGACACCTGGCAGGAGGGGTTCCTGCACATTTTTGAGGCGGTACGTGCGAACAAGCCGTTCGTGATGAACGTCTATCACTCGGTCAGCAGGGAACAGATCGAGCTGTTCCTCTATCAGGTGACCTATGACTTTCTGATTGCGGTCGTGGAGGAAAAAGCGGCAGGTCTGCAGGTGCGAGAGGAGGACAAAGTCTTCATCGCGGACTTTTACAAGTACGCGTTTGTGGGGCTGATGCTGGACTGGATCCGCAAGGGGATGAAAGAGGACCCGAACGCCATCATGCGGGATCTGAGCCTGCTGCTGCAGGGCAATATGCGCGCCGCGCTGGAGCGCTATCGGACGGATCAATAAAGCTTGGGTGGGAGATTTTCAGATGCCATGAAAACCTCGCGGCGGGAGATTTTCTCCGGTCGGCACAAAGAATCGCGGCAGGAGATTTTCCCGGAAACGAAAGCAAAAATTTATACAAAACAGCCGCTTTGATAAAAATTTTATCAAGGGGGCTTTTTTGTTTATTGTTTTGTTTCGCGGAAAGACTATAATAAGATCATCAAACGAAAACAAAAGGAAATACGGCAGGGCCGGCAGAAGAGTCTGCGAGGCGCGGTCGGTTGGAAAGGGGAAATCAATATGTATTACGCAAGTGGTAATTATGAAGCATTCGCACGTCCGAAAAAACCGGAGGGAGTAGACAGAAAATCAGCTTATATCATCGGCAGCGGTCTGGCAGCGCTCTCAGCAGCGTGCTTTTTGGTCAGAGACGGGCAGATGAAGGGTGAGCATGTGCACATTCTCGAAAAAGACCCGATTCCGGGCGGTGCCTGCGATGGCTATAAATATGAGAATGTCGGCTATGTGATGCGCGGCGGACGTGAAATGGACAACCATTTTGAATGTATGTGGGACTTGTTCCGTTCGATTCCGTCCATCGAGACCGAAGGCGTTTCGGTACTGGACGAATATTACTGGCTGAACAAGGAGGACCCGAACTATTCTCTGTGCAGAGCGACGGTCAACCGCGGGGAAGACGCGCACACGGACGGCAAGTTTGCCATCTCCGATAAGGGCGCGATGGAGATTATGAAGCTGTTCTTCACACCGGACGAGGAGCTGGAGGACAAACGGATTACGGACTTCTTTGATGATGAGGTGCTGAACTCGAACTTCTGGCTGTACTGGCGGACGATGTTCGCGTTTGAAAACTGGCACAGCGCGCTCGAAATGAAGATCTATATCAAGCGCTATATCCACCACATCGGCGGACTGCCTGACTTCACGGCGCTGCGTTTCACCAAGTACAATCAGTATGAATCGATGATCCTGCCGATGGTCAAATATCTGGAAAGCTTCGGCGTGCAGTTCCACTACGGTGTCAAGGTGGTCAATGTGGAATTTGACTGCAAGGCGGACAAAAAGCAGGCGACGCGCATCGATGTGATCGCAGACGGTAAAGCGGATACCATCGACTTGACGGAGAATGATCTGGTATTCATCACCAATGGCGGCTGCGTGGAAAACTCCGCGATCGGTAGTCAGAATGAGCCGGCGCCGTTCAACAAGGAGATCAAAGAAGGCGGCGGCTGGGATATGTGGCGTAAGATCGCGGCGCAGGACCCGGCGTTCGGTCACCCGGATAAGTTCTGCTATGATCCGGAGCAGTCGAACTGGATGAGCGCGACGGTCAACACCCTTGACCAGCGCATCGTGCCGTATATTAAGAAAATCTGCAAGCGCGATCCTTTCTCGGGTAAAGTCGTTACCGGCGGTATCGTAACAGTGAAGGATTCGTCATGGCTGCTGAGCTGGACGATCAATCGGCAGCCGCAGTTCCGCGATCAGCCAAAGGATCAGCTTCTGGTCTGGGTTTACGGTTTGTTCTCGGATCAGCCGGGCGATTTCGTCAAGAAGCCGATGCGCGACTGTACCGGTAAGGAAATCTGCATGGAATGGCTGTATCACTTAGGTGTGCCGGAGAACGAGATCGAAGATATGGCAGAGCACAGTGCCAACACCGTACCTTGCATGATGCCGTATATCACCGCTTTCTTCATGCCGCGTGCGCATGGCGACAGACCGGACGTTGTACCGCAGGGCGCTGTCAACTTCGCGTTCCTGGGTCAGTTCGCGGAGACTGCGCGGGATACGATCTTCACGACCGAGTATTCCATCCGTACCGGTATGGAAGCCGTTTACACGCTGCTCAACGTGGACCGCGGTGTACCGGAGGTCTGGGGCAGCACCTACGATGTGCGTGACTTGCTGAACGCGACAGTCAAACTGCGCGACGGCAAAAAGATCACCGAGATGGACTTGGGCTTCAAGGAAAAGATCGCGCTGCATGAGGTCCTCAAAAAAATCAGCGGCACAGATCTGGAAAAGCTCTTACAGGAATATGAAGTGATCTAAAAGGCAATCGCTTCTATATCGCCGCTGGCAGCTGCGCGTGGCATCACGAAAATATGACAAGAAAAACATGACGAATCATTTCCCAAAAATCTCCCGGCGCATGATAAGGATGCCGGGAGGTTTTTGTCTGCCCGCGCTGTGACAGAAGTTTTTGATTATGGAGAAAATGCCACACAGTGATATTTCCTGCATAGTAAAAATTGAAAATCTTTTTCTTTCCATGTTGACAAGTTGATATCAAAATGATATCATAAAGATACAAAAGGAACGCATTTCGCAAATGGAGGTATGCACATGGAAGAGAAAATTTTACAGGGTAAGAAAAATGGAATGCTTGTGTTGGTGATCACGACGCTTTTATACATCGCGGCAGGCGTTGGGCTGGTCTTTGGCATTTTGGCAGACAGCATGGTTTTGCTGGTTGTTGCGTTCGTGTGGCTGGCAATCGGCTGGATTCCATGGCTTGGTCTCAAAGTGCTGAAGACGCAGGAAGCACTTGTGCTGACGCTGTTCGGCAAATATTACGGAACACTAAAAGATGACGGATTTTACTTTGTCAATCCGTTCTGCGTCGGTGTCAATCCGGCGGCGCAGACCAAGCTCAATCAATCCGGCGATGTGAACAGCCATAAGAAGTCTGCGTTTAACCTGACGCTCGGCAGCGGCGCGGACGGGGCGGCGCAAAGCTCGGAAATGACCAGCAAAAAGATTTCGATGAAAATTATGACGCTGAACAATAACAAGCAGAAGATCAATGATTGCCTCGGCAATCCGGTGGAGATCGGCATCGCGGTCATGTGGCGCGTGACCAATACCGCCAAGGCAGTCTTTCACGTTGACAACTACAAGGAGTATCTGAGCCTGCAGTGCGACTCGGCGCTGAGAAACATCGTAAGAATTTATCCTTATGACGTAGCGCCGGGCGTAGACACGACCGGAGACGGCATTGCCGATGAGGGTAGCCTCAGAGGCTCGTCCGAAGTGGTGGCGCAGCGTATCAAGGACGAGATTCAGTCCAAGGTCGGCGATGCGGGCCTGGAAATCATGGAAGCACGCATTACCTATCTTGCTTATGCGCCGGAGATCGCGGCTGTCATGCTCCAAAGACAGCAGGCAAGCGCGGTTGTTGACGCGAGGACGATGATCGTGGACGGCGCGGTCGGCATGGTTAAAATGGCACTCGAAAAACTGGATGAGGATGGGATTGTGGAGCTCGACGAAGAACGCAAGGCAGCCATGGTCTCCAACCTTTTGGTCGTGCTTTGCGGCAACCACGACGCGCAGCCGATTGTAAACTCCGGATCCTTGTACTAGGGGGGGTGAGCGTTTGGCGGAGAAAAAACAGGTGCCTCTGCGGATTTCCGCGAAGCTGTTTGCGGAAATCTCCGCGTGGGCAGAAGATGACTTCCGCTCGGTGAACGGTCAAATCGAGTACCTTTTGACCGAGTGCGTGCGGCAGCGCAAAAAGAACGGAAAATATGTCGGGGAAGATATCGATAAACCACTGGACATCGAAATACCATAAGGGAAAAAGTGATATTTCCTGCAGATATTTCCTGCATAATAAAAAAGCTTGACTTTGTCGGCGTTTTGGGGTATAGTATTCAAGTAACGAAGAAGAAGTTATCCGCTTCTCACCTGTGCAGCCGCGTCGCTGACATGGGTCGATATGTTGAGCATTACACGTTTGACGTGTGTTTGAGGGCGGATACTTTCTGTATCCGCTTTTATTTGTTTCGGAGGTATGCAGATATTTTCGGAACAGCTGAATTTTAGGAGGTGCGACCATTAGTAAGGAAAATCTGATCAACGAAGAAATTCGTGAAAAGGAAGTAAGAGTCATCGATACGGACGGAACGATGTTGGGTGTGATGCCGACACAGCAGGCGATGGATCTGGCAAACGAGAAGAAGCTGGACTTAGTCAACATTTCACCGAACGCAAAACCGCCGGTCTGCAAAATTCTCGATTACGGGAAGTATCGCTACGAGCTTCAAAAGAAAGAAAAAGAAGCCAGAAAGAAACAGAAGACGACTCAAGTGAAAGAGATCAGACTGAGCACTTTCATTGAGGAGCATGATATCCAGGTCAAAGCCAACACCGCTGCCAAATTTCTCAAGGACGGAGACAAGGTGAAGGTCAGCCTGCGATTCAGAGGCAGAGAAAGAGACTATGCGGCGAAGGGCATGGACGTTATGAAAACCTTTGCGGAGAGCGTTTCCGAGGTCGGCGTCATCGAAAAGAAACCGTTGTTTGAGGGCAGAAGCCTGACGATGGTGCTTGGTCCGAAAGCGGAAAAATAGTCACAAAGTCAGTTACAAATTTCCATTAGAAATTATCATAGGAGGAAAAATCATCATGGCAAAGAATAAGATGAAATCCCATAGAGGAGCATGCAAAAGACTGAAATTAACAGGATCCGGCAAGATCAAGAGAAATAAGGCATACAAGAGCCATATTCTTACGAAGAAATCCGCTAAGAGAAAAAGAGGCCTGAGAAAAGCTACAGTTTTAACCAGTGCAGACTTAAAGAGAATGCTCAGATCCATGGCAAAATAACGGAAGATATTAGGAGGTAAGACAAATGGCAAGAGTAAAAAAGGGCGTAAACGCGCATAAGAGACATAAAAAAATCTTAAAATTAGCGAAGGGCTTCTACGGCACAAAGAGCAAGGTGTTCAGAGCTGCAAATCCGGCAGTGATGAGATCCTTAAGATCTGCATACGTTGGTAGAAAGTTAAAGAAGAGACAGTACAGACAGATGTGGATCGCAAGAATCAATGCGGCTGCAAGAATGAACGACATCAGCTACAGCAGACTGATGGACGGTCTGAAAAAGTCCGGCATCGAAATCAACAGAAAGATGCTTTCCGAAATGGCGATCTACGACGCACCTGCATTCGCAGCACTTTGCGAAACCGCAAAGAACGCAGCAAAATAAACAGACTGCAGACAAAGCGAAAAATAAGAACGAAAACACGAGGACGGGAATATCCCGTCCTTTTTGAGTGGAGATTTTCGCATGGCGATTTTACGCAGCAAAAACTCTTTCTCAAAGTTTTGTTTTGTGGTAAAATAAAAAATGAAGGTGCGCAGTTCGCGCGCGAAGGAGGTTTGCGATGGCTTATGCAGATGAATTATTTCGTGTGGTAGATAAGTATTTTATGGAAATCATCATGCCCTACGGCAGGACCAATGCGGAGGCAGGTGAATATCTGAAAAAATTCAAGCCATTCCAGAAAAAGAACTTTGACAATTATATGCAGCGATTCGATCGGCATCGGGAAGCGGCAGAGGCGCTGTCGATGGACGAGATCGCGGTACCGGCGGAGGATGCGCTGGCGCTGGACCTCAAGACCAAATTTGCGCAGAGCCGCAAAACTTTCGTCACGCTTTGCGAGCGGAACGTCAAGTTCTATGATTTCCAGAATCGGCGGGCACAGCGTAAACGCGTGACGACTGAGGAGCTGCGGGAGATCTTTATGGCGCTGCAGGCAATCCTCAACTCCGCGATGCGTGACGTGACGCTGCTGGAGGATGCTTACAAGGAACTGAAAGCCAGCCTCGACCCGGAATACGCGAAGGAGTATGCGGCGCAGAAGGCGGAGCTTGCCGAAAAGCGCGCCAGGGCAGAGGCGGAAACAGCGGCGCGCGAAGCGAAGCAGACGAGCCGCAAAGAGAGCCGGGCTGCGAAAAAAGCAGCAAAGCAGCCGGAAACAAAAACCTTCGAGCAGTGTTCGGACGAGGATTACACGGATATTGAGGATATCGACTAGGAATTGAGAGGAAATACATGACAGAAATTGTTTTATTATATATCTTAACAGCGATGACAGCAGCAGGACTGATCTTGTCGATTCTGCTGCTGCAAAAATACGGCGCGGCGCAGACGGAAATTGTCGCGCTCAAGGCAGAGCAGCAGCGGCTGGCGGCGCTGCAGACCGAGGAAACGCGCCGCAGTGCGCAGGAGACGGCGCAGGCGCTGCAAAACATGCAGACCAATATCCAGACGAATCTGCAGGCGAGCATGCAGACCTTCGGCGAAATGGTTTCGACCAACCAGAAGGACAGTGCGGAGAACCTCGACAAGCGGCTGGCTGATCTGAACACGCGCTTCAGCCATATGGCGGTGGAAAACGAGCAGAAGCTGGAGAATATCCGTATCTCCATGGAGAAGAAGATCGGGCAGCTCAATGAGGACAACCAAAAGCAGCTCGAACAGATGCGGCAGACCGTCGATGAAAAACTCCAAAAGACGTTGGAGGAACGCATCAGTAAGTCCTTCCAGCTGGTCAGCGAGCGGCTCGAACAGGTCTACAAGGGTCTCGGCGAGATGCAGAATCTGGCAGCCGGGGTGGGTGATCTCAAGAAGGTTCTCTCCAACGTCAAAGCGCGCGGTATTCTCGGTGAAGTACAGCTTGGCGCGATCCTCGAACAGATTCTGACACCGGAGCAGTACGAGGAAAACGTCAGAACCAAATCGACCGGAAACGAACGTGTGGAATTCGCGGTCAAGCTGCCGGGCGATGACGAGGGAACGGTGTGGCTGCCAATCGACGCCAAATTTCCGGGCGATGCCTACGCCAAGCTGGTGGATGCCTATGAGCTCGGCGATCCGGCGGCGGTGGAAGAAGCCGCGAAAAATCTGGAACGTATTATCAAATCCGAGGCCAAGGATATTCACGATAAATATATCGAACCGCCGTATACGACAGATTTCGGCATCATGTTCCTGCCGTTTGAGGGGCTGTACGCGGAGGTGGTGCGCAGAGGACTTTTGGAGACCCTGCAGCGCGACTACAAGGTCAATATTGCGGGTCCGACCACGATGGCAGCATTGCTCAACAGCCTGCAGATGGGTTTCCGTACGCTGGCGATTCAGAAGCGCTCCGGCGAGGTCTGGAATGTGCTCGGTGCGGTCAAGACAGAGTTCGACAAGTTTGGCAATGTGCTGGAAAGCGCGCAGAACCGCATCAATCAAGCCAACGCGGAGCTGGATAAGCTGATCGGTGTGCGTACCAGAAGCATTGTGCGCAAGCTGAAGGGCGTGACCGCCCTGCCGCAGGACGAAAGCAGACAGCTTTTGGATATGCCGGACTTATCCGAGCCGGAGGCATGAAAGCGGTGAGCGAAATCGCGCAGAGACCATTGGAAAGCAGAAAGAAAAGAAACGTATGAAAATATTTGCGATTGGTGATCTGCATTTAGCCCTGGACCCACGTCTGGAAAAGCCGATGGACATCTTTGGGGAGGGCTGGATCGGTCACACAGAAAGACTGTATCAGAATTGGAACGAAATGGTGACAGCAGATGATATCGTCATCGTTTGCGGCGATATTTCGTGGGCATTGAAACCGGATGAGGTCATGGCAGATCTGGACTGGATTCATGCGCTGCCGGGCAGGAAAATTTTCATTAAGGGCAATCATGATTTGTGGTGGACTTCTGCCAACAAGCTCAACAAGCTTTATGCGGACGGCACGATGCAGTTCCTGCAGTGTAATGCGCAGATTCTGGAGGTGCCTGCAAATGCAAAGGTGCGAGGTCCGGTCGGCGATGCGGATGCGGATGCGCAGGGCATCCCTGTGTGTGATATCGAAAGTCCGGCGCGGTATGCGGTGAAGCGCCTTGCAATCTGCGGTAGCCGCGGCTGGAACTGCCCGGGTACGGACGGGTTTAGTGCGCATGACCGCAAGATCTATGACAGGGAGGTGCTGCGGCTCAAAATGTCTTTAGACGATGCGAAAAGGCAAGGGGCCGATGAGCTCCTCGCAGTGCTGCATTTTCCGCCGACAAACGAGATGCATCAGACCTCGGACTTCACGAAGCTTTTGGAAAGCTACGGTGTGAAAACATGTATTTACGGGCATCTCCATGGCAAAGAAAATTTTAGACGCGGACTGCAGGGTGTGAAAAACGGCGTGGCGTACAGCCTTGTTTCTTTAGATTATTTGGATGCAAAACCAAAGGAGGTATACACATGGGAAAAAAAGTGATTTTGATCGTAACAGACAGTCTTGGCGTCGGCGCGATGCCTGACGCGGCGGAATACGGCGACGCGGGCGCGGACACGTTCGGACACATTTGGCAGCATTGTGGGAGGATCGACATGCCGAATCTGCTGCGCATTGGCTGGGGCAACATGCCGGAGGTTTCCTTTCATGATCTGGCAATTTATGATCCGGAGGCAAATGTCGGCAAGTGCGCGGAAGCTTCCAAGGGCAAGGACACGACCACCGGGCATTGGGAAATAGCGGGTCTGCCGACCGATGTACCGTTTAAGACCTATCCAAACGGTTTCCCGCAGGACTTCATGGAGGCATACCAAAAAGCCATCGGCATGGAATGTCTCGGCAACTATCCGGCGTCCGGGACAGAGATCATTGAAGTGCTCGGCGATGAGCATGAAGCGACCGGCAAACCGATCGTCTATACTTCCGCAGACAGTGTGTTCCAGATTGCGATGAATGTCGATAAATTCGGTCTGGATACGCTGTATCATTATTGTGAAGTCGCGCGCAGGATGCTGGTCGGCGACTGGGCCTGCGGCAGAGTCATCGCGCGCCCGTATATCATCAATGCGGAGGGCAAGCGCGAACGGACCTCGGACCGTAAGGATTACTCGGTCACACCGCCGGGAGATACCATTTTGGATATGATCAAAAATGCGGGAAAGATGGTCTACGCGATCGGCAAGATCCATGATATCTTTAACGGAAAAGGTGTTGTGAAATCTGTACACACTACGAGCAATATGGACGGCATCGATAAGACGATCGAGGCGATGCGGGAGGATTTTGAAGGCTTGATTTTTACGAATCTGGTCGATTTTGATGCAAAGTATGGGCATCGCAGAGACCCGGAGGGGTATGCAAGGTGTATTGAGGAATTTGATGCAAGGCTGCCGGAGATCATGAAAGAGATGGTCAATGATGATGTGCTGATGATCTGCGCGGACCACGGCAATGACCCGACTGCGCCGGGAACGGATCACACCAGAGAATATATCCCGATCATTACGTGGGGACATACCTTGAAATATGGTGCGGAAATCGGCATCAGAGACTCTTTCGGCGACATCGGAGCGACGATATGCGAATTGCTGCGTGTGCCGTTTACAGGCGTGGGAACCAGTTTTAAGAAACAGATCGTCGGATGGTAAGGAGGAAATCCTGTCATGTTCAACATGAGCGATATCATTTATAAAAAAAGAGAGGGCGGAGAACTCTCGCGGGAGGAAATTCAGTTTTTTATCACAGATTATGTCGCGGGGCGCATTCCGGATTATCAGGCATCTGCGCTTTTGATGGCAATCTTTTTCCGCGGACTTTCCCGCAGAGAAACTTTCGAACTGACGGACGCGATGCGATATTCCGGCGATACGGTGGATCTGTCGTCGATTCCGGGTATCAAGGTCGATAAACACTCGACCGGCGGCGTTGGCGATAAGACAACGCTGATTGTCGCGCCGCTGGCTTCCGCCTGCGGGGTCCCGATTGCCAAGATGAGCGGACGTGGACTCGGCTTTACCGGCGGTACGGTGGACAAGATGGAGTCCATACCGGGCTTCCGCACCAGTCTGGAGCCGGAAGCGTTCCTCGCACAGGTGCGCAAGATCGGCATGGCGGTCATCGGACAGACTGCGCACATCACACCGGCAGATAAGAAGCTGTACGCGCTGCGTGACGTGACCGCGACGGTCGATAATTTCGGACTGATCGCCTCGTCGATCATGAGCAAGAAGCTGGCGGCGGGCAGCGATGCCATCGTGCTCGATGTCAAGGTCGGTGACGGTGCGTTTATGGAAAACGAGCAGGACGCGGAGACTTTGGCTAATCTAATGGTCGATATCGGCGATGATGCGGGCAGACGTACGGTCGCAGCGATCACCGAAATGGGACAGCCGCTGGGCTGCGCGGTCGGCAACAGTTTAGAGGTCATCGAGGCGATCGAAACCCTCAAGGGCAAGGGTCCGGAGGATATCACCGAGCTTGCGGAGCGGCTGGCAGGGATCATGGTTTATCTCGGCGGCAAAGCAGCGACCCCGGAGGCGGGACACGCCATGGCGGCAGAGGCGCTGGCAAGCGGCAAAGGACTTGCGCAGTTCCGCAAGTTTGTCCAAGCGCAGGGCGGCGATCCGGCAGTCGTCGACGATTACACGCTGTTCCCGCAGGCTGCGCATCATCTGGAGCTGCTGGCTGAAACGGATGGCTATGTGCAGAAAATCGCAGCCAGAACGATTGGGCTTGCGTCGCAGCATACCGGTGCGGGCAGAGCAACCAAGGAGGATCAGATCGACCTGGCGGCAGGCGTCTATCTGCACAAAAAAGTCGGCGATGCCGTCAAGCAGGGCGATGTCCTCGCGACCTTCTACGGCAACGACCCGGCGAAGCTCGAAAACGGCAGACAAGAGGCAGCAAAAGCCTTTACCATCGGTACCGCACAGCCGGAACGCCCGCAGCTTATCAAAAAAATCATCGGACTGTAGGATGTAGGATTTTCCCGGGCAATCCGATGCCGGAAGCAAAATCACACAGAAAGCAAGATGAGAAAAATTTGAAAGCATAGATATAAAAGAGCGAAGAAGAAATAATCGTATCGTCATATTTCAGACAAAAGCCCCATATACTTTACCACGAAACGGGAAAGGGCGGGGCTTTTTATGTGGAAAAGAATCGTATCATCGCTGGTAGGCGTGAGTTTGATCCTCTGTGGGTTTGTCGGCGTATCAAAGCTGAAGGAGCGGCTGCCGATGCAGGAACCGATCGAGGTGGAGACGGTCAAGGATGTGCCTGCGGGTACGCGCATGCCGAAAGCAGCGTTTGAGGTCGCGGCGAAGGGTGCGGTACTGGTCGACGCGGAAAGCGGAGAAGTATTGTTTGAGCAGGACGCGCATAAAGAACTACCGCTTGCCTCCGTCACCAAGGTTATGACGATGCTGCTGGTCATGGAGGCGGTGGATAGCGGTAAAATCACGCTGGACGATTCTGTAACGATCTCGGAGCGGGCGGCATCGATGGGCGGCAGCCAGATGTATATGGAAGCGGGAGAAACACATACCGTTGCGGAATTGATGGAGGGCGTGGCGATGGCAAGCGCGAATGACGGCTGTGTGGCACTTTCGGAGTTTGTCGCGGGCAGCGAGGAAATCTTTGTTGAGCGCATGAATGAACGGGCGGTGGAGCTCGGTATGCGGGACACGCATTTTGTCAATACCAACGGGCTGCCGGTAGCAGGGCACTATTCGAGCGCATATGATATAGCAGTGATGTCGCGCAAGCTCTACGCCTTTGAGGAAACGCACAAGTGGTTTACGACCTGGCAGAGCACGATCACGGTAGGACTGCCGGGCAAGGAAAAGGAGTTCGGACTGACCAATACCAACAAGCTGATCAAGGCATATCCGGGCTGCAACGGCATCAAGACCGGATTCACAGCAGAAGCAGGCTACTGCCTGAGCGCCTCGGCGACGCGTGAGGATACACATCTGATCGCGGTCGCGCTGGGCTGTGAGACCTCCAAGCTCCGCAACGCGCAGATCGCCAAGCTGTTTGATTATGGCTTTGCGAACTTCGGCAGTCAATGTATCGCCGAGCAGGGCGCGGTGCTGACGCGGATGCAGGTCGCGCGCGGTACACCGCAGGAGATCAATGCCGTCAGCGCGGAGAAAGTGACCTGCCTCGTACAAAAGGGTAAGGAAGACAGCATCACCACCAAAATCGAACTCTCTGCGGAAGTCCCGCTGCCGCTGGCTGCGGGCAGCAAGGTCGGGACCTTATATGTGATGAAAGACGGAAAGGAAGTCGGCGCATACGACCTCCTCGCGGAAGAATCGGTAGACAAAGCCTCCTTCAAAGAATTGATCCTGCGCGCGATCTCCTGACGCCTGCCCGGAATCGTTTGCGGCTTTGCAAAATCCCATAGCGCGATGTCGCAAGCGCGGCTTACATACGAACCGATAAGGTGCGGGTATCCATGCGAATTAGGCAAAGCATGACCGCGGCTTTTGACACGCCGCAGGCTTGCTGTTCATGCGCGCGTGGATATCTCCTGCAGAAAGAACTAAAAACGAAGGAGGTTAAGGAATGAATCAGGAATATGTGATCTCGTTTTCGTCGTTCTATAAGGCGGCGTATGCCCAGGATATGCTGGAGGAGGCGGGCATCGCGTCGACGCTCAAAAAGCTGCCGACTGAGCTTGTCCGTTCCTGCAGCACCGGACTGTATCTCCGGACGGATGATATCCAACGGGTGAAAGCCGTATTATCGGGGAAGCAGATCGCGCCGGGTGGTATCTATCTGATCCGGCGCAGCGCTGACGGACAGAAAGGATATGGGAAGGTCAGATAAGGATGATGAGAGGGGCTGTCGCGTGATCGATGGATTTCACCAGCCACGCGGCAGCCCCTTTGTCTTAAGATTTCGTTTATTGCTTTGCACTTGATGCTATGTTGGTGGCTGTCGCATGTTGCACTATTTGTCTGACTACTGGTGTGATAGCTGTCAAACTTGGAAGTGATTGTCTGACTGGCGTAATTACAGTATGCCTTGTGGCAACTGGTTTGCTTGTGCGAGCATAGCTTGTGCTGCTTGTACGAGGATGTTGTGCTTCGTGTAGGACCTCATTTCTTTTGCCATGTCGGTGTCGCTGATGCAGCTTTCTGCCGCGGTCGTGTTCTCTGTGGTGGTGGTGCTGTACGATGCTGCGGTTCTGCTCGCGGCGGTTGCTGTCTCTAAACAATAAAAGCACCGGGCTTCCGATGCTTTTGCTTTGAGATTTCGTTTGTCGCGTGCGTATTGGGTAATTGTCAAAGCATGCACGCTATAGCTTTTCGATTTCCTCCGGTGTCAGTCCGGTTGCTTGGCAAATCTGTGCGAGGTCTAAGCCAAGCTGCATGAGGTTTCGCGCGATCTCTTGTTGTTTCTGCGCCGCGCCTTTCGCAAGTCCGGCAGTTTCGCCTTTGGTGAAACCTGATTTCTCGCCTTTGGTGAAACCTGATTTCTCGCCTTTCGTGAAGCCGCTTTTCTCTCCATCTTCGTAGGCTTCGCGGGCGCGAATCTCCGCAAATTCTTCTACTGTAATTTCGTTGAAAAGCATGCCTGTCACCTC